>Ga0105856_1000279_pt1 | contig 27285 bp, 27 predicted proteins | sample OrgsoiDNA_201060_FD_89681 | JGI IMG/M metagenome (GOLD analysis project Ga0105856, IMG submission 89681) | Permafrost soil microbial communities from the Arctic, to analyse light accelerated degradation of dissolved organic matter (DOM) -... | ecosystem: Environmental > Terrestrial > Soil >...
GACCAAAAAGACCGCACGTAAATCTGAAATCATCTTGCCTGCAGAAAAAGAAATCATCATGCCGGATGGATTTGGTGAGGATTTTGATGTACGTACCTTGATGAAGATGGCGGAGGACCCTGTCACTGGTACTATGCGTAACTTACGTGTCGATGACCGTGATCTTCCGCACGCTAAAAATTACTCTGACTATTCATACCGCATCATAGGTCGCGATGCCAACCCCCCTTGGGCTAGGCAAATGTGGATTGGTTTGGTACTGTTCGGTGAGGTCTGCACGGCTTGCACCAAACCGAAGTACATGAATATCGACAATATTCCGAAGAAAATGAATTCGGAAGAGTTACCCAAAATGCTCAAGCTTCTTGAACATGGAGTATGTCCTTGCTGTAAGCGGCATAAATACGACCTTATAAAGAATCACAACCTCAAAGACTACATGCAGTTGGTCAATGTGTTGGGGCAACGAAGCGGTAAATCAAGTTCGTTTGCGGCTGGTTATTCCAGCTATGCTTTCCACCTGTACCTAAAATTTCCTAACCTGGGTTCACTTGCACGGTCGTCGATGCAGGAATCCACGCTGCTAACTGGGACCTTTGTTAGCCTGAACTTTGCCAAGGCTATCGGTGTTATGTGGACACCATTTAAAAAGATGGTGGACGGATCAAAATGGTTCCAGAATTATTTCAAGATTCTGGACGAAGCCAAAATCAAGTACGGCAAGGACTTTTACCGAGTGTCTACGTTGTACATCGACATATACCACAAGAACATGCGGTGGTATCCTACCGGTCCTCGGTCCACCACGCTTCGTGGTGATACGCGGCTGTGGGCTGGCTTAGATGAATTAGGTTTATTTCCACTCCCTAAAGGTGACGAAGAGGAAGACAACGAGAGCGAACGCGCCAACGCTGATGAGGCTCACAAATCATTGATGAACTCGCTGTCGACCGTTCAAACCATTCGGTGGAATCTCATCAAAGAAGGCATGAGCAGCGCACCACCCTGTATTATGGGTTCGGTGTCGTCGCCCTACAGCTTGCGTGATAAGGTCATGCGGCTGCTGCGTGAGTCGCGAACCGAGGTCGGCGGTCAAACCATCTTAGGCGTCAACTTGCCAACGTGGGAAATGAGCCCTTTGTTTGAACGTGATTCACCAATCATCGTGGCTGCATATGCTTCTAATCGTGAGAAAGCGGAACGGGATTACGGTGCTAATCCACCAACCGTCCACTCACGTTTTGTGCCAGTGAAAGCCTACGAAGAGGGTACGTTCGTCAATGGTCAAAATACGCACCGTTTGATTTATATGTATGATCGCCCCGGTGAGATATACGGTAAGATCGAGAAGATCAGGTCATGTCGGTGGCCTTCTGTTATCACCTTGGATGCAGGTCACGTCAATAACTCGTTTATTATAACGGCACTACACTTCGATTTCGATACCAACAAAACTATAGGTTCTACGATTCTGGAGTGCATGCCTCATGAAGGTAGGAAGATTAATTTCAACCTGCTATATGAAAACGTGATTCTGCCGTTGGCCAAAGATACCAATGCTGTAGCGCTGTTGGCGGATCAGTGGCAAGGTCTGGATATTTTATACCGTATCGAAACTGATATGGGTAACAATCCTTTAGGTAAAATACGCTGCAAGGCAACGCAGTACTCGCCACGCCGTAAAGATTTCGACGTTGTGGTTCAAATGCTGGATTCAAAAAATCTGTTGTTCCCTACCATTGATCTTGAGGATAAGCACAAGATTACCAATGGTCAAATCGAGGACTTCCGAAAAGAAATGCTTAATAAACCAGTTAGCCATTTCTACCTTCAATTGAATACCGTAATGGACGGCGGACCTCGTAGCTGCCCTGGTAAAGGTGATGGGTATACCGATGATATTTTCCGGGCAGTCGTATTGGGTGCCTCAAAAATCCATCATCCGAAATTGATGGATCGCCTAAAGGAGGCCAAAGATTTCAACTATGGAAATGGTAATGCCGCACGCATGCCGATGCCGGCATTTGCGGGACGTTCAGGTGGCCTCAGTAACATCCGAAGCAGAATGGTTCGATAACCAAAGGGAATATAAATGAAGTTCATGTTAATCACCATGCTGTTTGGCCTTAGTGGCGAGACACTGTGCAAAATGGCGGCCGGTATGAGTGGGCCAAAGTCATGGGCGCTGACCTTATCGGCCGCCATTCTATGGGGATGCACCGCCTACTTCTGGACGCAAATATACCGTACCCGTCTTATAACAGAAGTCCTGGCACTCTACAATCCCCTTTGGATGATTATCATGGCTTCAATAGGCGTGATGGTATTCAAAGAACCGCTTACCTGGAAACTTGTAGCGGCCTACCCTCTTGCTGGTATCTGTGTTTGGTTGCTTGCCTGACCTCAATTTTATGGATATTCACTAGCGGGCTGCATAATGAAAAAGAAGATCAGGAAACCAAACAAGTCGTACACGTTGGAGCCCTGCACACGCAAGCACGATTTCCGTATATTGAGCGTCGACCCTGGTACTCGTAATTTTGGGATCGCGTGCGTTGGTGTAAGGGGCAATAAGGTCGATATCATTGCGAACGCAGTGCTGACCAACCCAATGTATAACATCGCCGATAATTTCCCGATGCAGAAAAAGTTGTTTCTCGATGAGATTGGTATGTGGCTTGCTATGTACAAACCAGATGCCATAATTGGTGAGCGCTTTATGACGCGTGGTCTTGGTGGTCCGTTGATTGAAATCGTATCGATGATGAACGGTATGCTGAGTATGCTTATACCAGACGCACCGTTCAAAGTCATATCGGCATCGACTTGGAAAAATAAATGGAATCGCCGGTTTAAAACCCAGCTTGACCAAATGTACAAACGTGTGCGGACCACACCTCACCAATTGGATGCGGGACTAATAGGGTGCTACGGTTTTGAAGTCGCGTTACAGCGTCAACTTAGCTACAGCCCAAAGACGATTCGTTTAATGATCGAATCAAGTTCAAGATTACCTTTGAAACGGAGTAAGAAATGAGCGACCTGAAATTACCAAAAGCCTGGGTTACTGCAGGCAAGAAAGATACCAAAAAAGTAGAAGCCCGTATCGATATGAGTGCAGAGGTGGCAGGACAAGGTCTGTGCCCGGATTGCCGTGCACCAATGGAGCGTGCTATCACGAACGGTATAGAGGTGCACGTGTGCCATCCCGACCGTATCGCAATTCCAATCGCTGACAACATGGTGTAATCATGGGCAAGGTACTTCAGTTAGACGTGAGCCCTTCGTTGAAGAAAAAGAAGAAAAAGAAATCAATGGAGGTTACCGAGGTCAAGCTGAAGAAGGCGAAGCGGGACTCATCCGTAAAAGAGGTATCCTCGATAGTTGCTGCGAACTCCGAACAGATTCTGGCGTTGCTAGACTCCAAAGAAAACGACAAAGCAATTCCTCTGGTGTACCGAACCCTTCTTCAATCGTTGGTACAAATGTTCCCATTGGCAGAGTCCTACGTCGTAAAGACTGAGGGCACCAAAGGTATTTATCAGGTCAACACGCTGGTATCTTCTATACGCGAATTACTGGTTGATATACAGGCGGCGCAAGATCGTGGTATGTTGGGTACGCAACTTGTAGAAACCGTTGTCAAACCAGCGACGTCTGATTTGGCACAAGAAATGGTTAAAGAGTACTCGCTCATATCTGCCGATGCGAAGGGTTTGATGGAACCGGATGAGTATGCCAAATTCCAGGTTCTGCTACGTGAGAGTCGCTCTCGTATGGCTGGTGCGGTTAATAGACAATTCCGCGATATACAAGGCCAGGTCATCGAGTACCTTGAATCATGAAGGCGGAACTCATCAAGAATGCCGTGGCCCATTACTTCAAAAAGAAGTTATGGTTCGTCAACTATGAGGTAGGGCTGTGTAAAGGCGGGCGTCTGCGTGCCGACGTGGTTGCGGTAAATATGGGTTCGCAAATCGCTGTTATCGAGGTCAAGAGTTCGGTATCCGATTTTAAAACCGATAAAAAGATGGCCAAGTACGTGCCGTTTGCAGATAAGACCTACGTGGCATGTGACAGTCCAACCTACGCCAAGATCAAGGATTTAATACTCCCTGGTCTTGGTGTCTTTCTCGTTTCATCATCTGGTAAGGCACGAGTTATACGGCGGCCTAAGGCACGCGAAGTCAAACCAGAAATACGCCTCAACATCATCACTCGACTGGCTTACCGAACGGGTGACACCTTGCATGACCGAAAGAGTCGTCACGAGCCAGCCAACTTCATTGCTTCTAAAGCCGTGGATGCCATTCTGGATATTCCCCTTAAAGAACGCAAGGGCCGCGAATACGTTACCTCAATGGTAGCCAAAGCCCTGAAGAACCACGTATAAAAGGATAACTCATGTTTCCACGTAACCGCGTAACAGGAGTCACTGGCTCCCGCATAAACACGGAATCGCGCTCAGTGGTACAACGTAATGGCGTCAGTGCGCCTCGACGTTACTCAGAGGCTTCGACTGAAATAAGTGCAAGCCTCGGTGGGCTGGCCTCAACCGGTTCAGCTAACTCAATGTCAGTCAATTCGTATTGGTCGAGTCAGTACCAATATTATATGACTGGTCTGATTCCTTCGGAGCCAGGCTATGCTGATACTAGTCAGCTGGCACTGTTCTACCGAGATATATACCTGCACGACCACACTGCTGGTTCCGCAGTCGATATCCAATCGACGTTCCCATTCTCTGATTTTGACTTACGCGGTCTTGACGAGGATATGTTACGGGTATACCGTGAGAGCGTCGATCAGTTAAACATCAATCAGATGCTGCCGATTATCAGTACGGCTTACCTGACGGATGGTTTCTTTGCAGGCTCTTTGGTCTTCGATCCTAAAGCCAAGAAGTTTATCGACACGTTGATGCATGATGCGCTGCAATGCCAAATTCTGCCGAATCCGTTCTTTAACGCGATGCCGCAGATCAACATACACACCAGCGAGTCCACCAATGAAATGCTGAAATCGGATTCGCAGTATTCGCAGGAATACCTCAGCTTCTTGCCACAAAGCTTCATCACGCTGCTGAAGCGTGGTGCCTTTACGCTGAATCCAGTTAGTACTCTTTACGTCGCACGTCGAAGTTTGACCGACAGGGCTTACGTTTCGTTCCTGCACCGTATTCTGCCCATGTACCTGATTGAGAAGACGATGTATCGTGGTACGTTGGTCGAAGCCTCCCGTCGTCAACGTGCGACCACGCATTTGACAGCCGGTGATGACGTATGGACTCCAACTGGTGAAGAATTGCAGGCTCTGGTGAGTCAGTTCCAACAGGCCGAATTCGATCCGTTGGGTGGCTGGGTATCCACCCGTAATGCAGTGCAGGTCAACGACATTCGCCCAGGTGGTGACTTCTGGAAGTGGACTGATATGTCCGACATTCTGGTAGCCTACAAACTGCGCGCGTTAGGTATCTCTGAATCGTTCCTGTCTGGTGAAGCTTCATATGCAGCTGCCGAATCGGCATACTCAACGTTCTTGGAATCCCAAGATACTTATCGCCGGCACCTGACGAATTCGATCTTCGACACTACTCTGTTCCCGCTGATAGCTATCGCTAACGGCTACTACAAGAAAGGTACGGAGGCGACACAGAGGGTTCAACACGGGCAGATCACCAAGTTCCTGATGCACTCCACGAATCGCAGCCGCCTGCAAATGCCTCAGCTAGTATGGCACAAATCGTTGGAGGCAAAAGGGGAAGAGAACACGTTTGAAATGCTTGAGCAAGCCTCTGAGAAGGGTGTGCCCATTCCTTTGCGCATGTGGATGGCCGCAGCCGGTATAGACGTTGAATCACTGACCAAAGACCTGCGAGAGGATCAAGAACTGCGTAGTGTTTTGCAGAAGTATACCGGCAAAGATACGTCGCATGAAGGCGAGGAACAAGTCGAAGCCTCTTTGCGTAAGGTCTTAGGCTTGCCTACCACGGCGAGTATGCGCAGCAAGATGTACCATAAACGTTCTATACTTGGACGTAACTGGGACACACCGGAGGATTTCATAGTTGGCAAAACAGGGCAAAAGAAAGCTATCCTGCACAACGCAACAGGCAAGCGTCGTGATGCCAATGCCAATATAGCGGAAATGGCAGAGCGTATGCGTACTGACCCAAACTATCGTATGCAAGTAGCCAAAGAAAACGCGCGTAAAGGCCGTGGCAAAATTGCTCTGGCTGGCGACGCTCCAATTCATCGTTGAAAGGATCATTATGTGGTCACAGTTAGTAGTTGAAGCCGCGATCAAACCGGCAGAGAATTACGACTTCTTCATATACAAGGGACCAACCTTGCAGGTACCATATCGAGGCATCGAAGTGCCCCTAATGAAAGGTCAGCGATTCGGCGTCCGGAAATCTCGCGATGGCAAGAAGATTCGCTTGGTAATGGACGATGAGGTCAACCGTGTATTCACTATACCTCTGGAACTCGCCCAGAAGATTGCCAAGAAAGTAGAGGCAGTTAAATGAATACCATCGGCCTCAAGTGGACAGAATACACCCCGCAGGTAGAAGGCCAGATCACTCGGGATATGCTTGCGTGTCAGGCAGAACTCGGGAAGTTTGTGGTCTACACTGAAACGGATGAAGCAGACCGTGTGCTTGCGGCCGTAGGAATCGAAAAGGCGCTGTCGGGTAATCTTGCCGAACTGTGGATTCTTTATAAGACCGAGCTTGAAGGTCCACAGCCGCCTAATCGAGACGTGCGATATATCGAACGCGACCTGTACGTAGCTGTTACGGACGTCGCGCTTGATCTTGACGCAAAGCCAGGGTATTTTTTGAAAGAGCAAGGACGTATTGGTACACCACGTATAAGCCAAAATCCACGCCCAACCCACCATGGTGTGACTGACCCGCTGATCACCCTGCTATGGGGATAAAGGCACCTCACAATTTAATAGACGTAAGCCCAATACTATGATGAATCAGGGACGCGAGTCTGCTACCGCGAGAAGGGTCGGCATTCATCATATTTAGAGGAGGCGTTATGGGCTAGTCTCCTCTCTTTTTCTATACCCGTAGGATTAGCTGGCCTACGAGGATCAAATGCCAGCTGTCCTTTCGGGTTCTACAGGAACCCATCATGCCTTCACTCTCCGACATAATCTCTGCGGCAACATCGCAGATCAAGAACAGCACATCAAGCGGCGGTAACAGCATCAAGCAGACCTTTAGTTCTAGCCTCAATAGTGGCTCGTCTGCGATAACAAACGCTGTACCCAATCTGATTAAAAACAGCATCGGTAGTGTCACTGGCGGTGTCAATCAAGCTATAAGCAAATCTTTGCAAGACATAACTGGTGCTGCTAGTTCCATTGCGCATGGCGACTTTAGTGGCGCATTAAGCAAGATAGAGGCCAGCCCGTCCGACCTGTTAGGTGGTTTAGCCAAAACGTTTGGTCTCAGCAGCGGCTCTGCTCTGAGCGGTCCCGGTAAAGGTGGCGCTGCTCAGCCTGGTAACAGCCTCGCTGGTGCTATGGCACGTACTGACCCAATGCTGTCTCACCTGTGGTACGCGTTAATGCCGGACATTAGCCCTATAGGTGGCGCACCAGTAAGCCTTCCTTGGTATTACGTTGAAGAAGCTACGGTACCGTTTAGAAACTTTGAGGTCAAGTCCCGGTTCTACCAGGGTCGTCATCAACATTACCCTGGTGGGTACTCACTGGATGGGCTGACTATACATATCTACGGTGACACGTCCAACATTGGACTTAATTACCTTAGCGCGTGGAACGGCGCTTTGGTTCAGAATATTTCGGCTGCTGACTCTGCCTTAAAGGGTGGAGGTTTTGGCCGTAGTGCTAATTACAAAAAGCCGATTAATATTTATTTGTTGGGTCCGGATAAACGTACCCTGTTCCAACTCAACTATATAGAGTGTTGGCCGACAAACATTTCCAGCTACAGCCTCGATAGTTCATCATCGACGCGAATCATCCATGTCGTAAACTTCAGTGTGGGTGACGTATTCATAAATGCCTTCACGATATCCAAAACCTTGGCACAAAGCCTTGACCCGTTTAACAGTGATAACTTGATTTCTGATATATCACCGCAGAGTACGGTGGACACCGCAACATCGAACTTGCTTTCTGAACTGCCGACCTTCTCAGCCTAAAGGATAATAAAATGACCGACCCTAAAGTAACCACAGAATTCGTAGCATTCCCTGAATCGAAAATCGCAGCAGGCCAACAACGCCGTAAAGACAAGGAACCGTACATGAGCCCGCACGCACCTAAACCACTCCCAATGCCTCAGGTGCAATCGAACTACACGATGGCTGAGGCAGAAAACAGGGGTACACCTATTGTCCCTGTTCAAACCATGCCACCTCCTATGTCTGCTGGTGCCCCTGTGGTAACGCATGCACCAGGCCAGATTCCTGTGCAAGTCCCAAGTTTTAGCCAGCCTACATCGGAACATGAGGCAGTGGTATTGAGTCTGCCATCGAACTACGCTTTTTACGATTTCAAGGCACTATACGTCCGCCCGTTCCGTGGACGTAACCTGGCTAAGCTTAGCCGCGCCCGAGAAGAAGGATCCACGCTGTACACGGCGGAGGCGGTAAGTTCGGTATTGTCTACCCCTGAGGGGCACACGCATCTTGCGTTTCGCCTGACGATTCCTGATTTCTACTACGTGCTTTATTGGCTGCGCCTTAATAGTTACACAAAGACCAGTTACTTGCACAAGTCGATGTGTTCCAATCCTAAGCACGTTGAGGACGTAGCTAACGGTATAAAGCTGCCTGATAGCCTGCAGTATTCGGAAATCATAAAGAAGGGAGTGTTGACTGAGAAATACCTCGAGACAATCCCAGACCTGAACGACTTCCAACTTGAATACCCGAACGTGAGCCTGAAGCCGGCAACGATGCACAACGCTATCGAAATGACGGACCACCCTAGTTTCGTGGATGCGGATTGGCGGTACTCGGCGGAAAAGGCATGCTACATCAAGTTTAACGACCCAGAAAAAGAAGCGCGGGCAACTATCGCGGATCGTATAGCCATCATCGACGATATGTCGCCGGATGACCATGAAACCATCCTTGATTACGAAGCCGCCGTGAGTGATTATGGCGTTACGGAAACGCTGAGTGTGGTGTGCAAGGGTTGCGGTACGAAACGCAAGGACCATATCGTGTTGGATGCACACTCTTTTTTCCGCTAACCGCAATGAATGAGATACTAGACCTACACTCTCTCATTGCGTCCGAGTTTCACTGTATCCCCGACGAAAATATGTTGGTCTTGCAAATGCAGCACCTCGCAGCAGTGGCAGAAAAGCGACGTACTGACCGGCACAAGGCAGCATCCGAAGGGAAAATCTACGTGGGGTAACTTATGGTCTTCAAATCAGATCAAGAACAAAAGAAGTGGGATCAGATTCAGAAGGCAGCTAGTATGCCAATCGACAAAATGCTGCAAGGTGATGCCACTCCTGACGACCTCGATAAGCTGGCACAGATAGTTGAGGCCCAGAATGAGTTGGCAGGCAAGGCATTCAAAGAAGGTATCGCAAGTGCCGAAGCCACAGCCGATGCAATAGTCGATAAACTGAATCAAGACCGAATAGCTACCGGTAAACGTCCCCTTACTAATAAGGCACAGGACCGGATATTTAAGCAGACTTTCCAAAAGGTCTTGCAAGCATCAACCGAAGATATTCTAGGTGCTGTGCAAGATCGTCTGGATGAGCAAGAGGAAAACGACGGTGAGCGCCACACTGAGGTGATGTCTGCGCTCAATAAGGTGAAATCACCGGAACCGACGCCAGCAAAGGAAAAAGAAGAACCAGTAGATTCGGACGAAGTTGCTGAGAAAGTAAGCCGCAGCATATCGGATCGTTTTAAGGCCTTCAAAGAAAAAGCCAAAGAGGTAGCAAAATCAACTGGTCATGGTGTGCAGGCTTTCTCTCGCAATGCCTTAAATGCGGTAAAACACCCTAAAGCTTCCACACAGGTTATAGGTGGATTCATCAAAAGTGCTGTTGGTGACATGCGTGATTCTGTTGTAAACGGCTGGCAACAGTTAACCAAGAAAAAAGATACAGACAAAGATGACGATGAGGACAAAAAATCCGAAACGTGGTTACGAAAAGTCAGGTCTTTTTTCGGGGATAAGTTTGGGGCCGTAAAGTCAAAAGCCAAGAAAGCAGGTGGCTTGCTGAAAAGTATCTTCGGTCCTATAGGTAAGGTACTGCTACTGGCTTTGACGAATCCGCAATTGATTACCACCGTTACCCAAGCGGTAAGTAAGTACCTAAACTTCGAGTCAATCGAGACCTTCTTGGCAGCAACGTGGAAAGAGGTAAAAGACGGAGGCGGGGCAGTAGTTGAATGGATCATCGATAAGGTCAAGGAAACGTGGAATCCGAATTACAAGAATGCGGTTCCCAAAACAGCAGCCGACAACAAGGTAATCGATGCTTCGGTGGCAAAGAACTCCGCTATACCGGTGAACACCACAGTGGCAGAAGCCAAAGCCGCTATACCCGATATCGAAGACAAGATTAAGGCAACGCAGCGTACACTGGCAACAGCGCAAGCCGACGTGCGCAAGGACCCTTCGGATAAAAACAAGTATGCAGTTAGTGTCCGCACCCAACGGTTGCATATTCTGCAAGGCCAACTAGCGAACTACCAGGCAGTAGCTAACGGTAGCACAAAAACAATAGGCACAAGTTTGTCTACCGGTGGTGGCACAACAACAATGGGGGCAAGTCCATCGGCTACTGCAACACCTTCGTTAGCCCAGGTGGCTAGTACGGAACAGGGTCCACCAGTTCCTACTGATAACAAGCCAGGTAGTACTAAACCTGGTACGTCGATGTCTGGTCCTACCAGCACAACTACGTTACAAGGCCCGAGCCCTGCCGCAGTTTTGGCATCTTCTTCAGTACCAGCTAACGCAACGACTACTAAAACAGAGGTCATAAGCGCCAAACCGGCAGTGTACAAAGAAGGTGTGACCGTGCAGCCACCAGCACCTGCTACTACCGAATCGAAGCCGCGCCCAGCAACTGGGACTACTCCTGGCGTTATGAGTCTTGGTTCATTTGGTTTCTCCAGTGGTGACGACACTCTTAACATTCTCAATATGGGACTAGCCGCCTCATGACCTATGCTATGAACAGGTTTCAACCGCGCGCCGAACTTTCGTTGGTTGAGGCTGTAGAGAAGGGCGCGAAGTTGGGACTGCTTAGTGGCAAGCTTTACAACATGGTGCGTATGAAAAAGGAGAAATCGGAGGCCCAAAAACGAGCCGAAGTCCTGACTCTAGAATTGGTCAAGCGGTTAGAGGCGCGCACAGAAGATGAGGACGAAGAACCAGACGTAACCTCCCCTCTCCGCAAATTCATTTGGAAGGCCCTGAAGTGGGGTGCCAAAAAGATTTTCAAATACGTGGTGCGCCCGATACTGCGTTTTGCAGCGCGGGTTGCAATGAATTTGGTCAGGACGGTGGTAACTGCTGTAGTTGATTACGTCATAGTGCCTATCATAGAGTTCGTGATGGCATTCGCGTTGGCTAACCCAATTACAGCAGGTCTATTGGCCTTGCTTGCCGTCGGTGGAGGTGCCTATTACTTATGGTCTAAGTTCTTCAAAGAGCAGGCGCCAGAACATGACGTCGATACGCGAGGAAGTGCAGAACCGATTGCAAGTACTGAGGTACCTTCCGTTGAGTCGGAGGCTTTACCCGTAACAGCAACGACGCCAGTTAAGACAGAAAATAAACCCTCCGTTACGTCTACAGTCGCAACACCTTCGATCAGTGATTATGTGCAGGAACCCGTGGCGACCTTAAAGAAGCAGTATAAAAAACTGGTGAATAGATTTACTGGTTTCGGTGACGACGAAGACGCTTACATAAAAGAGGCATCAAAGATGTTCTCTATACCAGAGGATATCCTGAGGGGTTTTATCAAGATGGAGGCTGGGTGGAATGGTGCGATGTCTCCAACTGGTGCAATCGGTGCTGGTCAGTTTATTCAATCAACCTGGGATGGATTAGCACGTACACCACAGGGACGTGCCATAGGCATGACGGTCATAGGTAATCGTTTTCGTAAAGACGACGACCCACGCCGTGACAAACGCATCAATACACTGGCCACCGCACTTTTGGCTCGCAACAATGCAGCATTGCTTAAAAAGGCCGGATTACCCCTAACCGGTGAGAACCTGTACATGATGCACAATATCGGCCCCAGCATTATCGATGTAATGTTAGGCCGACCGGCATCGGCAGCAACACTGAAGGCAATGAAACAGAATGGTATGCTGCCTAATCAAAGCGCCGCGCAATTCCTTGAGTATCAGAAAGGGCGTTACGATACAGCATATAATGCGGTTAATGATAGCACGTTGCCATCTACCACAATACAGTATAAAGAAGGTATATCTGTAGCTCAGAATGCTCCTGTTAAAACGCACCAAAGCGCACCTCCACAGGCGTCAGGAGGTGCCGCAATGGACGATAATTCGCAGGATAAGACACTCATACATGGGCCAGGAAAAACACTAATTGGAGTCTCTTGATGGCAAATAACAACCCAAATTACGCAGTCATCATTAAGCAGGCAGCGGACCCAAGTGTACCTGGGTCTACCGGTATAACAGTGACCGCAAATCTTCCTGATACCTTTGCCTTTGACGTGTCGGCTGATTACAGCGCACCGTTTGCCCAAGGTTTGTTTAACAATAGCGGAGCCCTGGCACAAATAGCCGCGGTTAACGGTAAACGACTGACGGCTCAGGCCTTGACTGCCCAACTTTGGCAAGGCTCCAACGAATCTGATTTATTGCTAGACTTTGAATTCTATTCAGAGAATGACCCAGTCAATGAGGTGATCAAACCAGCGCTCGATCTTTTGCGGTTGACTTCGCCCTCGATTGACCCAACAACAGGAATGCTTAAATCGCCAGGTCCTCGTATCGATCTTGGCGACACTGGTGCGATTTTGAGCGCCTTAGGTGGACAGATAGCGACAACTGCACAGAGCGTGGCCGCCGCCGCAGGGTTTACCAACGTCAAATCCGGTACGATGAATGCACAGAACGCCAATATATCGGCAAGTGGGGCCTCTAATGGTCCACCCGTGCAACAAGGCAACGCGGGTGGTTCAGATTTCTGGAAGGGTAAGATTAGCAATCAGATTTCGATTCAAATAGGCAGCTATGCTTTCTTTGACTCGGTGATAGTCAGGAACGTACAGAAAACTTACGACAACCAATTAGACTACCAAACTGGTGTTCCGTACCACGTAAAAATTTCGGTGCGTTTTGCTCCGTTAATGACGTTGACGCAAGACGATATAGTTAAGATATTCTCGGGAGTGCCCAAGTGAGTACCGATTACGATTATTCCAAACAGACGCCGCTGGATAACACGGGTAACGATTACTCGATATTCCGCAGCAACTACAAAAACATCCGATTCGCATTGGCCCCAAACGGGACCTACGTTATCAACGAATCGGATATGGCTAATTTGCCTGGCATTGCGTTCCGTTACTATGGTGACGTAAGCATGTGGCGAGTTCTCTTGGCCTACAACGGGCTTCAAGATCAGATTCAAGAGGTCTACCCAGGTTTGATTCTTAACATACCTAGCAAAACCGATGTAGTCAAATACCTGAGTGCGCAGCAGGCATCGCAGAATCCGTCGTTCACTATCTAGGAGCCACAATGGCATTCCTTCTCCAAAATCAACTTGAGGTGTCGGTATTCTTTGACGACATGGAGTACCCCTTAGGTTCGATTAATCTGTTGAACTCGTTGCACATAGGGGCAACAATTCGAGGCTCTGTTCCGCTGCTGTCGATGCAAATTAGCGACGCACAACACGTAATTGAGGTCATCAATCTTCGTGATGGTATGCCGATTCGCGTCGTTATAAAGGCGCAAGGTAAGGAATCGCAGACCTATAAATTCCGCCTTTTCAACAGCAAGAAAATACAGTCTGGTGCCTGCTACGTCTACAACATATATGGTTACTGGGATAGTCCGTTATACTGGAACACCTCGACCTCGCAGCCGATACGGGGAACCTCAGACGAAGCGCTTGCGCAGATAGCAGCCATAGCTGGGCTTCAATACGACGGTACAACGACTGGCGATAGTCAACTCTGGTTGCCTAAGAATCGGCAGTACCGTATGTGGGCAAAGGATATTGCGGCGGCCGGATATCTCAATGATACTTCATGCATGGCCCTTGGCCTTGACGTTGATGGCACTCTACGCTACAAGAACGTGAATGCACTTCCTGCGCCAACCAAATCAATACTGGCCTACCAGTTCTCGAAGGATTCTTTCACGGCAGTCGATTACCGCATTAGCGCTGCGTCCGGTTTCAACAACGCAGTGACTGGTTACCAGAATATGCGGTTCGTTCAGTCGTCGGTGGGTGACGATATACAATCCCCACTTACGGACCTGGCATTTAAGCCTGATGTATCGAGTCCGCTTTACAACCAAACACTGAAGGCACAGTTAGGACGAGGTCCTGTACGCTTTGGTCCAATAGATGTGGGTAACGTGCATGAGCAATACGAAAAAGCGCTGTACCAAAATCTGCGCTACCAGAATTTGTTTAATCTCGGTCTCGACGCTCTGGTCTTGATGCCGACTCAGATTAAGCTATTAGAACAGATTACCTTCTCGGTGCAAAAAGAAGATGCCTCCATTGATATGGTCAACAGTGGTGTATATACTGTGGTAGCTCATGCGTTGTACATTCAGAGCGCTACCTACGGTGAACTTATAGGCTTAACACGTCACGGCAACAACGCAAAGGCTTAATCATGATGAATTCACTGAATGACCGTCTTGCTGAGGCAGTAGCTGATTCGGCGGACGATGGTTACATAATAGGAGTGGTGGTCAACAATGTAGACCCTGAAGGATTAGGTCGTGTGCAGGTTTCCATACCGCAGTTATTCGATCCTGGGCAAGGTGATCTTCCTTGGGTTGGTCCCACTAAGAAAAGCCCCTTTGGGCAAGGTGCTACCTGGGGTGTGTACGGATCGCCGGCCATAAATTCGGAAGTTGCTATCAGGTTCCAGAACAATGACCCGCATTATGGTTTGTGCGAGTACGACCTTTATAGCAAAGGTTCAGCCAATCCGAAATTTGCCGATCCACACACCTGGGGGTTCAAGGACCCAGGTGGCTCGGAACTCTTCGTGAACTACCAAACAGGCCAGTGGGAATTCACACATCAAAGTGGCCTGACTCTAAAATACGATCAAACCGGCAACGCGACTGAAAATATCCCTGGGATGCTTTCCATAACAGTGACCACTGATACGACTATCAAGAGTGGCGGGACCATCACTCTTGACGCACCTTCCACGGAAACAACCGGTAACCTTAAATCTGGTACAGGGGTCACTGTTACGACTACCAGCGGTACCGGTCAGACTCTGACCTTCGACAGCGGAATTCTTATCAACTGCGTTTAAATGGAGCAGCAATGTCTACCATCAATACTCAATACTACGACAACCTTATCACACAGATCAACGGTGCGGGTAGCTGTGACCAGCTTAAAGCCATAGCATCCAGCGCCTTGGCGGATATAGCAACGCAGCAAGCAGCTATCGAAGCCCAAATAGCAGCATTGGCACCCATGCTGGCGTTGCTAAGCCCTCCAACCGGACTTACTGGTGTAATTAACTGGATCGGAAATTTTATTACGGCCTTCATAAAGCCTTACGTAATACCTTACACCACATGCACGCTGCAACTAACCGAGTTAAGCGCTCAACTTGCCGCCGTCACTGCGGCGCTAAACAACGCTGTTGGCAAATTCCCGAATTGCAGTCTCTAAGGAGAACCAGATGGCCACACAGTACCAGCTATCACTTGCCGGAGCCACGTATATTGATGTCAACACTCTGGTGACCTTGGATAGTCTGCCGGATCGATTGCCAGACCAGCTGTCTATTACGAATGCAAGCCTCATCAATCTGTTTCGTTGTCCCATAGGATCGCGCGGCAAGATTTTCCAACCAGAATATGGCTCCGAGTGGTACCAGTTCTTGCAAGAACCAATCAATGATATGACGGCCGCAAAAATGCGTATAGCTATGATACAGGCAATTGCTCGTTGGGAACCACGTATAGTTTTGGACTACTCCAACACGTTCGTGCAAGCCGATCAAACACTTCCGGGCTATCAGGTGCGCATCGCAGCATACGACGCACTGACCAAGCAGCCGATCAACTTTGCCTTCACGGAACAATTATGACCACTCTATCGCTCTCAGATTTAACCGTAGATTTTGATCAGTTTACTACCCAATTCAATACTTTCTTGGTGAACAATCCAGTATGGGCTGGTCAGCTGACGACCATGACCAGCCAGACCTTGATTGAATTGAACGCTGCTATCGGGGCCTTCATGCAAGGCCGCTTAATACGCGCCCGCGAAGATTCGTTCTCCGAAACCGCGATGTCTGATGATGCGGTCCGGGCTATAACGCAAATGCAGGGCCTTCGCATGAGTCGTAAGCTACCATGCGATATGCAGGTTACGCTGACATCGACCATCAATGTGACTCTTGACCCGTTCACGCAGTTCACCATCAGTGGCCAATCGTACTTCAACCGCGAACAGTTGACACTCATTGCCAACGTGGCACAAACGGTTGACCTGAACGAAGGTGTGGTCAATACCTATTCCATGAGTGGTCTAGGTTCCCCTCGTCAGACGTTTTTGACCGATGAGGATTCGTTTACGGTATCCGATACGGACGTTCGGGTATTCGTGAACTCGACGCAGCTACCTCGTTCGCTGGGTACGCTGTGGAATTTCAGTAACCTTCCAGCGTTCTCCGATCTTACTACCTCCGACGGGCGTCTGCTCGTTATCTTCGGTTCCGAGCAGTTTGGTACTACGCCGCAAGTGACAGACAACGTGGTCGTTCAGTATGTGGTTACGCAGGGCACCAACGGTGCGAGTGCTACACTGGTCGGCAAACCAATATCCGTAACAGGCTTTAGCTACATCACTGGTGTTTCGTTGGCTAATCCGACTGGCGGTGGAGATGAACAACCCATTCAGACCTACAAGAATCTTTCGAGTGGTGCATTCGGGACCTACTCGTCTGCTGTGACAAAAAGCCAATACCAGGCCACCATCGGGGTCTATTCCGGCATCATCGATTCGGTGACGCAAGCCCAGCGTGACATCAATCCCTTGGCTTTGCAATGGATGAACGTCATTCGTATTAGTGCGCTGACCAATACACCGTGGTCGCAGGATCAAATACGAGACTATATAAACTACCTGCAAACAGTCACGATGTATGCCTGCCGTTTTGTGTGGCAGGACCCCATAGCTGTGCCTCGCACTGTCGATCTGACCGTCTATTGCTTCAACTCGGCGATTCTGTCGCAAGTGCAAGCAGCATGTATTGCGGCCATCACTGAATTGTTCTCGCCACGCCCTGGTATTCTGCTGACGAATTTCTATAATTCGGACCTGATAAATGCTTGTGTGGTAGCTGGTGCTGGCGCAGTGTCCTACGTGATCGTGAGCCAACCAATCGATCCGATGATCGTCACAGCCCCATTAAGCCCAGAACTTGAGTATCAATTGGTACCAGGCGGCGGTACCTTGGGTGAGCTTGTTTATGCCTATGCAGTTACAACAGTCAATGCTGCGGGCGAAGAAGGTCCACCAAACAACTGGGTGTTCCCTCAAGTCATCGGTCCTACCGCCGCAGATGCTGTTATTCTTACGTGGCAGCCACTTCAAGATGTGGTGACGTACAAAATCTACGGGCGTACTGCAAGTGGTACTGGCATAGGATTGTTGGGTACAGTAGGCACAGCAGGCCCCTACACCTTTACTGACAACGGTTCCATCACACCGACCGGGTTGCCGCCTAACTCTATAGCGGACGTTCCTATTCGTTACAACTCGTTGGCAAGCTTGACCGTCAATGTACAGTTCGCCGAACGTCAACAGCGTCTGGCAACTAACACACCAACCCGGAGTAGCTAATGGATGATTCATACAAGGAAAATCAAAGGTTGGGTATAAAGGTTCCCAGATCAACGCTTTTGCCTCCTTACCTTAGCACCAATCCGTATTTTGTGGGGTACACCGATGCTATAGACGCAGTAATGGGGCCAGCAGTAGATGACAAGATTGCGATCATATCGAACATTCGCAATATGTGGATTCAGAACCCACAGACCGAAACCTACGTTGACACCCAACAGCTTATGCCTACCGAAACGTGGTCAACACCAGACCGTGATCTGGTAGTGCACCAAGTAAATATGCTGGGCATGAATCTCCACAATGCTGGTGTGGTAAGTGATGATGCCTACCAAACGATTGCTCGCTTTGTAGGGCTGTACTGGTTTGGCAAAGGTACATACGCTTTTATGGACTTCATCAACTACTGCCTGCAAACCAATCTTCAGGTACAGAACCAGTGGACAGAAAACTACAGCGATTTCTTCTCGGAAGGTGACCCAGCGATTGGTACGCCAATATGGGAAGGCGGTACGTGGTATCCAACCACTCACGTACTGATAGAGGCCTATGGTGGATTCCAAGGACTCGATATTCGTACGCTGCAAAGTTTCTTTTACGAAATTGCGAACTACAATCTGGTCCTGCTCGCAATCGACGCCTCATTCAATCTTAACGTCGTCGATTCGGTAACGCTGACAACCGCCGATATTGTTGGTATGGCTGGCTTCGGTATGGAGAATGTGGTAATTGCCAACTTCAAGAACGTAGGTGCAAGTCCTCCACCAATCAATATTCTGAACGTCAATGAACTTCCTACTACCTACTATTCGTTTGGGGGTGTGATAGCTGATCCTGCGGTGTCTATATTGATGGGGGAACCTTCCGGTTGGATGTATCTGGATGACGCACAGACTATGAAGGCCCCTGTCTATTCGCAGAACGCACAGACTGTTACTATGGAAGGTGATGTCGGTGTCCAGTTATTTGGTACACCTAAACCTGGTAACGAATATGATCTGCTCTATGGTCCGGTCACGTGGTACAAGGTAAGCGGTTTTACGGCAACTGGTTCTAGCATCCCAACATTTAGTACCGACAGTTTTACTATACAAGACGGCATTGCTGTTGATATGCAATGCGTTGGTGTCCATCGCAATAAGCTTCTGACCAATCCGGCCGGGTTCTTTGAAATAGCACCTGGACAGTTCGTCCCTTACTGGAACTAATATGACCTCATACCCACCAGTAGTATATGATGCAGCAACGAAAACCCATCGCCCCCTCGGTGCTGGTGAAGCGGTAGATGCTGCCAACATTCCTCTTAGCAGCACTCAATACAACGGATTGAAAGTATTCCCCGACGGTTTGTACACAGGACCTTCTTTGAATAGTCTAGTCTACTACGTGGCGAACGAGGGCACAGATGACCCAGCGCACGGAACTGAGGCAGCACCGTTCAAAACCCTCGATTACGTGATTTCATACATCACGAATCAAGACAATGGCCAGTATCGTAGTGGTGTTACCATTGCCTTAAAAGCTGGTGAAACGTTTGTTGGTCCAGTTGAACCACTTGCGTGCTACGGTGATATTCACATAGCGTTCTTTGGTGATCCAAAATACGGTGATTTCAATTCACCGTTGGTGAACGGTACGACGGCACCCGCCGACATGGCTGACTTGCAACGCCCAATCATCAATGTCCAACTTCAAACTGGCTTGACAGGTCAGTCAGGTATTTTGCTGATATCAAGCCCGCGTGATGTTAAACGTCAGGTCACTCTGGAGGGCATCCAGATTAATTTGGCTAGTGGCCCCCACATAACTGGCGCAGTGGATTTTATCACTGGCTTTGATGCCTCAGAGTCGCGCTTACTGTTGCTGGGTACTGTGGTCAACATCACGGACCCTACGTCTCCATTCGGACTCTATGGCCTGACGACACGCTGTCTGGGTGGCGTCTACCAACGGTGCTCTCAGTTCTGGGTAGCTGGTGCACCCGTGACGAATGCAACCTCGACAGTTAATCTGGCAGCGCGGAATCTCTTCTTTAAATTCTATCCTGAATATCCTGGTAATCAAGAACAAGGCCTTGATCTGTACAATGGTGTGCCGGGTAGTTCGTTGATGACCTTGAGCTGGTCCGACGTACCAAGCGCTCCAGTAGGGGCCAGTTCTAGTTTGGGTACGTTCCCAACGCTGCAAGACCCTAATTACGGGCTCGCAAACTACTTCTTCAATTTAACTCGTGACCAGCAAGGACGACCTTTGAACGTTCTCAGCGGTCGGCTCTTTTAAAGGAATATACAATGAGCGATCCGCTTACAGCACCACTACTCGTAATTACCAACGTCGGGCTTGCAGCCGCTGAGGTAGCTACTCCAACCGGTCCATTCGTCAACATTCAAGGATTCCGGGTAGGTTCGGCATTTGGGTACGAGCCACAAGCAACAGACACAGACCTTAACGGTACGTTGCTATACAGTGGTGTACCGTCGACCTACAAATACGTTGGCGATAACACGCTCGACGTTATCTGCAAAATACCTGCCGACGCGGGTCCGTTCAACTTCGGTGAGGTCGCACTGGATATAGCTGGTCCAGTGATGTTTGCCAAAGCAGCGTTCGCCGTGCAGCAGACAAAGTATAGCAGTTTGGGCACAAACGTTCTTTCGACATACACATTCCACTGCCTGATTAAGCTGACGCAGCCAGTAGCGATCTTTAAAGTCGATACGCTGATGGCAGAACCGCCCATGATATGGGAGGTGGATAAATGGTCAGATATTTATCCACCTGCTCTGTCGGCAAATCCGGATATCCCATCGATACTGGTCAACGAACTTGATATTAATGGTAACAGCTCATGGGTTCACCAGGCATCTGAGGCGCACTGGACGGTAGGGACAAACTATCATTTGCTAGGGCAGCCAATAGTGGTCGCAGGTACGCTGACATCGGTGACGGTAACAGCGGCGTCCATTCCAAATGCGAAGACCTCCTCGGTACTACGCAACTATGTAGTCGAAACAGAAGACGGCTACCTGCGAAGCTGTTCGAGCGTAACTGCAAGTGGTGCAAATCTGATTTTCAATTTCATTGATCCGCTTACGGACATTCCACCAGTAGTAGGCTCCAATGTTTCCATACATTCTAACAACGTGCTGGAGACCTTGTTGCAAATAACGGGCGACCTAAGCGGTTCGGCACTGATAAGTGGCCAGGAAGCCTCAATCTCTGTAACCCTTAATAAGGGTGCTGTTCTTGCACGTTCACTGTCGCACACCACAGCAGGAACCTACAATTTCACTGTTCCGGATGGCGTCAACTTCCTGTATGCTGATGCAGGTGCTGGTGGTGGTGGCGCTGGTGGCGCAGCAGGTGGCTTTAACACTGACCACGTGACCAATCAAGAATACATGGCTGGTGGTGGCGGTGGCGGTGGCGGAGTCGGTGAAACCGTCACTGGTTTTACTATACCGGTTAACCCAGGTGACTCAGTTGTTATCGTAGTTGGTGGCGGTGGTAGCGGAGGTGCGGGTGGTATTGCCCCTGGTAACAACGGTCAAGGTGGTAATAACGGTGGTAACACGACTATCTCTGTCAACGGCACAATAGTGCTTAGCCTCACTGGTGGTTTGGGTGGTGGTGCTGGTGCCGGTTTCGGTCCACCAAGCGGAGCATCAGGTGCTGGTGGTGCTGGTGGTGCCCCAGGTGGTACTGATGGTACTGACGGTTACTTCGGTGGTGCTGGTGGCCCTGGTGCTAGCTCGCAGTTCGGTACTGGTGGTGCTGCTGCACGTGGTGCAACGGGTGGACAAGGTATCCCAGGTGGAGACGCTAGTGGTAATTCTGCTGGCGGTGGCGGTGGCGCAGCGGTTTACATTAACACTTCAACTGGCAACGGCGGTCAAGGTGGTACGGGCTCCGACGGCCTGTGTAATCTCACGTGGTAAGAAGGAGGCAGTATGCTGTGCAGATTGTTTAAGTATCTTGCAGTTTTATTCTGTGGTTGCGAAGGGTGTAAGGACGGCCCTTTGCATATCGTTTATCAATCGTCCGGTTTAACTATCAAAGGATTTACCATGATCTCTTCCGCTCTCGGCAGTGCACCAATCACCCTCGGCCTGACGCTCGATCCAGATGCCGCAGGCAATCCAACCACCGTGTTGCCTGGTCCCGTAGCGTGGACCGTTTCGGACGCAACCAAGGCAACTTTGGCTCCAGCGGCTGACGGCCTGACCTGCGTGCTGACCACCGTGGCTGTGGGCACCATTCAAGTGACGGCTACTTCGGGTGCGCTGTCCAATACCGTCGACGTGACTATCACGGCTGGTGTAACGACAGGCATCCACATCGTGGAACTGCCAGCCGCTGCACAATAAGGAGAACTAGACCGCTATGGAACAATTCCTTTCTGTGCCTGTACGTGTCACTGCTGAACGATGGAATGGAGTTGTGACATACGACGGGCTTATCTTCGATATATGGACCACAACCTCAGACGAAGGGCTGATGATACGAGGCGTGTTAGCTTCAACGTACAGGCGAACTTCCACGCAGGTAATCAGTAAAGGTGACTGGATAGTGCGCTACCCCAACGGCGCCCTAAAGAGTTTTCCTGACCATGAGTTTCGCCTGAAGTTTAAACCCGTATAGCCTTACAAAAGGGACGCTAGATTAATTTCTAGCGTCCCTTTCTTACGTCGGGTTACTTGTGTAGTTCAGGTCAATGCGTACCGTATTCGTACCGTTGTTAGATAGCACGAAAGACGTTAGCGTGTCATCAATAACGAAAAGACGGTTAACTGTAAAATCACTGATTTGAGGCGCCGTGTTGACCGTCTTCGTGATGGCTAGTGAAAGTGGGCCACCAGTTGCTGAAATCACCAACTCAGCAATATTCTCATTGCTGTTGGAGATATACGATTGTCCGGGTGCAAGTTCCAGGTAATCACTCGATATACGAGCATTGGTAGCCTCGTATAAAGCCTGAAACGTGCCTACACGTTGCTGTAGCTGATTGCGCCCCTTAGTTACCTGCACACTCACGCCTAAGCTCTGTGGAGGGCTTTGTGCTGTTAGATTAGGCATACCTGTTCCTTTTGTTAAGAACCTGAATACGGTCGAATTCATCACGGCATTCCTTGCTACAGAAGGGCCGTGTTGGGGAGTCATCTTCGCAACGAGGGTTGTAACACGTACCAGTCACCGGAAACTGGTTAGTTCTTGCCTCTTTACGTACTCGATCTATTCCGGCCTCTGTTATAGCTTCTGTGATGCCTTGCCCCTCGTCTGCGAAGTCCATTTCTTTTCCTCTTATAAGTGGACCCTTATAAAAAATAAGGGTCCGGTTAGTGAATCTTATTGGTTAAGGAACGGAGACGTCGGTGGTGTAAAGTTGGCAACATAACGTGCCATTTGACTTAAACGAATCTCATCTATCGCTCCTGCAAAGAAGTTGCTGGCACCTGAGTTACGGGCACCCACAGTTACATTGCGAGTTGAATCCCCGAGGTTTCCAGAGCTTGATTTTTGCGTACCCGTTGCAGTACCATCAATATACATTGTGATAATGCCACCACCGCGTACTATGGCGACGTGGTGATTTACGTTTGCCGTAATTGCTGCTGATTGGATAAAGCTACCGGTACCTGCATAATAATATTGCAGGACATTGGAGGATTGAATCAGCGCCCAGTCGGCAGACGTACTGCCAACAAGGTTACCAATTATATCACCCCCAGTTAAGGCTGTCGGCGTTATCCAACACTCTATGGTGTAGTCACCAGGGAATACGAAGTTGGCACTCGGTGCAATCACAAGGCTCTGGTTGGAACCGTTGAACTGACCAGCATTACCAAACTTCGCACCCGTAGCGGCTGCGGTAACACCATTGTTGTTTGTTATAGTATGACCACGCACATCGACGAATGGAGTAGCATCCATATGCATCAGCGCCATTACGGTGCTGAAGTTAGGATCGCTAGGTCCACCCGCCGCATGAGCGGTCGTCAGAAGTCGACTTCCGCAGTTAAACATTATGCGTTCCTTCCGCCGTCAAAGACCGTCGTGTAAGTACCAGTACGGTCGCATTTGCAAACGTAGTAATCGCGTTTGCCGTTAACTGAAGTTGGCGTCGGAGCAGTGCCACCACCAGTGTATTTGATAGTGCCACCACCAGCAAACGTAGGAGTAAACACTCCTGTGTAGATGACCGTAATCGTGTAGCTACGACCAGCTACAGGTGCCGGCAACGTGATGGTTGCGTTACCAGTCAAAGTGTACTCGAAGTCTGTACCAATCGTGAAGTCCGGTGCAAACGCCGTACCGCTTGCGGTAGCGCCACCTTCGATGAAACCATTGAACGTACCATTGTTAAATACAGTTGCACCAATCAACGGTGTACCATCGCGTTTGGTGTAGCTATTGCAACGCCAGTTACCACCACCCAACGAAGTAAACTCTGCGGTATCACCGACTTGTGTGGTGATGTTCGCGGAGCCTGGCAAGATCAGGCTACTTACGTTGTACGTCAACGTCAAGATACCTGTGAACGTCACACTACGCACGGCACCAGCAGCGATGGTATCGAACGCGGTGATAGTCGTCGTTCCCGTCACGCTGATATCGTTAGCTGCGGCTGCGCCAATAGCCACAGTGGCAGCAGACGCCAAAGTAACTGTCGGTGCTTGGTTCAGTGCACCACTCAGCGTGCCACCTGCCAATGGAAGTTTCGTGGCGTCAGGACTTGCAGTTAGGGCAGTACCGTTAGCGCGCGTGTAGTACAGGCAACGCCAGTTACCGCTACCCAGTGAAGTGAAGCATGCCGTATCGCCAGCTGCCGTCGTGATCGATGCTCCGGTTGGCAGAATCAACGAGGTGGCATTGTACGTCAACGTCAGAATGCCGGTAAAAGTGACCTCTCGCATGGAACCAGCCAAGACATTATCGAATGCAGTGATGGTCGTTGTACCTGTGATATTGACGGTGTTAGAGCTAGCAACTCCGATAGGAGTCGTTGCCGCAGAAGCCACAGTAACCACTGGCGCAAAATTCAAGGCGCCAGTCATCGTGCCACCACCCAAAGGCACTGGGGAGAAACCCAAGGCAGTCGTCACGTCGAGCGAAGTCACAGAGGTGCCAGCAGTAACCTGACCTTGCGCGTTGACAGTCACTTTGGTGTACGTACCAGGAGTCACCGCAGTATTGGTGATCGAGAATACTGAACCTGTCAGAGTCAATCCAGTACCAGCGGTGTACGACGTACCTGCACTGGAAGTCTGACCGTAGGTGATGCTGGTGGTTCCCAACGTGATTGCGCCCACGTTGGTATTGGCCCACTGTGTCAGTGCCTGTGTCGTACCTTGCAGCACTATCAATGCTTGGTTCTGGATCGTTGCAGCAGTAGCAGCGTCTGCACTGCGCGTCCACGCACCGGCGTTGGCCAAGTAGATACCATTCGCCGAACCTACGGTTTGGTTTTTCACCAGAATACGGTCACCGGCCAAAGTGGTGTATCCATCGATGGCTTGCAGACCACTCAGCGTGATGTTCGCAGTCGTTGCGGCTTGCACCATAGACTTCCAGCTTACGCTGTTGAAGGTTGCTGTTCCCACACCGTCCGTGTACGACTTGTTGACGGCATCCGACGGATTGACTGGAGTAGGTACACCGGTAATTAGACCAGCACCACTCAGAGTGATCGTCCCCGTCAAAGAACCACCGGTAGCTGCACCAAGCGCATCCGTGATACCGAAACCTGCCAGCGTCGTTGGGTTTGAACCCGCCGTTACGCGACCCTTAGCATCTACGGTCACCGACTTGTACGTACCAGCTGTTACACCGGAGGCGGCTAGGGTCAGCGGCAGCGAGGTCGAACCGCTACCAGTAACATCGCCGGAAGCAGTGATGGTTTGGTTAGCAGTCAAGAATCCCGAAGGGTTGGTCGTGCCGTTATAAGCAGTGTAGCCCAATGCGGTATTGACGTCAGCCGCAGCCAATGAGGCACCAGTGGTGACTCGACCCTTAGCGTCGACCGTAACTTTCGTGTAGGTGCCGGCAGTCACACCACTGTTAGCCAAAGTCAGTGCCAACGTAGTAGTACCGCTACCAGTCACATCACCAGAAGCGGTAATCGTCTGATTGGCCGTCAGGTACGCGACGTTGGAACCTGCCGTCACGATACCCTTTGCGTTTACCGTAACGTTGTTGTACGTCGAGGCCGCAACACCGGATGCTGCAAGGGTTACAGTGATCGCGCTTGTACCCGTACCCGTCGCATCACCACTCAGAGTGATAGCCTGGTTGGACGAGATATAGCCGTTCGGGTTCGACGCGCTGTAAGGCGTAAACCCTAAGGCGGTCGTAACATCGGTCGAAGCCAAAGCTGCACCCGAAGTTACTTGGCCCTGAGCGTTGACCGTGACTTTGGGGTAGGTACCAGCAGTTACACCAGTGTTCGTGATGGAGAATACTTGACCAGTCAAGGTCAGACCCGTGCCAGCCGAATATACTACACCATTGCCTTGTAGCTTCGTGTATGTAATGTTGGTAGTGCCGATAGTGACAGGTGTCGAGTTGGTGTTCACCCATTGCGTCAGCGAATTGGCAGTACCGTTAATTACCAGGATTGCCATACCTTCGACTTCTGCGCCGGTACTTACGTCAACCGCCCGGGACCAAACGCCAGCTGCGGCTACGTATACACCGTTGGTAGTTTGGTCAGTCTGGTCTTTAACCAACACGCGGTCACCTGCCAGTGTGGTGTATCCGTCCAACGTCTGTAAGCCACTCAAGGTGATGTTGGTACCAGTGGTGGTAACTTGCGCGTTGGCCTTCCACGTCGTACCTACGGTCACGCTTGCGATTGCGTTGTCTACGTAGATTTTATTGGTAGCGTCCCCGTTGGCTACCGGTGCAGGCAAGCCGGTCAAGGTCGCACCACTGGTCAGCGTAATCGTACCGCCGACTGTTCCACCACTCGTCGCATTCAGGGCATCGGTAATACCGAAGCCTGCCAACGTGGTGGGATTTGAGCCTGCGGTAACGCGGCCTTTGGCGTCAACAGTCACTGACTTGTATGTGCCGACTGCAACACCCGAAGCGGCCAAGGTCAAGGCGACTGTCGTAGTGCCTGTACCAGTAGCATCCCCGGAAATGGTAATAGCTTGGTTGCCTGTAAGGAAACCGTTCGGGTTGGTACCACCATTGTATGGC
>Ga0105856_1000291_pt1 | contig 26756 bp, 21 predicted proteins | sample OrgsoiDNA_201060_FD_89681 | JGI IMG/M metagenome (GOLD analysis project Ga0105856, IMG submission 89681) | Permafrost soil microbial communities from the Arctic, to analyse light accelerated degradation of dissolved organic matter (DOM) -... | ecosystem: Environmental > Terrestrial > Soil >...
CGAAACGCGCCAGAATTGCCTGTTGATCGACGTTAAACTCTTCCAGCTTTTTCGATGGGATCCACGGCTCCCAGCCCAATTCTGCCTGAGTAAAGGCTTTCGGCGCAGAGCGGCCGCTGTGAGCTTTGCCATCGATACGCCAAAAGGCGGCACCGATCTGTTTGTCGCTGGCATTTTCCACCGCATGGCCGTTGATCAGCCGATAGCTGCGTAATTCGCGGGTCTGGAAACTGATAAACGCGATCAATTGCGACAGCGTGACGATAGCGTCTAATGACCAGCCCGCTTTCTGCAACTCTTGCAGATGCGCGGCGGTGGCGCTGGCCGGTTTAAAGCTCAGGCGTTCGCCATGATCCAACGCCGACTGCAAACGGGCGGTATTGCCAACGTCCGGCAGGGCGTTTAACCGCTCGGCATAATGCGAGGCCAATTGGCTGTCGCCATGCCAGCGGGCGACGTTTTCAGCCAGCAACAAACGCTCGGCGAGAGTGAAATCGACGCCATCATCGGCGCTGAAAATGACCTCGTAGCTGCCCTGTGCATGACGGGTGGCCGCGTCGCGAGTTTCGCGGGCTTGTGCCAACTCAGAACCGGCTTCAATCACGGCCAGATGGCTGAGTAAATCGGTAATATGTGCGGTAGTCATAGGGTTTCCTTAACCAGTTCGTGCAAAGGGGAAGTCACGGATTTTGGCGTCCGGCGCACCCAGCCTAGAGCGGGCGCAACGTGACGAGCGATCAATTCAATGGAGCGCAAAATGTAAGGATGCGGCGGATCAATCGAGTGAACCTGGAACGACAAATCGGTCACTCGCGCCAGCGCGCTGTCTTGTTTGAGTGAGGCGATCACCTGTTCTGGTGAACCGATGTGCGCATCGAAGGCGCGAATGTGGTCATCGAGCGTATCGCCATGCACCGTCTGGCCGTTGGCGCGGTGGCTTTCAGCCTGACGACGCAACCCTTTTTCCGCCAGACGACGGGCTTCGTTGCCGTCTTCGGTTACAAACGCCGTGCGCGAACCCATAATGCGCGGTTCGACACCGGCGGGCAGCGCAGCAAGATAGGCGTCAATGATCGGGTTTTGAATCTCAGCCAGCGTTAAATTCGGCGCATCCGCTGGACGAGGCTGGGTGCGTGACAGCATCAGGCCATCGCCTGCCAGCCCGGCGCGAATACCGCCTTCGACAGAAAACGTCGCTTGCCATAGACGGTTGACCAACTGCGGTGCCGCCGGATACAAGCGGTTATCGGTTCCGGCCAGCGCTTCACCGCGCCACGCCTGCAACAACAGATTCAGATTGTCACCAAACACCTGACCCCGCTGGCTGCTTTCCAGACCAAAGGGTGGGAATGAGGTTGGCGTGCCGCCGGAGCCGAGGCCAATCTCCAGACGTCCGCCGGAGAGTAAATCCAGCACGGCGGTGTCTTCGGCCACGCGCAGGGCATTCTCCATCGCCAGCGTGATCACGCCGGTGCCTAAGCGAATGAAGCGGGTATGCGCGGCGACCTGTGCCAGAAAGACCAGCGGAGCGGGCAGGCCGCCTTCGGCAGCGTGGAAATGGTGCTGCGCAACCCACGCGGCATCAAACCCCTGCTGTTCGGCATGAACAATTTGCTCGGTCGCCAACCGGTAGCGTTCCTGTGGGCTGGTGTCATCCAGCAAACGGGTGAAAAAGCCAAGTCTCTTGGTGCTCATGATGATTCCTTAACACTTTACAGTTATGCAGCGCGATGGCGGCCATTGCCCGGGATCGCATTAATCAGTTCTTTGGTGTAATCACTGCCCGGCTGGGCAAATACCGACTCGACATCGCCAGAGTCCACCTGTTGACCGCGATTCAACACCGACACGCTGTGCGAAATCTGCCGGACGGTGGCGAGGTCGTGAGAAATAAACAGATAGGTCAGGCCGAGAGAGTCCTGCAACTCCTGCAACAGGCTCAGTATTTGCGCCTGCACCGTGACATCTAGCGCTGAGGTGGCTTCATCGAGCACCAAAATCTTTGGCTCGAGGATCAGGGCGCGGGCGAGGGCCACGCGCTGACGCTGCCCGCCTGACAACTCGCGCGGTTTACGGCTAAGTAATTCCAGCGGCAAGGCCACACGTTCGGCAATGCGATGCACCCGGCGGCGACGCTCATCGGGGGCGATTTTTTCAAAATTCAGCAGCGGTTCTTCAATCACGCTAAACAGCGTTTGCGAAGGGTCCAGTGAGGCAAAGGGGTTCTGATACACCAGTTGGATCTTCTTGCGTAACTGGCGCAGCGCCTCGCCTTTAAGCTGGGTGATATCTTGCCCGTCAATAAATACGTGGCCGGAATCCGGCTGCTGGAAGCCGAGCAGAATGCGCGCCAGGGTGGTTTTGCCGGAGCCGGATTCGCCGACCAGCGAATGGGTCGTGCCTCTGGCGATGGAAAACGACACGTTATCCACGGCGCGAAAGGCCGGTTTGCCTTTGCCACCAAGGGCGAAATCTTTGACAACGTTCTCGACGCGCAATATCGCTTCGCCAGCCCCCACGCGAGTCGTGGCACGATGCTTGCCGGAAAGGGCAGGGACATCGGCAAATAACTGGCGGGTGTATTCGCTTTTTGGCGAATTCAGCACCTCGGCGGTGACGCCTTGTTCCTGCACTTTGCCATGGCGGAATACCAGCAGGCGATCGGCACGCTCAGCGGCAACCGCAAGGTCATGGGTGACGAACAGCACGGCGGTGCCGAACTCCTGACGCAGTTCGTCGATCAAATCCAAAATACGTTTTTGCACCGTCACATCCAGCGCGCTGGTCGGCTCATCAGCAATGATCAGCGCCGGTTGCAGGGCGATGGCAATAGCAATCAGCACACGCTGTTTCATGCCGCCAGACAGCTCATGCGGATACTGTTTGGCGCGCAGTTCAGGGTGCGAAAGCCCAACGCGGGCCAATAATTCCACCACCCGTTCGTCGCGCTGTTTACGCGGCAGACGGCGGTGAATGTTCAAAATCTCGGCCACCTGTGCGCCGATGGTTTTCACCGGATTGAGCGAACTGGTCGGGTCCTGTGGGATCAGGCTGATGCGCGCACCGCGCAGCGCATCCAGACGGCGCTGTGACCACTGGCTGATGTCGGTGCCGTTAAGGCGGATCGCGCCCTGTTGCAAATGACCGTTTTCTGCCAGCAGGCCAATGATCGCCTGGGCGGTGGTGGTTTTGCCCGAGCCGGATTCCCCGACCAGCGCCACCACTTCTCCCGGATAGATCGAAAAGGAGACGTTATGCACCACGGTCTGGCTCTGGGTGCCGCTGCTGTAGGCAATCGACACGTCTTCCAGCGCCAGCACCGGTGTCGCGTGTTCGGCGGCGGTGCGATTAAAACTGACGTTGAGGCTCATCGGCGGCTCCTGCGGAAAGACTGGCTAATACGGTTGGCTGATAACACCACCAGTACCACGACAATGCCGGGGAAGGTGGTCAGCCACCACGCCGTGGAGATGTAGTTACGGCCTTCGGCAATCAATAGCCCCCACTCTGGCGTCGGCGGCGGTGTGCCGTAGCCGAGGAAACTCAGGGTGGAAATGGCCAGAATCGCGCTACCAAATTGCAGGGCTGAAAACGCCAGCACTGAAGTCAGCGAGTTGGGCAAAATGTGTCGCCACAGCACGGCAGCGAAGGTGCCGCCGCTGCCATAGGCCGCTTCGACATAATCACTGTGACGTACCAGCACCACTTCGGAACGGGCAAGGCGGGCGAAGTTGGCAATCGAGGTCACGCCGACGGCGATTGCCGCGTGCACCGTGCCAAATCCCAGTAAAATAATCACCGACAGCGACAGCAGCAGGCCGGGAATCGACAGCAAAACGTCCACAATGCGCATGACGACGGTATCGGCGAAACCGCCGACGGCCCCGGCGAACAGGCCTAGTGCGGTGCCCAGCACCAAACCCAATGCCACGGCAACTAATGCCCCGGACAAGGAGTGCGAAGCGCCGTAAACAATACGGGCATAAACGTCGCGGCCCAACTGGTCGGTGCCCAGCCAATGACCGGCCTGTGGCGCCAGACGCTGCGCCCCGGCGATGCCTTCGGTTCCGCTATAAGAGGTAAACAGGCTGGGGGCGATGGCCCACAAAATCACCACGATCATCACCGCCCAGGCCAGAATCAGGCCAGGTTTCACGCGGGTAAAAAGGGCGCTGCGCGCTTTCGGGCGCGGTGCCAGCACGGTTTGTACGTCGGGTGCGATAGCCTGTTGTTGACCCGGTTGCTCAATCGGTAAGCTACTCATGCATGGACTCCAGCAGACGTTTTAAGGCGCGGGTCCAGTAACGGATAGACCAGATCCACCAGCAAATTGATGCCGACAAAGGCGGCAGCGGAAATCACCACAATCGCCTGTAACACGGCAACGTCCTGATTATTCACCGCTTGCTGAGTCAACTGCCCCAGACCGTTGAGGCCAAACACGGTTTCGGTGATCAGCGCCCCGGCAATCAGTTCGCCAAACAGCAAACCGGCGATGGTCAGCGCGGGGAGCAGGGCGTTACGCGCCACGTGTCGCCACAATACGCCGCTGCGCGATGCGCCTTTCGCACGGGCGACGGCAACGAAGGGTTGGGTTTGAACCTGATCTATGCTGCGGATCAAAATTTGCGCCAGCGGGGCAGAGATCGGCACGGCTAAGGTAACGATCGGCAAGATCAGCCCGACCCATTCACCCGGGTTAATCACCGGTATCCACCTCAGATGGAAGGAGAAAAACTGAATCAGCGCGATGCCGAGCCAGAAGGTCGGAATGGAGATAAACAGCGACGGCAATGACTGCAACGCCGACTTCAACCAGCCAAAATGCAGCAGGCTGGAGAGGAACGCGATGACGATTGCCACCGCGGTTGCCAGAACAAAGCCGAGTACCGCCAGTCGCAGCGTCGGTGGGAAGTTGCTACTGAGCAAGTCCGTCACCGGCACGCCAGCCTGAATCGAGTAACCCAAATCCCCGCGCAGGAAATTCCCCAGAGTGTGGAAATATTGCTGCCACACCGGCACATCCGCGCCGTATACCGCGCGCATGTCGGCGATTTGCGCCGGGCTCAGGCCCATATCCGGGTTCTGAAATTTGATCAGGATGGCGTCACCCGGCAGGACTTGCAGCAGGATGAAGGAGACGGTAAACGCCGCCCACAACACCAGCACTGCCTGCCCGATGCGACCGCTAAAGTATCGGCTCATGATTTACTCCTGCCTGTTAATGCTTTTCCAGCCACGCGCCGTAGAAGCTCGGACGGCCTACCGCTTCAAAGTTGATGCCTTTGAGGTATGGCGCACCGGCAAACACCTGTGGCTCTTCGAAGATAGGAATCACATAGGCCTGATCCAGTAAGTAGTTTTGTACATCACCGGTCAGCGCCAGACGTTTTTTCGGGTCAACTTCGGCAGAAACGGCAATCAACAGATCGTTAAGTTTGTCGTCACGGAAGTTTTTCACCTTGCTGCTCGAACCGCCTTTTTGCAGTAACACATCGCGGTTAGTCGGGTAGAAGGCGCTTTTGATCACGTCAGGATCGGCGCGGCCCACTTCCACCACGTAAGCGGCGGTTTTTTCCGGGTCGAGGTTATCGGCGACGCGGCTACCGGCGTCACCGGCCAGAATGTTCAGCTTCACGCCGACCTGACTCCACTGCTGTGAAACCAGTTGCAGCACTTCTTTGTTTTGCGGTTGTGGCAGGGATTCATACACGGTCAGCGCCAGCGTTTTACCGTCTTTCTGACGAATGCCGTTCGGGCCTGGTTTCCAGCCTGCTTCGTCCAGCAGCTTTTTGGCTTCTGCCGGGTCGTAGGTCAGTTTGTTGGACAAATCGACATAGCCTGCGGCGGTTTTCGCGACGACCGACGTGGCTTGCGGATAGTTTGGCGAGAACAGGGTGTCCACCACTTGTTTGGCGTTAGTGGCTTTCAGCAGCGCCTGACGCACACGTAAATCAGACACCAGCGCGTTATCAGGACGGAAGGCGATGCCGTCATTCACGCCTTTGGTTGGCGCAGCGTAAATCGGGAAGTTTTGGTCTTTGGCTTGCTTCTCGTCATAGGCCTGAACCTGACGAATAAAGTCGGCCTGACCGGCCAGCAACGCGCCGATGCGCACGCTGTCTTCGTTGGTGACGATCACTTTGATGCCATCAAGATTGGCGCGGCCCTGCTGCTTGAGGTTTTTCGGCCCCCAGTTGTAGTCTTTACGCGCGGTCAAATCGACTTCGCGGCCCAGCGTCTCTTTGCTGACCACAAACGGGCCAGAACCGATGATGTGCGTCGCGTCGCCCAGCGAGTCGAAGTCGCGGTTCAGCGTGCTCAATGAGACTAAACCTGAGCCAATAGTGGCGGTTCCTTGCAGGAAGCCCGGCGAGGATTTTTTGAAGAAGAATTTCACCGTCAGCGGGTCAACCACTTCGCTGTGGTCGTAGTTGTTAATCACTTCTGACACCGGCAGGTGATGGTCTTTATTGCCTAAGCCGTAGGTATCAAAGTTTTTCGCCACGGCGTTGGCATCCAGCGGCGTGCCGTCAGAGAAGGTTACGCCCGGACGAATTTTGAAGGTGTATTCGGTTTTGTCGGCGTTAAAGCTCCACGATTCGGCGATCCAGGGTTCAATCGCTAAGGTTTGTGGATTCTGGTAAGTCAGTTTGTCGGTAATTTGGTTCAGAATGCCGCCGTTCGGATAAAAGCCGCCCGCCGGTGGATAAAGGTTAGTGTGTGCCTGCTGCTCAAGATAAATCAACGTCCCGCCCTGAACAGGCGTGCCGTCTGCGGCAAATGCTGCGCTGGTGGTTGCGAATAAAAGCCCTAAAGCCAGAGCGCGGGAAACCGCGTTCAAACGGCGAATCGTCTGCATCAATATATCCTTCTTATTATGTATAAAGGTCGGCAAGTGAACGCCACTGAAGCGAGCCATAAGGGCTTTAGAACTAAAGTGGTGGTTCTATAACAAACCTTTTTAAAAAGGATATAAACGAAGGATTATTGCTATTGATAGACAGAAAGTGGCAATAGGAATGTATTGAACATTTGCGCTGTTCTGGGGGCGTTGAGCGGCGGCTCAAACTCGCTTAAATCTTTAAATTCAAATTCAAAACCGTGGGCGTCGGCCCACACCGACCAGGGGAGGCGTAAACGCGCCTCCCCTGGACCCCTGCGTTTTTTAAACCCCGCGCTACCGCTCGTTGGAATGGACATGTTCCAGCCGCTTCCGTTCACACCGCAAAATGCCGCCGCTGCGCGGTGCCTTCGCTGCGGGACTCCAACCCGCGCAAACTGACGCGCGGTTTTGCGCCTCTTGCTCAGCGCCATTTTTGAATGCGGTTTAGGGGCTATGTAGGGCAAAAGATAAAATTCAATTCAATTCAATCCAATCCAATCTAATTCAGTTCAGTCTAATCAGATCCAATCCAACAGAATGACTTTCGATTTAGGGGCCAGTGTGCCGCATTCAAAAATGACGCCGAGGGAGTGGTTCGAGACCTATGGCTCGAACCCGAACGGAGGGCACCGCCTAAGCGGCGGCATTTTGCGGCTATCGTTGTGATATCTGAAACACGTCCATCCCGCTTCAGCGAAGCTGCGAGATCTCAGCGCAAAAACGCAGGATTCCAAAGGGTTTCGTTTAAAACCCTTTGGGCCCGTGTGGGCGGCGAGCCCACGGTCTTGACGTTGAAGTTGAATTTAAAAGCGAAAGCCCCGCTTACGCCACCAATCCCTTCCCATAATCAAACAGGGCCTTGAGAAGGGCCGTCTTCTCGGCATCTTCTTCGTATAAGTTGTACAGCGACTCAAGCTGCAACACGTAATCTTGCACGCGCTCGGCATTGAGCTTCTCCTGACGATGCTCGCGCCAGCGGCGCTGTTCGGCGTCGGTCAGCGTGGCGGGGAAGTTACGGGCGCGATAACGGAATAACAGCGTTTCGATGCGGGAGTCGTTGAAGCTGAGATCCAGCGCCGGTAAGTTCTCGGGTTTGGTTTCGAGAATAATGCGCATCGCGGCGCGGTCGGCGTCACTGAAAAAGCCGTCATAAAGACGGGCATCCACGTCGTCAGAGCCTTTAAACGGCTCCGCTTCGGCGAACAGGGCGACCACTTTCTCACGCACCTGACTGTTTTGACGCAACAGTTGTAAGTTTTGCAGGCAGCGCTCGCGGTCAATACCCAGACGTTCGGCGTTTTCCGGCAACAGCGTTTTGGCTGGGGCCAGCACCGGACACTTATTGATGTGCAACAGTTTGATCGGCAGCGGAGATTGACCGGCCTCCAGCACGTCGCGGCGGGTGTACAGACGTTCACGCATCTGGTCGGCGTCAAGTTCCAGCAGTGGCGTCATGTCGCCGCCTAAATCACAGACGATCACCGCATTTTTATTCTCAGGATGCCACGCCAGCGGTGCTACCCACGCGGTATTGCCGCGCGCCGCGCCAAACATCCCAGAGACATGCACCAAAGGCGTCATCGCCGGAATGTCGAGCAAGGCGTTGATTTTATGTTTGTTACGGTGTTCTAGCAGGAAATCAAACAGACGCGGCTGAGCCTGTTTCACTAATTTTGCCATGGCGATAGTGGCATAGACGTCAGCCATCGCATCGTGGGCGTTTTCGTGTTCGATTCCGTTAGCTTTGGTCAAATGCTCAAGGCGGAAACTGGGGAAACCGTCGTCGTTTTCCGGCCACTGAATACCGTCAGGGCGCAAGGCGTAACAGGCGCGCATGACATCGAGCAGATCCCAGCGGGAATTGCCGTTTTGCCAGCTATAGGCGTAAGGATCGTAGAAGTTACGGTAAAAAATATTGCGGCTGACTTCATCGTCAAAGCGAATGTTGTTATAGCCGACAATACAGGTGCCAGGCACGCTGAAGGCCTGATGGATTTGCGCGCTGAACTCCGCTTCGCACAGACCCTTTTCCAGCGCCAGCTGTGGCGTAATGCCGGTGATCATCACGGCTTCGGGTTCCGGTAAATAGTCATCAGACGGGCGGCAGTAAATCACTAACGGCTCTTCGATGATGTTGAAATCTTGATCGGTACGGACACCCGCGAACTGCGCAGGGCGGTCAAGCGCTGGGTTTTTACCGAAGGTCTCGTAATCATGGAAGTAGAAAGTTTTTTGCGGCTTGTCTGACATTGCGGAATTGACCCTTAATCGCGGCGAAAAATGAAAATAGAACAGAGCGAACAGCCGGTAAGGATACCATTCGACGGCGAGATGTCATGGTGAAATGATGGAAGCGGAATCTCTATCTGGAAATTTCTCTGTACGACGATAAACTTCAAGCGTTTTCATTTTATAGGAAAAAGGATATGCCTCTATTATCAAGTATAAAAAATCATCGTTTACTGTGGGCGATGTTGATCTTGCCTGCGGGACTGGCCCATGCTCAACCTACCCCGATGAGTGAATACAATCCGGTGATGCTGAATTTAGCGACATTGTTCGATTTTGATGCGCTCCGTGGCCCGGTTAAAACCTTCGAGACCAGCATGACCGACGCCAGCGATAATACCCTCTTTAAGGCGGCTGGGGCTTTCGACCAGCAAGGCTGCATTGAGCATTTGAAAACAGAAGATGCACAGAACAATATCAATTATAACTATAAGCGCGTGGGTAATAAGCTGATCAGTCAGGTCAATACTCAGGACTTTATCCCGTTAAATACAGAGTGCTTACCCCAGAGCCATACTCAATCAGGCAGTACAATGAGTTTCACCTATAATGACGCAAAACTGATCAGCCAAATCAACTCTCAGCCCAACGATACGCTGGTCGCACTTCACCAGTACAACACTAATCAACTTCTTGCTGATGTCAGATTTTTTATAAGTGGCGTGACCATTTCTCGTTCCCATGTCACTTATATTGATGAAAAAAATAAGCCTTATGATTACGCGTTTGAGCAGACTGATTTCAATAAACCCGGTTTCTTTATAAAGCGGGAATGCAAGTATGACCAATATGGTAACCCCACATCCTGCATCTTGACCCAGTCGAACGATAAGGATTTCAAGGAAGTCAGTTGGGTTCATAACGTGAATTATCAGGTCACGTGGTTCGGGGAGCATGGTTCATCCGAGTGACAGTCTTTCGATTTATCCTTGATAAAACCACCGTGTTTGCGGTTAACAACTCGGCTAAACTAATGGCCTTAGACTTTTCAGCCTTTTAATGGAAGCCGCATGCGTCTGGATAAGAAGATCTCGCCGCTGGATAACGTGATTTACAGCCATTATCGCGTCACCCATGCGCTGCGCGTCGCGCTGGCGTTTATCATCACGTTTCTGATCGTTCGCCTGACGGACATCCCGGAAGGGACGTGGCCACTGATCACCTTAGTGGTGGTGATTGGGCCAATTTCGTTTTGGGGCAACGTGTTAGAGCGGGTGGCCGAACGTATTGCCGGCACGGTTTTTGGCGCGGCGTCGGGGCTGATTGCGCTGTGGCTGGAGCTCTATTCTTTACCCCTGATGCTGCTGTGGTGCGGCATCGTAATGTTTGTGAGCGGTTATTTGACCCTCGGCAAGCGGCCATATATGGCGCTGCTGATTGGCGTCACGCTGGCGGTGGTGTGCGGCGCGGGGCCGGGCGATATGCATACTGCCCTGTGGCGTTCGGGTGACGTGGTGTTTGGCTCTTTGCTGGCGCTGTTCTTTGCCAGTATTTATCCGCAGCGGGCGTTTATTCACTGGCGCATGCAGATGGCGGACTACCTGATGTCGCTCAATAAACTCCACAGCGCCTGGCTGTCGCCCAATATGCTCGAGCGCCCGCATCTTGACGCTAAACTTAAGAAGTCGATGAACCAAATTGTGAAGATGCGTTCGCTGTTTGCGCCTTCCAGCAAAGAGTCGCATATTCCGCGCGAAGTGTTTGACGCCATCCAAACCCTGAGCCGCAATCTGCTGTGTACGCTAGAACTACTGGCCGACGCCTATTGGAGCAGCCGTGAAAGCCATTTTCTGATGCTCAATGCGCGTACCTTGCGCAGCGCTCAGGTGTTGATGCTCGACTCGCTGGAGCAACTGAGCGATCTGCTGCTTAATGGCACCAAAGGCGATGAAGCGGCGCTGAATCACCAACTGACGGAATCGGTGGCGGAGCTGAAAGCGCTGATGCAAGAGATGAACGCCAGTCAGCATCTTGAAGCGCCGATTTACGGTTATGTGTGGCTAAGTATGCAAGTGGCCGAGCAACTTCAGTCATTGGGCGATTTACTCACCATGACCATGCGCAAGGAAGAGGCGCAAATGAGCGTCAACTCGACGCCAAAAGCGTGAAGGGATTTTTGTCTGTCCGTGAAAACGGGTAAGATAGGCGAATTAGACTTTCGTTCTGAACGCGCAGGTTTTTCCTGCTACGCTGTACCTACGTTCCGGGCGGTCAGTCACTGAATCTGTGTAACTTAATCGAAGGTGTTTAAATGGACAATATCAACAAGCCGAGTTTCCATGACGTACTGGAGTTCGTACGCATTTTCCGTCGCAAGAATAAATTGCAACGCGAAATCGCTGACAACGAAAAGAAAATCCGCGACAACCAGAAACGTGTTCTGCTGCTCGACAACTTGGGTGATTACATCAAGCAGGGCATGAGCATCGACGAAATTCAGGCAATTATTGCCAGCATGCGTGGCGACTATGAAGATCGCGTTGATGACTACATCATCCGCAATGCTGACCTGTCAAAAGAACGTCGTGAGATGTCTAAAAAGCTGAAAGCAATGGGCGAAATCAAAGCCAACGAAAGCAAATAAGCCCACTGCCTGCGTCAGCAGGATGATTAAAAAAGGCCCTGTCATTTCGGTGACAGGGCCTTTTTTTGGGGCTTTTATGCGCTTACGCGGGGTCGGCCAGCGCGCTTTCGGCCACTTTTTCATTTTCCAGTTTTTGGCGTTTTCGCAGGCTTGGGAACCACCTCATCCATAAACCGACCACGATAATCGTGCCAATGCCGCCTAGTGCAGCGGCAGGCACCGCACCGAGCCAGGCGGCCAACAGGCCGGACTCAAACTCGCCCAACTGATTCGACGTATTAATAAAGATCGAATTTACCGCGCTGACCCGCCCGCGCATCTCATCGGGCGTGTCGAGTTGTACCAGTGAACCGCGGATCACCACGCTCACCATGTCAAAGCCGCCAAGGAACGACAGGGCCACTATCGACAGCCACAGCGTGCTCGACAGCGCAAACACCACCGTCGCGACGCCAAAACCGGCGACTGCCATAAACATGATCATCCCGACGTGGCGCGTCATGGCGCGGCGGCTCAGCCAAAATCCCACCAGTAAACCGCCGACCGCCGGTGCACCGCGCAGCAGGCCCAATCCCCACGGGCCGGTGTGTAAGATATCTTTGGCGAAAATCGGCAACAGCGCGGTAGCCCCGCCGAGCAATACCGCAAACAGGTCCAGTGAAATCACGCCCAGCACGTCGGGGCGATGGCGGATAAACCGGATGCCGGCAAACAGGGTGGCGAAGGTGGCGGGCACCCGTTTCGGCGGTGCCTGTTCGTACTGCAAGCGGCTGACCATGGCGATCGCCACCAGATACAGCGCGCCGCACACCAGATAGGCGGTGCCGGAACCGGCGATATACAAGAAGCCGCCAATCGCCGGGCCCACCATCGCTGCCGCTTGCCCCGAGACCGCATTCGCCGCCATCGCGCGTGCTAACAAATGCGGTGGCACTAGCGCGGGCAGCATCGACTGCATGGAAGGCGCTTCCATCGCGCGAGCGATAGAAATCAAAAATATCAGACCCAAAATGCTGAGTTCATTGATGTGATGGGTCAGGGCCAGTGTCGCCAGAGTGATAATTGCCAGCCATTCGACCCCTTGTCCGAGCAGCACGATACGCCGCCGGTCAAACTGGTCGGCAATATGTCCGGCTAATAAAGCCAGCGTGACTGAGGGTAAGAATTGCGCCAGACCAATCAACCCCAAATCCAGCGCGCGGCCGGTGATCGAGTAGATTTGCCAACTGACCACAATCGACAGGATCTGAAAGCCAAAACTCGAACCTGCGCGGGCGATCCAGAAGGCGACAAAAGAGCGATGTTGCAGTAACGAATCCGAGTTAACGGGGGGAGGAGGCATATTCAATTCCTGAAAAACGCTAACGCCAAAGCCTGACAATCCTGAGTTAGGATTAATAGCGAGGTAACTATTCGAAGCGTTATGTTTATCATGAATCGTTAAAAAATCTAAATACGAATTTTTACTTAATAAAAGCCGGCGGCTGAGCGCCTGATCCGCGGCGAGATCAGGCCCGCAAGTAACGCTGCGGCGTATCGCCGAGGGATTTTTTAAACATGGAGATAAAGGCACTCGGGCTGTGGTATCCCAGTTGCGCTGATGGCGGTAAAACGCCGGAAGTTTATCGCGGCTAAACAGGGCGACCAGCCGGCGGCCGCCCTGGTGATTGTGCCGTTGGTGTTTTCACTCGACGGCTAGCGCTGGCGGTTATGCCAGCACGAACATGCCGTACGGGTGAATTTGCAGGAAGAAGGCATCACCGGCATTGGGCTGAAGTTGGGTGGCATTGACCTGCAACAACAACGATTGCCCCTGCCAGTCCACCGTCACTTCGTACTGTGGCCCCATGTAGGCGACGTGCGTAATGGTACAGCGCTGGCTGTCGTCACCCTGTAAACCGAGGGTAATGGCTTCCGGGCGAACGCCGACCGTGCACTGTTGCTGCCCGGCGGCAAAGCCTGCCGATTTGGCGATGTGGTAGCCGAAGATCTCCACCGTTTCGCGGTGCAGATCGGCCGGAAACACGTTGGCGTCACCCATAAAGCTCGCCATAAAACGGGATGCCGGTTGGCGATACAGCTCTTGCGGTGCGCCCATCTGCATAATCTTGCCTTTGTTCATCACCAGCACGGTGTCGGACACCGCGAAAGCCTCGCTTTGGTCATGAGTGACGTACAGCGACGTGATGTTGAACTGCTGTTGCAGCTCGCGGATTTTCTCGCGCATGCTGCGGCGCAGGTTGGCGTCGAGGTTACTTAACGGCTCATCGAACAGTAACACTTTCGGTTTGAGGATCAGCGCGCGGGCCAGCGCCACGCGTTGCTGCTGGCCGCCGGAAATCTGGTCGACATAGCGATCTTCGAAACCTTCGAGATCCACCAGTGACAGCGCTTCCCGCACCCGGTCGCGGATCTCGGCTTTGGGCCGCCCAAGCATTTTCAGCCCGTAACCAATATTTTCGCCAAGCGACATGTGTGGGAACAGGGCATACGACTGGAAGACCATGCAGATGTCGCGCTGCTGGATGGAGCGGTCAGTCACGTCTTCGCCATCAATGAAAATGCGGCCTTCGGTCGGTTTTTCTAACCCGGCCACCATGCGCAGTACGGTGGTTTTACCACAGCCGGACGGGCCGAGCAGGGTGACCATTTTGCCTTTCGGGATCGCCAAGTCCAGCCCTTCGAGCACGGTATTGCTGCCAAAACGTTTGGCGACGCCTTTGAGTTCAACAAAGCTTTTGGCGGCGGCCACTGGCGTGGCGTTCGGTGCCTGTTGTGTGGTCAGAATCGTTGTCATACAAGTCACTCCAGAATTATTGGCCGGTTTTGGCTTTTGAGCGGGAAATACGCGCTTCGCCAACCAGATAGTCAAAGATGAAAATGATCGCCAGCATCACCACGATAAGGATCGAGCCGTAGGCGATCGCCACGCCGTATTCGCCGTCTTCCACCCGATTAAGGATGTAGGCGGTGGCGACGCGGGTGTCCGGGGTGACCAGAAAAACGATGGCGCTGACGGTGGTGATGGCGCGCACGAAACTGTAAATCAGCGCCGACAAAATCGCCGGACGCAGCAGCGGCAGCAGGATATACATCACGGTGCGCATCGAGCCAGCACGCAGGCTGAGCGAGGCTTCATCCAGTGATTTATCCAACTGCCCGAGTCCGGCGATACCGGCGCGGATGCCGACCGGCACGTTACGCATTACCATCGAGATAATCACAATCGCCGCCGTCCCGGTCAGGTAAACCGGCGCACTGTTAAAGGCCAAAATGTAGGAGATCCCCGCTACGGTGCCCGGTACCGCAAAGCACAGCATGGTGCTGAACTCGATGGTTTTCTTACCGCGAAACTGCTGGCGCACCACGATGTAGGCAATCAATAAGCCGAACAGCGCGGTGATCGGCGCGGCGATCCCGGCGTACAGCAGGGTATCGAGCAGCGAAGGCCAGGCGCCGTCACTGAATCCCTGACCGAACAGCTTGGTGAAGTTGGCGAAGGTCAGGGTGTAATCCACGCCCCAGTTGACGGTGAAACTGCCGTAGAAAATGCTGCCATACAGCAGGGCGTTAAACGCTACCCAAATGGCCAGCAGCGCCGTGACGCCCCACACCAGCGTCACCGGCAGCGGCTGCACGTCGCCGCGTGAGGTTTTGCCGGAAATGGTGACGTACGAGCGTTTGCCAATCCACATGTACTGCACGCAGAACACCAGCAACGAGAACACCAGCAAAATCACGCCAAGGGTGCTGGCAGCCTGATAGTCGAGCTGTGCGCCGGTGATGTAGAAGTAGATTTGGGTGGCGAGCACGTCGAAGTTACCGCCCAACAACAGCGGATTACTGAAGTCGGCCAGCGACTGGACGATGACAATCAAAAAGGCGTTTGCCAGCGCCGGTTTGAGCAGCGGCAAGAACACGCGGTGGAAGGTCTGCCAGCGGCTGGCACGCAGGGTGTACGAGGCCTCTTCCAGTGACGGATGAATAGTTTTAATCGCGCCGTCGAGGATCATAAAGGCCATCGGCGTGAAGGCTAACACCTGCGCCAGCCAGATACCGGTGAAACCATACAGCCAGTTGGTGTTGGTCAACCCAAACCAGTTCGCCATAAATTCGGTGACATAACCGGAGCGGCCCATCATCAAGGTAACGCCCAGCCCGACGATAAACGGCGGGGTGACAATCGGCAGAATCGAGAAAATACGGCCAATCACCGCGGAACGTTTGGCGATACGGGTGGTATAAATCGCCAGCACTAAGCCGAAGAAAGTACAGCCAATGCCGACCGCGACCGACAGCAGAAACGAGTTCCAGATCACCCGCAAAATATGCGACTGGCCGAGCACCGCCATAAAGGCCAGTGGCGCGAAATCCCCGGCATCATTGGTGAACATCGGAATGAAGATCGCAATGCTCGGGAAGATGATAAACACCCCGATCATCGCGATGATGCAAATCAGCGAGCCGAGCACAAAGCGGTCGCCTCCCAGCCATTCGAGGCGGGAGAGTGCCAGCGTACAGACCGCGCCGAGAGCGATAAAAATGCCGATGCTACCGTAGCCCAGGCCCCGGCCAACCAGCGTGGCGCTGACAATCATAAACAGGGCGCAGAACACCGACCAGGCGGCGTCAAACTGGTGCCGGCGTCGCGCTTCCAGCCGTTGCGCATGGCGCGGGCGGAACAGCAAAACCATCGGTAATACCAGCCACAGCAGGCTGATATTCAGCCCCGACCAGCCATAGGCCGCGAGGATTTCGTCCGGCGTCGATTCCAGCAGGCCGTAGTCGAGGCTCCACGACGGCAACAGGATAAAGGCCAGTAAAATCAGCCCTAACCAGCGAAAAATCGGATCCCGGCGCTGCGTGTCGGGCAGCGTTAACGTATGAGACATGAGATATCCCTACAAAGAAATGAGGTGTTGATAAAAGGGGCAAACAGGATAAAACCGGGCGGTTCTCGCCCGGCCAGGCGTGGGTTTATTCGGTTGCTTTACCCATCTTCACGTCGTTTACCCATTTGGTGATCAGCGCTTTACGCATGTCGGACGCGCCGTATTTATCCATGTCGTAATTGATCAACTTCAGGTCACTCATTTTGAGCGAGTTCGGCGAGGTTTCGGCGGTGGTGTTGGTCAGGATTTGGTAGGACTGACCCTTTTTCCAAGCCAGTTCCTGTGCGTCTTTAGACAGCGCCCAGTCGACGAACAGTTTGGCGTTATCGAGGTTACGTGCGCCTTTGAGGATGCTGACGCCACCGATTTCATAGCCGGAACCTTCGCATGGCGAGATCAATTTCAGCGGTGCGCCGCTCTCTTTTTCCTGCGCGTAGTCGTGCAAGAAGCCGATGCCAATCGCCGTTTCACCACGGGCGGCGTTACGGGCCGGGGCGATGCCGGATTTGGTGTACTGGGAGATGTTGCCGTTAAGCTGTTTCAGGTAGTCGAAGGCCTGATCTTCGCCCCACAATTGGGCAAAGGTCGCCAGAGCGGTATAGGCGGTGCCGGAGCTTTGTGGATCAGCGATTTGAATTTCGCCTTTATAAATCGGGTTGGTCAGGTCTTTCCAGCACTTGGGTTCGGGCAGGTTTTTCTCTTTCAAACGGTTGGTATTGACGCCTATGCCGAGAATGCCGATGTATACCGCGGAAGAGTAGTTGCCTTTGCGTTTGGCCGGATCACGGAAGTTCGGCATGATTTGTTCGAGGTTCGGCGACTTATAGGCTTGCAACAAGTCCATTTCACCGGCTTGCGATTGCGGGTCCAGCGTGCCGCCGTACCAGACATCTGCCTGCGGGTTCTTTTTCTCGGCTTCCACTTTCGCCAGCGTACTGCCGGAACCGTTGCGGATAAACGAGGTTTTGACGTCGTATTTCTCACCGAAGGCTTTGGTTTCTTCTTCACACATGGCGTTGGTGGCGCTGCAATAGACCACCAGACGGCCTTTGGCTTGCGCCGCGCCGGTGAACGCGGTCAGGGCGACGGCGGCGGCGATGAGGGTGATTTTACTGAGCGAAGGGGACAGACTTTTTTTCATGGTGTTTTACCTTTTCTTTTTATGTTGTGGGACAGAGAACCTTGTCAGTTATCCGGCGGGGCAGCATTGATTTCGCGCTTGCTGATACCGGCCATCATCATCGGCATCAGCAGCAGGCCGACACAGGCCGAGGCCAGCGTCAGTACAGCGAAGAATCCTGACCATCCGTAATGTTGCATCACTACCGCCAGCGGCCATCCCGCCAGCGCAGCGCCGAGGTAGGCAAACAGTCCGAGGAATCCGGTCACCGTGCCTGCCGCGTCTTTGTGTGAATATTCCGTGGCGGCCAGCCCGATCAGCATTTGCGGGCCAAATACAAAAAATCCGATGCTGAAAAAGCTCAGGGCCAGCAGGCCAAAATGATGCACCGGTGCCAGCCACAGGGCGGTGACGGTGACAAACAGTCCGAGCGAAAACAGCAAAATCATCGGCGCGCGCTGGCCGCGAAACAGCAGATCCGACCCCCATCCGGCGAACAGCGCGCCGAGCAAACCACCCAGTTCGAACAAGGAGAGCGTGGCGTTGGCGCTGAGCAAATTAATGCCGTGGTTCTCCGCCAGCCAGATGTTGCCCCAGTCGTTGAGCGCAATGCGGATCAGATAGACCAGCACGTAAGAAACGCCGAGCAGCCAGATAGTGCGGTTCTGCAAAATGGTCTGGCGCAGAATTTGTGTCATGCTCATCGGCGGGCTCTGCTGCTCCTGGCGCAGTTCCAGCGGATCTCGCCGCCACGCGCCCACCGTCGGTAAACCTTGTTGCTGCGGCGTGCCGCAAAGCTGGCGACACAGCCATAACCCGATCACGATGGCGATGATGCCCGGCACCAGCAGCGCCGCTTGCCACCCCCACAGGGAGGCCAATAATCCCGACAATAGCGGTATCGCCGCGCCACCGATGTTGATCGAGGTATTCCAGCAGCCCCACCAAAATCCGCGCTCGTTGCGCGAATACCAATGGGTCAGTAAACGTGCGCACGGCGGCCATCCCCAGCCCTGAAAGAATCCGTTTAACGTCCAGACCATCAGCAGCGCCGTCAGCGAATGGCAGAAGGCGAACAAAATATTCAGCACGCCGGTCATCAGTAAACCGACGCCCATAAACCAGCGTGCACCGGTTTTATCGCTAAAAATGCCGGAGACAAATTTCGAACCGCCATACGCCAGATAAAACAGCGTGCCCAGCAGGCCGATGTCGCCTTTGGTCAAGCCAAGTTCTAGCTGCATCACCGGCATCACGAAATTGACGCTTTTGCGCGTGAGGTAGAACGCGGCGTAGCCAATGACCATCGACAGCAACAGATGAACTCGCCAGTAGCGATAGTTCTTATCCACTTGCGAAGCGGACAACGGCGTAACGGTCATGGTCTTCTCCAACGTAGTGGGCCGAGTGTAGGCCGATGATGTTTGAAGCGAATGAGACAAGGTTTTAGACGACTAGGAATTATTCCTAGTCAGGGGTGAGTTCTTGGCAAATCTGTGGGCAACTTAACAGTTATGCGCGTGCCGCCCTGCTGTTCGAGCAGCCATTCGCCGCCGAGAGCCCGCACTCGCTCCTCGATCCCGCGCAATCCGAAGCCTTCTTTCACCGGTTGGGTGAAGCCGATGCCGTTGTCGCTGACTTCCAGCACCAGCATCGGGGCGTGCTCGGCCAGACTGACGCGCACTTGGGTGGCAGCGGCATGTTTACTGATATTGTTGAGCAATTCCTGCACCAGACGATAGAGGGTAAAAATCAGCGTGTCGTCGGTGGGTAACGCGCGCAGTTGATAGTCGAGCTGGAAATCGATGCCCTGTTGCGCAAAGGCGAATTCATCGGCCAGATGGTGCAGCGCTTTGTCGAGTGACATTTCGTCCAGAACCGGCGGGCGCAACTGACGCAAAAGCTGGCGGGTAGTGTGGTGGATCCTTTGCGACAGTTCGCCAATTTGTTTGGCCGCGCTGTGGGTCGCCGGGCCGTGCGGACTGCGGTCAACCAGCATGGCTTGGATCTGAATGGCGGTAATGTTCTGGCCGATCTCATCATGCAGCTCGCGGGCAATCTCTTTGCGCACCGCTTCTTCGGTATGCACCAGCCGCTCGGTCAGTTGGCGACGGGTCTCTAACTCATGCTCTAACTGTAAACGGTAGCGATTCAGGTGCGTGGCCAGTTGTTGCTGGCGGCTGATGGCGATCCCCAGCCCGATGCCCAGCAAAGCCTGGGTGGAGAGGAACAGTTCCAGCTCCAGTAAGTCGTGGAAAGCGCCGCTCATCTGACGGGTGACGGTGATCATCAAACTGCCGAGCACCGCCGCCAGCACGCCGCCTTGCCAGCCAAAGGCGTAGGCCATGACGACGTTGGGCAGAAACACCAGAATGATCAGCAACCGCTCGACTTCCGGTGCCAGGCTCATTTGTAAACAGACGGCGAGAGCGAAGAACAGCGAGCACCAAATCAGTAACGAGGTGCGCAGCGGTGGGTCAGGGATTTCCTGTGCCAGCAGGTTTTGCAGATGCTGCTGTTTCAGGTATTCGTAAATCAGATAAATAAACGGCGTCAGTAAAATCCCGCCGGTGAAGGAGGCCAGCAACGTTTGGCTCAGAGGGGAGTTCAACCACAGGCCGGGCACCGCCATTTGCAACAGGCTATTGCCCGCCACGGCACCGAGCAGCAATAACAGCCGTTGCCAGTAGAGCGTGAAGCGCGGCCAGAGATGCTGCACCGTGGCGGCGGGGATCAGACTGAGCCAGGGTGACAGCAATATAATCCAATGCGTTTGCAGCTGTTCGCTGTGTAGCCAGACCGTCATGCCGGCTTCCGACAGCAACATTGCTGGCCAGTAGCGGCGCGACAGTAGCGTCATCAGCGCCAGCCGCAAACCCTGTGGCAACAGCAGCATGGCCTGCTGACCATTTTGCGTCAGATAAAAACTGATCGACCATAATGCCAGCCAGCACAGGCTGTAGAAGATCGCCAGAAACAGCGTCAAACCCATTTTACGCACGGCTTAACTTCCGGCGAGCAGGTGGTGTTGGATGGCGAAATGCACTAGTTCGATAGTGGTATCGCACTGCAGTTTACCGAGGATATTGGCGCGGTGAACGTGGACGGTTTTATGGCTCAGTTCGAGCTGTTCGGCGATGACTTTCACGCTCAGCCCATTGACCAGCAGGTCAAACACTTCGCGCTCACGCGGCGTCAGTGACTGGAGCGCTTTCGGTGTTTGTTGGCTTTGACGCAGCGCCAGCAGGGCGTCGGAACATAAATAGCGGCCTCCGGCATGGACGGTACGCACCGCTTGCACCAGCTCTTCCGGGCCACAACGCTTGGTCAAATAGCCCCCGGCACCGGCATCCAGCGCGCTTTGCACAAAGGCGGTGGTGTCGTAAATACTCAAAATAATGGCGCGAAAATCCGGGCGCTGCTGGCGCAAGCGGGTCAGCAAACTGAGGCCACTTTCGTCCGGCATGGCGATGTCCATCACCGCCACATCAATGTTCATTTTCAGCAGTGACGACCACGCATTGGCTGCCGACGCGTACTGGCCGACAATCTGCATATCCTGTTCCAGCCCAAGCAGTTGGGCAAATCCTGAGCGCACCACCACGTGGTCATCAATCAAAGCGACGTTAATCATTTGGGAGTAACTGAATGTAAATGGAATTGACATCATGGTCATGAATACCGACCACTGGCAACTGACAAAGAGGAAAATGCAGGGTGGATAACGGAATTTGCGATAAGTCTCGCAGCAAAAAGTGAAACCCGCAGGGCGCGGGTTTCACGAAGGGGGAATTACGCCAGCACCCTGACCGGTTGACCAGCCAAAAAGGCGGCAATATCTTCCACAGTTTCGGTGAAATAGGTGCGGTAATTGCCGTCGGCCACGTAGCCAATATGCGGCGTGGCTAACACGTTGTCCAATGTGCGGAAAGGGTGGTCAACGGGCAAAGGTTCAACGTCAAACACGTCCAGACCTGCGCCGCCAATTTGGCCGTTTTGCAGCGCAGCAATCAGCGCAGGCTGGTCAACAATCGCCGCGCGTGAAGTGTTGATGAGCAAGGCAGAAGGTTTCATTAGCGCCAGACCTGCGGCGTCAATCAGGCCACGGCTGCGATCGCTGAGCACCAGATGAATCGACACCACGTCGCTGGTGGCAAGCAGCTCCTCTTTGCTGGCAGCTAGTGTTACGCCATATTCTGCTGCGCGTTCGGCGGTGAGGTTTTGGCTCCAGGCCACCACCTCCATGCCAAAGGCTTTACCCACCTCAGCGGTTTTCTGACCTAATTTTCCCAAGCCAATCAGACCTAAGCGTTTGCCGCTCAGCCCAAAACCGACGGTGCTTTGCCACGGCCCAGATTCGCGTAGCGCGTTATTTTCGGTCACCAAATGTCGCGCCAACCCGAGGATCAGCGCCCATGTCAGCTCTACCGGCGCACTGCCGCCGCTGCCGGTGCCGCACACTGTGATCCCGTGGGACTTTGCCGCGTCCATATCAATCGACGCATTACGCATACCGGAGGTGATCAGTAATTTAAGGGCGGGTAAACGGGCCAGCAGCGACGCGGTAAACGGCGTACGTTCCCGCATGATAACGATGATTTGCGCGTCGCCGAGCGCGGCGACCAGCGCATTTTCATCAGCGATGTGTTCGCTGAAAACCTGGGTTTCTACGCGGTCAGCGATCGGCGACCAGTCGGCATAGGACAGGGCAACATTTTGGTAGTCATCAAGAATGGCACAGCGGATTTTGGCGGACATCGACAATCCTTAGCAGGAAAGAAGTCATAAGCTCGGGAAGGATTTATAACATCATGGGCAAATAAATCCAGTCAGGTCAAAGAGTAGGGCATTAATTGGCGCTAACGGTATACAACGCTTTCTTTCAGTCAATCATTCAGGTAAAGAATGAAAATCAAAAACCGATAACATCAAATTATAAACTGGAAAAGGAGTCAGGAATGACTGTTTGGCAAAGTTATTTGCAAGGGTGGAAGGGGTACGTTGATTTTCAGGGGCGGGCAAACCGCAAAGAGTTTTGGGTCTTTTTATTGGGCAGTATGCTGATTTCTGTCTTGCTGGCGTTTTCAGTGGCTATCGTGCTGACGCTGTTGGGGCTGCCGAATGCCATTTTTTACGGCAGCATGATCCAATGGATATTTCTATTGCTGGCGGTGATCCCGGTCATGGCCGTCGGTATCCGCAGAATGCACGACATCAACCGTTCGGGCTGGTGGTTCGGCATGCTCTATTTGATTCAGGGCGGCCTGCGTCTGCTCAACACCATTATGCTGCATTTCGCCTCGCCTGAGGTTTACGTCCAGGCCAAGCTCACCTTGGGCATCCTGTCGTGGATCCCGCTGATTTATGTGATTTATTTGTGTTGTTTGAAGGGTAAAGCGCCGGTGACGGCTGCGTAAACAAACCGCCGCTCAGGAGACAGGCTGAGCGGCAGTTTGATTTTTTACTCGGTTACCGCCGCTGGGTGATCTGCGCCTCGAACACCGGCTTTAAAGCCATATTCCCGCGCTCGCCATGCGATGTAACCGGCCACCATCAGCAGGGCCATCATCACCCATGGGAAGGCACTGACTCCGGCGTCCTGAAGCAATAATCCGCCGATGATCCCACCGCCGGCAATCGCCAGATTCCACGCCACAACAATCATTGACTGAGCAATATCCGCATTGGCTCCCGTCGCATCCGCCGAGGCTGTTTGCAGCAAAGCAGGCGCACCGCCAAAGGTGATACCCCATAGTAGGATGCTGCAATAAATTACGGCAGGTGAGTGCCCAGAAAAACCGAGTGCCAGCGTGGCCAACGCAAAGCCGCCGAGACTAAGCAGCACCGCCCGCCGTAACCAACGGTCGACTCCCCATCCTGCCAGACCTATGCCCGCCAGTGCGCTGAGACCAAACGCCAGCAGGACTTTATCGACCTGATGCGCCATGCCTGCCGGGGCCAAAAACGGTGCGATATAGGTATAGAGGATATTGTGTGCCAGTACCCAAAGGACAATTACGGCTAAAATCGGCCGTACGCCGGGCAGGGTAAAGACTTTGCTCACGGGTTGTCTTTGTGCGGAAAGTTGTCCGGCGAAATTAGGTAGGCTGAGGTTCACCCAGACTACAAGCAAGACGGTCAACCCCGACATCGAGCCGAAAACAATACGCCAACTGACCATATTGCCTAACCATGCACCGAGTGGAACACCGATTGCCAGCGCAATCGGGGCTCCTGTCATGGCGATGGCCATGGCGCGTCCTTGCCGATGTGTCGGCACCATTCGACGGGCATAGCCTGCCAGTAATCCCCATGCCAAACCGGCGGCTGCGCCTGCCATAAAACGCGCTGCCATCGTCAGCCACAAGTTTGATGACAGAGCGGTGAGGCTATTGAAGATGAAAAAACCGAGAATGGCGGTGTTTAATGCGGTACGTCGCTGCCAGCCCCGGGTTAAGGCGGTCAGGGGGATGGCAGCAATCAAAGAACCTAGCGCGTAGAGGGTGACGAGTTGTCCGGCCATCGACTGTGAAATATTCATGCCGTGGCTAATCTGCGGGAGTAGCCCCGCAGGTAATGTTTCAGTCATGATGGCGACAAAACCGGTCATAGCGAGTGCCAATAATCCTGATAACGGCAGGGACTCTTTCATTGTGCGGCCTCGGAATCAATACCGTAGATCGCGTCACGCAAATCGGTGACAAAGCGGCCAGACATTCCTTCATACAAGGTGTTGGTGAATGCCACCACGCTCAGTTCCTGCGCAGGGTCGACGAACCATGAGTGGCCGTACGCGCCTCCCCAGCGCCAGGTGCCCGGTGATTCAGGCGAAGCGCTGGCCTGAGGATCACGCAACACCGAAAATCCCAGACCGAAGCCCCATCCGGGGATCGACGGGTTCTCGCGTCCTTCGGTTTGATCACGCGCCATTTCTGCCACGGTCTCTGCGTTAAACAGCGGAGCGCCGCCTTGACGCAGCACTTCCAACAACCGCATCAGATCACCGGCACTTCCGACCATGCCAGCTCCACCTGACGGAAACGAGTGAGGGTCTAAGGCTTTATGCAAGGAATAAGGAATGCCGACCGTTCCTTCGAAAGCAGGAACCACTTCACCTTCCTGCAACAGATGGGGGGCTGGCGTATCGCTGACATAGGCTTGGCTCAGACGCTCGCTATCGATGGCGATAAACGCGGTGTCATTCATGTGTAGCGGCGCGGTCACCAGCGTGGCAATTGCCACGGGCAAAGGCTGCTGACACACGTGTTCGATGACCGCCCCAACAACATCGATGGCCAGAGAGTAATTCCACGAGGTTCCCGGCGCATAAAGCAGCGGAACCCCCGCCAGTCTGCGCATGTTTTCTTGCAAAGAAATCGTGCTGCTGTCCATACCGTCTGACACCCCCGCCAGCGCGTAAGGTCCTTGATCATCAGCTTCTAAAAAACGGTAGCTCAGCCCAGCGGTGTGGCTTAAAAGCTGACGCAATGTGATGCGCGGCGTCTCGCCATTACTCAAACGGGGAGCGAAATCCGTCAACCAGCGGCGAATGTCATCATCAAGGCTTAGTTTTCCCTGCGCCACCAGCACCATGGCGGCCGCTGAGACAATCGGTTTACTGACCGAGGCCAGACGAAACAAGGTCTCTGACGTCATCGGTGTTCGCGCTTCGCGGTCGGCCCATCCAGCGGCACGGTGGTAACGCAGCGTGCCACGATGGGAAACCCTCACTACCGTGCCGACCAGGCGATGATCAGCAAGGGCCTGGTCAATGACTGCACTTATCAGGTGCGGGTGGATGACCCTACTTTGGGGACGATTTTGCTCTGACGATAACATCGTAGACATGGTGATTCCTTTGATTCTGTGAAGGAGATCGCCACAATAAATAATTACGGAATACGGAAAAAGTAGGGTAAATTTCGCTTGTATGCGGACGCGAATGTCCGCAATAGAGGTGTTCATGGAGAATTTAAGCAGTCTGGCGGTCTTTGTGCAGGTCGCAGAAAGCCGCAGTTTTGTGCTGGCGGGGCGTCTGCTTGGGATCTCGGCCTCGGCGGTTGGCAAGAATATTGCTCGGCTCGAAGCCCGGCTGCGGGTCAGGTTGTTTCATCGCAGCACCCGCAGCATCACGCTGACCGCCGAGGGCATGATGTTCCTGGAGCGCAGCCGTCGCATCCTCAATGAACTTGAGGCCGCTGAGGTGGAGTTTTCGCAAATTAAAGAGATCCCGCGTGGTCGTTTGCGGGTCAGTCTGCCACTGGTGAGTTCGCTGGTTCTGCCGGTATTAGGCGACTTTATTCAACAGTATCCAGAAATTGAGTTGGATCTGGACTTTACTGATCGGATGGTTGATGTGGTGGAAGAGGGATTTGATGCGGTAGTGCGAACCGGTGAATTGACCGATTCGCGACTGGCGGCGAAAAAGCTGGGAGACTTTCGCATGTTGTTAGTGGGATCGCCAGACTATTTCCGCCGTTATGGCGAGCCGCAATCCCCGAGTGAGTTGACTCAGCACCGCTGTATGCATTATCGCTTTCCTTCCAGCGGCAAGCTGGAAAGCTGGCCGTTGAATGCCTGCGCGGAGAGTGAGATCCCGGTTTCCATGGTCTGTAATAATATTGAAACCCGCGTCTGTTTTGGCCTGAAGGGGCTCGGGATCGCCTGCCTGCCTGATTTTTCCATCCGCGATCTTTTGGCTGCGGGCAGTTTGCAAACCGTGCTCGATAGCTATGTGCACCGGAAAGTTAGCCTGCACGTTGTCTGGCCGTCTGACCGTTATATGACTCCTAAACTACGCGTATTTATTGATTATCTGAGCGCGAATATTTTCCCTACCGCCTAAGATATTATCGCCAACCCTAAACAGCAAAAAGCCCGCTTAAGTTTCCTTAAGCGGGCTTTTCTAATATGGCTCCTCTGACTGGACTCGAACCAGTGACATACGGATTAACAGTCCGCCGTTCTACCGACTGAACTACAGAG
>Ga0105856_1000299_pt1 | contig 26520 bp, 15 predicted proteins | sample OrgsoiDNA_201060_FD_89681 | JGI IMG/M metagenome (GOLD analysis project Ga0105856, IMG submission 89681) | Permafrost soil microbial communities from the Arctic, to analyse light accelerated degradation of dissolved organic matter (DOM) -... | ecosystem: Environmental > Terrestrial > Soil >...
CCTCGACGAGGACGATTTCAAAACGCGGGCTGACGGTTTGCAGCGCGTCGCGCAGGCGGCGGTACAGCTCGTCGAGGATCTTCTCGGCCTTGTAGACCGGGATCACGACCGAGATCAGGGGCGCGGCCGTGGTCTCGGCGGCGGCGGGAATATGGTCTTGCATAAATGATGTTCCTTGCTTACGGTTGCGCGAGGCGTACGATGTCCGCGCCGCGCATCATGAATCGCCCCCGGCCATTGCTGAAGGCGTGGAATTCGACCTGGTTCAGCGTCTCTGGGGCGCTGAATTCCACGGTCAGTTGCTGGGCGCCGGCCTGGGTTATGGCCAGCGTGCCCTCGGTATGGCTGCCATTATTGCTCGTGACATCGACGAAGCCGAAGTCGGTCACCCCGACGCCGCTGGTTTCGACGGAGTAGGTGACGCGGTAGCGACCCGCTCCGAGGCTGCGGTAGGGGCCGTATTGCAGCATGCCCGCAGTGCCGGCCTCGGCCACACGGGCCGCGCCGTCCAGCTTGCCGACCACGGCCGGCGTGTCAGGCCCGGCAGGATAATGCGCCGGCGTGCGCAGCGCCATGTCCCAGTCCGGTAGCGCCGCAGCCAGATTGCGGTTGAACACCAGCACATGCCACTCCTCGAAATCGAGGCGGCGCGGCGCGCCGACCAAGGCACCCAAGCGTTCCAAATTGAGCGCATGCAATTCGTCGTCGCTGAGCACCATGAAGGTGGGGCCGGTCCAGGCCGCCGGGTTATACCAGCGGTTCGACGACAGCTTGCGCATCGGCACTGGCACGCCCTGCTCGATGAGGATAGGGCGTATGCGGATGCGCTGGTCGCTTAACACGCTGATCTTGCCGGCGTTCCAGAAACCGGCGTAGCCGTAGCGCAAGCCCTGGCTGTCGAGGAAGCGCATCATGCGCATGTCGCGCGTGATGATGCGCGGCCCCTGCCACGGCAAGCTCCAGGTGCGCTGCAACAGGCCCGCGTAGGTGGTTGGCGCGCTCGTGGCCAGCACCAGCAGCGCCGCGGCGCCCAATACGCGCAGCGGCCGCGACAGCGCGCGCCGGTCGACCACGATGCCGGCCAGGATGATCAGCATCAGCATCAGCGATGGCACCAGGTAGCGAACCGAAGCTTCTGGCGTGCTCATGTCGGCCAGCGACGTAGTGGCGGCGATGAAGGCGTTCAGCACGATGGACGTGGCGGTGAATACGGCCACGTACAGGCGGGAGCGTTGCCGCGTGCGTAGCGCCTTGAATACGGCCCACGGCAGCAGCAGCAGCAGCGCTAGCGCCGCTACCAGTCGTGGCGCCTGGTACAGGCCGGCCAGCGACAGGACTGGCGTGTTGGCGCGCGGCCAGCCGTCGAACAGCGCGACCACGCCGCGCACCGTGTCGAGCAGGTTGGAGCCGATCTGGCCAGGGCTGAGCCATAGCAGTGGCTCGCCTGGATAATTGTTGACGTGGTGCAGGGTCCAGGTGTGCAGGCCGGCCCCGGCTAGCAGGCATAGCAGGCATAGCGCCAGTTGGCGCGGGTGGCGCCGCGGCGGCGGCTGGCCGTTCTCGATGGCAGTGCGGCGGTCCAGCCAGTGCAGCGTCAGCGCCGCCAGCGTCAGTGGCAGGCCATAGAAGATCAGGCCGCGCTGAGGATTGCTCCAGAACGCCAGCAGCACCAGCAGCGCGACGGCGCTGCCCCACAGCCAGCGGGCTCGGCCTTCGGCTTGGTACAGCGCCCAGTAAGCATACAGCAGGAAGCCGGCTTGGTAAAACATCGAGCCGTAAGCGCCTTGGCCGAAGATGTGTTCGGCCATGAACTCGGACATGCCGCTGGAAATGACCAGCAGTGCCAGCAGTCGCGCCGTGCGCGACTGGCCCAGCAGGCCGCCGACTAGCCACACGGCCGACAACGTCAGCGCCGCAGTGACAAGGTCCGATACCACATGCAGCGCGAAGCCGTTGGGGAAGAAGTGCAGCAGCGGGATGATCCAGGTCTGCGTGTAGACGATCCACAGGTCGCCGTTGGCGTAGTTCCAGTCACGCGGGAAATATTGGCCGGTCTCGGCGATTTCCTGTGCCAGCAAGTTCTTGATGGCGGAATCGGAGTGGAACGTCAGCTGGTAGGTGATACTCAGATACAGCATCAGCAGCAGCAAATTAACACAGAGCAAAAGGGGCAACCTGCGTTTGGTCAGCACGGCGAGAACATGGCTGCGATTGAGCATAGAGTTGGAGCAGCAAGGAAAAAGAGAATTATAGCCGTATATTGTAAAATGAACAATTACAATTGGGAAACTAAACACCGGCTGGCCATCCGCAAATCCGCAGGAATCCACGTGGGCGGCGGCCCCAGGCGGGCGAACCGCCGCGGAGATATTGCAATATTGTGCAAGCTGTTCCGGCGTAGCGCCATCAAGCCATCAGCGTGGCGCCGTTTCGGTAGCGGCGCCGCTGCAGCAGGCAATCGACGATCTGGCCGGTGCTGGCGGCCCAGTGCAGATGGGGCATGGCGGCCGATGCCGGCGCCCGCCCCGAGGCGTGCAAGTCCAGCCAAGCGATCAGCGCCTCGGCTAGGCCGGCGTCATCGTCGGCGTTGAAATAAAACGCATGTTGGCCGCCCACTTCGCGGAAGACCGGGATATCGCGCGCCACCACCGGCAGGCCGTGCTGCGCGGCCTCGATCAGGGGCAGGCCGAAGCCTTCGGCCTGCGACGCGGCCAGCAGCGCCGAGCAAGTCTGATACAGGCGTAGCAGCATTTCATCGCTGGCATGGTCGAGCCAGAAGAGGCGCCGGCCCAGCTCGGCATGCTGGCGCAGCCGTTCGGTGAGTGCCTCGACCATCCAACCGGCGCGGCCGACAATGACCAGGCTGGCGTCCACGCCACGCCGCCACAGCAGCTCGAAGGCGTCCAGCGCCTGCGCCTGCGACTTGCGCGGTTCGAGCGTGCCGACCATCAGCAGCGTGGGGCGGCCGGTGATAGCGCTCAGCACTTGCTGGTCGCCGGCGTCGATGCCAGTGCTGGCCGGGGCCGTGAGCAAGTCGGCACCCAAGTGGCAATAGCTCACTTCCAGCGGTGCGGAACGGCGTACTGCGGCTTGTTCCAGCCAGGCCAGCACGTCGTCGGCGACGGCGCGCGAGATGCAGATCAGGCCGTCGGACAGTTGCGCGATCGTGCGCAGCCAGGCCGTGTATGGCACCGGCGCGCCGGCCATGAACAGTTGTGGCCGGGTGATCGGCAGCAGGTCGTAAATCATGAAATACAGGCGCACGCCGTGGCGCCGCAAGTCGGCCAGCGTGGCTGCATTGGCGCACACACCCAGCGGCGAGAGGTCGAGGCCGTAGAAGATGTCGCCGGGGCGCACCGCGATCGGCAGTTCCACGCCTGCGCCGGCCATCGCCAAGCCGTCCGCGTAGGCGTAATATCCGCCGGCGTCATAGACGGTGGCGATGCGGTAGCCCGGCGGCGGCGTCTGGCGCAGCGCGTGCAACACGCTGCGCACCACGCGCTGTATGCCCGATTTGTCATCCTGGCGTGCCAATACCGAAATATCGACCAGCAATTGGCGGCGCTCGGCCGTCGTGGCCGGATGGGCTTGTTCAGCCATGTTGAAGCTCCCGGCGCAGCAGGCTGGGCACGCCGTGCGCCAGGCAGGCTAGCAGGCCGGCGACGTCGAGCGGCGCCAGGTGGAGCGCCAGATCGGCGCCGGCCAGTGCCGAGTCGCCGGCATCGGCGAACAACAGGCGATAGTGGCCGTCGGCAGCCAGCGGCGAGGCTTGCCATGCCGCTTGTACGGCGGCCTGTTGGGCAGCGTCGGGCCAGCCCAGCGCGCACACCAGCACGTCGTCCGGCGTCAGTTCCAGCGCGGCACGGGCGGCCGCGCGTACCGGGCCGGCCGGCGTGCCTGCCAGGGGCAGGCAGCTATCCCACGTACCGCCCAAGGCTTCCAGCGCGCGCCGCACCTGCGGGGCGGAGGCAGGCAACTTGCCCGTATAGGCGGCGGCCGGAACGACAGCGGCCGCACCATGCGCGCCGTGCGCAGCAGGCGCTGTAACAGCCTGGGCGACGGCGGCCGGCTCATCGCCGTCCACGGCGCTGGCCATGCCGTGGAAGCGCATGGCGGCCTGGATCACGCCGCGGTTGGCCAGCGCCGCGTCGGCCGCGCCGCCGCTCCAATGCAGCAGCATGTCGCCGGGTTTGATCTCGGCCAGCGCATCGTCCAGCACCAGCTGCGGCCGGCCTATCAGTTCCAGCGTGGCGCGCCGCGCGTAGCGGTAGCCGCCGCCCTCGCGCAGCACCGGTTCGATGCGGTAGCCGGCCGGGGGCGCCAGCACCAGTTCGCGCAGCAGCGCGCGTTCGGGCGTGGCGTCGGGCGCCAGCGTGGTGATGTCGACGAGCAACTGGCGCCCCATCGTGCCGGCCTGGTTGGACGCGATGCAGGCCGCCGTTTGCAGCCAGTCTTCGTCGCTCGGCGCGGCGGCGGTGTCGAGCGCGGCGAGCCGCTGCATCAGGTCGGCGTAGCGGGCGCCGGGACTGTGCGCGGCGAAGTGTTCGATGGCGTCGCGGTACTGTTCGCCGATGCGGGCCGGATGGTGCTGGCGCAGCATGTAGTCGGCGCCGCGCTGCGACAGCGTGCGCGTCAATTCGGGCTCGGCGCGCAGGCGCACCAAGGCCGCGCTCAGCTCGTCGATGGTGAATTGGTCCGGCAGCTTGATGGTGACGTCGGCCGACACTTCGGCGCCCGAACCGTGGCTGTTGATAATGGTCGGCAGGCCGAACGCCAGGCAGTCGAGGATGGTGCCCGAGGTTTCGCCGCGCGACAGCGTGCGCAGCTGCACGGCGGCGTCGGCCGCCATCAGATAAGTGCGGTACAGCGCGGGCGTGGCGAAACCAGTGATCTTGATGCGCTTGTGGCCGCTTATGCGTTTGGCCAGGTCCTGGCCGAATTTCTCGATATTGTTTTCGCCGACGAACACCAGGTGGCAGTCGCGGTCTTCGGCGAGTGCCGAGGCCAGCCACGCTTCCAAGATGCGGTCGTTGCATTTGGTGATGGCCAGCAGGCCGAAAGAGCAAACCACGAAGTCGCGCTCGCCGAAGCCGAGCTCACGGCGTGCGCCCGCGCGGTCGAGATCGCCTTGTAACAGGCGCAACAGCGGGATCGAGCGCCACGCGTCGGCCCGGCCCGGCCCGTACCATCGTTCGGCCAGCGCGGCCGAGTGGGCCGAGTGGATGATGACGCCGATGGCCTGGTCCAGCACGGCCTTGTTGTTCGGATACTGGTAGTAAGAGGCGGCGCGGCCGTGCTCCTGCTCATGGGCCAGTGCCGGATAGCCGTGCGAGGCGTACAACGACTGGCAATAGAAATTCGGCTGCAGCTTGGCCGCGTCGATATAGTTGACGGCGCCGCTGAGGAAGAAGTCGTGCAGCTCGACCACACCCGGGTGGCGTGCCAGCAACGGGAACATGTGGTGGTGGAACGAGGAATTGCCGAAGTGGTAGAGGATGCGGTCGAAGCGGTGGGCGTTGGCGTCGAACCAGGCCACGCTGCGCTGCGGGAAATTGGCCGTGGCCCAGGTGTCCGTCGTGACCGGCTGGTCCAGCACGAGATCGATGTCGTAATAGCGCGCCAGCTCCGGCAGCAGCTCGGCGCCGGTATCGGCGATGCCAGAGCGTTCCGGCGGCAGTGGCGAGACGAAGGCCAGGCGCGGCCGTCTTCCGTTGAGCTGGTCCGGCACGCTGACGGCGCTGCGCGCCGCCTGCTGGCGCTGCGCATGGCGCGCCTCAAAGGCGTCGAGCGCCTTGCGTGCGCTGGCGTCCCACGAAAACAGCTTGGCCTGGACCAGGCCGTGCGCGGCGAGGCTGGCGCTGAAGTCGGCGTCGGTCAGCGCATGCTGCATCTTGGCGCTGATGTCGGCCACGCTATTGGGGTCGAACAGCGCGTCGCTGCGGCCGATCACCTCGGGGATGCTGCTGTTGTTGGAGCCTATCACCGGCACGCCGCACGACATCGCCTCCAGCGCCGGCAGGCCGAAGCCTTCCTGCAGCGACGGAAACACGAACAGTGACGTCAGGTTGTAGAGCGAGACCAGATCATCGTCGGAGACGAAACCGGTCAGCACCAGGTCGGCCGGAGCCAGGCCGAAGCCGGCCGCTAGCGCGTTCAGGCGCACCCGGTCGCCGTCTGGGATGCTGCAGACCACGGCCAGCTGGTATTGCTGGCGCAAGGCGCCCGGCAGCTTGGCGTAGGCTTCGATCAGGCCTTCGATATTCTTGCGGTAGTCGATACCGCCGGTGTACATGATGTAGGAACGGGTCAGGCCGTAGCGCGCGCGCAGCGCTTGTGCCTGCTCGGGCGCCAGCGTGCGCGGCACGAAGATGGTGTCGACCGCCGACGAAATGTTGACCACGCGCTCGCCCGGCAACTGCAGCGCCGTCATGGCTTCCTGGCGCGAGTGGCCGGAAATGGCCAGCAGCAGCTCGGCGTTCTTCAGGCTTTGCAGCTTGCGGTAATACCAGCTCGCCACATGCGGGTCAGTCAGATAGGTTTCCTTGCGTATCAGCGGGATCAGGTCGTACAGGGTGATGGCGTTGTCATACTGGCCGCTGTTGTGCAGTACCGAGCCGCAGGCGTTCTCGCCCAGACCTTCAAACAAGCTCGACATATGGACCATGTCCGGCCGCAGGTCGGCCAGGTAGTGTTCGCGCAACTGTTCGGCCGCGCGCAGGCGCCAGCTGTTATTGCGGTCGTGCTCGAAGATCGGCGCCGGCAAATCGAACACCGATATCTGCGATTGCGGCAGCGCGTCGGCGAAGGTGTGGCGCAGCTTGGCCACGCTGTCCGGGAAGTGGTTGTTGAGCACGATGCGGAATTCATGCGCGCCGCCCTGGCGCAACATGGCTTGGGCCAGCGCCAGCGAATAGCGGCCGATGCCACGGTTGGTGCTCGAGCCCTGACAGGCGAGTAAGTCTAAGACGATACGCATAACGGTGTGGGTCCTCGTGGATCAGGAGTGGGGCTGTTGCTGGCGTGCGCGGCGCAAGTCGTCGAAGACGCGGCGGGTGGCGGTCGGCAGATGTTCCAGATGGGCGGTGGCCGGGGCGTCGCTGGCGACCGGCAGCGACTGGCTCTGCGAGCGCAGCGCCACGCCGCGCAGCAGCGCCACCAGCGGCGGGAAGCGCGCCGCGTTGCGGCGCACGAAGTAGGACAGCGCCGGGCGCGCCGTGATGTAGTGCATGGTGCGCAGCAACATGGCCTTGAGCGCGCGCCGCGGCAGTGTGCGCAGGCGCTGTGCGGCGCGCTTGACGCCGCCGACCAGGCGTCGCAGCATGCGCCGCGCGGCGCGCGCCGCGTCCTTGGCCGCGCGCAGCGGCCGCGTGATGCGCCACGACAGGCTGTGCGCAATGCCGGCCACCAGCGCTTCGGCGTGTTCGGCGCGGGCGCGTTGGCGTTCGGTGTCCTGGCGTTGTTGTTCGATCAGTACGACGGCGTGGTCGGCGCTCCAGCGGGCATGCGTCAGGTCCTGTTCGGCCCGCTGCGCGCGGTCGCTTTGCTGTTGCAGCGACAGCTTTTGCAAGGCCAGCATATCGGCCTGCGACGCCAGCAGCAGATGTTGCGCTTCCAGCGACTGGGCTTGTGAACTCAGCGTCGCGCTCTGGCGCGCCAGCGCCTCGGTCTGCACCTGCAGCGTCCGTACGTGCTCGGCCTGGGTCTGCTCATAGTGCTCGATATGGCTGTATTTCTGTTTCCACTCTTCGGTGTGGGCCAAGGCCCAGACGCGCGATTCGGCCGCCTCGGCCTCCGCCGTCGCCGTGCGCGCCCGCCACTCGGTCAGCGGGTGGGCGTAAGGATGGTCCTCGCACAAGGTGAAGTCGTCGGTCGGCGACAGCGGCCGGCGCAGCGCTTCCAGCAGCGTCGCCTGTTCCTGCGCCACGTAGTAGCGGCAATGGCCATCGTCGAGCGCCAGCGTATAGGCGTGGGCCAGCACGCCGACCTGCCACGCCGGCATGGCTGGCGTGGCGGCGCCGACCCGCACCAGCAGCAGCCAGGGCCGCCAGCGTTCCAGGTCCAGTCCAGCCAGCGCGGCCGCCTCGGCGCCGTTGACATTGAGGTGCATGAAGTGGATGACGGGAGCGGCGTGGGCCGCGCACAGCGCGTCCAGCGTCTGCAATTCGGTGTCGCTCCGCAGCACGTCGTGGCCGGCCGCGCGCCATGCCTGGGCCAGGGCCGGGTCCAGCGTCGACGCCTGCGTGTCGGCGCGGCGGTACAGCAAGCTGCTGCCGGCGGCGGCGGCGGCGGCGGCGCCGACGTTGATGTCGGCCGGTCGCGCCTGGCGCAGGCGCCGCAGCGCGTCGGCCGCCGGTTCCACGTTCAGGCCGCGCCAGCCGCGCTGGTAAAACGCCAGCGTGACGGAATCGCGTTGCGGATCACCGGCGCCGACATCGACGTAGAAGCCGGCCTCGACATGCCGTAGCGCCCGCCACAGCAGCACGTCTTCGAAATTGCGTGCGTAGGAAATCAAACTCATGGTCTTCCTCAAATGCCTTGCAGTTGTACTTGCGGGTCCAGCCAGGCGCTGCCCTCGAAATAGCCGTGGCTCAGGTTCATCACCTGGAACACCAGTGCCAGGTCGCGCCACTCGTAGTTGTCGACCAGGTGGGTGTCGGCACTGTGCAGCGCGGTCGCCACCGAATAGCTGCCCGGCCCCAGATTGAGGCGGAACTGGAAGCTGAACGTCAGGCGCTGGCCGTCGGCCACCGGCGGCACCGGCGCCTCCTTGTGGAAGGTGTTGGTGCCGAAGATCGGCTGGCCCAGCCGGTCTTTGATGCGGTAGCCCAGCGTCAGGTTCGGGATGGCATGGTGGACCTCGACCACCACCTGCAGCGTCACCAGGCTGCCGACGTCGTGCACCTCGGCCGCCTCGCCCTGTTCGTTGAGCAGTGCGATATGGTGCACGGTGGCTTCGCCGCTGCCGGAGATGGTCTGTACCTTGCCGCTGGCGTGGGTTTCCTGGCGCACGTTCTGGTTCTCGCGCTCGGCCAGCATGGCGTTGTAGTAATCCATGATTTCCTCTGGCGTGCCTTCCTTGCTGATGCGGCCGGCGTCCAGCAGGATGGCGCGGTCGCACACCGACTGGATCGCCCCCTTGTCGTGCGACACGATCAGCAGGGTGGTGCCCTGTTCGCGGAAACTGCGGATGCGCTCGAAGCTCTTGTGCTGGAAATAGGCGTCGCCGACCGACAGCGCTTCGTCGACGATCAGCACGTCGGGACGGCGCGCGGTGGCGACGGCGAAGCCCAGGCGCATCTGCATGCCGCTGGAATAGACCCGCACCGGCTGGTCCAGATAACTGCCGATCTCGGCGAACGCTTCGATCTCCGGCATCAGCGTCTGCATTTCCTCGGCGCTCAGGCCGATCAGCTGGCCCGACATCAGCGCATTCTGGCGCCCCGTGAAATCGGGATGGAAACCCATGCCCAGTTCCAGCATGGCGGCCACGCGGCCCTCCATCTGCACCGTGCCTTGGCTGGCGGCGGCGGTGCCGGTGATTAGTTTCAGCAAGGTGCTCTTGCCGGCGCCGTTGATGCCGATGATGCCCAGCGCCTGGCCCGGATGGACCTGGAAGCTGATGTCCTGCAGGACCCAGATGCGTTCATGGCGCGGCTTGGCGAACGGCGTCAGCCATTCGAGCAGCCGGGCCCGGTGGTTCGGATAGCGCTTGTAGGCCTTGCCCAGATTCGATACGCGTATGCTGCCGTTCACAGTTCGTCCACCATTTCGCCCGCGCGCGCGCGGAAAAGTTGCATGCCCAGCAGGCACAAGATAATTCCCACCAGCGCCGGCGCCAGCAGCGTGCCCCACTGCGGCGTCGCGTGGCCGACCAGGATGTCGTGGAAGGCGATGATCAGCGGCGCCATGGGGTTGAACATCAGCCAGTCGCGCACATTCGGCGGCAGCGCCTTGAGCGGGTAGACCACCGGCGTGAACCAGAACCAGAACTGCAGTACGATGGTGAAGAACTGGCCGACGTCACGGAAGAAGACATTGAGGATGCCGACGATCATGCCCAAGCCGATGGCCAGCGCGATCAGGATCGCCAGCACCGGCAACAGTGCCAGATAGGCCCAGCCGGGGAAGTTGTCCGACACCACGAGGAACAGCGTGAACAGACCGAAGATGATGGCGAAGTTCAGGCAGGCATTGATGACGACGATGACGGGCAGGCACAGCCGCGGAAAATTGATCTTCTTGATCAGGCCGGCGTTGTCGAGGAAGACGGTCTGCGCCTTGCTGGTGATTTCCGCGAACAGATTCCAGGTCAGCACGCCGGCGCACAGGTAGATGCTGTAGGCGAAGGTCGAATTATTGTCCGGCAGGCGCGAATGCATCACCTGGGCGAAGATGACGGTGTAGACGAAGATCATGGCCAGCGGATTGAGCACGGTCCAGGCCGCGCCGAGGATGGAGTTGCGGTATTTCGACTGGAATTCGCGCTGCACGCTGGTCTTGATGAAGCCGCGGTAATTGGCCAGGTTGCGCAGGCGTGCCAGGGCCATCATGGCTGGGCTCCGGCATGGTGGTGCGGGTGGGGGGCGGGCGGTGGGACAGGCGTCATGGTGTGTGCGTCTACAAGATAAAACGGGATAAAAATCGGCAACGCTGGGGGCGAACGGGGCGCGCCTATCGCGGCGCGCAGCATTATACATTATCTTTTCGATAATCCAGCGTCAGGATGGGCCTTCGATCAACTTTTGCAGCGCCTGCGGGTCGAGGATAATCAGGCGGTGGGTTTCCTTCTGCACAATGCCTTGCTGGGTCAGCGTCAGCAAGGCGCGCGTCACGGTCTCGCGGCTGGTGTTGATCATGTTGGCGATGTCCTGGTGGGTCGGCAGGTTTTCCACGACGTCGGGCTGGCCCGGGTGGGTCGTCTTCAGCTGCACCAGGAAGGTGTATATGCGGCGCGCCGTGTTGTTGATACTTAGCAAGCTGCGGAACTCGGAATCGCGCTGGATCTTTTCGGCCAGATGGCGCAGCATCATATTGGCCACCGATGGCGCATGCGAAAACAGATGCAGCGCGGCCGCCGATGGCAGGAAGGCCACCAGCACGTCGCTCATCGCCACCACCGACGCCGTGCGCGTGGAATTGTTGATGACGGCAATCTCGCCGAAGAAGTCGCCCGGCGCCAGCATGCGCAGGCCGATGGCACGGCCGTCCTCGGTGACGTCGATGACTTGTAGCTGGCCCGACAGCAAAAACAGCAGCCCGTCGCCGCTACCGCCCTTTTGCAGCACGACGTCGCGCTTGTGGTACTGGCGGTAGCGCAGGTCGGGCTTGATGCGATCGATGGCCTCGTCGTCGAGGCCGGCGAGCAGCGGGATCTTGCGCAGGTGCACTTGCAGCTTGGTCGTCGTCGGCGCCTCGGTGCCGGCCGGGCCCGCGATGCCGGGGCCGGCCGGCACGGCATCGGCCGCTGTCGACGCCGGCTCGGATGGGGCTTTGGAACTGGGCTTCATGGCTGTTTCTGTTTATTTGGGGCGGTCATTGACTGTCGTGCCAGCGCAGGCTGAGCTGGATCTGGCGGTTATCGTATTGAAAAATCGAAATGTTCTCGTGGTTGCGTACCTCGCGCCAGTCGAACTGCAGCGTGATGCGCGCGCTCAGGGGATACAGCAGGCTGGCGCGCAGATTGTAGGTATCCTGGCGGCGCACCGTGTCGATCAGGCCGGGCGAATACGCCAAAGCACTGTTCCAGCGCTGCTCGGACAAGTCGAGCTCGCCTTCCAGCAAGCCCCACAGCCCGGTGTGTCCGAACAACTCGGCGCTCCAGCCCTGCCGGTTGCCGCCCGGTCGGTCGCTGACGGCGTGGTCATTGAGCCAGCCTAGGTTCAACTGCAACTGGCGCGTCTCGTCGCGATAGCCGAAGATGCTGTGCAATTCACTGGTATTGGAGTCGAAATTGCTCAGCGTGTGATAATTCATGTGCGATACGCTGCCCAGCACGCTCCAGTCGACGCCGCTCGGCAGCGTTAGCGGTGGCGTCGCCCTCAGTTGCAGCTGAGCCTGGGTCTGATACATGAGGCCGCCCAGGGTGAGCGCGCCAACCAGGCCGCTGCCGCGCAGCCGCCATTTACCCATGCGCCAGGGATGCTCGGCGCCGGCAAACAGCGAAATCGTATTGTAGCTCGACAGGTGATCGTTCTGGCGCACGTGTAGCTGGGCATAGCCGAGGTCGCCGTCCTGATCGAGGTCGCGCAGATAGTCGGCCGACACCACCGAATAGTGATCGGGCTTGGGCAGATAGTCGGGCAGCAGCTGCAGCGGCGCGCCGGAGCCGTCGCCCAGCGAATACAGCGGATTGCTGGCGCCCTGGTTGACGTTGCGGTCATAGCCGCGCGCCGCCGTCACTGCCCACTCGCTGTGCAGCGGCGTGCCGGCGCAGCCCTGCAGGCGCTGCTGGGCGATGATGTCGAGGATGCCCTTCGGCGGATCGTAGCGCTGCTCGATTTCCTGGAACAGGCGCTCGGCGGCGGCGCTGTTGCCAAGCGCGCAATGCAGCAGCGCCAGATCGAGCCATTCGCCGGCATGGCTCGGGCCTTGGGCGATCATGCGCGTCAGCGTCGTGCTGGCGTCGCCGCGGCGGCCTTCGGAGATGGCCTGCATGGCGTCCATGTACAGGTCGGGCGCGACTTCGGCCGGCGCCGCCGCCGGGCTGGCGAGCTGCGCCTGGGAGGGCGCCGCCAGTAGCATGGATAGCGTCAGCGCGGCGGCCCGTGTCGCCGGCAGCACAGAGGAGAGTACGGTGCGGATCATGGCGTCACGGCAATCTCGGCCAGCGCCGCCAGTGTATACAGAGTCGTGCTGTTTTCGCGTCCGCGCAAGGTGATGTCGCCCAGGTTGATCAGCCTGTGGCGCTGCGCGCGCTGCGCCGTGCCGGGGCCGATAATGACGTCGTACGGCAGGTCGCGCGCCGCCGTTTCGAGCCGTGAGGCGACGTTGACGCTGTCGCCGACGGCCGTGTAGATGCTGCGCGACGAGGCGCCGAAGTCGCCCGCCATCGCGATCCCGCTTTCGATGCCGATGCGCACCCGTAGCGGCGCCTCGGCGCGCGCCGCGCGCGCGCGGTTGAAGGCCCGCACCTCGGCTATGATGGCCAGCGCGGCGTCGAGCGCCTGATCGGCGTGGTCGGCAACCGGCAGCGGCGCCCCCCAGAACGCCACCAGGCCGTCGCCGGTGTATTTGTCGAGCGTGCCGTGCTGGGCCAGTACCGGCCGCGTCAGGCAGTTGAGGAAATCGCGCGTCAGTTGCGCCGCCTGCTCCACGGTCAGCGCCTCGACGTGGCCGGTGTAGCCCTCCATGTCGGCGATCAGCGTGGTGACGTCGCCGCGGCGCGGCGCCAGCGGGTCGCGCAGATTGCTGCGCAGCAGCTCGTCGACGACGGCGTCGGCCACGTACTGGCGCAAGGTGCCGAGCAGCTGGCGCGATTGGCGCTGGGTCGACTGCCACGCCAGGGGCACGGCCACGGCCAGCAGGAATAAATGGGTCAGCAGCGGGCCGGTGCTGTTGAAGACGGCGTCGTGCGGCACCGTCAGCCAGGCCAGCCCCAGCCACAGCAACGAGGCTGCGCCGAGGATGCCGAGATTGGCCCAGGCCGGCAGGCGTGGAAAGGTGTAGGTGACGACGACCGTGACCAGCACGCCAAAGACGATGGCGATCAGCCGGCCCGGCCACGGTGCCGGTGCGAGGCCGGCGCGGGCGTCGAGCTGGGCGGTGAGGGCGGCTGCGTGGACCAACAGGCCGCTGGTCGAGGCTGACAGCGGCGTTGCCACCCGGTCCGACAGCCCCAGCGACGACGAGCCGACCAGCACCAGCTTGTCGGTGATCAGGCTGGCCGGCCAGCGCTGGGTCAGGATGTCGGCGGCCGGCACCACCGTATAGGCCTCCCACGCGCGGCTGTAGGGAATGCGTCGCAGGCCGTCGCCGCTGATCATGCCGCCGGTCGGGCCGCTGGCGTGTGAGTCGGGGTGTGGATCGGTGCCGCCGACTGCGCGCTCGCAGCAGGCCAGCAGCGCGCGCGACAGCGTCGGATAGTCACGTCCGCCGAACCAGGTCAGCATCGGCAAGCGGCGTATCATGCCGTCGCGGTCGGGAATGAAGCCGATATTGCCGGTATGGGCGGCCAGAGCCAGGGTGGCGTGGTTGGCGATGTAACCGCTGGCGGGCACGGCGGAGCCGGCCGTCGCGGCGGCCTGGCCGCCGCTCAGGCCACCCTTGCGCAGCGGCAGCGCGCCGTTGAAATCGAAGGCCACTGGCATCACCAGCGGGCCGTGCTGCGCCAGCAACGCCAGCCGGGTGTCGCCGTCATGGTCGGCCGGCTCGGGAAAGACCACGTCGAGCGCCACGCCGCGCGCCTGATATGGTCCCAGCAGCTGCTCGATCAGCGTGGCCACGCGTTCGCGCGGCCATGGCCACGGACCGGCGGCGCTCAGGCTGGCCTCGTCGATGTCGATCACCACCAGCCGGGTTTCCGGCGCGTCCGATGCCTGTAGCCGCACGATGCGGTCGCGCAGCCACTCATTGGCGACGTAGGACTCGACCGCCGTAGGCAGCCACTGCGCCCACACGGCCAGCGCAACGGCCACCAGCGCGACGACGCCGCGCGGCAGGGCCGACGACCATGTCGGCGCACGGGATACAAGCAATGGCGTCATAAGCAAGTGCAGCGGCGCCGGCGGCGCGGAAAGGGATGCGGGCGAACCCGCGAGTATAACGGCATGGTTTTTATTCGGTGGTTAACTGTAATCTTCGCTTACAAATTTTAGACGGTAAAGCGCACGCCGGACGGCTGGCAGGCTGGGGCGAACTGCTATAGTGACGCTAAGTATTGTACGCACGGAATGTCATGGCCACCGGTAAGTATTGTACGCAGAAATGTGATGGCCGTCACAGTATTTTCAGGCACAAGGCGGACAATACCCTAAAAAAGGAGTAGTAATATGTGGTCTCAATTTAAGCGCAACGCCTTGGCCGGCGGCGCACGCGGCTTTTCCCAGCTATGGCTGGGCCTGTGTTTGACGCTGCTGGGCGGCCTCGCCCACGCCGGTGACGCGGCGCGCATTGTCTTCGTGGCCGGCCAAGTGCATACGGGCACGCGTGCGCTCGCCGTCGACGAGGTCGTGCAGGAGGGGGACGAAATCGTCACCGGCCCCCAGGGTTATATTTATCTGAAGACGGTCGATAACGGCCTGCTGATCCTGCGCCCGGGCAGCCGCGCGCGCATCGTCACCTACCACGTCGACACCCAGAATCCGGCCAACACCCACATCAAGTTCGAATTGCTGTCGGGCGTGGCACGCAGCGTCTCGGGTGACGCCGTCAAGCTGGCGCGGCAGAATTTCCGCTTCAACACGCCGGTGGCCGCCATCGGCGTGCGCGGCACCGATTTCACGGTCTCGACGGATGACGAAACGTCGCGCGTGACCGTGATTTCGGGCGCCATCGTCGTGAGCGGCTTCTCGGCCACCTGCATGCCGGGCGGCAGCGGCCCGTGCGATCGTACCTCCAGCCGCGAGCTTGCCGCGAGCCAGGTCGGACAAATGCTGCAGATCAAGCGCGGCCAAACCGTGCCGCAGTTGATGTCGGGCGGCACGCTGGCGCCGGACAATGTGGTGCCGCCGCGCAGTGACGAGCCGGTCGGCAAGTCCGGCTCGGCCGGCGCGCCGCCGTCGGGCGATGTCAGCCTGGACCCGCAGAAGGGTGACAATTTGCTGCACCAGGCGGAAGTGGCGCAATCGGTCAAACCGCCGGATCCGCCGGTGGTGTTGGCACCGGCGGATCCGCCGGTGGCGACGCCGCCCGTGGTGACGCCGCCGCCGGCGGTGACGCCGCCAGTGGTCACGCCGCCGGTGGTGACGCCGCCAGTGGTGACGCCACCGGTGGTCACGCCGCCGGTGGTGGTGCCCGACAGTAAAATTGTTTGGGGGCGTTGGCAAGCGGTACTGGATCAGGCCGCCGCCATCGATACCGCCAAGTTGTCGCAAAGCGGCGCACAAGAAATCAGCCGCAACGAGTACTACGCCGTGTTCCGCACCGCCGGCACGAATTGGTTGTCGCCGAACCAGGGCTCGGCGGGCTTCGCGCTCAAGCAGAGTGAAGCCTTCCTGCTGGATGAGCCGACTGGCAAGATGACGGCGGCCACGCTGCAAAACGGCCAGTTGCAGGTTGATTTCGCCAAGTCGACCTTTAACACCTCGTTCGACTTGCTGTCGGGTAGCGAGAAATTCAGCTTGCAGGCGCAGGGCAGCGTCTCCAGCGACGGTATCTTGACTGGGAATAATCAATTTTCCCGGCCGACCAATATGACCGTCAACGGCGTGTTGAGTAACGAAAACGGCGGCGCCGCCTCGTATATTTTCACATCGCGCATCGACGACCGGCGCGTGGCCAACGGCGTGACTTATTGGCAAAAAAATTAAGTGTTGTTCATTCGATTCCAATGTAAACGCAGGCCTCGCGGCCTGCGTTTTTTATGCACGTCGTGTTGCTTGGCTGTAATTTAATTACGCAGCCAGCGTCGCCTCGCATGCCGCCGGAATCAGGCGGATGGCAGGGTGGGCAAGTGGATTGCTCATTTGATAATTCGGTATTGATTTCCCTTGACGCATCTCCCATAATGCCTCGCGGACAGATTTTGTAGTTTTTTTTATGAAATGAGAGGGTTTTTTATTGCTTTGTGTGACGCCCGTCACACAAACCAGCAAATGTCTTCTGCCATTATGGCTGCCGTAGCACTGCAAGCATCTGAGTTTCAAACGCCCGCAGTTTGAATCTTTTTGAAATGACTTCCTAGGAGTTTTAAATGACTATCAGCACTTCCGACATCCAAGCACTGTATATCGCTTACTTCAACCGTCCAGCCGACTACCTCGGCTTGCAATTCTGGACCAACGCCGCTACCCAAGCTGGCAGCGTTGCCAGTGTTGCTAACGCGTTCAGCGCATCGCCGGAATACGCCGCGCTGTATAGCGGCAAGAGCACGTTGGAAATCATCGACAGCATCTACGTCAACCTGTTCGGCCGTCACGCCGAGCCTGCAGGCCTGTCCTTCTGGGGCAACGCACTGGACAGCGGTCAACTGAACATCGGTAACATCGCTTACCAAATCTTCCAGGGCGCGCAAAACGCCGATCTGGTCGCCGTACAAAGCAAAGTTGCAGCCGCAACCGCTTTCTACAACTCGCTCGACACCAGCGCCAAAATCACCGGCTACGACGGCGCCGCCGCTGACAGCGTGGTGAAAAGCTGGTTGTCCGGCGTGGTTGACCCAACCACCCTGGCAGCGGCCACCACCGCTGCCGCTCTGAACGCTGTGACCGGCGCCGCAGAAGCAGCCCACAGCGGCGCCACCGCCGTCAACACCGCCCTGACCACCGGCATAGATACGCTGGTCGGCAATGCCAGCGTCGCCAACGTCTTCACCGGCACCCTGGTAGCTGCAGATCAGACTACCGGCGTCAACGCGTCGACGCTGTCGGCCCTGGATTCGATCACCGGTGCTGGCTTGAACAACACGCTGAACATCAACGACCTGTCCGGCGGCATGGCCCTTAACCCAAGCGTTATCCCTGGCGGCCTCAAGGTTTCGGGCGTGCAAACGGTTAACTTCGTTTCCGTTGGCACCATCGGTGCTGCCACAAGTGCCTTCGACGCCTCCGGTTTCACCGGCCTGACCGCCTTGAACGGCACGTCGACCGGTGGCGCTTACGTCGCCGCTGCCGCGACCACGGCTGTCACGCTGAACGACAGCAATCTGGGTGCCGGTGCCATCAGTGTCACCGGCGGCGGCAACGTTGCCGTCACCGCTGCAAGCCAGGATAGCGGCACCATCACCGTCGCCGGCGCAGCTGGTTCGGTCAACGTCACGACCGGCATCGCTGGCGGCTTGGTCGGTTTGGGCAGCGGCCCAGCCGGTGGTTTGATCCATGTCCTCGGTGGCTCCACCATCAATGTTACGGAAAATATCACCAACGCCACTAACACCACGGCGACTGAAAGTGATGTCCAAATCGATGGCGGTTCGACCACCACGACCGTCACCATCGCTCAGGGCGCTGTCCAAGGCGCTCGCGCTGCAACGACCGCAGTCGCTGGCGTTGAAGCTGTTACCGGCGTCACCGCTGCTCCTGGCACGGATGGCGTCACCGCGGTTGCTGCCGTTGCTGCTGCTAGCGGCCACGCGGCACGTGCTGGCATTGCTGCAGACGGCGCAGTTGTCATCACCGACGCGCACTACGGCACGACCGGCGCCAACACCATCACCAGCGTTTCGCTGTCGAACTACGGTGGTTCTTCGAGCATCAGTGACAACGCGCTGGCCACGTTGTCGCTGTCGGGTTTCGCAGGTGACTTGGCCATCAATAACGGTACCGCCATCGTTTTGGGTAGTCCAGTTGCCCCAACCGCCAACAGCGCCCTGACCCTGAACCTGAGCGGCCTGAAAGTTGTCGATGACAACACGATCACCGACGTTAGCAACGAAATCACCACCCTGAACGTGGTGACCGCAACGGCTGACTCGGAACTGAGCGCCTTCGTTGACACTCACCTGGCGACCCTGAACGTTTCCGGCACCAACGTCCTGAACCTGGACTTGGTCAACGCCAGCTTGACCGCGATCAATGTCAGTGGCTCCGCTGGTTTCAGCGACAACGGCACCTACGCAGCCCTGGGTTCGGCCGTCACCTTCACCACCACGTCGACCGGCGCCATCACGCTGACGCTGGATGCCACCACCCAAGCGTTCACCGGCGCAGCAGGTACCGACACCATCACGATCGATGCCACCGTTGACGCAACCAAGGTCATCACCGCTGGTTCGGCTACCGACAATGAACTGATCCTGGATGGCGGTGCTTACGCTCTGACCGCTGCTACCGCAGCTAAAGTCACCGGTTTCCAAACCGTGGGCGTCACCGCCGCTGTTACCGGCACGATCGACATGAGCGTGCTGGATGCAACGGCCAGCTCGCTGGACATCATCGGCAGCACCGGCATTGCCTTCACCAAGGTCGCTACCGGCGCCTCGATCTCGATCGATAACGATACCACCGGTGTGGTTTCTGTTAGCTACGTCAATGCTCACGGCAGCACCGACACCACCGCGCTGACCTTGGGCAGTGATGGCGGTAACAACGTTACCGTCGCCACCCTGCACCTGCAGGATGCGAACCAGGTTGGCATTGCCACCCTGAACGTGGACAGCGTGGGTGTCGGTGGCGGTACCGGTCTTCATTTCGGCTCCGTCAACACCATCACTAGCTTGGATGAGAACGGACTGTCGAACCTGAACGTCAGCGGCGACACCGGTCTGGTTATCCATAGCCTGGTCGAAAACACCACCCAGGCTACCTCCTTCACGTTGACCAACACCGTCGCCGCCCCTGGCCACGGCGTGGAAATCTTCCAATTGATTGACGCAAATCTGGGTACGGTTACCTTCGCTGGCACCGGTGACTCGGTCATCGACAACCTGGACGTGAACGGTTCGACCCTGGAAATCGACAACTCCGGTACGGGCGTCGCTCATGTCAATGCATTGTTTGACGATAACCTCACCAGTTTGAATCTGGGTGCTGGCGTTGCTCTGGGTCAGAATAACTTTGGTCTGGTGGACGCGAGCGCTGCTGGCGTGACCATTGCCGGCGCTGCCGACAATGCCCACGTTACCATCAACTTGATTACTGGTGCTAGCTTGAATAATACCGATACGATCACCCTGGGCAACGCTAATAACAATATCTTTGACGCGTCAACCAGCGGCACCGTGCATGTCACCGTCGGTACCGGTTCGAACCTCATCTCGCTCGGCGCTGATCCTGCCGGCACCAACGATACTGGCGCATACACGATTACCCTTGGCGCCCACACGGCCGCCACCGGTATCGATGCGATTGTTGTTGGCTCGGTTGGTAGCACGTTCGCTACCGCACCGAACTACACCATCACCGGTGCAGTTAAGGGTGACACGATCTCGCTGGCTGTCGATACCGCTGCTGCTGGTACCGCAGCACATGCCGGCGTTACCGCTGTGACCACGGGCTCGACCCTGGCACTGAGCATCGTCAACCTGGAACAGGCAATGACCGCGGCTCACGGCGTGTTCTCGGTTGTCTTCGGTGGTAATACCTACATCGGCGAAAGCGCCGGTGGCGCTCCATCGGCGACCGATACCTCGATCGTTGAATTGATCGGTACCCACACCTTCACCGCAACCGCTGGCGTTGTGACCGTCGTTTCCTAAGCTGTTAGCTTGCCCGGGCAACTGATCTAGTTGCCTGACGCCAAAAGGCCAGCCCGCAAGGGCTGGCCTTTTTTACGTGCTGTAACAAGGCGTAAAACTACAACGCCGCACGTGGCCGACGGATTATCGTTGCGGCCGCGCGTGGTTTTCTTGCTGAAAAGTTGTTTTTCGTTGTTGGGTGCTAAAAAATGTGACGCGCATCACATTTTCCCGCCGTTTTAAGCGATAATGTCGCGTCTCTGCATTTTTCCCTGAACTATTTATCGCCGTCCCATGCGTCTCCACATTGCATTGCGCAATACATAAATGAAAAATTTCCTGAAGCCTAAAAATGAGATTGAGCAGGCGCTCATCGCCTTCAAAAGCACCTTTATCACGGTGGGCGCGTTTAGTGCCGTCAGCAACCTGCTGATGCTCGTGCCTTCGCTGTACATGTTGCAGGTGTACGACCGCGTGCTGGCCAGCCGCAATGAACTGACTTTGCTGATGCTGACGCTGATGATGTTGGGCGGCTATGTTTTCATGAGCGCGCTGGAACTGATCCGCAGCTTCGTGCTGGTGCGCGTGGGTGCCCGTTTCGACATGGAACTCAACAAGCGCGTCTACACGGCGGCCTTCGAGCAGAACCTGAAAAAGCAGGGCGTCAACGCCGGCCAGGCGCTGCTGGACTTGACCAATGTGCGTCAGTTCCTGACTGGCAACGCGCTGTTCGCCTTCTTCGATGCGCCATGGTTCCCGATCTATTTGATCGTCATTTTCTTCTTTGAACCGTCGCTGGGCTTTTTCGCGCTTGGCGGCACCGCCATCCTCGTCGTCCTGGCGTTCATCAACGAACGGGTGACGCACAAGCCGCTGGCCGAGGCCAACAGCATGGCGATCTCCGCCAACACGCTGGCCACCAACAATTTGCGCAACGCCGAAGTGATCGAATCGATGGGCATGTTGCCCAATCTGATGGCGCGCTGGTACAAAATGCACGGACGTTTCCTGCGCCTGCAAGGCGATGCCAGCGAAAAGGCCGGCATCGTCGGCGCCATCACCAAGTTCGTTCAGGTGTCGCTGCAGTCGTTGGTGCTGGGCTTCGGCGCCTTGTTGGCGGTCGAAGGCAAAATCACGCCGGGCATGATGATCGCCGCGTCTATCCTGGTGGGCCGCGCGCTGGCGCCGGTGCAGCAGGTGATCGGCGTCTGGAAGACCTATAGCAATACGCGTAGCGCGTACGAGCGTCTGACGGCGCTGTTGGCGAGCAATCCGGTGCGCCCTTCCGGCATGCAGCTGCCCAAGCCGCTGGGGGCGATTTCGGTCGAGGCGGTCACCGCGGCACCACCGGGCAGCAGCTTGCCGGTATTGAAGGGTGTCAGCTTTTCCGTCGTTCCCGGCGACATGCTGGGCGTGATCGGCCCTAGCGGCTCCGGCAAATCGACGCTGGCCCGCTTGCTGGTCGGGGTGTGGCCGGCGATGATGGGCCAGGTGCGCCTGGATGGCGCCGACATCTACCAGTGGAATAAAGGCGAGCTGGGACCGAACATCGGTTATCTGCCGCAGGATATTGAATTGTTCGGCGGTTCGGTGAGCGAAAACATCGCCCGTTTCGGCGACATCGATGCCGAAAAAGTGGTGCAGGCCGCCAAGCGCGCGGGCGTGCACGAGATGATCCTGCACCTGCCGAAAGGCTATGACACCATGCTGGGCGACGGCGGTGCCGGCTTGTCCGGCGGGCAAAGGCAGCGCCTTGGATTGGCCCGCGCCATGTATGGCGATCCGTCGGTGCTGATCCTCGACGAGCCGAACTCGAACCTCGATGACGTCGGCGAGCAGGCATTGCTGGTGGCGGTCAACGATCTGCGGCAGCGCGGCAAGACCATCGTGCTGATCACACACCGCACCAGCATCATCGGCGCCACCAATAAATTGTTGCTGTTGCGCGACGGCACCGTCTCGATGTTCGGCCCGACCAATGACGTGCTGAAGGCGCTGCAGGAATCGAACCAGAAATTATTGTCGCAACAACAGGCGCAAGCGCAGCAGCAAGCTCAGGCTGCGGCAGGCCAGGCCACTACGGAACAGGGATAAATGATGCGTACTGAAATCATGAAAAAACAGGACGTGGCCGATGTGATCACGCACGACGTCGCTCCGTTGACGGTCGATACCGATGCGAAAAAATATAGTCGGCTCGGCTGGCTCATCATCTTGCTCGGTCTGGGGGGCTTTGTGCTGTGGGCTAGCTTTGCGCCACTCGACAAGGGCGTGCCGATGTCGGGCACGGTGGCCAAGGAGGGCAACCGCAAGGCCATCCAGCATCTGACCGGCGGCACCGTGCAGGATATCCTGGTGCAGGACGGCGATGTGGTGAAAAAAGGCCAGGTGCTGGTGCGCATGAACAATGTGGCGGCCAGCTCGCAGGCAGAGACGGCGCGCGCGCAGTATTTCACGGCCCGTGCCGCCGAGGCGCGCCTGATCGCCGAACGTGACGGCCTGAAGTCGGTGGCCTTCCCGGCCGCGCTGGAATCGAGCAAGAGTGATCCGCGCGCGATCCAGGCGGTCGCGCTGCAAAACCAGTTGTTCACGTCGCGCCACCTGTCGCTCGAAAGCGAGCTTGGTGCTTTTGACGAAAATATCGCAGGCCTGAAATTCCAGATCAAGGGTCTGGAGGAGACGCGCGACAGCATGAAAGTTCAGCTCGGCATTCTGAAAGAGCAGATCGACAGCATGCGCGACCTGGCGAAAGATGGCTATGTCGCCCGCAATCGCCTGCTCGACGTCGAGCGGACCTACGCCCAGGTCACCGGCTCGCTGGCCGAGTCGGTCGGCAGCATAGGCCGCGCGCAGCGCCAGGTGCTGGAAGCTTCGCTGCGCCGTACGCAGCGCAACGAAGACTTCCAAAAAGAAGTGCGCAGCCAGCTGGCCGACACGGAGCGCGAAGCCGATGCCCTGGACAGCCGCTTGCAGGGACTCGATTATGAACTGGCCAACGCCGCCGTCACGGCGCCGGTGGACGGCATAGTCATGGCCAGCAATATCTTTACGCGCGGCGGCGTGGTCGGTCCCGGCGTGCGCATGATGGATATCGTGCCAACCGACGACCCGCTGGTGGTGGAGGGCCAGTTGCCCGTCAACCTGATCGACCGGGTCCATGTCGGCCTGCCTGTCGAACTGGTGTTTTCGGCATTCAACAGCAACCGTACGCCGCACATTCCGGGCGTGGTGATCCAGGTGTCGGCCGACCGCTCGCTTGACGAACACACCGGTCAGCCTTACTACAAAGTGCGGGCGCGGGTGGCGCCGGCGGGCATCAAGCTGGTGGCATCGAAAAAGCTCGACATCCAGCCTGGTATGCCGGTCGAGATGTTCATCAAAACAGGCGAACGCACCTTGATGAGTTATCTGTTCAAGCCAGTGTTCGATCGTGCCAAATCGTCGTTGTCGGAGGAATAAGGTGGACCAGATCATGCGCATCCAACCACGCACCTTGGCCCGTTGTGTGGCCGCAGCCTGCACCGCAGGTCTGATGCTGCACAGCGGCGCGGCGGCGGCCATCGGCTTGCTGCAAGCGTATCAGGCCGCCTTGCAGAACGACCCGACGTACCAGGGCGCTATTCATGAAAACGAAGCCGGCCAGCAAAATCGTATTATTGGCCGGGCTGCCTTGTTGCCGCAATTGTCGGCCGACTATTCGAATAGCCACAACCGTGCCGATGTCAGCGCCGCCGATACGCAGGGTAATGCCAGCCTGACGCATCCGGTCTACAACAGTCACGTGGCCGAGGTGACGCTGCGGCAGGCATTGTTGAACCTGGACAGCCTGGCGCGCTATAAACAGGGCATCGCGCAGAGCGACTACAGTAGCTCCCAGTTCGCGCTGCATCAGCAAGAGCTGATCGTGCGCGTCGCCGGTGCTTATATGGACGTCTTGCTGGCGTCCGAACAGCTACGCCTGGCTCAGGCCCAGCGCGACACCTATATCGAGCAGCGCAAGGTCAACGACCGCCTGTTCGAGAAAGGCGAAGGGACCCGCACCGATATGCTGGAAACCCAGTCGCGGCTCGATTTGGCGGAGGCGCAGGTATTGGAAGCGCAGGACAATTTGCAAACATCGCGCGGCACCTTGGCCGGTGTCGTCGGCGAAGATGTGGCGTCGCTGGAAGAACTCGCGCCCGGCTTTCATACCTTGCCGCTGGAGCCCGGTGGCTACGAGGCCTGGAAAGCGTTGTCGCTGAAGACCAATCCCGAGATTGTCTCGGCACGTTTTGCGATTGAGGCGGCGCACCAGGAAGTCAACAAGGACCGCGCCGGTCACACGCCGCGACTCGATTTTGTCGCCAGCTATGCCAAGAACACCGCCCAGACCATCGATACCTACAATCAGGATTCGACCGTCCGCAGCATCGGTATCCAGCTCACCGTGCCGCTGTACTCAGGCGGCTCGGTGGTGGCCACGACCCGCCAGGCGGTAGCCGGCCAGGAGAAGGCGCGCAACGACTTGCAGGCGACGACCGATAAAGTGCTGGTCGAACTGCACAAGGAATACGCTTTGGTGCTCAGTAGCGTGGCGCGCATTGCTGCGCTCGATAAGGCGGTCGAGTCCAGCGAATTGCTGATCAAGGCCACCCAACAGAGCATCCAGGGCGGCGTGCGTATTAATCTCGATTTGCTCAACGCGCAGCAACAGCTCTACACCAGCAAACGCGATTTGGCCCAAGCCCGCTTCAACTATCTGGAAGGCCTGCTCAAATTGCGCGCCGCCGCCGGTACCGCCAGTGCCGACGATGTGCGTCAAGTAGCGAGCTTCTTCCGCTAAGGGCTAGGGTTGCGGGCGACGCGGGTGGTATTTGCTGCCGTTCGCGCTCATCCGCATCGCAACGCGGATGGACGCGCAAAAGTTGGACGCCATAATTTGCCGGACGCTCAAAGGCTGGGTACCGCATTGCGCGGTGCCCAGCCTTTTTTCAGGTGCCAACACATGAAACTCGCTGGCCGCCGCCTTGTCGCGCACCGGCCAGCCGTTTGCCCCACGCGGTCGAACGCAGTTCGACGACGACGTGGATCAGATACGCCAGTCCCACCACCAGCGGCAGCACTATGGCCACCGCCAGCGGGAACGGCGCGCCGCAGTCCATCAGGATCTTTAGCAGGGTGAAGCCAGTCAGGCTATGCACCGCATACAGCGGATAGCTGATGTCGGCGAAAAAGTCGAGCACGCGCATGGGACGGAAATAGCTGCGCGCGGCATAGCACAGCGCGAAGGCGACAAAGGCATAGACGTAGTAAATGGAGATCACGGCAAAACTGTCGCGCTGCGGCCCCAGCTTCCATGCCAGCGCGAACGCCGCCAGAAGCAACAGCGAGCCGAGCGCCAGCCGCGCGGACGTGATCGCGCCGCGCAGATGATGGTAAAACAACACGCCGATGAGCATGAAGCCGATGTAATTGGCATCCATCGCCAATGCCGACAGTGCCGTATTCCACGCTTGCAGCGCCGGTGTGGCTGCGATCAGCAGCGTCAGCGCGTCGAAGCCGACGATGCCGGTGGCGAGCATCAGCAGGAAGCGCAGGCGACCGCGCAGCATAGCGTCGGCGCAAAGTGCCGCCAATAGGTAGAATTTGATCTCGATGGCCAGCGTCCAGTTAACGGTATCGAGCGAGGCGTAGCCGAACAGATTGTGCAGCAGCAGCGCGTTGGTCAGCAGGATGCGACGCGACTGCTCGAACGGCAGGCCCCAGTAGTGCGCGCTGCCATACACCATCGCCATGCCGATGGCCAGGCAGCACAGATAAGTCGGATAGATGCGGCACAGGCGCGCCAGCAAAAAAGCGGGCGAAGAAAACCTCCGCAGGCTGACTGGAATCACGAAGCCGCTGATGAGAAAGAACACGGCGACCCCGAAGGGGCCTTTCAAATAGGGAAAGTCGAAATATCGTACCCATCCTGCCGCGACAAGGTGCAGCTCCGGCGAATGTGTGACGCTGGCTACCACAGGCTGCATGCCGTAATAGACACCGAAGTAGTGGGTGATCACGATGAGCACGGCGGCGATGCCGCGCAACTGGTTGGCGAAAACAATTTTGCGCATGCGATCCTACTCAGGATGTTGGTTAGGCCTGCTTGCCGTGGCAGTGCGGGCACGACACCTCGTACACGTATTCCGGCGCCAGCTGCTGGCGCGGCGTGACCACGGCGCGGCAGACGAAGCACTGCACCGTCTCGGTCGGCTGCAACTGCGGATTGA
>Ga0105856_1000303_pt1 | contig 26399 bp, 22 predicted proteins | sample OrgsoiDNA_201060_FD_89681 | JGI IMG/M metagenome (GOLD analysis project Ga0105856, IMG submission 89681) | Permafrost soil microbial communities from the Arctic, to analyse light accelerated degradation of dissolved organic matter (DOM) -... | ecosystem: Environmental > Terrestrial > Soil >...
AGAGAAAATATTTTGCGACACGTTACTCGCGCCACCGATTTCAGGCAATACTCTGGCACAAAAAGAGTGAGTAAAATCGTGTCACGGTGCCGTATGTTAACGTTTTGTCCACTCAGGTTGCGCTGGTTAAAATTAAGCGTAGCCAATAAGTTTCAATCGGGAAATATTTCGCTGGTGACAGGTTAGGGCGACTGCTATTGTCGCGCTTCACTAAAGCCTGCCGGAGGCGCTGATGGACTGTCGTACGAATTGTGGGGCCTGCTGCATTGCACCGTCTATTTCCAGCCCAATTCCCGGGATGCCCAATGGCAAGCCTGCCAATACCCGCTGCATTCATCTGGCGGACAATTTCCTTTGTAACATCTTCACCTCACCGCTGCGCCCGAAAGTCTGCGCCAGTTTGCAGGCCAGCCGCGAAATGTGTCACAGCCACCGGGATGATGCGCTGATCTATCTGATTCAACTCGAAATCGACACCGCACCTTAAGCCACGTTACTTTCCACGTCGGCTGGTTTTTCATCCACGTTTTTGACCCGCCAGATACAAAATACCGACCCGATCACCATCGCGAACGCCGCGTAAAATACCGCGTGATAACTCCAAAACTGCGCCACCAGCCCGGCCGATGATCCGGCTAAAATCCAGCCTGCACGGGTGGAATTGGTGAACAGCGTGGTTGCCGCGCCTGCCTGACCCGGCATTAAATCCTGAAAATAGAGCATGCCAATCCCAGCCAGAATGCCGATGAAAATGGCGTTCAGCAGCTGTAAAGCGATCAGCGCTATCGGCCCGGTGATAAACAGCATCCCGGCGTAGAACACCACACCGGCAATCACCGCGAGACGCATCAGGAAGCGTTTCCCCAGTTGTTTCGCCAGATAACCTGCGATCAGCATGGTTGGGATCTCAAGACCGGCGGCGCTGCCCATCAGCACGCCTGCCAGTTTTTCCGGCAGATGCAGCTCGTTCACCACATACAGCGGCATGTTGATGAGATAAATACTGTTGGCGGCCCACATCAGCGTACAGGCAATAAAAAGCATCAGGGTATCGCGGCGGTTACGACGGGGCGCTTCCAGCGTTGCGGTGGTTTTGATCATCGCTTTCGGCATCGAAGGCAGGAACATCCACACCATGACGCCACACAGCAGAAAGGCCAGCATGGCGGCGGTATACATGAACGTAAACCCAAATCCCAGGGAGAGCGCAAACGCCAGCGGTGGCCCGACAACCCACGCCAGCGAAACCTGTGCGCGCAGGATGGAGCTGAACATCACGGCTTCGCGCCCGGTCTTTTCCGCGTGTTCCCGTGCCAGTGCGAAGAGCTGAGGGTTAGCGGTAGAACCGAAACTCGACAGGAGCACGCCGATAAACAGCAGGATGAAATAATTGCGGTTGAAGGCAAACAACACGCAGGCCGTCGCGCCCAGCAGGCAGCAATACAAAATGAGCGTTTTGCGATCCCCACGCTTATCCGACCAGCTTGCCAGCAGTTGGCTGACAAAAATGCCGATCACCGCGCTGCCCGTAAAGAAGATGCCGACCATAAACGGGCTGACATGCACTTCTGAAGTCAGAAACAGGCTGAGCGTTGGTGTCTGTAACGCGCCGGCGATGCCGGTAAGAAAGGCGATGATTAGAAATGCAGTCGAAGTGACGTCAGGTAAGCGGCGTGCAGATACGGTAGATGTCGACATGATGTGCTATTGAACCGGTCAGGAGAGGATGGGAATTCGCGCGAATATTACGCTTGTTTAAAAAAAACGAAAACCCGTTTTGATCAGTAAAAAAGTAAACATTGGTGTATTTGCCATACTGATTAATGAAATCGCACAATGTGTTAAAAAATGATCAATTATGAGCACTCCCGCGCAGGGGGATATAACGCTTTTAGGCAGCACTATTTTTGCGTCAGCCCAACTTCAGCTTTTATGAAAAAAAAGGACTCAGAACCTGTTTCAGAAAGGCAAACTGTGCGTGGCATCAAAGAAACGTCACGCCATTTCAGGGAATGCTTGATTTAAATATCGCCCGGAATAAGACTGCCTGAAACGTTTCAGCGTTGTCTGATAAGCACCTCAATCTGACGGCGCTCCTTTTTTCTCAATAGAGCTGAAACGATTCAAATTCAGCAGGAGAGGAGAATTATGTTCCAGTTGTCACAGCAAGATATTCATCTCGGTGCGGCCGCCAGCAATAAGCAGGAGGCCATTCGTCAGGTCGCTGCAGCGCTGACTCAGGCTGGCCGCGTCAGCGAAGGCTATGTAGAAGGCATGTTGCAGCGTGAGTTGCAGACATCTACCTATCTCGGTAACGGCATCGCAATCCCACACGGCACCACCGATACCCGCGATCTGGTACTGGATACCGGTGTTCAGGTTTTCCAGTTCCCGCAAGGGATCGAATGGGGTGAAGGCCAGACCGCGTACGTAGTTATTGGTATTGCCGCACGTTCTGACGAACACCTCAGCCTGTTGCGTCAGCTGACACACGTATTGAGTGATGACAGCGTAGCGGAACGCATGGCGAAAACCGACTCAGCTGACGAATTACGCAGTCTGCTGATGGGTGAGAAAAATGCCGCTGAATTCAAATTCGATACGCAACTGATCACCGTTGATGTTGCCGCAAATAATCTGATGACGTTACAGGCGCTCAACGCCGGACGTTTGCAGCAGATCGGCGCAGCAGACACCGCGTTTGTCAGCGATGTGATCAGCCGCAAGCCGCTGAATCTGGGGCAGGGCATCTGGCTCAGCGACAGCACTGAAGGCAATCTGCAAAGCGCAGCTACCTTCAGCCGCGCGGCGAAACCTTTTGAGCAGGACGGCGAAACCGTTGCCGCATTGCTGACGATTTCCGTTGCCGATGAGCAGCCGCTGAACGTGCTGAACTACTTAAGTGACCTGCTGATCGCGCAAAAAGCTGAAAGCCTGCTGACCGCCGATGCCGTGGGTGTGCTGGCGTTGCTGACCAGCGAAGTCACTGAAGAAAATAATGTGTTGTCTGCGGAGTTTGTTGTCCGTAACGAGCACGGCCTGCATGCACGTCCGGGTACCGCACTGGTGAACGTCATTAAGCAGTTCAACTGTGAGATTACCGTGACCAACCTTGACGGCAGCGGTAAACCGGCCAACGGACGCAGCCTGATGAAAGTCGTGGCGCTTGGCGTCAAAAAAGGTCATCGCCTGCGCTTTACTGCCGCAGGTGAAGAAGCTGACGTGGCGCTGAAAACGATCGGTGAAGCTATTGCTGATGGTCTTGGGGAGGGCGTATGAGCCGCAGAGTCGCTACGATCACCTTAAACCCGGCCTACGATCTGGTTGGATTCTGCCCTGAAATTGAACGCGGTGAAGTCAATCTCGTTCAGACAGCCGGTCTGCATGCCGCAGGTAAAGGCATCAACGTTGCTAAAGTGCTGAAAGATCTCGGCATCGATGTCACCGTCGGTGGCTTCCTTGGTAAAGACAATCAGGACGGTTTCCAGCATCTGTTCAGCGATCTGGGCATTGCTAACCGCTTTCAGGTGGTGTCAGGCCGCACACGTATTAACGTCAAACTGACCGAAAAAGATGGTGAAGTCAGCGACTTCAACTTCTCCGGTTTTAACGTCACGCCGCAGGACTGGGATCGGTTCGTGACCGATTCTCTGTCGTGGCTGGGTCAGTTTGACATGGTTGCCGTTTGTGGCAGTCTCCCGGCGGGCGTTGATCCTGACGCCTTCACCGAATGGATGACCCGCCTGCGCAGCCAATGCCCATGCATCATCTTCGACAGCAGCCGTGAAGCCCTGGTTGCCGGTCTGAAAGCGGCACCGTGGTTAGTCAAACCTAACCGCCGCGAGTTGGAAATCTGGGCTGGCCGCAAATTACCGCAATTAAGTGACGTGGTAGAAGCCGCACATGCATTGCGCGATCAGGGCATCGCACACGTCGTGATTTCTCTCGGTGCCGAAGGCGCACTGTGGGTGAATGCATCCGGTGCCTGGATTGCTAAACCTCCGGCTTGCGAAGTCGTCAGCACCGTGGGTGCCGGTGACTCTATGGTTGGCGGACTGATCTACGGCCTGCTGATGCGTGAGTCAAGCGAACACACTTTACGACTGGCCACCGCCGTGGCTGCTTTGGCCGTTAGCCAGAGCAATGTGGGTATCACCGATCGTCCGCAGCTTGCGGCGATGATGGCCCGTGTCGATTTGAAACCTTTTAACTGACCGCAGGAGGCAGAATGAAAACGCTGCTGATGATAGACAGTTCGCTCGGACAGGCTCGCAGCCATCTGGCGAAAAATATGCTCGCTGCTGCTGCGGCGAAAGCAGGACACACCCTGACAGACAGCGCCGCTGAGGCGGAACTGGTTGTCATTGCGGGTGAAAATGTGCCAGCCGACGCCACGCTGGCGGGTAAGAAGATCTACGCAGGAGATGTTGCGCTGGCTATCCGTGAACCGGAAGCTTTCCTGCAACGCGCTGCCGTTGAAGCAAAAGCTTACGTGGCACCGGTTGCGGTTCTTGCGAAAGCGGCGGCGGATAACGGTCCGAAACGTATCGTGGCCATCACCGCCTGTCCGACCGGCGTTGCGCACACCTTTATGGCAGCTGAGGCCATCGAAACCGAAGCGAAGAAGCGCGGCTGGTGGGTGAAGGTTGAAACCCGTGGTTCTGTAGGTGCCGGTAATGCCATCACGCCAGAAGAAGTGGCCCAGGCTGATCTGGTTATCGTGGCCGCGGATATTGAAGTGGATCTGGATAAGTTTGCCGGTAAGCCGATGTACCGCACCTCGACCGGTCTGGCACTGAAAAAAACCAAGCAGGAACTGGACAAAGCGCTGGTTGAAGCTGAAGTCTTTGAGCCGAAAAAACAGGGTTCTGTTGTTGCTGGCAGTAAAAAAGAAACCGGTGCGGGTCCTTACCGTCACCTGCTGACCGGTGTTTCCTACATGTTACCGATGGTGGTCGCGGGTGGGTTGTGTATCGCTCTCTCCTTTATTTTCGGTATCAAAGCCTTTGAAGTGAAAGGGACGCTGGCCGCTGCGCTGATGCAAATCGGTGGGGCCTCTGCCTTCGCACTGATGGTGCCAGTACTGGCTGGTTTTATTGCCTTCTCCATCGCTGACCGTCCGGGCCTTACGCCAGGTCTGATTGGCGGGATGCTGGCAGTCAGCACCGGTGCAGGTTTCCTCGGCGGTATCATTGCCGGTTTCCTGGCAGGTTATGTCGCGAAGTTCATCAGCCAAAAACTGCATTTACCGCAAAGTATGGAAGCGCTGAAGCCTATTCTGATCATTCCGCTGGTGGCGAGCCTGATCACCGGTCTGGTGATGATTTATGTGGTCGGAACGCCGGTTGCTAAAATCATGGTGGGCCTGACTAACTGGCTGCAATCCCTGGGTACGGCGAATGCGGTCCTGCTGGGCGCTATCCTCGGTGCAATGATGTGTACCGACATGGGTGGCCCGGTGAACAAAGCGTCCTACGCCTTTGGTGTGGCACTGCTCAGTTCTTCCGTCTACGGCCCGATGGCAGCCATTATGGCAGCCGGTATGGTGCCACCACTGGCGATGGGGCTTGCGACTGTATTGGCGCGTAAGAAATTCGAAGAGAGTGAGCGTGAAGGTGGTAAAGCCGCGATGGTACTGGGCCTGTGCTTCATCACCGAAGGCGCAATTCCGTTTGCCGCCCGTGACCCGATGCGTGTTCTGCCGTGCTGTATCGCCGGTGGTGCACTGACCGGTGCGCTGTCGATGGCCTTCCACGCACAACTGATGGCACCACACGGTGGTCTGTTCGTGCTGTTAATCCCGGGGGCAATCACGCCGATACTGGGTTATCTGGTAGCAATCATCGCGGGTACGTTGCTGGCTGGTGTTTCCTACGCGTTCTTGAAACGTTCTGACGCAGCGCTGGCCGCCAAGGTTGTGACGCAGTAATTCCTTCGTCTCGATCCAATAAAAAGGGCGCTCCGGCGCCCTTTTTTACATGCCTGGTTCACACAACGACAATGTCGCTTTTCACGCCGCAGCGTCATCCGACGCTTTCTGTTGTGACTTCAGCCAGGCAATTTCATCAATCCAGATCTCCGGGTCTACGGTTTCGAGGATCATCGGAATACCGTCGAAACGTGGGTCGCGCATCAGCCAGCTGAACACGGTTTTACCAATGTTGCCTTCGCCCAGACTGTGATGGCGGTCGACGCGGCTGTTGAATTCACTTTTGGCATCGTTAAGGTGCATACCGCGTAAATACTTAAAGCCCACGATATCTTCGAACTGTTTGAAAGTATTAATACACTCTTCTTCGGTGCGCAGGTCATAACCGGCCGCAAAGGCGTGGCAGGTATCGATACACACACCGACGCGGCTTTTGTCTTCCACACCGTCAATAATTTTCGCCAGATGCTCAAAGCGGAATCCCAGATTGCTGCCCTGACCGGCGGTGTTTTCGATCACTGCGGTCACACCTTTAGTCTGGCTCAGCGCGATATTCAGTGACTCAGCGATTTTCTCCAGACATTTATCTTCATCGATTTGCATCAGATGGCTACCCGGATGGAAGTTCAGCAGCGAAAGACCGAGCTGTTCGCAGCGCTGGAGTTCATCAAGAAACGCCTCACGGGATTTCTCAAGCGCTTCGGTGACCGGGTGCCCAAGGTTAATCAGATAGCTGTCATGCGGCAGGATTTGATGGCTGCTGTAGCCGTATTTTTCACAGGCCACTTTGAATTTTTCAATCACATCCTCCGGCAGAGGTGCGGCTTTCCACTGGCGCTGATTCTTAGTAAACAGCGCGAACGCCGTTGCCTCCAGTTCATGTGCGCGGATGACGGCCTGATCGACCCCACCCGCTGCGCTGACATGTGCCCCAATAAACTTCATGTTCACTCCTCTGCTGTTCGCCCTTTATCCCCGGATGATAGCGTCTTGAGGGCGGGCGTGCAGCAGAGAACTGTGAAAAGTCACCGGCTGGCGCAGGCTTAGCTAAAGAAATGCTCTGCCAGCCCGTTAACACCAGCGCCACCGACAATCAGCCAGACGAACAAAATGGCGGCCAGCAGAATCGGTTTCAAACCGGCCTGGCGCAGTGCGCTGACGTGCGTGGTCAGGCCCAGCGCGGCCATCGCCATCGCCAGTAAGATGGTGTCCAGCGTGATCAGCGGTGGTATCCAGCTGTGCGGCAAGATATCCAGAGAATTGATTGCCGCTACGACAATGAACAGCAAAGCAAACCACGGAATAGTAATGTTACGCAGCAGACCGGCATTTTCAGTTTTCTGCGCATTCCCGCGGCTTTTCCATCCTGACAACAGCAGCAGGAAAGGCGCCAGCATCATTACACGGATCATTTTGGCGATCACGGCAGCACTCTCGGCTTCAGGGCTGACACCCTGACCCGCGGCCACGACTTGCGCCACTTCATGCACCGTCGAGCCAGTGTAAATACCGAACTGTTCTGCGCTGAAATTCACCCAGTGGTAGTGCAGGTTCATCTGCCACAACCAAGGGTAGAGGAAGATGGCGGCGGTACCAAAGATAACCACGGTGGCGACGGCCACGGTCACTTTTTCGGCTTTGGCATCCAGCACCGGTTCCGTCGCCATCACGGCGGCTGCACCACAAATACTGCTGCCCGCGCCGATCAGCATCGAGGTATCGCTGTCCAGCCCGAAGACTTTCTTCCCCAGCCAGCAGGCGAGGGCAAAGGTCGAGCAGAGCATGATGGCGTCAATCAGGATGCCGGTAGCACCGACATCAGCGATTTGCGCGAACGTCAGGCGCAAACCGTACAGAATAATCCCCAGGCGCAGCAGGCGCTGTTTGGCGAGATTCACGCCATCGTGGCACAGCGGGCGAACCGCCGGATAAAGCGTGTTGCCGAGGATCATACCGATGACGATCGCCAGCGTCAGCGCACTGAGCCCCAGATGGCTCAACTGCGGGAAATCACTCAGCCAGATGGAAACGCCGGTTACTACGCCGGTGAGAACTAAACCCGGTAATACGCGTCCAATCCAGACCGGTTTAAGAAAATCTGAACGGGTTAATTTTGCTGTAAATGTGTGCATGTCACTTGCCTCTCTGACTATCCTGCTGACAAGCGTACCGCCGCCTTATATAAAAATGAAATTGATTATAACTTTATAACCTATCGATAAAAGAGGTATAGAATAGGGCGCTGACCCCAACGTGGCCGGTCTGGCCGTTGGACTATACTTAATGCAAATGAACGGGATGGCGACGACCGCCTGCGGTCTGCGGTTCCTGTCAATTACGGGCAACACAAAGCACGGGCGACATGGCGCGTGTGACGGATGAAACACTTATGCACATAACATTGCGACAACTTGAAGTTTTCGCCGAAGTGCTGAAAAGCGGCTCGACCACGCAGGCGTCTGTCGTATTGTCGCTGTCGCAATCTGCGGTCAGTGCGGCGCTGGCTGACGTCGAAGGGCAGCTCGGCGTGCAGTTATTTGACCGAGTGGGTAAGCGGCTGGTGATCAATGAGCATGGGCGTCTGTTGTACCCGAAAGCGCTGGCACTGCTGGAGCAGGCGGGCGAGATTGAGCGGTTGTTCAGTAAAGACAACGGTTCGCTGCGCATCGGGGCCAGCAGTACCATCGGCAACTATATGTTGCCGGGCATGATTGCCAGTTACCGGCTCGACTTTCCCGCCACGCCGCTGGAACTGAACGTCGGTAACACCAATGACGTTATTAACGCCGTGGCGGAATTTCGCGTGGATTTGGGGCTGATAGAAGGCCCGTGCAGCGTACCTGAACTGATCACCCAGCCGTGGCTTGATGATCAGCTGGTGGTCTTTTGCGCGCCGGGCAATCCGCTGGCAGGGCAGGCCGTTACTCTGGAAGCGCTGGCGCAGGCACCGTGGATCCTGCGTGAACGCGGGTCCGGTACGCGTGAAGTGCTGGACCATCTGCTGCTGCCGCAAATGCCAGATTTCAATCTGGTGATGGAGCTTGGCAACTCCGAGGCGATTAAACACGCCGTCCGCCACGGCATTGGGATCAGCTGCCTGTCGCGGCGGGTGATTGCCGAACAGCTCAGCAGCGGCGCGCTGGTGGAAATCCGCCTGCCGGTGGCACCACTGGTGCGAAAATTGTACTTAATCCATCACCGTCAAAAACATATTTCTAATGCCTTATCAAGGTTTTTAACCTATTGCCGGGAACCGGTATAAACGTCTTTTGCTTATGATCCGCTGCCTATCATGAAGCTCTCTTATAACAGGGGGTTCGTGCTATTCAGGCCCGCTCGTTTTGTTACAATCCGCGCGTAAAATTCTATCTATATGACAAATCACAGCGCAAACAGGGCAAAAATGGCTGAACCATCGACTAAAACTTCGCAGCCGGCACCGTCCGGACTGCGCCGCGAGCTTAAAGCCCGCCACTTAACTATGATCGCTATTGGCGGTTCTATCGGTACCGGTTTATTCGTGGCGTCAGGTGCTACGGTTTCACAAGCCGGACCGGGCGGAGCACTGCTCTCTTACGCCTTAATCGGCATCATGGTCTATTTCCTGATGACTAGCCTCGGTGAACTGGCAGCCTTTATGCCGGTCTCCGGATCGTTTTCCACCTACGGTTCTAAATACGTAGAAGAAGGCTTTGGCTTCGCACTGGGCTGGAACTACTGGTACAACTGGGCGGTCACTATTGCCGTTGACCTGGTTGCCGCACAGCTGGTGATGAACTACTGGTTCCCGGACACCCCAGGGTGGATCTGGAGCGCACTGTTCATGAGTCTGATCTTCCTGCTCAACTACATCTCGGTTCGCGGTTTTGGTGAGGCTGAATACTGGTTCTCCCTGATCAAAGTCGTGACCGTCATCATCTTTATCGCCGTGGGTGTGCTGATGATCACCGGCATTATGCGCGGGGGTGAAACGGCAGGCTGGCACAACTGGACGATTGGCGATGCGCCTTTTGCCGGTGGCTTTGCCTCCATGATTGGTGTGGCGATGATCGTAGGCTTCTCTTTCCAGGGAACCGAACTGATTGGTGTGGCTGCGGGTGAGTCAGAGAATCCGGCCAAGAATATTCCACGCGCCGTGCGTCAGGTATTCTGGCGAATTCTGCTGTTCTATATTCTGGCGATTCTGGTGATAAGCCTGATTATCCCTTATACCGACCCGAACCTGCTGCGTAACGAAGTCGGTGACATCAGCGTCAGCCCGTTCACGCTGGTATTCCGTAACGCCGGGCTGTTATCCGCCGCGGCCGTCATGAATGCCGTGATCCTGACCGCCGTGCTCTCCGCCGGTAACTCGGGGATGTATGCGTCAACGCGTATGCTGTATACCCTGGCGTCTGAAGGCAAAGCACCGCGTATTTTCGCCAAATTGTCCAAAGGCGGCGTGCCGCGTAACGCGCTTTATGCCACCACGGTGGTCGCTGCGCTGTGCTTCCTGAGCTCAATGTTTGGCAACCAGACGGTTTACCTGTGGCTGCTGAATACTTCGGGCATGACCGGTTTTATTGCCTGGCTCGGGATTGCTATCAGTCACTATCGTTTCCGTCGCGGTTATGTGTCTCAGGGGCGTGACCTGAAAGAACTGCCATATCTGTCCGGTTTCTTCCCGTTTGGTCCGATCTTTGCCTTTGTGCTTTGTCTGACGATCACGCTTGGCCAGAACTACCAGGCATTCCTGAAGGATACTATCGACTGGTACGGCGTCGCTGCGACTTATATCGGTCTACCGCTGTTCCTCATCATCTGGTTCGGTTACAAGCTGACCCGTAAGACCAAAGTGGTGAAATACAGCGAAATGGAATTCCCGACGCATACCGATTAATAATATCGGCGAGAATTATCTTAATAAAGCAGAGCTACGGCTCTGCTTTTTTTATTCCTTATTTTAAAAATTAATTAACTCCATAAACTCCACCGACAACCTTAATCTCATTAACGCCATTAACTCCACGTAAAAGGCTAAGAATAAATTTATTTGGTTGTTTTAATTAAATGTGAAATAGGTCAAATAATCGCATTTATTTTTGGTTAACATGCAGCACTACTCAATTCGGTTTAATTAATTCTTATCATTTGTGATTAGTGTATTTATTAAATCAATAATCCCGAGTTGAAATTTATAATAAATTTTGTTTCTGATTTGTTGCATTAAAATATCATCAGGTGATTCATGGACGGAGTATTCAGTCAGGTTAACCGCACCAATCATGCCGGTATTGCTGAAATCACGGCATTCCTGCGCGCTAATGACTTAAATATCGATACGACAGTTGAAGTCTTCATTACCTTGCGTCGCGCGGGGGAGTTACTGGCTTGCGGAGGCATTGCCGGTAATATCATTAAATGCGTGGCTATCAGCGAAAGCGTGCGCGGAGAAGGTCTGGCACTGACACTTGCCACCGAACTGGTTAATCTGGCTTATGAGCGCCATCACAGCCATTTGTTTATCTACACCAAAACGCAAAACCAGGCTCTGTTTCAGCGCTGTGGTTTTTACCCGATAGCCAGTGTACCGGGAATTGTGGTGTTGATGGAAAACAGCGGCTGTCGTTTAAGCCGTTACGCGAATGAATTGCGCCAGCGTTATCAGCCGGGAAAACGTATCGGTTGTATTGTCATGAATGCCAATCCCTTCACGCGGGGTCATCAATATCTGGTCAGGCAGGCGGCGAAACAGTGCGACTGGTTACACGTGTTTCTGGTCAAAGAGAATAATTCCCGTTTCTCCTATGAAGACCGCTATGAATTAGTCCGCGAGGGCATTGAGGATATTAAGCATGTAACCTTGCATGCCGGTTCGGAATATATGATCTCCCGTGCCACTTTTCCGTGTTATTTCATCAAAGATCAGGGCGTGGCAGATGACTGTTATACCGAAATTGATCTTAAAATATTCCGCCAATATCTGGCCCCAGCGCTGGGAATTACCCACCGGTTTGTCGGTACCGAGCCTTTTTGCGAAGTGACCGCTAAATACAATCAGGACATGCGCTACTGGCTGGAAACGGATGAGCTGGAATGGTCCCCGGTGGAATTGGTTGAGATCACTCGTCTGACCTGGGAGAACACCGCAATTTCGGCCTCGTGGGTGCGCAAATTACTGGCGCAATCAGACATCACAACCATCCGCCAGTTAGTCCCTCCGGCGACCTGCCACTACCTCGAACAACTTCTTGCCATGCGCGCTGGAAAATCCGCCGAACGGGCAATGGCAACCGCCAACCAGACAGGTGAACAATGAATATTATCCGTGAAACCCTTGCCGGCACGCTGGAATCCAGCGATGTCATGGTGCGTGTTGCACCTAACCCCACGCATATCGACCTGCAACTGAACAGCACCGTTGAGAAGCAGTTCGGCCAGCAAATTCGCCAGTGTATCGCTGAAGTTTTGCAAGATTTGCAGATTGAAACCGTCACGCTGGTGGTGGATGACAAAGGCGCGCTCGACTGCGTGCTGCGTGCACGTCTGGAGACGGCGCTTATCCGCGCCAGCGAACAAAATCCTCATCAATGGGAGGTCTGCTGATGCTGACACAACGCAAACTCAGAATGCGCCGCAGCATGTTGTTTGTGCCAGGTGCCAACGCGGCGATGGTCAGTAACGCGTTTATTTATCAGGCTGATGCCGTGATGTTCGACCTCGAAGATTCAGTGATCCTGCGTGAAAAAGATGCCGCGCGCCGTCTGGTATTCCATGCGCTGCAACATCCGCTGTATCGGGAAACGGAAACCATCGTGCGGGTGAACGCACTGGATTCTGTTTACGGCCTGGCCGATCTCGAAGCGGTGGTGCGCGCAGGCGTCAACATTGTGCGGCTGCCGAAAACAGATACCGCGAAAGACGTCACCGATATGGAAACCGAAATTGCGCGTATTGAAGCGCAGTGCGGCCGCCCTGTGGGCAGCACCGGAATGCTGGCGGCGATTGAAACGGCCCGCGGCATTACTCAGGCCGTTCACATTGCCGGGGCGTCACCAAGGCTGGTTGGCATCGCCCTGGGGGCAGAAGATTACGTGCGGGATCTGCGCACCGAGCGTTCACCGGAAGGTACGGAGCTGCTGTTTGCGCGCTGCTCGATTCTGCAGGCCGCCCGCGCCGTCGGTATTCAGGCCTTCGATACCGTGTATTCGCAAGCCAATAATGACGCCGGTTTTCTTAACGAAGCGGCACATATCAAACAGCTGGGTTTTGATGGTAAGTCACTCATCAATCCGCGTCAGATTGAACTGCTTCACAACCTCTACGCCCCGACATTAGCCGAAAGAGACCATGCGCAGGCCGTCGTTGACGCCGCCGCCGCCGCAGAAGCCGAAGGACTCGGCGTGGTGTCGCTCAACGGGAAAATGGTCGACAGCCCGGTGATTGAGCGGGCGCGTTTGGTGTTGCAACGGGCGGCATTGTCCGGCCTTCGTGAAGAATAACAGGAGCAAGTGATGCAAAGGCAACAGCGCGTAAATCAGTTCGGCGTAACGTCAGCGGAGACTTTTTCCGCCTTTGCGCCAGTTTCGAAAGCCAACCAGCAGGCGGCAAAACCCCGTGACCACAAACTCTGTTCATCGCTCGAAAATGCTATCCGCCGCAGTGGATTGCAGGACGGGATGACTATTTCGTTTCACCATGCGTTTCGTGGCGGTGACCTGACGCTTAATCAGGTGGTCGACACGCTGGCGGTCATGGGCTTTAAAAACCTTACGCTGGCATCGAGCTCCCTGAGCGACTGCCATGCGCCATTGATCGAACATATCCGCCACGGCGTGATTGGCCTTATTTACACATCCGGCCTGCGCGGTCCGCTGGCGGAGGCCATTTCGCATGGCGCGTTGCCGGGATTACCGCCGGTACAGATCCACTCCCACGGCGGACGGGTCAATTTGATCGAAAGCGGTGAACTGAACATCGACGTGGCGTTTCTCGGGGTTCCGGCCTGCGACATCTTCGGTAATGCCAATGGCTACAGCGGCAACGCGCGCTGCGGTTCGCTGGGCTACGCGCAGGTTGACGCACAGTTTGCGCGTCAGGTGGTGCTGCTTACTGAACAGATTCTGCCCTATCCGCACAACGCCAGTATTGCGCAGGACAACGTTGACCTGATTGTGCAGGTTGAAAAAGTAGGGGATGCCGAGAAAATCGGTGCTGATGCCACCCGTATGACCAGCAATCCGCGTGAATTGCTGATCGCCCGCCGCGCGGCCGACGTAATTGTCGCCTCCGGCTATTTCAAACAAGGGTTCTCCCTGCAAACCGGTACCGGTGGCGCGTCGCTGGCCGTCACCCGTTTTCTGGAAAACAGTATGCGCCGTCAGGGCATCACCGCTGGTTTTGCGCTCGGCGGTATCACCGCATCGATTGTCGATTTGCATGAAAAAGGGCTGATCGAACGCCTGCTCGACGTACAAAGTTTTGACCGTCAGGCTGCTGAATCTCTGGCACGCAATCCCGGCCACTATGAAATCAGCGCCAACCAGTACGCCAACCCGGACTCGAAAGGGGCATCGGTGAAACAGCTCGACGTCGTGGTGCTCAGTGCACTGGAAATCGACACGGGCTTTAATGTCAACGTACTGACCGGTTCTGACGGCGTGCTGCGCGGAGCGTCCGGCGGCCATTGCGATACCGCCGCCGCCGCCCGTTTAGCCATTATCGTGGCGCCGCTGGTACGTGGCCGAATTCCGACGCTGGTGGAGCAGGTTACAACCTGCGTTACGCCGGGTTCCAGTATCGACATTTTGGTCACTGATCACGGTATTGCAGTTAATCCGTCACGACCCGATTTGACCAAAAGCCTGCAACAGGCCGGGATCAAAACCGTCACCATCGGTTGGCTTTATGAGCGGGCGCGCCTGCTCAGCGGAGAACCTGCGCCGCTGGCCTTTACCGACCGGGTGGTGGCCGTAGTGCGTTACCGCGACGGTTCGATTATCGATGTCGTTCATCAGATTGAGGAGTAGCCATGCACGCTGTCTCCCCGTTATTGGCCGCTAACCGCGCCGTCAGTTTGCCGGAACTTCTTTCAAGCCGTGAATCTCGTCAGACCCGGCAGCGGGCGTGGCTGGCGCGCCATCAGTGCACGTTAATTTCCCTGACGATGGTGATGCCGGGCGCTGTAAAAGACACCGCGCTTTGCAGGGAACTGTTTTGTCTCGCCTGGCAGACGCTGGAAACGTTGAGCCAGAAGCAAGGCTGGTCGTGGCTGGCGTGGCGCTGTTTGCCGCAGGAGACCGGCAGCGAAGGGCTGATCGCCCTCGACGTTCCGGCACGGGAAGTCAAACAGGCGACGCTGGAATTGGAAGAGAACCAGCCGCTGGGCCGCCTGTGGGACATTGACGTGCTCGACGCCAGTGGCGCGATATTGTCGCGCCGGGATTTCGGCCTGCCGGCCCGCCCTTGTCTTATCTGCCCGCAACCCGCCGCTCTCTGTGCCCGTGAACAAAAGCACAGCACGGCAGAACTGCTCAGCCGGATGGAGTCGATGCTAAATGCCGCAGTGCAAGGATAAAGAGACCGCCCAGGTCATTGATGTGAAAGCTAAATGGGCTGCACTGGCGTATCAGGCATTGCTGCATGAAGTCAATCTGACGCCTAAACCGGGTCTGGTCGATCGCGCAAATAACGGTGCGCATCAGGACATGAACTTGCAGGATTTCTACCGCAGCGCAGACGCGATTGCACCCTGGTTCGCCCGTTTTATGGCCGAAGGCGAAGAGAGTTACCAGCGACCGGCGGGCGAAATATTACGCCGTCTGCGTCCGTTGGGGCTGGGCTGCGAAAACGCCATGTTTGCGGCGACCCGTGGGGTGAATACCCATAAAGGTACGGTATTTTCCATGGGGCTGCTTTGCTGTGCACTGGGGCGTTTACACCGCCAGGGGCACGTCATTACTGCGGCTGCGCTTTGCCGTGAAGTGGCTCTTTTTTGTCAGGATCTGGTTGAAAAAGAGCTGTCCGGTACACCGGTTTTATCACAGCAGACTGCCGGACAGCGGCTGTTTCATCTTCACGGGCTGACCGGCGCACGTGGTGAAGCACAGTCCGGCTTTGCCACGGTGCTGACCCTCAGCCTGCCGTTTTACCGGCGGATGACCGGGCAGGGGAAATCGCAGGAGCAGGCGCTGAGCCAGACGCTGTTGCTGCTGATGAGCCTGAATGCGGACACCAACGTGGTGTCACGCGGCGCAATGTCTGGGCTGACGTGGCTGCAACGACGCGCCCACGAAGTGCTGCGGGCCTGCCGCCAAAAATCACCGACGCCTTTATTGCAGCAATTTGATGAGCAATGTATCTCCCGCAATCTCAGCCCCGGTGGCAGTGCTGACTTACTGATTCTTACATGGTTTTTGGCACAGTTTCCGGAATAAAAATCTAAAAAAGTTTCGTCAGTTTTATTCACTTTAACCCGTTCTTACAGGAGACCATTGATGGTCATTTCAAAGGAATTTATCGGAAAAGCACTGATGCCGCTGGTGGTACTGGCGGTATTGCTGTGTATCCCAGTGCCGGACGGAATGCCGCCGCAGGCGTGGCGCTATTTTGCGATTTTCGTCGCCATGATTGTCGGGATGATCCTCGAGCCGATTCCGGCGACGGCGATCAGTTTCATTGCCATGACGGTGTGCGTTATCGGGTCCAACTGGGTGCTGTTCGATGCCAAAGAGCTGGCGGATCCTAATTTTGAAGCCGGGAAACAGGCGCTGAAGTGGGGACTGGCGGGGTTCTCCAGTACCACGGTCTGGCTGGTGTTCGGGGCATTTATTTTTGCATTGGGCTATGAAGCGACCGGTCTGGGCCGACGCATCGCGCTGATTATGGTCAAGTTTATGGGTAAACGTACTCTGACGCTCGGCTACGCGATTGTCATTATCGATATTCTGCTGGCCCCGTTTACGCCATCCAATACCGCGCGTACCGGCGGTACCGTTTTCCCGGTGGTGAAAAACTTGCCTGCGCTGTTTGAGTCGTACCCCAATGACCCCTCTTCGCGGCGTATCGGCGGGTATCTGATGTGGATGATGGTGATCAGTACCAGCCTCAGCTCCTCGATGTTCATTACCGGCGCAGCGCCTAACGTGCTGGGCGTGGAGTTCGTCAGTAAAATTGCCGGTGTTCACATTGGCTGGATGCAGTGGTTTCTGGCGTTTCTGCCGGTCGGTTTGATTTTACTGATCGTGGCACCCTGGTTGTCTTACGTCCTGTACAAACCGGGCGTGACGAAAAGTAATGAGGTCGCCGTCTGGGCCGTTGGTGCGCTTAAAGAGATGGGCGGCCTGACCAAAAAGGAGCTGACGCTGATTGTTCTGGTGTTGTTTAGCCTCTGTTTATGGGTATTTGGCACTAACTTTATTGATGCCACTGCCGTCGGCCTGCTGGCCGTTGCGCTGATGCTGATCCTGCACGTCGTGGCATGGAAAGATATCACCAAATATTCGAGTGCATGGAATACGCTGGTCAATCTTGCCACGCTGGTGGTCATGGCAAACGGCCTTACCCGTTCGGGCTTTATCAAATGGTTTGCTGACACCATGAGCCATCACCTCAGCGGTTTCTCACCGAGTGCCACTGTCGTGGCGTTGGTGCTGGTGTTCTACTTCTCTCACTATCTGTTTGCCAGCCTGTCAGCACACACCGCGACGATGATGCCGGTGATTCTGGCCGTGGCGATGGGTTTACCGGGCCTGCCGATGGCAGAACTTTCGATGCTGCTGGTGTTGTCGATTGGTATCATGGGTGTACTGACGCCTTATGCGACCGGCCCTGGTGTGATTATCTATGGCTGCGGCTATGTTAAATCCAAAGATTACTGGCGTCTTGGCGGGATCATGGGCGTGCTCTACATATCCATGTTACTGCTGGTAGGCTGGCCGTTGATGAGACTGTGGATGTAATCACTCATCGTCAAAATATCAGTTTGAACAAGCGGAGCTAAGCCTCCGCTTTTTTTATGAATTTTTTGGTAATACACCTTAACGGGTTGTTACTTCACTTCGATTCGTTCCCGCCGTGACATCCTGTACTCTTGATAGTTCCTGCATATCGCATTGATAATTATTATCGTTTCCATTATTGTTATGCCCTCTTCAGGGAACGTAAAGGAATCGCAAGAAGATGATTATGCGGAGAAAAAGCAGCAACAGATTTTTAACTGGCGCGGCGCTTAGCGTGATGTTGGGGCTGTTTAGCGCGGAGTCGCTGGCAGTTACCGTCACAGATATTGCCGGACGTACGGTCACAGTGCCGGATAATGTAGAACGTATTGTGCTCGGCGAAGGGCGTTTATTCTTCGCATTGTCCTTGCTGGAAGGGCAGAAGCCCTTTGACCGTATTGTCGGCTGGCAGGGGGATTTCCGTAAACTCGACCCGCAAACTTACGCCGTCTACAAAGCCAAATTCCCGCAGATTGATGCTATTCCGCTGATTGGCAACACCAGTGCCGACAGTATCAGCCCGGAAAAAGTGCTGACGTTAAATCCGCAGGTAGCGATATTTGGTTTATCGGGCCACGGGCCGGGTAAAGAGAGCGCGCTGGTCGGGCAGCTGCAAAAAGCCGGTGTGCCTGTGGTGTTTGTCGATTTCCGCACCTCACCGCTGAAAAATACCCTGCCGAGCATGGAATTACTGGGTAAAGTGCTGAACCGCGAGAAGCAGGCACAGGACTATATCAAGTTCTATCAGGAGAATATCCGCCGCGTCACCGATGTGACCCAGGATATTCCTGAGCAGGATAAACCTAAGGTATTTCTCGAGCTGCGTGCGTCCACCGCAGATGACTGCTGCCGCTCGGCCGGTAACGGGAATATGGGTGACTTTATCGATCTGGCCGGTGGGGCTAATATTGCCAAACCGTTGCTGCCGGGCCCGCTGGGGCAGGTCAATCTGGAAAAAGTGATCGCCTCGCAGCCGGATGTCTATATTGCCAGCGGTGGCTCGGCGCCGCAGAAAGCCGGTGACGCCAACCCGCCGGCCAGCCTGATTCTTGGCGCGCAGGTTACGCCACAGCAGGCGCAAACCAGTCTCACGCCGCTGCTCAAACGCAAAGGCATCTCAACGCTCAAGGCGGTGGAAGAGGGGCGCAGTTACGGTATCTGGCACAATTATTACAACTCGCCGTACAACGTGATGGCAGTGCAGGCGTTTGCCAAATGGTTCTATCCGCAGAAGTTTGCCGATCTGGATCCTGAGCAAACCCAGAAACAGATGTACCAACAGTTCCTGGCCGTAGAGCCGACAGGTACCTATTGGACCAATGCGAAAAAAACGGAAAATACGCAGTAGTCCGCTGTGTGTTTGTTTATAAATTAATGAGATGTAAAGACACATGAGCGCAACCACCGATCCCTTACTGACGGACAGTCCGCACGCTGATAACAGTGTGATGGGCCGGTACCAGAGTATCGTCCGCCGCCGCCTGCTGCTAATGCTGGTACTGGTGATGGCGATTATCGCATCACTGATTATCGACTTCATTATGGGGCCGTCGGGGTTGTCGCTTCACACGCTGTGGCAAACGCTGTTTGACTCAGCATCGGCAGATGCCGGCACCCGCGTCATTGTCTGGGACATCCGCCTGCCGTACGCGTTGATGGCAATTGCCGTCGGCATGTCGCTGGGTCTGGCCGGGGCTGAGATGCAAACCATCCTCAACAACCCGCTGGCTTCACCGTTTACGCTTGGCGTCTCATCCGCTGCGGCCTTTGGTGCGGCGCTGGCGATTGTGCTTGGCATCGGGATTCCGGGGGTGCCGGATCAGTGGTTCATCTCCGCCAATGCCTTTATCTTTGCTTTACTGGCGGCACTGATGCTTGACGGCATCACGCGCTGGATGCGTGTCGCCAGTTCTGGCGTGGTGCTGTTCGGTATTGCTCTGGTCTTTACCTTCAATGCGCTGGTTTCCCTGATGCAATTTATTGCTACCGAAGATACCTTACAGGGGCTGGTGTTTTGGACCATGGGCAGCCTGGCGCGGGCATCCTGGGTCAAACTTGGGGTGATGCTACTGGCCTTCTTCGTGCTACTGCCGTGGTCAATGATGAGTGCGTGGAAGCTGACGGCGCTGCGTCTGGGCGAAGATCGCGCCATCAGTTTTGGTATCGATGTGCGCCGTTTGCGCCTTGGTACTTTGCTGCGTATCAGTATTCTCTCTGCGCTGGCGGTTGCCTTCGTTGGTCCGATTGGTTTTATCGGTCTGGTGGCACCCCACATCGCCCGCCTGATGTTTGGTGAAGATCATCGTTTCTACCTGCCAGCCAGTGCGCTGATTGGTGCGCTGGTGCTGTCGATGGCCTCCGTGGCGTCGAAAAATCTGGTGCCGGGCGTCATTATTCCGGTGGGCATCGTGACGTCGCTGGTTGGCGTGCCGTTCTTCCTGAGTATTATTCTGCGCCACCGGGGGAATGTCTGATGTCCGCTGTACTGCAATTCAAAGCCAAAACCAGCCTGCACTCGGCAACACAGGGGCTGCAAATCCGCGACTTCAACGCCGGTTACCCCAAGCGTCCGGTCATTCGCCATCTCAATGTGCCGATGCTGCCCCGCGGAAAAATTACCGTTCTGCTCGGCCCGAACGGCAGCGGGAAATCCACGCTGCTGCGCTCGCTCGCCGGACTTAACCGCGCTGAAGGGCAGCTGATCCTCGACGGTCATGACCTGATGCCGATGCCGTTCGCCCGCCGCGCAGAACAGGTGGTGTACCTGCCACAGTCTTTGCCTGCGGGTGTACATTTGCACGTGCTGGAATCGATTATCGTGGCCCAGCGCGCGTCCGGCAATCCCAGCAAACAGGCCGAAACCACTGAACAGGTGATGGTGCTGCTGCAACAGCTGGGTATCGAACATCTGGCGCTTAGCTATCTCGACCAGCTCTCCGGCGGACAGAAACAGCTGGTGGGGTTGGCGCAGTCGCTTATCCGCCAGCCGTCATTACTGCTGCTGGATGAACCGCTGTCGGCACTGGATTTGAACTACCAGTTCCACGTGATGGATCTGGTTCGCAAAGAGACGCAAAAACGCAATATCGTCACCGTGGTGGTGGTCCATGACATCAACATCGCGCTGCGCCACGGCGATTGCGTCCTGATGCTCAAGGACGGCAATCTGATTGCCAACGGAGAGCCTGAAGAGGTGATCACCCCGGAAAGTCTGGCGCGCGTTTACGGCGTGCGCGGACGTATTGAACGCTGCTCGCAGGGAACGCCGCAAATATTGATCGACGGACTGGTCGGCGACCCTTCTATCTAAAGATACCCGTCAGCCTTTAAGACTTTTATAAATAGCCGGGCCGCCAATGCAGCGGTCCCGCATTTCAACTTGTGAGCCTGAAATTAAAAAATCATCCGACAAATCCGGCGGCATCTGCTCGCGCTAAATTCAGGGATTTGACGGAATTTTGCTTACGACCACCGCATGAGCGGGGTTGTTTTTATCTCATGGAGAGAAACATGGTTAAGGTTACATTGACACCGGCATTCAAAGTCGGGCTTATCGCACAGCTAATCACCGCTGCATTCCCGGTCTTTGCCGAGGACGCCAGAGACATGAAGGAGAAAGAGGATCAGATTGTGGTGACCGCCTCGTCGGTCCAACAGAACCTCAAGGATGCGCCTGCCAGTATCAGCGTGATCACCCGCGAAGATCTGGACAGAAAACCGGTGCAAAACCTCAAAGACGTACTGAAAGATGTTCCTGGCGTGCAGCTCACCAGCGAAGGTGACAACCGTCAGGGCGTCAGCATCCGTGGCCTGAGCAGCGGCTATACCCTGATTCTGGTCGATGGCAAACGCGTTAACTCGCGTAATGCGGTCTTCCGCCATAACGATTTTGATCTGAGCTGGATCCCGGCTGAATCCATTGAACGTATTGAAGTGGTGCGCGGACCGATGTCTTCCCTATACGGCTCGGATGCGCTGGGCGGCGTGGTCAACATCATCACCAAAAAAATCGGTACGGCCTGGCACGGTACTCTTAGCGCGGATACCACCGTGCAGGAGCACCGCGACCGTGGCGACAGCTACAACAGCAACTTCTTCACCAGTGGTCCGCTGATCGACGGCTTGCTCGGTGTAAAAGTTTTTGGCGCACTGGGCAAGCGTGAAAAAGATCAGGCAGACTCCGCCAGCGGGGAGAAAGGTCAGCCGCGCATCGAAGGTTACACCTCGCGCAACACCAACGTCGAATTTGCACTGACGCCAACCGACGATCAGGACATGACTTTCGGGTACGGCCTCGACCGCCAGGATCGCGATTCCGATACGCTGGATAAAAACCGTATTGAGCGCGAAAACTACTCCGTCGGGCACAACGGCCGCTGGGGCTGGGCAAACACCGAACTGCGTTTCTACGGTGAAAACATCGAGAATAAAAATGCCGACACTATTACCTCCAAAAATAACTCTCTGGACGGCAAAATCGTCGTGCCGCTTGGCGAATATAACCAGCTGTTCACTTTCGGCGGCGAATACCGTAATGACAAACTGGAAGACGGCGTAAATCTCGCCAGTACCGGCAGCACGCAGGCCAACCAGTACGCGCTGTTTGTGGAAGACGAATGGCGGATTTTCGAAAGTCTGGCGCTGACCGGCGGCGTACGTATGGATGACCATGAAAACTACGGGGTTAACTGGTCACCGCGTGCCTATCTGGTTTACAACGCCACGGATACCGTGACGGTGAAAGGCGGCTGGGCGAGTGCGTTTAAAGCGCCATCCCTGCTTCAGCTCAGCCCTGACTGGCAAAGCGCATCCTGCCGGGGCAGCTGCCAGATCATCGGTAATCCGGATCTGAAAGCGGAAACCAGCGAGAACGTCGAACTGGGCCTGTACTACGCGGGGGAAGAAGGGCTTCTGGAGGATGTGACCGCCAGTGCCACCGTATTCCAGAACGATGTCGACGACATGATCAGCGTCAACCGCACGTCAAACCGTTCTCAGGCGCCGAGCTACGATAACTTCGTTGGTTTCGACTCCGCCGGTAACCCGATCTTCAACTATTTCAACGTTAACAAGGCGCGTATTCGCGGGCTGGAAACCGAACTGAACATCCCGTTCAGCGACGAAGTGGGCCTGAAACTCAACTACACCTATAACGACGGACGCGATCTCAGCAAAGGGGGCAACAAACCGCTGACCGCCTTACCGTTCCATACCGCTAACGCCACACTGGACTGGAAACCGCAGGAAGATTGGGGTCTGTATCTGTCCGCTAACCTCAAAGGCGAAGCGCGCACCGTCGCCAACGACGATGCTACCCCCGGCGGCTACACCATCTGGAACACCGGCGGTTCGTACAAAGTGAACAAAGCCGTGAAAATCCGCGCGGGGGTCTTAAACCTCCTCGATAAAGATCTCAACCGCGACAGCTACAGCTATAACGAAGATGGACGTCGCTACTTTATGGCGGTGGATTACAGCTTCTGATGATCTGCTGATTTCGTCGGCCGTTTTTAAGGTCAAGGCCGTGGGCGGTGGCTCACACCGGGGTAAGGGGATTTAAATGAATCCCCTTACCAATCCCGCATTTTTTACTGCGCGCTACCGCTGGGATGATGGACATATTCTGTTGCTCTGACGTGTGGCGCAAAATCCTGCCGCTGCGCGGTTCTACAAATCACGCAGTACTGATTTCCCCCACGAAACCGTGAGGAAAATCAGTATCATTACCGTTTCTGAATATACGTCAGCGCCAGTGCGACGGCCAGAACCAAACCCTTGATGATATCCATCGCGTAGTAGGGTACCGACAACATCACCAGCCCGTTGGACAGCACGCCCAGAATCACCGCACCAATCAGCGTGCCGAGCGCGTTGGGTTTACCGGAACCGGCCAGTGAAAAACCGATATACGCTGCGGCGACCGCATCCATCAGATAGCCGCTGCCGGCATTCACCTGCGAAGAACCAATGCGTGATGCCAGCAAAATCCCGCCAGAACCGGCCAGTAATGAAGAGATGATGTAAGCCGTCACACGATAGCGTGCGGTGCGGATCCCAGCCAGACGCGCCGCCAGCGGATTCCCGCCAATGGCGTACATGCGCCGTCCATGTTTGGTCAGCGACATAAACAGCTGCACCACGACGGTCACGACGGCCATCACGATAACAATGACCGGCACCTGACCCAGCAGGCTGAACACCGCGGGCACTGTACCTTCGGCCATATCGCCACTCGGTAACACCATATTTTCGGTGATGGAGCCGCCGTAGCTGTAGGTCATCGCCGCGCCCTGAATCACAAACAGACTGGCAAGCGTTGCCAGCATGTCAGGAATTTTCAGAATCACGATCAGAAAGGCGTTGAATAGCCCGACCAGTGTACAGAGCGCAAGGGTGATCAGAATCGCTTCGGTGGTATTGAACCCGTGCCAGACGAACATCGAAATCACCAGCGCATTGGCCAGCGATGCGGTTGAACCCACTGACAAATCAAAACCGCCGACCGACAGCGAAATCGACACACCGATGGCGATCACCGTGACGATAGCAATCGAGCGCAGGATATTGATGATGTTTGACGGCTCTAAAAAGTTGTCAGACGCGATGCCAAAACCGGCGATCAGCAGCACAACGGTGAGCAACATGCCCCATTTGTAGAGAAATTCGAATAACTGATGGCGCCATGGCTGAGCCACAGGGACATTCTGATCGGTAATCACAGCTTTACTCACGCGGGTGTTCCTCCGGTGGAATACATTAATAGTGTCTCTTCGTCGACGTCTGCGGCGTTGAGTTCAGCCACAATACGGCCGTCCCACAACACCAGAATGCGGTCGCATAACCCGACCAGTTCGGCGAACTCACCGGAAGCATAGATAATGCCTTTTCCCTGTTGCGCCAGGCCGTCAATCAGCCTGAAAACGTCCGTTTTGGCTTTGATGTCCACGCCTTTGGTCGGTTCGTCAAAAATCAACACCTGACTCTCACTGCGCAGCCATTTCCCGATCGCCACTTTTTGCTGGTTGCCGCCGGACAGGCGGGCCAGTTTTTGCAGCGGCCCGGAAGCCCGAATACCTAAACGGCCAATAATATCCTTCGCCCAGACCAATGCCTGACGCGAATTGAAAATCGAAAAACGTGAAAAGCTGTCATCGGCGGTGACGCTGAGGTTCATCGGAATATCTTCGTCGATAAAAATCCCCTCCTTGCGCCGCTCCTCCGGCACCAGAGCCAGCCCAAGTTCGACCGACAGATACGGCTCTTTCGGCCTCCAGGGCTTACCGTTGAGCTCGCCGCTCTCCACCTGACTCGGTGTGGCACCAAACAGTGCCTTACAGAGTTCCGTTTTCCCTGCTCCGGCGAGGCCAGCAATGCCCAGAATTTCGCCGCGGTGCAGGCTTAGGGAGATATCACGCAGTTTGTCTTTGTCGTGCATCCCCTGAATACGCAGCAGGGTTTCAGGGCTGTGCGGCGGGCGGCGCGGCGGATAAATATCGTCGAGCTGATGACCAATCATCTTCTCGATAATGTTTTCATTGGTCAGGCCGTCCATGCTGTCATCGCTGACCAGACGACCGTCACGCAGTACGGTCATGCGGTCGCAGACATCACGCAGTTCATGAATACGGTGCGAAATAAACACCACCGCCATCCCAGCGGCTTTCAGCTTGCGCACCAGAGCAAACAGCCGCTCACTTTCGGCCTGATCGAGCGGGGCAGTGGGTTCATCGAGGATCAGGAAACGGCATTTATGCGACAGCGCACGGGCCAGCAAAATCAGCTGCTTTTCTGCCAGTGTGCAGCTTTCGATGCGGCCACGCAGGTTGATTTTCAGCCCGAGCTGGTCAATCAGCCGCTGGGCATGATGATAAATTTCAGACCAGTTATGCAGGTGGCCCGGCTCCGAAAGCGTATCCAGCATGATGTTTTCGGCCACGTTAAGCGTTGGCACCAGTGCGACATCCACCTCCTGCTGTACCAGATGAATACCGTGCGCCCGTGCCTGATGCGGTAATTTCACCGTCACCGGCTGTCCGTCGATGGTTATCTGGCCAGTGTAATGGTCATGAGTGCCTGACAGCACGGCCATCAGCGTGGATTTCCCCGCGCCATTGGCGCCTACCAGGGCATGAACCGATCCGCCTTCCAGAGTGAAATCCACCTGGCGCAGGGCAGGGAAACCGGCAAATGAAATCGAGATATTACGCATCTCAAGGATTGAGGAGCTCACGCTGGGGTTGGCCTTATGCAAATAAGTTTGGATTGGTGTAAATGGCGTTATAGACGTTTAGCCGTCCATGACTTGCAGTGACAAAGTTTTAACATAACGACGGATTTAAGCAACTTATTTTCAACTCTTGAAATATTGGGCTGCTGCCCAAGCCCGCTTTAAATCTTTAAATTCAAATTCAAATTCAAATTCAAGGTCGTGGGCGTCGGCCCACACCGACGAGGGGGCGGCCAGTCGCCGCCGCCCCCTCGACCCCCGGGCT
>Ga0105856_1000305_pt1 | contig 26308 bp, 17 predicted proteins | sample OrgsoiDNA_201060_FD_89681 | JGI IMG/M metagenome (GOLD analysis project Ga0105856, IMG submission 89681) | Permafrost soil microbial communities from the Arctic, to analyse light accelerated degradation of dissolved organic matter (DOM) -... | ecosystem: Environmental > Terrestrial > Soil >...
AAAGCCAAAGCCAAAGCCAAAACCAAAACCAAAACCAAAACCAAAACCAAAACCAAAACCAAAACCAAAACCAAAACCAAAACCAAAACCAAAACCAAAACCAAAACCAATAAAAATGCCCCAATCTCTCGACCGGGGCATTTCTGTTTAACGCAGCTTATATAGACAAGCCTGAAACCTTAGTGCGAAACAGCCCCACTCGCCCCCAACCCAGTCTGCGAACGCACAAATTGCGGGAAGAACAACGCCCGCTCTTTATCAGCCGCCGCCGACTTATCAGTAATCGAGAAGAACCAGATCCCGGCAAACGCAATCGCCATGGAAAACAGCGCCGGGTACTCGTACGGGAAGATCGCCTTCTCGTGATGCAGGATCTGCACCCAAATGGTCGGCCCAAGCACCATCAAGCCCACCGCGCTGATCAACCCCATCCAGCCACCGACCATCGCACCGCGAGTGGTCAGCTTCTTCCAGTACATGGAAAGCAGCAGCACCGGGAAGTTACAGCTCGCCGCAATGGAGAACGCCAGGCCCACCATGAACGCGATGTTCTGGCTTTCGAACAGAATGCCCAGACCAATCGCCAGCACACCCAGAGCGATGGTGGTGATTTTCGAGACGCGGATCTCATCCTTGTCGTTGGCCTTGCCCTTCTTGATCACGCTGGCGTAAAGGTCGTGAGATACCGCCGTCGCACCGGCCAGGGTCAAACCGGCCACAACGGCCAGAATGGTCGCGAACGCTACCGCCGAGATGAAGCCCAGGAAAATACTGCCGCCCACCGCGTCAGCCAGATGCACCGCCGCCATGTTGTTACCGCCCAACAGCGCGCCAGCCGCATCTTTGAAGGCCGGGTTGGTGCTGACCAGAAGGATTGCGCCGAAGCCGATGATGAAGGTCAGGATGTAGAAGTAGCCGATGAAGCCAGTGGCGTACAGCACGCTCTTACGCGCTTCTTTCGCATCACTCACGGTGAAGAAGCGCATCAGGATATGCGGCAGGCCAGCCGTACCAAACATCAGTGCCAGGCCCAGGGAGAACGCCGAGACTGGATCTTTCACCAGACCGCCCGGGCTCATGATCGCTTCACCTTTAGGGTGAACCTTGATCGCCTCGGAAAACAGCATGTTGAAGTCAAAGTTGACGTGTTTCATCACCATCAGCGCCATGAACGAGGCACCAGACAGCAGCAACACAGCCTTGATTATCTGCACCCAAGTGGTCGCCAGCATGCCGCCGAACAGCACATACATGCACATCAGGATGCCGACCAGGATCACCGCAACGTAGTAGTCGAGACCGAACAGCAGTTGGATCAGCTTGCCGGCACCGACCATTTGCGCAATCAGGTAGAACGCCACCACCACCAGCGAACCGCAAGCAGACAGCGTGCGGATCTGGGTTTGCCCGAGGCGGTAGGACGCCACGTCGGCAAAGGTGTATTTACCCAGGTTACGCAGACGCTCGGCGATCAGGAACAGAATGATCGGCCAGCCCACCAGGAAGCCGATCGAGTAGATCAGGCCGTCATAGCCGGAGGCGTACACCAAGGCGGAAATACCCAGGAAGGACGCTGCCGACATATAGTCACCGGCAATCGCCAGACCGTTTTGCAGGCCGGTGATCTTGCCACCCGCCGCATAGTAGTCGGCTGCGGAGTTGTTGCGCTTGGAGGCCCAGTAGGTAATGCACAGGGTCAGGCCGACAAACGCGACAAACATCAGGATCGCGGAAACGTTGAGGGGTTGTTTGTGCACTTCGCCGGTCAGGGCTTCAGCCGCCCAGGCGCCGGGTGCAAAGGCTGCGATGCTCAATAGAGCCATTAGACGCCGGATCATTGCTGAGCCTCCTTGAGAATCAGATTGTTCAGGTCGTCAAATTCGCCATTGGCGCGTCGTACGTAGATTGCAGTCAGGATAAAGGCCGAGAGAATCAGCCCGACACCAATCGGTATCCCCCAGGTAATCGAAGATTCGGGGCTGATTTTCGCCCCCAGAATATGCGGCCCGTAAGCAATCAAAAGGATGAATCCGGAGTAAAGCCCAAGCATGATCGCGGAGAGTATCCAGGCGAACTTTTCTCGCTTACTAACCAGCTCCTTGAAACGCGGGCTGTTTTGAATCGAGAGGTAAATGCTGTCGTTCATTGTTTTTATCCTCGCAGCACAGATTATTGTTAGAACGTATCCACTTTATGCGGCTGCGGAACTGGTTCCAGACGACCTTAGTATTAGAACGACATGACGGTTTTGCCACTTTTCAGAAAATAATAATTAGCCTGCTTTGCACCCCGTAAACACACGGAAACGAAAAAGCCCCTTGGCATAAATGCCAAGGGGCTCTGGAAGGTACTGACTAGACGCTTGCGCTCAAATCACTTGATCCATTCAGCCACGCGATCCGGGTGTTTGGCCACCCAATCCTTGGCTGCAACTTCAGGTTTGGCACCATCCTGAATCGCCAACATGACTTCGCCGATTTCGTCTTTTGAAGCCCACTGGAAGTTTTTCAGGAACTTGGCCACTTCCGGTGCTTTAGTTGCCAGTTCTTTGCTACCGATGCTGTTCACGGTTTCAGCCGCGCCGTACACGCCTTTCGGGTCGTCGAGGAAGCGCAGTTTCCACTTGGCGAACATCCAGTGCGGCACCCAACCGGTGACGGCGATGGATTCGTTTTTCTTCTCGGCACGGGTCAGCTCGGCAATCATGCCGGCGCCGGAACTGGCCTTGAGGGTGTAATTGGTCAGGCCGTAATCCTTGATCGCCTGATCAGTCTTGAGCATCACGCCTGAACCGGCGTCGATGCCGACGATACGACCTTTGAAGCTGTCATCGGTTTTCAGGTCGTCGATGGACTTGGCCTTGACGTACTCCGGCACGATCAAGCCGATTTTTGCATCCTTGAAGTTCGGGCCGTAATCGACGACCTGATCCTTGTTCTTGGCCCAGTATTCACCGTGGGTCACGGGCAGCCAGGCGGACAGCATGGCATCGAGTTTACCGGTGGCCACACCCTGCCACATGATCCCGGTGGCGACGGCTTGAAGCTTCACGTCATAACCGAGTTTCTGCTTGATCACTTCAGCCGCGACATGGGTGGTCGCGACACTGTCGGACCAACCGTCGACGTAGCCGATGCTCAGGGTTTTGCTCTCGGCATTGGCAAATGTGGAGCCAATCGCAAGTACCAGAGCGGCACTGGCGCCTAAAAGTCGTCGCATCTTCATCGTTACTTCCCCGAAAGTGCTGCGCCCGACGGATGCCGAGCGGCGTCAACGTATTGTTATGGTGCACAGCGCCCCCATCACGCCTCACCGCAAACTCGTTCGATCATCAGCGGAGTACTGATACTTCGATAATCAACCTCGCGACAACAGCGACCTGCTCTGCCAGCGACCTCAAGGCATCGAGAAACGACATCAGAACGCCATTAATCGCGACCGCTGCAAATGCCCCGCCCGATCCGCCCGAACTTTGCATGTCTAAATCATGCAGGCCACCTAGCGCGGGACAAATGCAGGTAACATGCGCGCCTTTGCTCCCAGACGGCCTGATCATGCCCGCGACATCACGCTTTCCTTTCTTTGCTTATCTCTTCGCCTGCCTGCTGGGGCTGTTTGCTCTCGGCGGCTTCTGGTACGGCCTCGGTAAACCGGTGATCCTGCCGGACGTCGCCAGTGCTTCGCACAAGCTGCAATGCGCCTCCTACACCCCATTCGACAAAGACCAGTCGCCATTCGATCAGCCGTTCAAGCTGCGCCCCGAGCGCATGGACGCCGACCTCGCGCTGTTGGCCACCCGCTTCGAATGCATCCGCACCTATTCCATGACCGGCCTCGAGGCCCTGCCCGACCTGGCGCGCAAGCACGGCTTGAAGCTGATGATCGGCGCCTGGGTCAACAGCAACCCGGTGGACACCGCCAAGGAAGTCGACCTGCTGATCGCCTCGGCCAATGCCAACCCGGACGTGGTGACCTCGGTGATCGTCGGCAACGAAGCCTTGCTGCGCAAGGAAGTCACCGGCGCGCAGTTGGCGACACTGATTAATAAAGTCAAAAGCCAGATCAAGCAGCCCGTCACTTACGCCGACGTCTGGGAATTCTGGCTTAAACACCCGGAAGTCGCGCCAGCGGTGGATTTCCTGACCATCCATTTGCTGCCGTACTGGGAAGATGATCCATCGAACATCGACGCCGCGCTGCAGCATGTGGCTGAGGTCCGCCAGGTGTTCGGCAACAAGTTCGCACCCAAGGATGTCCTGATTGGCGAAACCGGCTGGCCGAGCGAAGGCCGCCAGCGTGAAACCGCCCTGCCGAGCCGGGTCAACGAGGCCAAGTTCATTCGTGGGTTTGTCGCCATGGCCGAGCAACAAGGCTGGCACTACAACCTGATCGAAGCCTTTGACCAGCCGTGGAAACGCGCCAGTGAAGGAGCAGTCGGTGGTTATTGGGGCCTATTCGATGCCGATCGCCAGGACAAGGGCGTACTGGCCGGTCCAGTGACGAACGTGCCGTACTGGTCGCAATGGCTGGCGGTGGGCGGTTTGATATTCCTCGGCACGTTGCTGCTGGGCGGTCGGGTTCGCAGCACACGTTCGGCGTTGATTCTGCCGCTGCTAGGCGCACTGGCCGCCTGCTCGATCGGCGCTTGGGGCGACCTGGCGCGTGTGACCACCCGATTCGCCAGTGAATGGCTGTGGGTTGGCCTGCTGACGGCGTTGAATCTGTTGGTGCTGGCCAATGCCGCGCTGACCTTGAGTGCTCGCACCGGATGGCGTGAACGCGCGTTCAACGTGCTGGAACGTCGGGCCGGCTGGCTTCTGGCGGCGGCAGGCTTTGCGGCGGCGGTGATGATGCTGGAACTGGTGTTCGACCCGCGTTATCGCAGCTTCCCGAGTGTCGCGTTCATCCTGCCGGCGCTGGTGTATCTGTGCCGTCCGGTGAATGTGCCGCGTCGGGAGATTGCCTTGCTGACCTTCATCATCGGTGCCGGCATTGCGCCGCAGCTGTTCCGTGAAGGGTTGCAGAACCAGCAGGCCTGGGGTTGGGCGCTGGTGAGTGTGTTGATGGTTGCCGCGCTGTGGCGCAGTTTGCGGGTTCGCAAAGGCTGATCTTCAGCGCTGCTGCCGGCCTCTTCGCGGGCAAGCCTCGCTCCTACGGGTCGAACACGATGATTGTGATTGATCCGTAGGAGCGAGGCTTGCCCGCGAAGACTGACTATCAGGCGCTACGAGAACCCCGAACCAACCGCAACCCCGCAATCACCACCGCAAACACCGCCAGCGTCGTGTTGTACAACGCCAGTGCCGGGAACCCCAGCACCAGCGCCAACACCGCCAGCCACCAACCTGCCCGGCCCGGTACGACAAAACCGATGACTGCCGCGGCCACTGCGCCCCAACCCAGGACTGCGAAGTGAATCATCAGCCCAAGGTTCGACCGAACCTGGCATTCCCAGCGATTCGCCTCATCCACGCAGAGGCCGACCCACCGCGCATCCTCCATGAAGCCATAACGCGCGCCATAACTGGCGGCCAGCCATAACGGCAGCAAAACAAGCAGCAGAATCACGGGCAGACGGCGAGACATGAAGCACTCCAATAAACGAAAACGGCGGCCAGCTTAATCTCCCGGCAGCCGTGTGCAAGCGTTAACAACAGTTAACTAGGCAGCCAATCACTGCAAAGTGTATCGTCCGGCTACCATTACTCCGAAATCAGGCCTGATTGGTGCCGATCCATGGCACTTTGACGCCGCCCCCGTGGTCATAGCCTGCGAACTTCATTCGGCACCTTTCTCTAAGGGATTTAGTCATGCTCCGTTCCTTGCGCTTCGCCGCCTTGTTTGGCGGCCTTATTTTGAGTGCGTCCGCACTGGCGGTCGACATTGACGCCGCCAGCTATGGCTACCCTTTGACCAACCCGTTCGAAGCGACCATTGCAACAACACCGCCGGAGTTACGCCCGGAGTTGCCCTCCAACGAGGACATCAATCAGCAGGACCGCAGTGTCCGATTGCGCCCGGAGCGTGAATTCAGCCTGCCGGACAATTTCTGGCCGGTGAAAAAACTCACCTACCGCATCGCCACCCAGGATCACGCCGCCCCACTGATTTTCCTGATCGCCGGTACCGGTGCGCGCTATGACAGCAGCCTCAACGAATACCTGAAAAAGCTCTACTACAAGGCCGGCTATCACGTGGTGCAACTGTCGTCGCCGACCAGCTTTGACTTCATGAGCGCCGCTTCTCGCTTCGCCACGCCCGGTATCACCAAGGAAGACGCCGAAGACATGTACCGGGTGATGCAGGCCGTACGGGCGCAAAACCCGAAAACGCCGGTCACCGAGTACTTCCTGACCGGTTACAGCCTGGGCGCTCTGGATGCCGCCTTCGTCGCGCACCTGGACGAAACCCGCCGCAGCTTCAACTTCAAGAAAGTCCTGCTGCTGAACCCACCGGTCAACCTCTACACCTCGATCACCAACCTGGACAAGCTGGTCCAGACCGAGGTCAAGGGCATCAACAACAGCACCACCTTCTATGAACTGGTGCTGAACAAACTGACCCGCTACTTCCAGCAGAAAGGCTACATCGACCTCAACGATGCCCTGCTCTATGACTTCCAGCAGTCCAAGCAGCACCTGACCAACGAACAGATGGCCATGCTGATCGGTACCTCGTTCCGCTTCTCGGCGGCCGACATTGCCTTCACCTCGGACCTGATCAACCGCCGTGGCCTGATCACCCCGCCGAAATACCCGATCACCGAAGGCACCAGCCTCACGCCGTTCCTCAAGCGTGCGCTGCAATGCGACTTCGACTGCTACATCACCGAACAGGTCATTCCGATGTGGCGCGCCCGCACCGACGGCGGCAGCCTGCTGCAACTGATCGACCAGGTCAGCTTGTATGCACTGAAGGACTATCTGCATGACAGCCCGAAAATCTCGGTCATGCACAACGCCGACGACGTGATCCTCGGCCCTGGCGACCTGGGTTTCCTGCGCAAGACATTCGGTGATCGCTTGACCGTTTACCCACTGGGCGGCCACTGCGGCAACCTTAACTATCGCGTCAACAGCGACGCCATGCTGGAGTTCTTCCGTGGCTAAATATCTCCTGCTTTTCGCAGCGTTACTCTGTGCAGGCGTCGCCCAAGCCGACAACAGCAAAGCCAACGCACCGGTCGTTATCGACAACGATGGCTTCAAGGAACCGCTGAGCAAACTCAAGTTCAACCCGGGGCTGGATCAACGCGAATTCGAACGCTCGACGCTCAACGCACTGGCGGTCTATGACCCGCTGGAAGAGTGGAACCGCCGGGTTTACCACTTCAACTACCGCTTCGACCAATGGGTGTTCCTGCCCGTGGTCGACGGTTATCGCTACATCACCCCGAGCTTCCTGCGCACCGGCGTGAGCAACTTCTTCAATAACCTGGGTGACGTGCCGAACCTGTTCAACAGTCTGTTGCAGCTCAAGGGTCATCGCTCGTTGGAGACTACCGGGCGACTGCTGCTCAACACCACGATCGGCGTCGCCGGCCTCTGGGACCCGGCCACCGCCATGGGCTTGCCGCGCCAAAGCGAAGACTTCGGCCAGACGCTGGGCTTCTACGGCGTACCGGGCGGCGCCTACTTCGTCCTGCCGATCCTCGGCCCGTCCAACCTGCGCGACACCGCAGGCCTGGCCGTCGACTACACCGGAGAATCGGCGATCAACTTCCTGAACGTCTCCAAAGTCAGCGAAAACCACCCGGAAATCTGGGTCCTGCGCGGTATCGACAAGCGCTACCAGACCAGCTTCCGCTACGGCCAATTGAACTCGCCGTTCGAGTACGAGAAGGTGCGTTACGTCTACACCGAGTCCCGCAAGTTGCAGATCGCCGAGTAACTCTGGCGGCACAAAATCTGACGGCAACAAAAAAGGCCATTCGATGCGAATCGAATGGCCTTTTTCATTTCCGGCCACACCACAAGCCCAATGTGGGAGCGGGCTTGCTCGCGAAGGCGGCTTCACATTCAACAGAGATGTTGACTGACACACCGCTTTCGCGAGCAAGCCCGCTCCCACATTTGATTGTGGTGGTCTCTGGAAATGATCAGGCTTTAGCCTTTCACGGATTTCCAGATTTTGCTGGCGGCCATAACACCCACCAACACCACCGCCCCCGCCACAATCCCCGCCACCGCATTCAGCAACGCCGGCACAATAAACCCTGCCCCGCCCGCACTCGCGCCGACACTTTCAATCCAGTGATGCACCACCGGCACGCCGTGGGTCAGGATCCCGCCGCCGACCAAAAACATCGCAGCAGTACCAATCACCGACAGGCTTTTCATCATGTACGGCGCCGCCCGCAGGATCGCCCCGCCGATACTTTTGGCCATTTGTCCCGGTTTCTGGGTCAGCCACAGGCCGAGATCGTCGAGTTTGACGATGCCCGCCACCAGCCCATAGACGCCGATGGTCATGATGATGGCGATGCCGGACAGCACGATCACTTGCTGGGTCAACGTGGCGTCGGCCACGGTGCCGAGGGTGATGGCGATGATTTCCGCCGAGAGGATGAAGTCGGTGCGAATCGCGCCTTTGATCTTGTCCTGTTCGTACGCCACCAGATCGGTCGCCGGATCAGCCACGGCTTCGACCAATTGGGCATGCCCGGCGTCATCTTCAGCCTTGCTGTGGAGAAACTTGTGGGCCAGTTTTTCGAACCCTTCGAAGCACAGGTACGCACCGCCGACCATCAACAACGGCGTGACCAGCCACGGTACGAACGCGCTGATGGCCAGCGCCGAGGGCACCAAAATCAGTTTGTTGCGAAACGAGCCCTTGGCCACTGCCCAAACCACCGGGATTTCCCGTTCGGCGCGTACGCCGCTGACCTGCTGGGCATTGAGCGCCAAGTCATCGCCGAGCACGCCGGCGGTTTTCTTCGCGGCCATTTTGGTCATCAACGCTACATCATCGAGTACGGCGGCAATATCGTCGATCAGCACCAGCAAACTGCTTCCTGCCATGGGTCAGGCTTCCCTACATAAAAAAGTGCGCGAAGCATAACGCGCGCGATGCAGGGGAAGCGAGGCGCCTCAGTGATCCGCGGGCATTTGCCAGCCGCCGCCAAGGCTCTGGAACAGCGCAACGCTGCCCTGACTGAGCAACCCTTGGGTGTCGCGCCAGTTCTGTTCGGCTTGCAGCAACACCAACTGCTGGGTCAGCACCGCTTGCTGACTGACAATACCCGCGCGTTGTTGCGCCTCCTGGCTGCCGAACAACTGCTGATTGCGCTGATACATCTGTTCAAAGGCCTGGGCCTGGGTGTGCAGATGATTGATCGCCGACAGATTGTCCTCGACGTTTTGCAGGGCACTGAGCACTGTCCCCCGATAGTTGGCCACATCCTGATCGTAGCTGGCCTGGGCCTGTTGTTTCGCCGCCTCCCGCGCGCCGCCGTCGAAAATGGTTTCGGCCAGCGCCGGGCCGAGGGTCCAGATGCGGTTAGGCACGGAGAACAATCCCCCCAGCGCGGTGCCGCGATAGCCGGCTTCGGCAGTCAGGTCCAGCGTCGGGAAAAACGCCGCTTCGGCGACACCGATTTTCGCGTTCGCCGCCGCCGCCACGCGCTCGGCAGACACCACATCCGGGCGTCGTTGCAACAGGCTTGATGGCAGGGTTCGCGGCGGCATTGGCAGCACAAAATTGTAGCTGTCCACGGCGGGCAGATTGAACTGCGCCGGTGCCACACCCACCAGCACCGCCAGTGCATGTTCGGCCTGTTCGCGCGAGCGTTGTGAGGTTTGCAGGTCGGCGATTACCGTGGCCAACTGGTCCTGAGCAACCAGTAACTGGTCGTTGGTTGCCGTGCCCTGGACCGTTTGCGCTTGAATCATCTCCAGCAACTGCTGATTGATGGTCTGCTGTTTCTGCAACAGGTCGACATCCATGTCCAGTTGCCGCAATCCCAGGTAGTTGGTGGCCACGATGGCATCGATGGACAGGCGCACCCCGGCCAGCAACGCATCGGACGACTGCAGCGAGGCCTGGCTCGACTCGATGCCTCGTCGCACCAGCCCCCACAAATCCGGTTCCCAACTGGCGCTCAGGGTGGCGCTGACCGATTGCGAAACGCCGGCGCTACCGCCACTGCTGCTGACGCCAGTGGTCGTCGTGCTGGAACTGGAACTGCTGCCGCCCACACCCCGCGTCCCGGAAAGCCCGACCCCCACTGTCGGCCACAACCCGGCGCGACTCGACGCCACTTGCGCCTGCGCCAGGCGATACGCGGCTTCAGCGGCGATGATCGACTGGTTGGCCTTGGCCGAACGGGCGATCAGGTCGTTCAGGACCGGATCCTGATAGGCCAGCCACCACTGGCTGTCCAGCGCACCCTGCGGATTGGCCGCCGCCCGCTGCCATTGGCTGCCTTCCTTGAAGGTCATCGGCAGCTCGATGGCTGGCTTGTGGTAATCGGGGCCGACCATGCAACCGCTCAGCGCCAGACTGAACACACCCGCCAGAATGAACACCACAATCCCCTGCGGGAGCGAGCTTGCTCGCGATGGCGGCTGAACATTCAACATAGATGTCGACTGATTTGGCGCCTTCGCGAGCAAGCTCGCTCCCACAGGGTTTTCGACAGTTTCTACGAGGGATGCATGAAGCTTCATTTATTGCTCCTTGCGGCGCAGGCGCTGGGACGCCCGGTCGAGCCAGAGGTAAATCACCGGAGTGGTGTAGAGCGTCAGCAACTGGCTGAACACCAATCCGCCAATAATCGAAATCCCCAAGGGCCGGCGCAATTCGGAGCCATAGCCGATGCCCAGCACCAGCGGCAATGCGCCGAGAATCGCCGCCAGGGTGGTCATCATGATCGGCCGAAAACGGATCAGGCACGCACGGCGAATCGCTTCCTTGGCGCTCAGGCCGGACTCCCGGCGCTCGGTGATGGCGAAGTCGATCATCATGATCGCGTTTTTCTTGACGATACCAATCAGCAAAATCACCCCCACCAGCGCAATGATCGACAGTTCGGTACCGGTCAGCAGTAATGCAATCAGCGCACCGACCCCGGCGGACGGCAGGGTCGAGAGGATCGTCAACGGGTGCACCAGGCTCTCGTAAAGCATGCCCAGCACGACATACACCGACAGCAGCGCCGCGACGATCAGCAACGGTTCATTGGCCACCGACGACTGGAACACCTGCGCCGTGCCGGCGAACTGGCCAACGATGCTTGCTGGCATTCGCAACTGCGCCACGGCGTTCTCCACCAGCGCCGTCGCCTGACCGATGGACACGCCGGAGACGAGGTTGAACGAGGCCGTGACCGCCGGAAAGGTGCCCTGATGGCTGATGGAAATCGCCGTGCGGCCCACCGAATAGTCGGCAATCGCCGACAGCGGGACCAACTGTTGCTTGGCGGTGGCACTGAGGTTAGGCGCCGCCGCACTGCCTTTGGTAGTGGCGGCGGCCTTGCCGACGGGCACATAAATCCCCTTGAGCGCCGCCGGGTCGGACCAGTACGGCGGCGCCACTTCCATCACCACGTGATACTGGTTGGCCGAGCGGTAGATAGTCGAGACCTGACGTTGGCCGAAAGCGTCGTACAACGTCTGATCGATGGCCGACATGCTCACCCCCAAACGCGCAGCCGCGTCGCGATTGACGATCACGCTGGCCATTAGACTGTTGTCCTGCTGATCGGTGTTGATGTCAGTCAGTTGGGGCAAGGTGTGCAGCACCGCCACCACCTTGGGCACCCATTCGTCGAGGGTGCTCTGGTCATCAGCGGTCATGGTGTATTGATACTGCGCCCCGCTCTGCCGGCCGCCTACGGTGATGTCCTGGGCCGACTGTAAATACAGGCGGGTGCCGGGCATGTCGCCGAGGGTTTTGCGCACCTGGGCCATGACCTGATCGGCGCTGTCCTTGCGGTCAGACAGGGATTTGAGGGTGATGAACAACTGCGCACTGTTGACCGCCCCGCCAATCCCCCCGCCACCGCCGACAAACCCGCCGACCGTCTCGACATTCGGATTGCTCAGGACCTTGCGGTTGATGTCGCTGAAGTTCGACTGAATCGCACCGAACGAAATACTCTGGGAAGCAATGATGCTGCCGGACATGCGCCCGGTGTCTTCCTGTGGGAAGAAACCCTTGGGTACCAGCACATACAGCACACACGCCAGCACGATCACCAGCAAAGTGGTCAGGCCCATCAGAAACGAATGCTCGATCACCCAGCCGAGGGTGCGGTCATAGAAGCGATGGAAGCGCGAATCCGGGTGATCACTGTCGCTGGCGGCCTGCTCTTTAGTACGCAGCAGTACACTGGACAGCATCGGCGTCACCGTCAGCGAAACCACCATCGAAATAACGATGGCCACCGACAGCGAAATCGAGAACTCGCGAAACAACCGCCCGACAATCCCGCCCATCAGCAGCAACGGAATGAACACCGCCACCAGCGAGACGCTGATGGTCATCACGGTGAACCCGACTTCCCGCGCGCCGGCCAGTGCCGCCTGCATCCGGCTTTCGCCCTTCTCCAGGTGACGCATGATGTTCTCGACGACCACGATGGCATCGTCCACCACAAAGCCTGTGGAAATGGTCAGCGCCATCAGCGACAAGTTGTTCAGGCTGTAGCCCAGAAAATACATCGCGCCAAACGTGCCGAGCAGCGACAGCGGCACCACGATGGCCGGCACCAGCGTGCTGCGCCAGTCGCGGAAAAACGCGAAAGTCACCAACGTGACCAAGGCAATCGAGATCATCAGCGTCAACTCGACATCCCGTAGCGACGCCCGGATGGTGGTGGTGCGGTCCATCAGGGTGTTGATCTTGATCGACGACGGAATCGAACTCTGGAGAAACGGCAGCTCAGCCTTCACCGCATCCACGGTGTCGATGACGTTGGCCCCCGGTTGCTTGAACACGACCAGCAGCACCGCCGGTTTGCCGTTGGACAGACCGAAGTTGCGCAGGTCCTCGACATCCTCGGTGACATCGCCCAAGTCCGAGATACGCACCAGATCGCCGTTGCTTTGCTTGACCACCAACGGCCCGTAGTCCGCGCCTTGGTAAAGCATGTCGTTGGCTTTCAGGCCGTAAGACTGATCGCCCACCGACACCGTGCCCTTGGGCAGGTTGACGTTGGCCGCCTGAATCACCTGACGCACCTGCTCCAGGCTGACGCCGTAGCGATTGAGCCGGTCCGGATTGAGATCAATCCGCACCGCCGGCAAAGACGCGCCCCCCACCGTCACATCGCCGACCCCGGTAGTCTGCAGCAAACGCTGCTCCAGCAAGGTCGAGGCCACGTCATACATTTGCCCGCGGGTGGCGCTGTCGGAGGTCAGGCTGAGGATCAGGATCGGCGAGTCGGCCGGGTTGACCTTGCGGTAGGTCGGGTTGCCGGACAAGTCGCTGGGCAAGCTGCTGCGCGCAGCGTTGATCGCCGCTTGAACATCCCGGGCGGCGCCGTCGATGTCACGATTAAGGTCAAATTGCAGGGTGATGCGTGTCGCCCCCAGCGAACTGGACGACGTCATCTCGGTGACCCCGGCGATTTGCCCGAACTGGCGTTCCAGTGGCGTGGCTACCGACGACGCCACGGTACTCGGGTCTGCTCCCGGCAATGATGCGCGCACACTGATGGTCGGGAAATCCACCTGCGGCAGCGGCGCCACCGGCAACAGATTGAACGCCAGCACACCAAACAGCGCCAACCCGACTGCCAGCAATGTGGTGGCAATAGGACGCTGGATAAAGGGCGCGCTAAGGTTCATCGCGATAGGCCTCGACCACCGGCTGGCGCCGACTGAAACGCCGCTCCAGACTGTGCATGGCGAGGAAAATCACCGGCGTGGAAAACAGCGTCAGCAATTGGCTCAGCAGCAGCCCGCCAATGATCGCGATCCCCAGTGGATGGCGCAGTTCAGAGCCGATCCCGGTGCCCAGCGCCAAAGGCACCGCACCAAACAGCGAGGCCATGCTGGTCATCAGGATCGGTCGAAACCGTAACTCGGCGGCCTGACGAATCGCCGCCACCGGGTCCAGACCGCCCTCGCGCTCCAGTTCCAGGGCGAAGTCGACCATCATGATGCCGTTCTTCATCACGATCCCGATCAGCAACACAATGCCGATCAGGCCGATGATGTCGAACTGCGTGCCGGTGATCAGCAACGCCAGCAACGCCCCCAGTGCAGCGGACAGCAAGGTCGAGAGAATCGTTATCGGGTGCACGAAACTCTCGTAGAGAATCCCCAGCATCAGGTACACCACGACGACAGCGGCCAGCACCAGAAACACCTGGTTGGACAGCGACGCCTCAAAGGTTGCCGCCGCCCCTTCCAGGTTTGCCTGCACCGACAGCGGCAGCCCGGCCTGGGCTTCGATGTCCTTGAGCCGGGTGACGGCAGCGCCGAGGGTCTGGCCGGGGGCCAGGTTGAACGAGACATCGGCATAGGGGAATTGCCCCAGGCGATTGATGGTGACCGGCGTGCGGATCACTTGCATGGTCGCCATGCTCGACAGTGGCGCCACGCCGCCGGACGGGATGTCCACGTACAGTCCGGTCAGCAAGTCCGCCAGATTGCGTGGCGGATGATCGGTGGCAATCACCACGTGATACTGGTTGAGCTGGGTGTAGATGGTCGAGACCTGACGCTGGCCGAAGGCGTCGTACAGCACGTCGTCGATGGCCTGCGGCGTGACGCCCAAGCGCGACGCGGTGGCGCGGTCGAAGTTGAGCTGGAGCTGATTGCCGAACTGCATCGCCTGGCTTTGCACATCGGTGAACATCGGGTCCTGCTTGATCGCCGCCAGCAGTTTGGTGGTCCACTGCTCCAGCTCGTCAGGATCGGTGGCCTGCAAGCCCAGGCGATAACTGGTGGTCGATACCGTGGCATCGAGGGTCAGGTCCTGCACGCTATGCAGGTACAAGCGAATCCCGGCGTCGTCGGCATTGGCGTCGGAGAGCCGGCGAATCACCGCTGCACTGTTGTCACGATCGCCGTGGGGCTTGAGGTTGATCAGCAGGTTGCCCTGGTTGATCGTCGGGTTGGTTTGATCGATGCCGACGAAGGATGACAGGCTCGCCACCGCCGGGTCCTTCAAAATCCGCGCCGCCAACCGTTGTTGTTCAACCTGCATCTGCTGGAAGGAGATGGTCGGTGACGCCTGGGAAATACCCTGGATCAGCCCGGTGTCCTGCTCGGGAAAGAAGCCCTTTGGCATGATCACAATGATCAGCAGGGTCAGCACCGCAGTGATCACCACGGAGATCAACGTCAGGCCCCGATGCACCAGCACCCAGTCCAGGCCTTTGACGTAATAACCGTTGATGCGGTCGAAGAAATCGACCCGGCGCTCTTCCTTTTTATGCTTGAGCATCCGCGAACACATCATCGGCGTCAGCGTCAGGGAAATCAGCGCCGAGATGACGATGGTCACCGCCACCGTCATGGCGAATTCGCGAAACAGCCGTCCCACCACATCCCCCATGAATAGCAGCGGAATCATCACCGCGATCAACGCTATCGACAGCGAAATAATGGTGAAACCGATCTGCTCCGAGCCCTTGAGCGCGGCTTCCATCGGCGAGTCGCCGGCCTCGATGTAGCGAGTGATGTTTTCGATCATGACGATGGCGTCATCGACCACAAAACCGATGGCAATGGTCAGCGCCATCAGCGTCAGGTTGTTCAGCGAAAATCCAAACCCATAGGCCACCGCCAAAGTGCCGATCAGCGTCAGCGGCACGGTCACGGCTGGAATGATCGTCGCGGGTAAATTGCGCAGGAACAGGAAAATCACGATTACCACCAGCAGCACCGCTACGCCCAGTTCGTACTGCACGTCGGTGACCGAAGCGCGGATGGTTTGCGTGCGGTCAGTGAGTACGGCGACCTTGAGGGTGGCCGGCAAACTGGCGCGCAGTTTGGGCAACAGTTGCTGCACCCGGTCGACGACGTCGATCACGTTGGCACCGGGCTGGCGTTGGATGTTCAGGACAATCGATGGCGTGCTGTCGGTCCAGGCCGCCTGACGCGGGTTTTCCGGACCCTGGGTCGAGCTGGCGATCTGCGACAAACGAATGGGCGCGCCGTTTTTGTAGGCGATCACCAGATCACGGTATTCCTCGGCCGACTGCAACTGGTCGTTGCTGCCGATGGAGTAGGCCTGGTACTTGCCGTCGATGTTGCCCTTGGCCTGGTTGACGTTGGCGGTGCCCAGCGAGGTGCGCAGGTCGTCGATGGACAACCCCAGATTATTCAGCGCCGAGGTGTTGGCCTCGACCCGCACCGCCGGGCGCTGGCCGCCGCTGATGGTGACCAGGCCAACCCCGGTGATCTGCGAAATTTTCTGCGCCAGACGGGTGTCGGCCAGGTCTTCGACCTTGGTCAGCGGCAGCACGTCAGAGGTCAGCGATAGCGTCAGCACCGGGGCATCGGCCGGGTTGACCTTGCTGTAGACCGGCGGATACGGCAGGTTGGCCGGCAGGAAAGTCCCGGCAGCGTTGATCGCGGCTTGCACTTCCTGTTCGGCGACATCCAGCGACAGCGACAAATCGAATTGCAGGGTCACCACCGACGCGCCGTCGGAACTGGTGGAGTTCATCGACTTGAGGCCCGGCATCTCGCCGAGCTGACGTTCCAGCGGCGCGGTGATCGACGAACTGATCACCTCCGGACTGGCGCCGGGGTACTGGGTGAAAACCTGAATCGTCGGATAATCCACTTCCGGCAGCGCCGACACCGACAGCAAGTGATAACCGAGCATGCCCAGCAACAGCACGGCCACCATCAGTAATGTGGTGGCCACCGGGCGTTCGATAAAGGGCCGCGAGACGTTCATGACTGGCCATCCCTCACTGCGTGACGACCTTCACCGCAGAACCGTCATCCAGTTTGTCCGCGCCCTCGGTGACCACCTGCTCGCCCTGTTTCACGCCATTGTCGAGAATCGCCGAAACATCGCCCGTGGCCGGCCCGGTCTTGACGTTACGCAGGCTGACCTTGTTGCCGGGGTCGACCACCACAAACACGAAATCACCCTTGCTGCCGTGCTGAATCGCCCGGGTCGGCACCACCGTGATTTGCGTCAGGGTATCGGCCTTGAGCCGGGCGTTGACGAACTGATTGGGAAACAGCGCCTTGCCCGAGTCATCGAACTGCGCCTTGACCTTGATCGTACCGGTGCTGGTATCGACCTGATTGTCCAGCGCCAGCAGGCTGCCGGTGCCCAACAGGTTGTGCTTGTTACGGTCGTAGGCCAGTACCGTCACCGCGCCTTTGGCCATGGCCTGATTGATCGCCCCCAGATCATCTTCGGGCACAGCGAAGACCACGGTCGCCGGAGTCATCTGAGTAATCACCGCAATACCGGTGGTGCTCGCGGTGGTGACGTAATTGCCGGGATCGACCTGGCGCAAACCGACCACGCCATCGACCGGTGAGGTGATGGTGCAATAACTCAACTGCACTTCCAGGTTCTGCACACTGCCCTGATCGGAGGCGACCGTGCCTTGCAGCTGCTGTACCAGAGAGGCCTGGGTGTCGAGGGTTTGCTGGGTGGTGGAACCGACCTTGATCAGCTCGCGATAACGCGCCAGGTCCCGCACTGCGTTGCTCAACAACGCCTGATCATGCATGAGCGTGCCCTTGGCTACCGCCAGTTGCGCCTTGAGCGCGCGGTCGTCGATACGGGCGATGACCTGTCCCTTGTGCACCTGCTGGCCTTCCTTGAACTCGACCGAGCTGAGAATCCCATCGACCTGAGTGATCACCGTCACACTGCGGGTCGGCGTGACCGTGCCCAAGGCATCGATGTACACCGGCACGTCCTGCAACTTGACGGCCGCCGCCGCAACGGGCTCGGCGGGAGGCGGCGGTTTAACCTTGTGGCGCCCTTGCACCAGGAAATACCAAAGCACGACCGCCAGCAGCACCAGCAGGAGTACCCCGACTGCCAGGCCGATTTTGCTTCGTCTGCTTTTCTCCACAGTGTTCACTCGAACAGGCCGACAGTGATGCGCGGCGATTGAAAGTGAAGCCCGGCCACTCAAGATCAATAGTGCCAATGGCTGATCGCTGCCTTGAACTCTAGCAGTGGGTCGGCGGTTCACCCGAACATCCGCAAACTTGTTCAGCGTACCGACAGAGATTGTCAGTAACCGTTCGGTTACAGGCATTCTTGAGCGCCGCGCGAGGCCGGTGCTACCATGCGCAACCGCCAGAACAGGCAAGGAACCCCCTGGTTTATGAGCACTATCCGCGAGCGCAACAAAGAACTGATCCTGCGTGCCGCCAGTGAAGAATTTGCCGACAAGGGCTTCGCTGCGACCAAAACCAGTGATATCGCAGCCAAGGCCGGATTGCCCAAGCCCAACGTCTACTACTACTTCAAATCCAAGGAAAACCTCTACCGCGAGGTCCTGGAAAGCATCATCGAGCCGATCCTGCAGGCCTCGACGCCCTTCAACGCCGATGGCGTGCCCAGCGAAGTGCTGAGCGGCTACATCCGCTCCAAGATCCGCATCTCCCGCGATCTGCCCTTCGCCTCCAAGGTGTTCGCCAGCGAAATCATGCACGGCGCCCCACACCTGAGCGCCGACCTGGTCGAACGACTCAACGGCCAGGCCAAACACAACATCGACTGCATCCAGACCTGGATCGACCGCGGCCAGATCGCCGCCATCGACCCCAACCACCTGATGTTCAGCATCTGGGCCGCGACCCAGACCTATGCCGACTTTGACTGGCAGATCTCGGCGGTGACCGGTAAAGCGAAGCTGGACGAGGCGGATTACGAAGCGGCGGCGCAGACGATTATTCGGTTGGTGTTGAAGGGGTGTGAGCCGGACTGAAAGACCGCGGCGCGGCTATTCGCGAGCAAGCCCGCTCCCACACTCGATCTGCGACACACTGGAGATCCAATGTGGGAGCGGGCTTGCTCGCGAATGGGGCAACTCGGGTCCCGAGACTAAAGCCAAATGGCATCCCACAACGGATAGTCGCCAAGCTTCTCAACCAGTCCCGCCCGCAATGGGTTGGCGACAACATAACGAGCAAGTTTCACCAAGTCCTCCTCACGACGCAGCGCATGATCATGAAAGATCTGCTGCCAGAGACTGCCCGTTCTGCCAGTGGCGGCATTGATTGATCGAGTACTTAACGATTTGGTCTGGCACATCAATTGGCCCAGTGATCCTTTTTGCAATTGAATCAGCCAGTGAAAATGGTCAGGCATGACGACAAAAGCCAAGGAGTCTGCAAACCCCTGATCCTGTGCTTGTTTGAATTGGTGTACGACCTTCCTGCCCAAGGTGTAATCCCTGAAAACAGGCTCCCGCTTGAGAGTATTGGCCGTCAGAAGGTAGATGCGATTTTGTTCGGTATGGCGACCGATTCGAAGACGATGTGACGCTGACAGCTCAGGCATTCCTTTGCCTCTCTCCTGAATGAACTCATGAGAAGGCTAGATCAGGACATCCGAGACTGGAGGGTAGACTTTTAGCTGGATGTGTCTGGGAGATTGCCTTCGCGAGCAAGCCCGCTCCCACAGTGGATTGGCGGTGTTCACACATGTTGTGTCCACACAGCCCCCTGTGGGAGTGAGCCTGCTCGCGATAGCGGTAGTTCATTCACCACAAATCAAGCAGTAACCCCCGCATCCGCCCGCAACCCCTGCGCCTCAATCGCGCTGATCGCGCACTGTTCATCCACATCCGACAGATCGCCGCTGATCCCCACCGCTCCCAGCACATTCCCGTCCTGATCCCGAATCAATACACCGCCCGGTGCCGGCACGACGCTGCCCTGCCCCAGGCTATTCAATGCAGCAATAAACGCCGGGCGTTGCTGGGCATCCAGTGCCAGCAGCCGCGAGCCTTTGCCCAGCGCAATCGCACCCCAGGCTTTGCCGATGGCGATTTGCGGGCGCAGCAGGCTGGCGCCGTCTTCTCGCTGTAGAGAAAGAAGATGCCCGCCGGCATCCAATACAGCGATGGTCAGCGGAGCTGCGCAGATTGCACGCCCTGCGGCGATGGCCTGACTGGTCAGGCTGACTGCGACTTTCAAGGTTAAAGCGCTCATGGTGCCGTCCTCATTTTGTTTTTGGGAAAGCCGTTGGACTGCTTCGTAATGCCGCAGTCCGATGCAACAAATAGAACACAATAGATTATTTATTTGTATACAATAATTCTCGAAAAGCGCCGCATGCGACGAAAAGCCACAGCAGAACGGGCTTCCGACGAATGAAACAGTCGCTTGAGAAAATGGATTGACCTGCGCCGTCCGCCGTGAATACACTCTGCGCAAAGCCACTTGTATACAATTACAAAACGTAAGAGGCACCAAAACCATGAGCAAAATGAGAGCAATCGAAGCCGCCGTTCTGGTGATGCGCCGCGAAGGGGTTGATACCGCTTTTGGCATCCCGGGCGCCGCGATCAACCCGCTGTACTCCGCCTTGCAGAAGGTCGGTGGCATCGATCACGTCCTCGCACGCCATGTTGAAGGCGCTTCGCACATGGCCGAGGGCTACACCCGCACCAAGGCTGGCAACATCGGCGTGTGCATCGGCACTTCCGGCCCGGCGGGCACTGACATGGTCACCGGGCTTTACAGCGCCTCGGCCGACTCGATCCCGATTCTGTGCATCACCGGCCAGGCACCACGGGCCCGTATGCATAAGGAAGACTTCCAGGCCGTCGACATCACGGCCATCGTCAAGCCAGTGACCAAGTGGTCGACCACCGTCATGGAACCGGGCCAAGTGCCTTACGCGTTCCAGAAAGCTTTCTACGAAATGCGCTCCGGTCGTCCAGGCCCAGTGCTGATCGACCTGCCGTTCGACGTGCAGATGGCTGAAATCGAATTCGACATCGATGCCTACGAACCACTGCCACTGGCCAAGCCCACCGCTAACCGCGTGCAAATCGAGAAGGCCCTGGCCATGCTCGATCAGGCTGAGCGCCCGTTGCTGGTTGCCGGTGGCGGCATCATCAACGCCGACGCCAGCGAGTTGCTGGTGGAGTTTGCCGAGCTGACCGGCATTCCAGTGATCCCGACCCTGATGGGCTGGGGCACCATCCCGGACGATCACCCATTGATGGTCGGCATGGTTGGCTTGCAAACTTCGCACCGTTACGGCAACGCAACAATGCTGAAATCGGACGTGGTATTGGGCGTCGGTAACCGTTGGGCCAACCGCCACACCGGCTCGATCGACGTTTACACCGAAGGCCGTAAGTTCATTCACGTTGACATCGAACCGACGCAAATCGGCCGCGTGTTCACCCCGGACCTGGGCATCGTTTCCGACGCCGCTGCCGCGCTGACCGTGTTCATCGAAGTCGCTCGTGAATGGCAAGCTGCTGGCAAGCTGAAAAACCGCAGCGCCTGGCTGCAAGATTGCCAGCAGCGCAAAGCCAGCCTGCATCGCAAGACTCACTTCGACAACGTGCCGGTCAAGCCGCAGCGCGTGTATGAAGAGATGAACCAGGTGTTCGGCAAAGACACCTGCTACGTCAGCACCATCGGTCTGTCGCAGATTGCCGGCGCGCAGTTCCTGCACGTCTACAAACCGCGTCACTGGATCAACTGCGGCCAGGCCGGCCCGTTGGGCTGGACCATTCCGGCAGCGCTGGGCGTGGTCAAGGCTGATCCGACCCGCAAGGTTGTGGCATTGTCGGGCGACTACGACTTCCAGTTCATGATCGAAGAATTGGCGGTGGGCGCGCAGTTCAAACTGCCGTACATCCACGTGGTGGTGAACAACTCGTACCTGGGGCTGATCCGTCAGGCCCAGCGCGGTTTCGACATGGACTACTGCGTGCAGCTGTCCTTCGATAACCTCAACGCTCCGGAACTCAACGGTTACGGTGTTGACCACGTCGCAGTTGCCGAAGGCCTCGGTTGCAAGGCACTGCGAGTGTTCGAGCCGGCTCAGATCCAGCCTGCCCTGCGCAAGGCTCAGGAACTGATGGAAGAGTTCAAGGTGCCGGTGATCGTCGAGATTATCCTGGAGCGCGTGACCAACATTTCCATGGGCACCGAGATCAACGCGGTCAACGAATTCGAAGACCTGGCGTTGGTCGGTAACGATGCGCCGACCGCGATTTCGCTGCTCGATTAACTGCTGATCGTTCCCACTGTGGGAGCGGGCTTGCTCGCGAAGGCGTCGGTACAGTCAACATTGATGTCGCCTGATATACCGCTTTCGCGAGCAAGCCCGCTCCCACAGGGGGCCCTCACACACATACGGGAGACCACCATGCCGCGTTTCGCAGCCAACCTGTCCATGCTGTTCACCGAACAGGATTTTCTTGCCCGTTTTGAAGCGGCCGCCAAGGCCGGTTTCAGTGGTGTCGAATACCTGTTCCCTTACGACTTCAGCTCCGCCGAGATCAAGGCCAAGCTCGACGCCAACGGTCTGACTCAGGTGCTGTTCAACCTGCCGGCCGGTGACTGGGCCAAGGGCGAACGCGGTATCGCGTGCCTGCCGGATCGGGTCGAAGAGTTCCGCGCCGGGGTCGACCTGGCAATCGCTTACGCCAAAGTGCTGGGCAACACCCAGATCAACTGCCTGGCCGGGATTCGTCCACAAAACGTCGATGACGCCACCGTGGAAAAAACCTTCGTCAGCAACCTCAAGTACGCGGCCGACAAGCTGCAAGCGGCGGGTATCAAACTGGTGATGGAAGCGATCAACACTCGCGACATCCCGGGTTTCTACCTGAACAACACCGCGCAAGCCCTGTCGATTCGCGAACAGGTCGGCAGCGCCAACCTGTTCCTGCAATACGACATCTACCACATGCAAATCATGGAAGGCGACCTGGCCCGCACCCTGCAATCGCACCTGGGCGAGATCAACCACGTGCAGTTGGCGGACAACCCGGGGCGCAACGAACCGGGCACCGGTGAAATCAACTACCGCTTCCTGTTCGAACACCTGGACCGCATTGGCTATCAGGGTTGGGTTGGCTGCGAATACAAACCGCTGACCACCACTGAAGCGGGTCTGGGCTGGTTGAAAACCCATAACGCAATTTGACACGGAACCTGTGGGAGCGAGCTTGTGTGGCGAGGGGGCTTGCCCCCGTTCGGCTGCGAAGCAGTCGCAAAACCTGCACATGTGTTCTATCTGACTGACCGCAAAAACACATTTGGGGCCGCTTCGCGACCCAACGGGGGCAAGCCCCCTCGCCACAAAGAGCTCATCGGTCCAGAGCCGGGAGCCAAACAAAAACAAGAGGATTTTCTCATGGCTAAAATCGGATTTATCGGCACCGGCATCATGGGCCACCCAATGGCGTTGAACCTGCAGAAAGCCGGTCACAGCCTGTTCCTGTCGGCGCACCACGACCCCGCCCCGGCTGACCTGGTTGCCGGTGGCGCCATCGCCTTGGCCAACCCGAAAGAAGTCGCCCAGGAAGCCGAATTCATCATCATCATGGTGCCGGATACCCCGCAGGTCGAAGACGTGCTGTTCCGCGCTGACGGCATCGCCGCCGGTGTTGGCAAAGGCAAAGTGGTGATCGACATGAGCTCGATCTCGCCAACCGCTACCAAAGCTTTCGCCGCCAAGATCAACGAAAAAGGCGCCCAGTACCTCGACGCGCCAGTGTCCGGCGGTGAAGTGGGCGCCAAGGCTGCGAGCCTGAGCATCATGATCGGCGGCGATGCCGATGCCTTCGAACGCGCCTTGCCGCTGTTCCAGGCCATGGGCAAGAACATCACCCTGGTCGGTGGCAATGGCGACGGTCAAACCGCGAAAGTGGCGAACCAGATCATCGTTGCGCTGAACATCCAGGCTGTCGCTGAAGCCCTGCTGTTCGCCTCGAAAAACGGTGCCGATCCAGCCAAGGTTCGTGAAGCGCTGATGGGCGGTTTTGCTTCGTCGAAGATCCTCGAAGTGCACGGTGATCGCATGATCAAAGGCACCTTCGACCCAGGCTTCCGCATCAGCCTGCACCAGAAGGACCTGAACCTGGCCCTGCAAGGTGCCCGCGAACTGAACATCAACCTGCCGAACACCGCCAACGCCCAGCAAGTGTTCAGCACCTGCGCGGCCATCGGTGGCAGCAACTGGGATCACTCGGCGCTGATCAAAGGCCTGGAACACATGGCGAATTTCTCGATTCGCGATAAGAAGTAAGCCTTACCCCCCGCTCCCCTGTAGGAGCGACCTGTGGTGAGGGGGCTTGTCGGAATGCCGCACCACCCCGTTGGGCTGCGAAGCTGCCCCGAAATCTCTGACGCATTAAAGATTTTGTGAGTGCTACGCACTCAAACGGGGGCAAGCCCCCTCGCCACAGGGCCCGCTCCCACAGGGGGCCGAGTTACCCTTCAAATAACAAGAATTCCGGGAGCCCGCCATGTCGGTCGATCCGCAACATCTGCTGCGCGAGCTGTTTGCCACAGCCATCGACGCGGCCCATCCGCAACAAGTCCTCGAAGCCCATTTACCCAAAGATCGTAGCGGTCGCGTGATCGTCATCGGCGCCGGCAAAGCCGCAGCGGCCATGGCCCAAGTGGTCGAGCGTTGCTGGCAGGGTGAAGTCTCAGGCTTAGTGGTGACCCGCTACGGCCACGGCGCCCCGTGCGAAAAAATCGAAGTGGTCGAAGCCGCGCACCCGGTGCCGGATGCGGCCGGTCTGGCCGTGGCCAAACGCGTGCTGGAACTGGTCAGCAACCTGACCGAAGACGACCGCGTGATCTTCCTGCTCTCCGGCGGCGGCTCTGCGCTACTCGCACTTCCGGCGGCGGGAATTACCCTCGCCGACAAGCAATCCATCAACAAAGCCCTGCTCAAATCCGGCGCGACCATCGGCGAGATGAACTGCGTGCGCAAGCACCTCTCGGCGATCAAGGGCGGCCGTCTCGGCAAAGCCTGCTGGCCCGCCACTGTTTATACCTACGCGATTTCCGATGTACCGGGCGACCTCGCCACCGTCATCGCCTCCGGCCCGACCGTGGCCGACCCGAGTACCTCGGCCGAAGCCCTGGCGATCCTAAAGCGCTACAGCATCGAAGTCCCGGCCTCGGTGCGCACCTGGCTGCAAAGCCCGGAATCGGAAACCGTCAAACCAGGCGACCCGAGCCTGGCCCGCAGTCATTTCCAATTGATCGCTCGTCCGCAGCAATCCCTGGAAGCGGCGGCGGTGAAGTGCCGTCAGGCCGGTTTCAGTCCGCTGATCCTCGGCGACCTGGAAGGCGAATCCCGGGAAGTGGCAAAAGTCCATGCCGGCATCGCGCGGCAGATCGTCCTGCATGGCCAGCCATTGGCGGCGCCGTGCGTGATTCTTTCCGGCGGCGAAACCACGGTCACCGTGCGCGGCAATGGTCGCGGCGGGCGCAACGCCGAATTCCTGCTGAGCCTGACCGACAGCCTCAAAGGCCTGCCCGGCGTCTACGCCCTGGCCGGTGACACTGACGGCATTGACGGCTCCGAAGACAACGCCGGCGCGATCATGACCCCGGACAGCTACGCCCGCGCCGCCGCCCTCGGTTTGAGCGCCAGCGACGAGTTGGACAACAACAATGGCTACGGCTATTTCGAGGCGCTGGACGCCCTGATCGTCACCGAACCGACGCGCACCAACGTCAACGACTTCCGCGCCATCCTGATTCTCGAGAGCACACACCATGACGCCTGATAAAAAGGTCAAAATCCTCGCCACCCTCGGCCCTGCCACCGACGGGATCGATGACATCCGCGAACTGGTGCAGGCCGGGGTCAATATCTTCCGGCTGAATTTCAGCCACGGCGATCACGCTGACCATGCCCAGCGCTATCAGTGGATTCGTGAAGTCGAGCGCCAACTGAATTACCCGCTCGGGATTCTGATGGACCTGCAAGGCCCGAAACTGCGGGTCGGCAAGTTTGCCGGCGGCAAGGTGCAACTGCATCGCGGCCAGGCCCTGCGCCTGGACCTCGACCCGACCCCGGGCGACGAACGCCGGGTCAACCTGCCGCACCCGGAAATCATCGCTGCGCTGGAGCCGGGCATGGACCTGCTGCTGGACGACGGCAAGTTGCGTCTGCGCGTAGTCACCAAGTACTCCGACGCGATCGACACCACCGTGCTCAATGGCGGAGAACTGTCAGATCGTAAAGGCGTGAACGTGCCGCAAGCGGTGCTCGACCTCAGCCCGCTGACCGCCAAGGATCGTCGCGATTTGAGCTTCGGCCTGGAGCTGGGCGTGGACTGGGTCGCGCTGTCGTTCGTGCAGCGTCCGGAAGACATTCAAGAAGCCCGCGCGTTGATCGGTGACAAAGCGTTTTTGATGGCCAA
>Ga0105856_1000306_pt1 | contig 26273 bp, 20 predicted proteins | sample OrgsoiDNA_201060_FD_89681 | JGI IMG/M metagenome (GOLD analysis project Ga0105856, IMG submission 89681) | Permafrost soil microbial communities from the Arctic, to analyse light accelerated degradation of dissolved organic matter (DOM) -... | ecosystem: Environmental > Terrestrial > Soil >...
GCGGTGCCGCTGTCACTGATTGGCACCTTTGCGGCGATGTATTTTCTGGGCTTCTCGGTCAATAACCTGACGCTGATGGCGCTGACCATCGCCACCGGTTTTGTGGTCGATGACGCTATCGTGGTGATCGAAAATATTTCTCGTTATATTGAGAAAGGCGAAACGCCGCTCAATGCCGCGCTCAAAGGCGCGGGTGAAATCGGCTTTACCATTATTTCCCTGACATTTTCTCTGATCGCCGTTCTGATCCCACTGCTGTTTATGGGTGATATTGTCGGACGGTTATTCCGCGAATTTGCCGTCACGCTGGCGATCGCTATTCTGATCTCCGCTGTCGTCTCGCTGACCCTGACGCCGATGATGTGCGCCCGAATGCTCAGCCATGAATCGCTGCGTAAACAGAACCGTTTTTCCCGCGCATCGGAACGGATGTTCGAGCGCATTATTGCCACCTACGGCCGCGGGCTGACGGTGGTGCTGCGCCATCAGTGGCTGACACTCAGCGTGGCGCTGGGTACGCTGGCGCTGACCGCCCTGCTCTATGTGCTTATCCCTAAAGGTTTTTTCCCGGTGCAGGACAACGGGCTGATTCAGGGAACGCTGGTCGCGCCGCAGTCGGTCTCGTTCAGCAATATGGCCAGCCGCCAACAGCAGGCGGCGGCGATTATTTTGCAGGACCCGGACGTTGAAAGCCTGACGTCATTTATCGGTGTGGACGGCACTAACCCGACGCTTAATACCGGCCGGTTACAGATTGCTCTCAGGCCGCTCAGTGACCGCAATGACCGCGTGGACACTATCATTCCGCGCCTGCAGGAAGCGATCGCCAGACTGCCGGGCATTGAGCTTTATCTGCAACCGGTGCAGGACCTGACTATCGACACGCAGGTCGCCCGCACGCAGTATCAGTTCACCTTACAGACACTGACCACGGATTCCCTTGGGCGCTGGGTGCCGCAGCTGCTGGACAATCTGCGCGCCCTGCCGCAGTTACAGGATGTCAGCAGTGACTGGCAAGATCAGGGGCTGGAGGCCTACATTAAAGTCGACAGGGACAGCGCCAGCCGTCTGGGCATCAGCATGACCGACGTCGATAATGCACTGTATAACGCCTTCGGCCAGCGGCTGATCTCCACCATTTATACTCAGGCTAACCAGTACCGCGTGGTGCTGGTGCACGATACCGCACAGACGCCGGGCATGAGCGCGTTGCAGGATATCCGCCTCAATGGAAGCAACGGCAACAGCATTCCGCTCAGCGCCATCGCCCAGTTTGAGCAGCGCAAGACCGCACTATCGGTTAATCATCTGGATCAGTTCCTCTCGGCCAGTGTGTCGTTTAACGTCGCGCCGGGCTATTCGCTTGGCGAAGCGGTAGACGCCATCAAACTGGCGCAACAAAATCTGGTGATGCCTGCCGATATCAGCGTGCATTTTCAGGGCGCAACGCTGGCGTTTGAGGCTGCGCTTGGCAGCACGCTGTGGCTGATTCTGGCCGCCGTGGTGGCGATGTATATCGTGCTCGGCGTGCTCTATGAAAGCTTTATTCATCCGGTAACGATTTTGTCGACGCTGCCGACGGCGGGCGTCGGGGCGCTGCTGGCGCTGATGCTGGCGGGCAGTGAGCTGGACGTGATTGCCATCATTGGCATTATTTTGCTGATCGGTATCGTGAAGAAAAACGCCATCATGATGATCGACTTCGCGCTGGCCGCCGAACGCGATCATGGCATGACGCCGTATGAGGCGATTTATCAGGCCTGTCTGCTGCGCTTTCGGCCAATTCTGATGACGACGCTGGCGGCCCTGCTCGGGGCATTACCGCTGATGCTCAGCACCGGCGTGGGCGCAGAACTGCGCCGCCCGCTCGGCATCTGTATGGTCGGCGGGCTGATCGTCAGCCAGGTGCTGACACTGTTTACCACACCGGTGATTTACCTGCTGTTTGACCGGCTGGCGCGTCGTATGCGCCCCCATGCTTATACTCAACCTGCTCCGCACGAACCGCAGACTGAGCGGCCGCCGCGATGAAATTCTTCGCACTGTTTATCCACCGGCCGGTCGCCACCACGCTACTGACGCTGGCGATTTTGCTGGCGGGTATGCTGGGTTTCCGGCTGCTGCCTGTCGCCCCGCTGCCGCAGGTGGATTACCCGGTGATCTCAGTCACCGCGACGCTGCCGGGTGCCGATCCTGAAACCATGGCATCGTCGGTCGCCACGCCGCTGGAAAGCACGCTGGGGCGCATCGCCGGTGTGAATGAGATGACTTCCGTCAGTACGCTCGGCAGTACGCGCATCACGCTGGAATTTGATTTTGCCCGCGATATCAACGGGGCTGCACGCGATGTTCAGGCGGCGATCAACGCCGCGCAAAGCCTGCTGCCGTCAGGGATGCCGAGCCGCCCGACCTATCGTAAGGCCAATCCGTCCGACGCCCCGATCATGATAATGACCCTGACGTCGGATACCTTCAGTCAGGGCCAGCTGTACGACTACGCCTCGACGCAGCTGGCGCAAACTATTTCACAACTGGACGGCGTGGGTGACGTAACCGTCGGCGGCAGTTCGCTGCCTGCGGTGCGGGTCGATCTCAACCCGGAAGCACTGTTTAATCAGGGCGTGTCGCTGGACGCCGTGCGCACTGCCATTACCGCCGCTAACGTGCGCAAGCCGCAGGGCGCCGTCGAAGATGACAGCCAGCACTGGCAGATCCGCACCAACGATGCGCTGAAAAGCGCCAAAGATTACGCGCCGCTGGTGGTGCACGTCAGTAACGGCAATGTTGTCCATCTTCGGGATGTCGCTGACGTCAGCGACGGCGTGCAGGACCAGCGCAACGCCGGGCAAACCGGTCTTGAAAATGGCGGCGTCAGACCGGCCATTTTGCTGCTTATTCGCCGCAGCGCCGACGCCAATATTATCGCCACCGTTGACCATATCCGCGCAGAACTCCCCCTGCTGAGGGAATCTATTCCTGCCGCCATAAAATTACAGGTGGCGCAGGACCGCTCGCCAACTATTCGTGCCTCGCTTGATGAAGTGGAAACCTCACTGAGCATTGCGGTCGCGCTGGTGATCCTGGTGGTGTTTCTGTTTCTGCGCTCGGGCCGCGCCACGCTGATCCCTGCGGTGGCCGTGCCGGTATCGCTGATCGGTACTTTTGCGGCTATGTACCTGTGCGGGTTTAGCCTGAACAATCTGTCACTGATGGCGCTGACCATTGCCACCGGTTTTGTGGTCGATGACGCTATCGTGGTGCTGGAGAATATTTCGCGGCATATCGAAGCGGGCATGAAACCGATGGACGCCGCGTTGCAGGGCGTCAAAGAGGTCGGTTTTACTGTGCTGTCGATGAGCCTGTCGCTGGTCGCGGTGTTTATTCCGCTGCTGTTAATGAGCGGTTTGCCAGGGCGGCTGTTCCGCGAATTTGCTGTCACGCTGTCTGTCGCGATAGGTATTTCGTTGCTGGTGTCACTGACCTTAACGCCGATGATGTGCGCCTGGCTGCTGCGCCCAGCAGCCCTGCCGCAGCCGCCGAAAAAACGCGGCGTCAGTTCGTTATTGCTGCGGCTGCAACAGGGTTATGGCCGGTCGCTGAACCGGGTGCTTAATCATGCGCGCTGGGTCGGCGTCGTGTTGCTGGCGACCATTGCACTGAATATCTGGCTCTATATTGCCATTCCGAAAACCTTTTTCCCCGAGCAGGATACCGGCCGCCTGATGGGCTACATTCAGGCAGACCAGAGCATTTCATTTCAGGCGATGCGCGGCAAGATGTCGGACTTTATCCGCCTCGTCAGTCAGGACATAGACGTGGCGAACGTCACCGGCTATACCGGTGGGTCACGCACCAACAGCGGCATGATGTTTATCTCCCTCAAGCCGTTGTCGGTACGTAAAAGTAATGCGCAGGAGGTGATTGCGCGCCTGCGCACTGCCGCCGCGCAGGAGGCCGGGGCCGGGCTTTATCTCTCGGCGGTGCAGGACGTGCGCGTTGGCGGGCGGCAGGCCAATGCCAGCTATCAGTACACACTGTTGTCGGACAGTTTGCAGGATTTACGTCAGTGGGAGCCAAAAATCACCGCCGCGCTTGGCGCATTGCCGGAACTGGCCGATGTCAGTTCCGATCAGCAGGATCAAGGGGCCCAGATGCAGCTGACCTACGATCGCGCCACGATGGCGCGGCTCGGCATTTCGATTTCCGATGCCAACGCGCTGCTTAATAACGCCTTCGGCCAGCGACAAATTTCTACCATTTATCAGCCGCTCAACCAGTACAAAGTCGTGATGGAAGTCGCACCGCAGTACACGCAGGATGTCAGTTCGCTGAGTAAAATGTTTATTATCAACAGCGCAGGAACATCGGTCCCGCTCTCTGCTTTCGCCAAATGGCAACCCGCCAACGCGCCGCTACAGGTGAACCATCAGGGCATGTCGGCGGCGGCGACCGTCTCCTTTAACCTGCCAGAGGACGGTAGCCTGTCGGAGGCCTCGACGGCGATTGACCGCGCCATGACACAGCTCGGGGTGCCCCAGACGATTCACGGCCAGTACGCCGGTACCGCGCAGGTGTTTCAGGAAACACTGAAATCCCAGCTGCTGCTGATTATCGCCGCCATTGCCACCGTGTATATTGTGCTGGGCATATTGTATGAAAGTTATATTCACCCGCTGACCATTTTGTCGACGCTCCCCTCGGCGGGCGTGGGGGCACTGCTGGCGCTGGAGCTGTTTAGCGCACCGTTTAGCCTGATCGCCCTGATTGGTATTATGCTGTTGATAGGTATTGTGAAAAAGAATGCCATCATGATGGTAGATTTCGCCCTCGACGCGCAAAGACGCGGGCAGCTTACCGCCCGCGAGGCCATTTTTCAGGCCTGTCTGCTGCGCTTTCGGCCGATTATGATGACTACACTGGCCGCGCTGTTTGGGGCGTTGCCGCTGGTGCTGACGTCCGGCGACGGCGCGGAGCTGCGTCAGCCATTAGGGATCACTATCGTCGGCGGTCTGGTCGTGAGCCAGCTGCTGACGCTCTACACCACTCCGGTGGTTTACCTGTTCTTTGACCGGCTGCGCAGCCGCTTCAGCCGACAATCAAAACTCGCTCCGCTTGCGGATACGGATTTATGACATCACCTTCTGAGATAACAGACACTGCCCCACCCGCCCCGCTGCCACCTTCAGTGCGCTGGCAGTTGTGGATTGTAGCCTTCGGCTTTTTTATGCAGGCGCTGGATACCACCATCGTCAACACGGCGCTGCCTTCGATGGCCGCCAGTCTGGGTGAAAACCCGCTGCATATGCACAGCGTTGTCGTCGCCTATGTGCTGACCGTCGCAGTGATGCTGCCCGCCAGCGGCTGGCTGGCTGATCGTGTCGGCGTCAAATGGGTGTTCTTTTCGGCTATCGTTTTGTTCACGCTCGGCTCCCTGCTGTGCGCGCAATCGTCCAGTTTGCAGGAGCTGGTGATGTCGCGCGTAGTACAGGGGATTGGCGGCGCGATGATGGTGCCGGTCGGACGGCTGACGGTGCTGAAAATCGTACCGCGCAGCGAATATATGGCAGCGATGACCATGGTGACGATACCCGGTCAGGTCGGCCCGCTGCTCGGCCCGGCGCTGGGCGGTTTTCTGGTGGAGTACGCCAGCTGGCATTGGATTTTCCTGATCAACCTGCCGGTCGGACTGGCCGGGGGGATCGCGACATTAATGATCATGCCCAATTATCAAATGCAGACCCGGCGCTTTGATATCAGTGGTTTCATCATGCTGGCAATCGGCATGGCGACCCTGACGCTGGCGCTGGACGGCAGCCGGGGACTCGGGCTTTCGCCGTGGCAACTGGTGCTGCTGGTGGCAGTCGGTGTTGCGTCACTCGGTATTTACTGGCTGCACGCGCGCGGTAATTTGTCCGCGTTATTCTCGCTGCGGTTGTTCCATACGCCAACATTTAAAATTGGTCTGATAGGCAGTTTCCTCGGACGCATCGGCAGCGGTATGTTGCCATTTATGACGCCGGTATTTCTGCAACTCGGCATGGGCTTCACGCCGTTCCATGCCGGTCTGATGATGGTGCCTATGGTGATCGGCAGTATGGGGATGAAGCGTGTGGTAGTGCGGCTGGTAAACAGGCTCGGTTATCGCCGGGCGCTGGTGACCGCCACATTACTGCTGGCGCTGATCACCCTGATCTTCCCTTTCGTGGCGATATACGGCGCGTACTGGATGATCCCGGTGGTACTGTTTTTCCAGGGTATGGTCAATTCTCTGCGCTTCTCGTCCATGAATACGCTGACGCTCAAAGATCTGCCGTCGCGTCTGGCGAGCAGCGGCAACAGTTTGCTGTCGATGATCATGCAGCTGTCGATGAGCCTCGGAGTGAGCGTGGCAGGGATTTTCCTCGGCCTGTTCGCCCACCAGCAGGTGGTCGCAGGCAGCGCCACGATGCACGGTGCCTTTCTTTACTGTTATTTATGCATGGCACTGGTTATCGCCCTGCCCGCCTGGGTATTTTCACGCGTGCCGGATGACGGCCTGAAGAATGCCCTGATTGACCGCCGCCGCGCGCAGGCCGGTTCACCCGACCCAATGAGAAAATCATGAGACCTGGAATTACCGCCAAGCTGTTTATGGCCATCTTTTTCACCTGCGGTCTGGTGTTAATCACCATGAACTGGGGCGTGCGGATGAGCTTTGAGCACGGCTTTATCGACTATATCCGTCAAAGTAACGAGCAGCGCGTGGAGCTGCTGGCGGACACATTGCAGGAGCAGTACAAGCTGCACGGCAGCTGGGAATTCCTGCAAAAAAACGACAAGCTGATCTACCAGATCATGCGCTCGTTTGAACAAAACAACGGCAGCAGCCTGCCGCCGCAGGGCTGGCGGACTAAGTTCTGGATCCTCGACAGCCATGATCAGCGCATCGGCGGTTCAGACCTCCCCATTCCGCCGGATATGAAAGGCACCCGGCGCGTGATGAACGTCAACGGCGTGAATATCGGCACCGTGCTTTCCACGCCCGCCGAGCGCCTGACGCGTAACGCCGACATCAATTTCGACCGCCAGCAGAACCGTACCAGCTGGATCATCGTTGGCTTTACCGCCCTGCTGGCCGCTGCCGTCACCTGGCTGCTGTCGCGCGGGATGCTGGCGCCGGTCAAACGGCTGGTCCAGGGAACACACCAGCTGGCGGCGGGTAATTTCAGCAGCCGGGTGAAAGTGGACAGCCAGGACGAGCTCGGCAAACTGGCGCAGGACTTCAACCAGCTGGCGACCACGCTGGAGAAAAATGAGCAGATGCGGCGTGCTTTTATGGCCGATATTTCCCATGAGCTGCGTACGCCACTGGCGGTACTGCGCGGCGAACTGGAAGCCATGCAGGACGGCGTGCGCAAAATGACGCTCGACTCACTGGGGTCGTTGCAGTCCGAAGTTTCTATTCTGACCAAGCTGGTGGATGACCTCTATCAGCTTTCGCTCTCGGATGCGGGCGCACTTGCCTATCGCAAAGAGGAGACCGATGCGGTGCATCTGATCCAGTTGGCAGAAGCCGGTTACCGTGACCGTTTCCAGCAAAAGCAGCTGTCGCTTAATAGTTCGTTGCCGGAAAAAGTCATGTTGTTTGGCGACCCGCAGCGTCTGTCGCAGCTGTTCAATAATCTGCTGGAAAACAGTCTGCGCTATACTGACGGCGGAGGCGGTCTGCAAATTATCGCCAGCAAACGGGATAAATCGCTGCGCATTGTTTTTCAGGACTCCGCGCCGGGCATTAATGACGAGCAGTTACAGCATATTTTTGAGCGTTTTTACCGCGCTGAAGGCTCGCGCAACCGCGCCAGCGGCGGCTCTGGTTTAGGTCTGGCGATTTGCCAGAATATTGTTGAAGCCCACGGCGGGCGGATAAGCGCCAGCCATTCGCCTTCCGGCGGCGTCTGTATCACCATCAGCCTGCCGCTTTCTATTCCCCTTGGACCGAGAAACTGAATGAATTCCTCTGCGATATCCGGCCCGGCGCCGCTGCAAATTTTGATTGTTGAAGATGAACCTAAACTCGGTCAGTTGCTGGTCGATTACCTTGAGGCAGCCGGTTACGCCACCCAGTGGCTCTCCAACGGGAATGACGTAGTGCCGCTGGTGAAAACCAATCCACCGGCGATGATCCTGCTGGACCTGATGCTGCCGGGCAGCAGCGGCCTGAGCATCTGTCGCGATATCCGTCAGTTCTCCGATATCCCGATCATGATGGTCACCGCCAAAACCGAAGAGATCGACCGGCTGCTTGGACTGGAAATTGGCGCAGATGATTACATCTGCAAGCCTTACAGCCCGCGTGAAGTGGTGGCGAGAGTAAAAGTGATCCTTCGCCGCTGCGTGCGTCCGGCCGACAGCCCGGCTGATGATTTCGGTTTGCACATTGACGAAGCCTGTTTTCAGGCCAGCTATCAGGGCCACGAACTGGAGCTGACACCGGCAGAATTTCGCCTGCTGAAAACGCTGTCGGTAAAACCGGGTTATGTTTTCACCCGCGAAGTGTTGCTCAACAATCTGTATGACGACTATCGCGTGGTGACGGATCGTACCATTGACAGCCACATAAAGAATTTACGCCGTAAACTTGAGTCTATCGACGGAGATAAAGCCTTTATCCGTGCGGTTTACGGCGTGGGCTATCGCTGGGAAGCAGAACCCTGCCGGATGATTTAAATAGCAGTCGAATGCATACAAATGTAAATATGGCCTGAGTCTGTCTGCCAGATCACAATTTCACAGATTAAAACGCTACTCCGTGGCCGTTGCGCTGCGGAAAGCCATTCGTTAACTACACTTATCTCTGGATGAATTCACTCACTGGAGAAATTGCTATGGCGACGGGTCATTATGAACTTAAGAAAGCGAAGAACGGACAGTTTCACTTTAACCTGAAGGCTGGCAATGGCGAGATTATTCTCACCAGCGAGATGTATGCCAGCAAAGCCTCGGCAGAAAATGGCATCGCCTCCGTGCAAGCCAACTCCACCGATGAAAAACAGTTTGAAGTCAAACCTGCCAAAAACAGCCAGCACTACTTCGTGCTTAAGGCCAAAAACCATCAGATTATCGGGGTCAGCGAGATGTACACCACGGAAGCTGCCGCCCATAAAGGGATTGCTTCCGTCAGCAAAAATGGCCCTTCAACAGATATCCGGGACCTGACCGCGAATTGACCGCGCCTCTTTTCCTCACGTAGGCAATTAGGGGCTAAATTGATCTAGCCCCAACTTACCCCAAATACCCACACTAACTGGCTGATTTTTACCTTTTCAGGCGTTACAATCCGGGCCTTTCGTCGCCCCCTTCGGGACGGCCCTGACTTGCTATCAGACTGAGAATAACTATGTTTACTCCGGAATTACTCTCTCCGGCCGGTTCGCTTAAGAACATGCGCTACGCCTTTGCTTACGGTGCAGACGCTGTTTATGCCGGCCAGCCCCGTTACAGCCTGCGTGTGCGTAATAACGAATTCAACCATCAGAATCTGGCGACTGGCATCAATGAAGCCCATGAACTGGGTAAGAAATTCTATGTGGTGGTGAATATTGCGCCACATAACGCCAAGCTGAAAACCTTCCTGCGTGATCTGCAACCGGTGATCGACATGGGGCCAGACGCCCTGATCATGTCCGATCCGGGTCTGATAATGATGGTGCGCGAAGCGTTTCCGCAGATGGATATCCATCTGTCGGTACAGGCTAATGCGGTGAACTGGGCAACGGTGAAATTCTGGCAACAAATGGGTCTGACGCGGGTGATTTTATCGCGTGAACTGTCACTGGAGGAGATCGCCGAAATCCGCGCACAGGTGCCGGATATGGAGATTGAGATCTTCGTTCATGGCGCACTGTGCATGGCGTATTCCGGCCGCTGTCTGCTTTCCGGTTATATCAATAAGCGCGACCCGAATCAGGGCACCTGCACCAACGCCTGCCGCTGGGAGTACAAAGTACAGCCCGGCAAAGAGGATGATCTGGGGAATATCGTGCATCAGTATGAGCCGATCCCGGTGCAACAGGTGGCGGAGGAAGCCACGCCAGAACCGACGCTCGGCATCGGCCAGCCCACCAGCGAAGTGTTTATGCTCGAAGAGGCGCTGCGCCCCGGCGAATATATGAGCGCATTCGAAGATGAGCACGGTACCTACATCATGAATTCCAAAGATCTGCGTGCCATTCAGCACGTTGAGACCCTGACTAAAATGGGCGTGCATTCGCTGAAAATTGAAGGCCGTACCAAATCCTTCTATTATTGCGCCCGCACCGCACAGGTTTATCGCCGCGCCATTGATGACGCCGTCGCCGGAAAACCGTTTGACCCGACGCTGTTGACCACGCTGGAAGGATTAGCACACCGCGGCTATACCGAAGGCTTCCTACGCCGCCACACGCACGATGCTCAACAAAATTACGAATATGGTTTCTCGGTCAGTGACCGCCAGCAGTTTGTGGGCGAATTTACCGGTAACCGGGTCGACGGGTGGGCGGAAATTGACGTCAAAAACAAATTCAGCATCGGTGACAGTGTGGAGATGATGACGCCCAACGGGAACGTGCAATTTACCCTTGAAGCGCTGCGCAATAAAAAAGGCCAGCCGGTGGATGTTGCACCGGGCAATGGTCACATTGTTTATGTCGCGCTGCCGGAAGATATCAGTCTGGAATTCGCCATTTTGTTGCGTAATCTGCAAGAGACGGACACCCGTAATCCACATGCCAAATCCTGATCTGGCATGATCTGAATATAGTTGCCGGTAAGTATCCCTGACGACGCCACCTGACGTGGCGTTTTTATTCTTTTTTTTAAAAGAACATCAAAAATAAGAAACCGGTCACATTCCATTCTGCTTTGTTTCGTTATTATCCTTTCGCAATTTATACGAATGAAAAATAAATTATCGGACATCACTAAGAACCACCTCCTTGGCCGGCTCAATCTCCCTTGAGCTGGCTTTTCTTTTTGTTTCAACTAATTAAAACAATCATAAATCCATTTCCTTAGCATTCCTCACGGCAAATAACGAAATAGATTAATACTCAAGATAAGCGTTATCGTTAATTAGAATTAAATCTAATCATTGAATAATGCCATTTAGAATTAACTATTTCCGTGTAATTATTTAACAGCTAATAACGCCAGAACTTCCCGCTTCATTACCTGATTATTCCGATAGCCGTATCACTGGTTTGTCATCTATCTTTACTGCTAAAGTCTGAACCTTGTTACAGACAGGAGACTATTCATGAAGGAAAGCATGAACGACATGCCCGCCGCACTGCTGATTTTAAACGGTAAAGGGGCAGGTAACGAGGCGCTGCGCGAAGCGATATATTGCTTACGCGCAGAAGGAACCCAAATTGAAGTCCGTGTTACCTGGGAGCATGGCGATGCCGCACGTTATCTGGCTGAGGCCGTAGAATTAGGCTGTCAAACGGTGATTGCCGGTGGCGGCGACGGCACCATTAATGAAGTCGCCACCGCGCTGGTTAATTTGCCTGCAGGGCCACGACCGGTGCTGGGGTTATTACCGATGGGCACCGCCAACGATTTTGCCACCAGCTGCGATGTTCCCGTCGCGCTCGATCAGGCACTGCTGCTGGCGATAAAAGGCCGGGCGGTAGAAATCGATCTGGCCCGCGTCAATGACAAACATTATTTTATCAATATGGCAACTGGCGGTTTTGGCACGCGTATTACCACCGAAACGCCGGAAAAACTGAAGTCAGCACTCGGCGGGGTTTCCTATTTCATCCACGGTCTGCTGCGGATGGATACGCTCAAAGCCGATCGCTGCGAAATCACCGGGCCTGATTTTTCCTGGTCAGGAGATGCGCTGGTGATTGGCATCGGCAACGGGCGTCAGGCCGGTGGCGGCCAGCAGATCTGCCCTGATGCGCTGATTAATGATGGTTTATTGCAGCTGCGTCTGCTGACATCTGAAGAGCTGCTGCCGTCATTTATCCGCAGTCTGGTCAATAAAGAAGAGAACAAAAATGTGATCTCTGCGTCGCTGCCGTGGCTGGAAATTAACGCACCGCACAACATGACCTTCAACCTTGATGGCGAGCCCCTGACCGGCACCCATTTTCGTATTGATGTTATTCCCAACGCCATCCGGTGCCGCCTGCCACCGCAGTGCCCGGTATTAGGCTAAATCGATATCTTTGTTTTGTTGCTCCCTGCTCCGGCGGGGAGTCATTCCTCCCTCCTTCCCCACTTCCCTTCACCTTTGCGTTACAAACTGTGATCACCTCCTGCAAAATCCGATATGCATACTTGTATGGTAGTTGTCATTCAGCGTAATTTTTACTCAATGAACTGAGCCCTACTTTCTGCACAAAAGGTTTGATTGATGAAAATAGTTAACGCTGAAGTGTTTGTTACCTGTCCGGGTCGTAATTTCGTCACGCTGAAAATTACCACTGACAGCGGCCTGACCGGTATTGGCGACGCTACCCTGAATGGCCGTGAGTTACCGGTCGCCTCTTACCTGAAAGACCACGTCTGTCCGCAGCTGATTGGCCGTGACGCTCACCAGATTGAAGACATCTGGCAGTTTTTCTACAAAGGGGCTTACTGGCGCCGCGGGCCGGTAACCATGTCGGCGATATCCGCCGTGGATATGGCGCTGTGGGACATCAAGGCCAAGGCCGCCAATATGCCTCTGTACCAGTTGCTGGGCGGCGCGTCGCGTACCGGCGTGATGGTTTACTGCCACACCACCGGCCACTCCATCGATGAAGTGCTGGACGATTACGCTAAACACAAAGAGCTCGGCTTTAAGGCGATTCGCGCGCAGTGCGGCGTGCCGGGCATGAAAACCACCTACGGCATGGCGAAGGGCAAAGGCCAGGCCTACGAACCGGCGACCAAAGGCGTCTGGCCGGAAGAGCAGCTGTGGTCGACGGAAAAATACCTCGATTTCACGCCAAAATTGTTCGACGCCGTGCGCAATAAATTTGGCTTCGACGAACATTTACTGCACGACATGCATCACCGCCTGACGCCGATTGAGGCCGCACGCTTTGGTAAAAGCATTGAGCAATACCGTCTGTTCTGGATGGAAGACCCAACGCCTGCTGAGAACCAGGAGTGTTTCCGCCTGATCCGCCAGCATACCGTCACGCCGATTGCGGTCGGTGAAGTGTTCAACAGCATCTGGGACTGCAAACAGCTGATTGAAGAGCAACTGATCGACTATATCCGCACCACCCTGACCCATGCGGGCGGCATTACCGGCATGCGCCGAATTGCCGATTTCGCATCGTTGTATCAGGTGCGCACCGGCTCGCACGGGCCGTCGGATCTTTCACCGATTTGCATGGCCGCCGCGCTGCACTTTGACCTGTGGGTGCCGAACTTCGGTGTGCAGGAGTACATGGGGTACTCCAAGCAGATGCTGGAAGTCTTCCCGCATAACTGGACCTTTAATGACGGCTACATGCATCCGGGCGAAAAACCGGGGCTGGGCATCGAGTTTGATGAAAAACTGGCGGCGAAATATCCGTACGAACCGGCGCACCTGCCGGTGGCCCGTCTGGAAGACGGCACACTGTGGAACTGGTAAGGGAATCGAAAATGAAAAGCGTCGTCATACAGCATCCAGGCAAACTGGTGATTGAAGAACGCCCGTTGCCGCAACCGGCCGCCGGTGAGGTCCGTGTAAAAGTCAGTTACGCCGGGATCTGCGGCTCAGATGTTCATATTCATCACGGGCAGAATCCGTTTGCAAAATACCCGCGGGTAATTGGGCATGAATTTTTCGGGCACATTGACGGCGTGGGTGATGGCGTCGAGGCCTGCCGCATTGGTGAACGCGTAGTGGTCGATCCGGTAGTCAGCTGCGGCCATTGCTATCCCTGCTCCATCGGCAGACCGAACGTTTGCACCGAATTACAGGTCATCGGCGTGCACCGTGACGGAGGCTTTAGTGACTACGCCTGCGCGCCGGCCGCCAATGCCTACGTGGTTCCGGCTGCCATTCCCGACGAGCTGGCCAGCATGGTGGAACCCTTTACGATTGCCGCAAACATCACCGCGTTTCTGAAACCGCAACCGCAGGATACCGCGCTGGTTTACGGTGCCGGGCCGATGGGTCTGACAGTTATCCAGGTGCTAAAAGGGGTCTACGGCGTGGCAAAAGTCATCGTGGCGGACCGCATTGACGAACGTCTGGCAATGGCAAAACAGAGCGGCGCAGACCAGACGATAAATAATCAGCAACAGTCGGTGGCTGATGCACTGTCCTCTGACGGCATACGCCCGACGCTGGTGATTGATGCTGCCTGCCATCCGGCGATTTTACAGGAAGCGATTCTGCTGGCCTCACCGGCGGCCAGAATCGGCATGATGGGCTTCTCCGGCGAAGCCAGCAGCGTCACTCAGCAAAGTATTACCAGCAAAGAGATCTCCCTGTTTTCATCGCGCCTGAACAGCCACCGCTTCCCGCAGGTCATTCAATGGATGGAAGAGGGGAAAATTGATCCGCAAAAACTGGTAACGCATCTGATGCCCGCCGCGAAAATTGAAAACGCGATGGATTTATTCGCCAACGACCAGCGCGCCTGTTGCAAAGTCCTGCTGAAATTCTCAATGGATGTCTGAACATAGGCTTAATTCGTTAAGCCGCTATAAAGGAAGGATGAATTTTCATCCTTTCTATTTTTGCACTTATATCACCTGTATTTAAAAACCCTACAAAACGCAACACGATAAAAATGACATTAAACACTCAGTGGAGCATCTATGTTTAAAAACCTACGTTGGGTCATCGTATTCCTGTTATTTATGGTCTACATGATTAATTATCTCGACCGCGTTGCGCTGTCGATTACTGTGCCGATGATAGAAAAAGAGCTGACGATTAATCCGGAACAATTCGGCATAATATTTGGCAGCTTCTTCTTTGGTTATGCCATATTTAATTTCCTTGGCGGTCTGGCCGTCGATAAATTTGGCCCGACCATTGTGATGGGCCTCGCCGTCGGTCTCTGGTCACTGTTTTGCGGAATGACCGCCATCGCCACCGGTTTTTATTCCATGCTGATTTTACGGGTTTTATTTGGCATGGCTGAAGGACCGATTTGTGCATCGGCGAATAAGATGATTAACGGCTGGTTCCCGAAGAAACAGGCCGCCACCGCAATGGGATTACTGAGCGCAGGCTCACCGCTCGGCGGCGCGGTGGCGGGCCCGATTGTCGGCTATCTGGCGATCTCTTTTGGCTGGCGCCCGGCGTTTATGGTTATCGCGTCTATCGGGATTGTATGGATGGTTGTCTGGTTTTTCACCGTGGCAGATAATCCGCTGAAAAGTAAACGCGTTACGCAAAACGAATGGCGTTTAATCGAAGAGATGAAGAATGAACATCTCTCCAAAGAAGAGGATTTAGCCCAGGCCGCACACGGTTTAGGTTATTATCTGCGCCAGCCCATCATTCTGGTCACCGCCTTCGCCTTCTTCTGCTACAACTATATTTTATTCTTCTTCCTGAGCTGGTTCCCGGCTTATCTGGTGCAGGCACACGGTCTGAATATTAAAGAAATGAGCCTGACAACGGTGATCCCGTGGATTGTCGGTTTTGTGGGTCTGGCACTCGGCGGCATTATTTCCGATAAAATATTCAATATTACCGGCCGTCTGTTACTGTCACGAAAAATAATATTGGTGGTCAGTCTGTTCGCAGCAGCCATTTGTGTGGCTCTGGCCGGTGTTGTCACCAGCGTAGTGCCTGCCGTCGCACTGATGTCTATTTCCATCTTCTTCCTGTATACCACCGGTGCTATTTACTGGGCGATCATTCAGGATGTGGTGCATAAATCACGTGTGGGTGGCACCAGCGGGTTTATTCATCTGATTGGCAGCGTGTCAGGCATCATCGGTCCGGTAGTGACCGGCTTTATCGTGCAGAATACCGGCCGCTTCGACAGTGCCTTTATCCTTGCCGGTGGCGTCGCTGCACTTGGGGCTATTCTGGTATTCTTCGTGATTAAACCACCTAAACATCTGCCGGTTAATGGCGTGGCTCAGCTGTAAATCACTCGCCCTGTGGCAATACAAAACGCCTTCTGTACGCAGAAGGCGTTGGTCTTTTAACGGTTCACTCTTTCTGAACCTTTAGCACTTACTGCTTTCCTTTTTCAACGTAGCTCATATCCCCCACCTTACCGACGGTGAATTTGCCGTTGAGGTAGGTAATTTTTGTGACGCTGGCATTCTTGAGAGGTTCACGAAGTTGCCCGGCAGGTGTCCATCCTTTCAGCATGGTCAGGATCGCCATACCGTGCGATACCACCAGCACGTTGCCACCGCCGCCTGCACTGACTTTTTCGGCAATGACACGCAGCTCATTTTGCATACGGGTACGCACCTGCGCGGCAGTTTCTGTCTGACCGCTCGGGTCAGTGGCTGCCAGAGTATCCATCATCTGGTCCAGCGTGATCTCACTTTTACCCAACGCCTGTCCCATCGATTCAAAATCTTTGTATCCCAGCTTTTTCGCCACAGGCGCCCAGGTGACCGATTCCAGCGTTCCTTCAAAGGAGCCAAAACAGGTTTCACGCAGGGAAGACTCTTCAATAATCGGTTTAGATTGCCCGGCAGCTGCCAGCACCAATTTGGCCGTTTCCCGTGCACGGCCAGCATCACTGGAGTAGACCGCCGTAAACGGCACCTCTTTGAGGCCCTTGCCCAACCGGGTGGCGACTTCCACACCGGCCGCCGTCAGTGGCGTATCCGACCAGCCCTGCATGCGGTGCGCGGTATTAAACATGGTTTTGCCATGACGCGTGACGTAAAACGTGACTTCGCCCGGCTGCTTAGCGACCGGCCCCTGACTGTCAGCCTGCGTCTGCGCGGCCTGTAGCGGCGTGAAAAAGATCGGCGTCATTAACGCCATTGCGGCCATCATGTGCTTTTTCATTGTTTATTCCTTATCAGTGAACACATCAGAAAATATTGAATTTATAATCAATGCGGAATTCATACGCCATACTGTTGGTTTTCTTAATAATGCCGTTGCTGTCTTCAATCGGCGTCGTGCCGTTATGTTCGAAGGTGCGTCCCGGGCCTGCCAACGTGAAAACAGACAGATTCTTAAGCGCCGGTGAAGACGGTTTCCACAATGTGTAGACGTTAAATTCGCCCTCTTTGACTGCCTGCCCCTTATAATCAAAGAATCCGTAATGGGTATTTATTCCGACCAAGAGATCAGGCGTGACGTTATAACCCATATCGAATGAGATCACCTTTTCTTCATCGCGCATATAATCGAGCCCTGCATACGCCATGGAATTAAAAGTACCTCTTGAGTTTTTACTCATATGCCGCGGGAATTGTCCTATACCATCGGTTTTATGCGCCTGTGTATATTCAAAACCCGGCTTAATGATCCAGTTACCCGGTTTCCAGGTCATGTCGACGGCATAATGGGTGGCGCTGGAATCAAAGTCCTTTTTACTTTCCTTCATGCTGTCATATTTATCCAGCGTGTCAGTAGTATAAACCTGCAAACCATAGCCTAAGGATTTATTCTGTTTCAGGGCCAGTTCAAGGCCATTACGTCGCAAATAATCTTCACTTTCTCCGTACAAATACAACATGGTCAGGGTGTCGGATTTATATTGCAGATCGCCGGTATAAATAGAATTGATTTGCTTACCGTCGCTGGTTGTAAAATGCACTTTATCGGGCGAGTCGCGGTTAGAGGATTTATCGACGTAGGCCATTCGCAGGCGGTAAGCATCCCAGGTCACATCGCCGCTGACACCCTGATAGGTATTGGGCGCTGCACGCATCGATGTGGTCAGCACGCCCAGTTTTAGCAGTTTCCAGCCGCCGTAAAGATTGCCATCAATGCCGGATTCGGAGAACTTCGCTTTGCCATAAAGCTGCCCCACTTTATTAAATCCGCTGGCCTGACCGTTATCGTTATAAAGGATCCCTCTGGAGGAAAAATTATCCGCTGCCGCCAGTTTAATGACTCCGTAGTATGACCCGTCAACTCCAATGAAATTATTGATATAACCTGATTTATAATCCAGTGAAATCCCCTGCCCCCAGGCTTCATGCACATTACGCTTGCCTGTTTCTCCTTCATCAAGGTACTTCAGGATATTATGGGTTCCTAACTCCAGAGAACTGTCTTTAACAAAAAGGGTGTCTTTAATATTGGGCACGGAGGCGCCGGCATAAACTGGTAGTCCTAACACACCAAAAATAAAATAAAACTTTAACTTCTCCATAACTTTATCACTCCCTGTAGTTATTATTCATTAATACTTCGTCCCAGTGAGTGGATTTTAAAAACAAAAAAACCCGAAATGATGACGTCCTGATGAATCCGGACGATCTCACTTCGGGTTTTGCCCGACTTAACGGTAACAATCCACTGCGGCGAATATACCTAACCTGATTTTTAAAAACACGTTTTTAAACCCGTTATGCCGGGTATATTGCCGGAATGAGATATGAATCTCATTTCTCATGAATGATGCGGAGAATACTCTGAAAGAGGGTAATAATATAAAAGGCAGTGATTCATCCGGAGATTTACCACGCGGATAAAAGCGAAATACTCCTTTTCAATAACAGGATTTTCCTCAAAAAATTGCCTTAAACCCGCCGTTCCATTTCACAAGGTGGTTACCTACCGTTACTAAAAAGTCGCCGCGCTTTCAGCAAATTGAAGTTAAAATTAGCCATCCGCCAAACACTTATCAGAAAATGGCTTCCGATGAAGATAGTGCTCATAGTGATAGGCGTTTTCGTGTTCATCGCCGTGATTGCGGGTCTGGTGATACGTTCAGCTGCAAAAGACGCTGAAGATGATTATTAAATGAATGGGGGGAAGGGTCCAACATTAACTTCCCGTCCCTTTGTCTGCAGATTTACCCTTTCGCGCTGCCCAAAATAACCCCGTCGATGTCACTGAACATCTCATCCCACTCCTGCTCACCAATATCCATCAGGCCAAAGAAACGCAGCATGAATGCCCCTTCCGTCGCCAGAAAAGCCAGACGAGCTTTTTTACCCTCTGCCGTGGTTAAATCGAGACCGGCGATCCGGCTGCGATACCACTCGCGCGAACTTTCCAGATGCTCCGGCGTTTGGATCAGCATCGCCATCAGTGCGGCCGCCTTAGCGCTTGAGACCTGATCAGAGTTACGGGTTGCCTGCATATGTGCCTGAACAGTGGTGACGGGAGAAGGTGAATCACCGGCGATATTCTCAAAAACGGTGTCATAGGCTTTACCCCAGCGTTCAAACATGGCGTCGATTAGAGCATTTTTATTTCCAAAGCAATACTGTACCCCGCCCTTCGAGATACCCATCGCTTTTGCCACAGAATCAATGGTTAAGCCCGCAGCACCCTGCCTGGCAACGATCTCTTCAGCGGCATCCAGAACCTTATCGCGGTCGATGCTACGTTGACGTCCCATAAAAAAGGCCTTTTCAATACATACGTATGGATTTATATTATTTATAGCACACCATTGTACAGATACCCTGGTGGCAGCGTGGCGGCTCAACCGAACCGCCCTTTTTTCAGAGACTCTATTATGCACGCCAATAACCGCTGGCTGATACTGGCAATCATCACCAGCACACTGTTTTTAATCATTGTCGATATGACTGTTTTATATACCGCCCTGCCGCGCCTGACGCTGGCGCTGGATGCCACGGCGTCAGAGAAACTGTGGATTGTTAACGCTTATCCTCTTGTCGTCGCCGGCTTACTGCCCGGTGCGGGAATGCTGAGCGATCGTCTCGGTCACAAACGTTTATTTATGGCAGGCCTGCCGGTCTTTGCCGTGGCGTCGCTGTGCGCTGCGTTCTCGCCATCAGCAGAGCTCCTTATTGCATCCCGGGCCTTCCTGGCCATCGGTGCCGCCATGATGATGCCCGCAACGCTCTCGATTGTACGTCACGTCTTCACCGATGAGCGCGAACGCGCGCTGGCTATCGGCATTTGGGCCGCCGTGGCTTCTGGTGCCGCCGCACTCGGCCCAGTTGTTGGTGGCGTTTTGCTCGAGTATTTCTGGTGGGGATCCGTTTTTCTGGTCAACGTACCGGTCGTCCTGTTTGTGATCCCTTTCGCCTGGAAACTTATCCCCGATCGCGGGGGAAACCCTGATCGCCCTTATGATCTCGTCGGTTCCGGGCAAATTATGATAGGCCTGGTTGGGGTAATTTACGCGCTGAAAGAGCTGAGCAAACCGGTATCATCGATGCCAGCCCTGATCATTGCAGCCGTTATCGGCATACTCTTTCTGACACTGTTTGCCCGCAGGCAAAAAAGAGCCGTCTATCCGATGATCGATTTCTCGCTGTTCCGCAATCCCGCTTTTGCCAGCGGCGTTGCTGTGGCGATTATCTCCATGATTGCACTGATTGGCGTTGAACTCGTGCTGACCCAGCGTTTACAGCTGGTGCTGGGGTTAACTCCGCTGATGGCAGCACTGTTCATTTTGCCTATTCCCGTCGCTTCTGCGCTGGCCGGTCCCTGGGCCGGTATGATGCTGCCGCGTTTTGGTGAACGCAGGATCATCGTGGGTGGATTTATCCTCACCGCGCTGGGCATTGGCTGTCTGGGCATCGTGTTTGAAAGCCACATTGCCCTTCAGCTGATCTGCCTGTTTGTTCTTGGGCTCGGACTTGGCGGCGCCATCACCGCGGCTTCGACAGCCATTATGCTCAACGCGCCTGAAGAAAAAGCGGGCATGGTCGCCGCGATTGAAGATGTATCCTGGGAGATGGGCGGCGTACTGGGCGTGACGCTGCTCGGTGGCCTGATGAGTGCCGTCTACAGCCGCAGCCTGGTTTTGCCAGACACGCTTCCCGCCGGTGATCTGGTCTACGACAGTCTGGATGAAGCCCTGCGCATTGCCGGTGGAATGAATCATAGCGATGCGACGTTATTAACCCAGCTGGCCCGCACGGCTTTTGATCAGGCATTTCTCGCGGTACTGATATCTGCGGCGGTGTTAATCAGTGCCACGGTGCTGGTGTTGGGCTGCCTGCTGCGTAAGCGACTGAAAGCCCATTATCTGGCAAGCTGATATCGAGGCATTCCGCTATGTCGGACCCCAGCAGTAGTGGAATGCCTGCATCAGGTGATTATCGTTTGGTTTTACCCATCTCAGTTGACCACTGCGCGATCTGCTCAGGGGATAAAAATTTCACCGTTTCTGTATGCGCGTCATCTTGCGCTTTCACTACGCTGGCGATGCAGGGAAATTTTTCCGGCATCTGCCGCAGCAGTTCCCGCTCCTGATCCTCCGGGCTTAAGCTTTTAGCCCCGAGAAAGTCTTCTGACATCCAGATGCGGTATTCCATTTCATTTTTAAGTAGCTTCATAGACCCTCACGTTCTTTGGCTAGCAGATCACTGATACTACAGGATATTCTCTTGCTTGTTACTGAGCAGGCCAAAAACCAGAGAATCAGAAATTTCTTCCCCTACGATCCAGCGTTCTTTGAGCCTCCCTTCAAGCTCAAAGCCCATTCGCATCAGCAAGCCTCGTGAAGCCAGATTATCAGGGTGAATATCCGCCTCAAACCTTCTGATGTTCAGTTTCTGTTGCAGGAAAAGAATAAACGCATGCATGGCTTCACGCATATAGCCTTTTTTCTGCGCATCGGTCGCCAGACAGTAGCCGATTTCAATACGCCGGGAGGCAGCATGGTGGGAAAAGGCGATGCACATGCCGATCACTTTTCCACTGGATTTCTCAACCACGGCAAGCTTCAGATACTCGTTATTTGCCATCGCGGCCATATCATTGCGGATAGCGCTTTCCGCCTCACCCTGTGACTCCCACGCCGTATGGCTCCAATAGCGCAAAACCACCGGGTCACTCATGATAGAGAACCAGTCCTGAGTATCTTCGACAGCAAATGGTCTTAGATCCAGCCTTTCGGTATGGAGTCTGATATTTTCATATTTCATTAAATAACCAGCGTTTATATTCAGTCGGTAAGGTCTTTAATCGTCATATCGGGACCTCATCTTATTATCCAAGACCCGGAATATTCACCCCGAAAATCTGCAATAGCAATACGATATTCAATCCAATGATAACAACCGTACCTAGGGTGGAGACAACCACAGTCAGACGGCTGTTAACGAATTCGCCCATGATGTCACGACGGCGGGTGAACATCACCAGAGCAATCATCGGAGCCGGCAGTGCCAGGCTCAGTACCACCTGACTATAAACCAGTGCGTCAGTGGCATTCACGCCCATCGCCACCACAATGAAAGCCGGGACCATCGTCACCAGACGGCGCAGCCAGACCGGAATGCGAAAACCGACAAACCCCTGCATGATCATCTGACCGGCCATGGTACCGACGACGGAACTGGAGATCCCCGAGGCAATCAATGAGAGCAGGAACACACCTGCCGCGCCAATACCCAGCAGAGGAGTCAGCGTATGATAAGCGGTTTCGATTTCAGCCACATCGCTGTGACCGGCGTGAAACGCGCTGGAAGCCATGATCACCATCGCGATATTCACCAAACCCGCCACCGTCAGGGCAATCACCACTTCGATATTGGAGAAGCGCAGCAGCTTACGGCGCTCACCCTGATTTTTGACATGGGTACGGTTTTGGGTAAGACCCGAGTGCAGGAAAATGGCGTGTGGCATCACCGTTGCGCCGATGATCCCAACCGAGATCGTCAGCGCCTGTGCATCGGGTAATTGCGGCATAATCATTCCCATTCCGGCCGCAGCCCAGTCCACCGGCACGATAAACATCTCCACCAGATAACAGAGTGCAATTACCGCCACCAGCCCGCCAATCATCAGCTCAAGCGGGCGGAACCCACGTTTTTCCACCATCAATAATGCGTAGGTAATAACCGCCGTCACTCCCATACCGGCCAGCAGTGGCATATGAAACAGCAAAGAGAGCGCAATCGCGCCGCCGAGAAACTCGGCTAAGTCGGTCGCCATCGCCGCGACTTCACTGACGCCCCACATTCCCCATACCACCGGCTGTGGGAACTGTTCACGACACATCTCAGCCAGATTTTTATTGGTGACGATGCCCAGTTTGGCTGACAGCGCCTGAAACAACATGGCAATCAGGTTTGCCATCACCACCACCCACAGCAGCGTATAGCCGTACTTCGAACCAGCCTGAATATTAGTGGCGAAATTACCCGGATCCATATAAGCAATCGAGGCGATCACTGCCGGTCCGGCAAACAGCAGCGGAGTCATCATGCCGCGCTTACGCCCGGAGAGCACGTTACCAATGGCTGCGTTAGTTCGCTCAGTCAATGAGGAAGAGGGATTCACTTCACGCATACTCGTTCTTACCCTGTGTGGTTGAATTATTATTATGTTGTTCGATTTTCATTCTCTGCCGTCAAATATAGCACTGGCTATACTACATAGAGCAAGCTTGGTTTGAGGCCAAATTGCGCCATTCTGTATCAAAATATGACGTGCTCTCTGACAGGGGGAAACCAAAGGTCATAAAGTGTTGCCCCGTTGTGCCGAAAACGATGCCACAAGCTCCAACGCCTGCGCATTGCAAGGGCGTTGGACCTATAAAAAAGGCTCACCGAAGTGAGCCAGTCCCCGCCGTTCAGGGCGTTAGTGATGGTCCCTGCGATACAGGTCCCACTCATCAATTCTTTCGCCACTGGGCAGCAGACAGTCCGCGCGGATGCCAGCGCTGGTTTGCACGCTTTGTGATTGACCGCCCTTTTCATGACAATAAACGGCGGCCGGGTTCGCCATACCAATGGCCTTCTGCGCATCCGGGGGTTCCTGAGATGGTGCACATCCCGCCAGAACACATATCAGCATGGCGATCAGTAATGTTTTCATCGTAATTCCTGCAAAGTGCGAGGTGATAAATGCCCGATTGATAAGATCAGGGTAACAGCAAAATGTGAGTTTTTTGGCGATTCCTGCGCCCGGTTTCCACCGCCGTTGCGAGATGCATTCCAAATCTAAATACAACTCCCTGTAAATACATCCAGCCTGTTTCTTTGTATCGATGGCAGGAATAGAGTCTGTTCACTGCGGCAGAATCCGCAGCCGGAATTGGAGCTCCGCGTATCTGGTACTGAACAAACTTGTTTTTTTCAGGGGCAATATGCACGCTTCAAACCGTGGCTCAGACAGGGCAACCCTTGTGGTTGGCCGGTCGCTAGATCCGGAGTTCCAAACCTGTCTGAGTCACACCTTTAGATTGGAACATGAAGGCGCGATGACACTTAACATCTGGCAAAGGACTGATCATCATGGCTAACGCAGCAACCTCAAGCTCTGAAAACTCCATCACCCTGTTCCGTTCGCTGATTGCCGAACTGGATTTGAGCCCGCTTAGCGAAACGCAGTTGTATGACCTTGGTGCCGTCGCCGCAGAATCCGCTGAAGGGTTGTGTCAGGGTTTGCTGTGCATCAGCGAAGCACTGGAGAACAGCGAAGCGCTGCCGCCTGCTGGCATTCCGCAGGTGAGCGCTTATCTCAAGGCTGCCGCACATCTGATGCCGATGTTGTTTGAGTTATGTGAACAGGCGAATAATGGATTAGTTAAGGCCAGAAAAGTCGCAGCCTATTCATTGAACTGAGAGTGTGAACAGCAGGACTGAACAGAAACATTAAAAAGTCCGCCGGTGTTCAAAGGCGGGCCAGATTCGAACAGTGAAGTTTTAACGGAATGGTGAATTCAGTGGCACTTCCGTATTGCGTTCATGCGTGATTCTGATTCTGATTCTGATTCTCAGGTCATGGCGAATCATCTCTATTGCCCTGAACTACAAAATTCACCCACGGTTGAGTTAATTTCGCGAAAGATTAATAAGTTACAAAATCATACATTTTATCTTGATCACTCTTAAGATTTTTTCATAAAGAAGAAAACCCAAATATGGCAGTACACCGCAGTGTTAGTGATATTTTCATCACTCCTCAAATTTTCTGCTCATGGGATTAATATCACCCTGAGTGATAATAGCAAACACATTAATACCTTTGACTATTGGACTTACGATATTAATAAGAGAAAATTCCTACAACTCACGAGTGATTCAGAAAATTGAAGGAATAATCTTAAAGAAAATTCTTAGCAAATGGGGATTAAAACAATTAAACATATTTTTTTCCAAAAAAATAATTATCTACTCCACCCTTATACTGACACAGTGTAAATTATACAAAAAATATCATTAACCCATTGAACCTAAACAAATAATAAGGAAAGGATTTTCTAAGTACTTACCGAAAACCAGCAGTAATACTTTCAGATAAAATGCTATAGATTCCTTATCCTCTCTGAAAGTATTGATTAATTTTCGTTAAAGAATATTATGCGCCAGTAAGAACCTCATGAGTAACATCCGCAATGAGCGTGTCTTGCTTTAACTCCATTTGTGGCCTTGCAGGAAGCAGCGCTCTCCCTTTTCTGCTTGTCGCAAAATATATAACGCCCTAACTACAAGCAGGGAATTAGCAATGTCTAACAGCTTCCAAAATGAGATACCCAAAGCACGCGTTAATATAAAACTTGACCTACACACCGGTGGTACGCAGAAAAAAGTCGAACTGCCATTAAAGCTGATGGTGATGGGTGATTACAGCAACGGCAAAGAAAACCGCCCGCTGTCTGAACGCGAAAAAGTGAATATTAATAAGAATAACTTTAACAGCGTGCTGGCCGAACTCAGCCCGTCGCTGAATCTGACCGTTGAAAACACACTGGCAGGCGATCGCAGCGAAGAAAACGTCAGACTCTCCTTCAACGAAATGAAAGATTTTGAGCCTGAGCAGGTTGCCCGCCAGATCCCGCAACTGCGCGCCATGCTCGCCATGCGTAATTTATTGCGCGACCTCAAAGCCAATCTTTTAGACAACGCCACCTTCCGTAAAGAGCTCGAAACCATCCTTAAAGATGACACGCTGAGCAATGACTTACGTAACGAACTGGCGGCTCTTGCCCCGAAAAACGCTTAACCCTTCCTGAACCGGATTAACCTGAGACGATGCTTATGTCTGTTAACACAGAAAATAGTCAAGAAAGCCGCACAACCGTGCTGGAATATGCCGACGCAGGAAGTGTGTACGCGTCATTATTTGAAAAAATCAACCTGACCCCGGTCTCATCGCTAGGCGACGTTAACGTCTTCCAGGACAATCTGGCGATGTCTGACGTCACCACCGACGAGCGAGTAACCGCCGCGGTACAGGTGTTCCTTGAGCGCCTGAAACAGTCAGGCCA
>Ga0105856_1000308_pt1 | contig 26158 bp, 25 predicted proteins | sample OrgsoiDNA_201060_FD_89681 | JGI IMG/M metagenome (GOLD analysis project Ga0105856, IMG submission 89681) | Permafrost soil microbial communities from the Arctic, to analyse light accelerated degradation of dissolved organic matter (DOM) -... | ecosystem: Environmental > Terrestrial > Soil >...
ATTAAAAGACCGAACTGTATTCGCCCAGCTCAACCTGCACGGATTTAATCTGTGTGTAATGTTCGAGGGTGCTGACACCGTTTTCGCGGCCCACGCCGGAATGCTTGTAACCCCCGACGGGCATGGCGGCGTCCGATTCGCCCCAGGTGTTAATCCAGCAAATACCGGCTTCAAGCTGGTGGATCACGCGATGCGCAGTATTAAGATCCTGAGTGACCAGACCCGCCGCCAGACCGTATTCAGTCTCGTTGGCGCGGCGTATCACCTCCTCTTCGCTGTCGTAAGACAGAATGCTCATCACCGGCCCGAAGATCTCTTCGCGGACAATTTTCATCTCGTCGTGGCAGTCGGTGAACACGGTCGGGGCTACGTATGCGCCTTTGGCATAATCGCCGACGATAATGCGCTCACCACCGGCCAGCAGGCGTGCGCCTTGGCTCTTGCCGCTTTCGATATAGCGCAAGACCGACTCCATGTGTGCGAAGCTAACCAGCGGGCCGAAGTTGACCTTTTCATCGGTCGGGTCACCCAGTCGGATGCGCTGTACGCGCTCAAGAATTTTGGCTTCGAATTCGGCTTTCAACGCGTTAGGGACAAACACGCGGGTGCCGTTAGTGCATACCTGACCCGAGCTGTAGAAGTTTGCCATCATGGCGATGTCGGCGGCTTTATCCAGACAGGCATCAGGGAAGATGATCAGCGGTGATTTACCGCCCAGCTCCATGGTGACCTCTTTTAGCGTCGAAGCCGAGGCGCTCGCCATCACTTTTTTGCCGGTGGCGACGCCGCCGGTGAAAGAGACTTTGGCGATATGCGGATGATCGGTCAGGGCTTGCCCGACGCTAGCACCGCTGCCGGTCACCACGCTAAACACGCCGTTAGGTACGCCTGCTTCGGTAAAGATTTCCGCCAGTTTTAGCGCGGTCAGTGAGGTCACTTCACTCGGTTTAAAGATCATGGCATTACCGGCAGCCAATGCCGGGGCGGACTTCCACAACGCAATTTGGATCGGGTAATTCCACGCGCCAATCCCGGCGACCACGCCCAGCGGTTCGCGGCGGGTATAGACGAAAGAAGAGTCGCGCAGCGGGATTTGCTGGCCTTCCAGCGCGGGAATAAGCCCGGCGTAATACTCGAGCACGTCAGCGCCGGTGACGATATCCACCGCCGTGGTTTCAGACAGCGGTTTACCGGTATCAGCGGTTTCAATCGCCGCCAACTCGTCATTGCGGTCGCGCAGAATATCCACCGCGCGGCGCAAAATGCGCGAACGCTGCATGGCGGTCATTGCGGCCCAGACTTTCTGGCCTTTGCGCGCAGCGCTGACGGCGATATCAACGTCTTCGGCGGTGGCGTTTGGCAGAGTGGCAATGACTTCGCCATTGGCCGGATTGATGGCGTCAAACGTCTCGTTGCCGGTGCTTTCCTGATAGCGTCCATCGATATACAGTTTTTGTGTGCCATAGCGGGACATAATTCACTTCTCCTCGGTCAGTGCGGTCTGGTTCAGGCGGTTGGCGCGGTGGCCGTGATCTGCGATTCGATAAAACGATAGGTAATGATTAACGCTTCTTCGCGGTTAAAAGGTTTACCGCTCAATGCGGACCTTAACCACAGGCCGTCGATCAATCCGGCCATGCCTTTTGCGGCAATGCGCGCCGCGTCTTTAGGCAGGAATCGCCTGAACTCAGAACATAAATTTGAATAGAGTCGGCGGCTGTTCACTTGCTGCAAACGGTGCAACTGCGGGTGATGCATGCTGCTGGCCCAAAAAGCCAACCAGGTTTTCATCGCCGCGCCGTTGGTCTGGCTGTCGTCAAAATTAGCCTGAGCAATGGCATGTAACCGTGCCGTTGGTGCGTTGTCATCAAGCTGTGAAAGCCGTGCCTGCACCCCCTCCCCTAAATGACTGAGCAAATAACGCATGGTGGCTTCCAGCAAACCATTCTTGTCACGGAAGTAGTGACTGATGATGCCGTTCGAGACACCAGCGCGGCGGGCAATTTGTGAAATAGACGCTTCATGCATCCCCACTTCATTCACAGCCGCCAGTGTTGCCTCAATCAATTGCTGCCGTCTTATCGGCTGCATTCCTACTTTGGGCATGGGGTAACTCCTGAAAAATCGGTCTGCCGAATACCCTTTTTTAACCAGTTATTCGGACGTTTTTAACCTTGGTGCTGACCCTATTTAACTTTTTTTTGATTGAACGTTCAATCAAAAATGCATATATTTTATTGCCAATACGTTAGAAATTTGTATGAAAAATGCATAGGAAATGCAGGGTAATGGGTTCTAATTCATTGATAATAAGTTAATTAATAAACATAACAGGGGATACGATGGCTGCTGTCGATACGACGGATAAACTGTCCGATAAACCGCGCGATAAACTTAACAAAGTGGTTTTCTTCACGTCTGCGGGTTTGATTTTGGCGTTCACGCTGATGTCGATTTTCTTTACCGCACTATCAGGAAAATGGCTCAGTAGTGCGCTTAATTGGGTGTCTGCAACCTTTGGCTGGTATTACATGCTGGCTGCTACGCTGTACATCGTGTTTGTAGTGTTCATTGCCTGCTCGCGCTTCGGCTCGATAAAACTTGGCCCTGAACAATCCAAACCCGAATTCAGCATGATGAGTTGGGCTGCAATGCTGTTCGCCGCGGGGATAGGCATCGATTTGATGTTCTTCTCGGTCGCGGAACCGGTGACGCAATATATGTTACCGCCGGAAGGTGACGGTCAGACGCTGGAAGCCGCGCGTCAGGCCATGACCTGGACGCTGTTCCACTATGGCCTGACCGGCTGGTCGATGTACGCCCTGATGGGGATTGCGTTGGCCTATTTCAGTTACCGCTATAATCTGCCGTTGACCATTCGCTCCGCCTTGTATCCCATTTTCGGCAAGCGCATCAACGGCCCAATCGGCCACAGCGTGGATATCGCGGCGGTGGTCGGGACCATTTTCGGTATTGCCACCACACTCGGTATCGGTGTCGTGCAGTTGAACTACGGGCTCAATGTCCTGTTCAAAATCCCGGAAAACCTGACCGTGCAGGCATCGCTTATCTTGCTGTCGGTGGTGATGGCGACAGTTTCCGTGACCTCTGGCGTCAATAAAGGCATCCGTATTCTGTCTGAGCTGAACGTGTTGTTGGCGCTTGGCCTGATTCTTTTCCTGCTGTTCTTCGGCAATACCGAGTTCCTGCTCAACGCGCTGGTGCTCAACATTGGTGATTACATCAATCGCTTTATGGGCATGACGCTCAACACCTTTGCTTTTGATCGTCCAACCGAATGGATGAATAGCTGGACGCTGTTCTTCTGGGCATGGTGGGTTGCCTGGTCACCGTTTGTCGGCCTGTTCCTTGCCCGTATTTCACGTGGCCGAACTATTCGCCAGTTCGTGCTGGGTACGCTGATCATTCCCTTTGTCTTCACCCTGCTGTGGCTGTCGATTTTCGGTAACAGTGCGCTGTACCAGATTATTCATGGCAATCTCGATTTCGCCAATGAAGTGATCGCCCACCCAGAACGCGGGGTTTATAGCCTGCTGGCACAGTATCCTGGCTTCACGCTGAGTGCTTCAGTAGCCACGATCACCGGCCTGCTGTTCTATGTGACTTCGGCGGATTCCGGTTCGCTCGTACTTGGCAACTTCACCTCAAAACTGGCCGACATCAATAATGATGCGCCGAACTGGCTGCGTATTTTCTGGTCCGTCACCATCGGCGTGCTGACGCTGGGTATGCTGATGACCGACGGCGTCTCTGCCCTGCAAAACGCCACGGTGATCATGGGGTTACCCTTCAGTTTCGTGATCTTCTTCATCATGGCAGGCCTGTATAAATCGCTTCGATTGGAAGATTACCGCCGCGCCAGCACCCAGCAATCCCTGGCGCCTATTCCGGCAACGGGTGGCGATGCCGTGCTCAACTGGAAACAGCGTCTGTCACGGGTCATGAACTATCCGGGCACCACCTACACCCAGAAAATGATGGATACCGTCTGCCGCCCGGCGATGTTGGATGTCGCGCAAGAGCTTGAACTGCGCGGGGCGAAAGTCGAGTTTAAAGAGCATGAGCCGCAAGATGGTGAGAAACTTAACCATCTCGAACTGATTGTTGCCCTTGGTGAAGAGCAGAACTTTGTCTATCAAATCTGGCCTGTGCGCTACGCCGTTCCGGCCTTTACCTATCGCGCTCGCGCCGGTAAATCGAATTATTACCGTCTGGAAACCTTCCTACTCGAAGGGACACAGGGTAACGATTTAATGGACTTCACCAAGCACCAGGTGATCAACGACATTCTCGACCAGTACGAACGTCACCTGAACTTCCTGCATATTAATCGTGAAGCACCGGGAAATACCTTAACCTTCCCCGAGCAAACCAGTTAATCACTGACTGCTCACTAAAAACCCGCGACTCGCGGGTTTTTTTATGCGGCAAACTGACTCTGGCACTCACCGGTTAACGTAAAAACGGCAGCACCTTCTCCAGCAGTAACTCCGGTTGCTCTTCGGCAATGTAATGGCCGCAGGGTAACGCCCCGCCCTGCACCTCTTCCGCTACCTGCTTCCATTCAGCCAACGGGTTAAAACATTGGCCGACAGTGCCCTTTTCGCCCCACAGGATCAACAGCGGACAACTGAGTTTGCGAGATGCATTCAGGTCAATTTGATCGTGTTGCAGGTCGATACTGGCCGCTGCCCGATAGTCCTCGCAAATCCCGCGCGCCGTGCCATCAAGTTGCAGACAACGCAAATAATCTGCGTAAGCTTCTTCAGTGAAAGGGGTCATGCCAGCACTGCGACTGCCCATAACGCTGCGCAGATACTGCGCGGGGTCAGCGGTGATCAGCGTCTCAGGGAAAGGGGCGGGTCGGATCAGGAAGAACCAGTGCCAGTAAGCGCGAGCAAAGGCTTCGTTGGTCTGTTGATACATGGAAAGCGTCGGGGCGATGTCCATCAGCACCATACGCTTAACGGCATCAGGGTGATCCAGCGCCAGACGATGCGCCACGCGGGCACCGCGGTCATGAGCGATGACGCTGAACTGATTGAATCCGAGACCGGCCATCAGTTCCAACTGGTCCTGCGCCATTTCACGTTTGCTGTAGCGCAGATGTTCGGCGTCCGGTTCGGGTTTACCGCTGTCACCGTAGCCACGTAAATCGGCGAGAACCACGGTGAATTGAGAAGTCAGATGTGGCGCGACTTTATGCCAGATAGCCTGCGTTTGTGGGTGACCATGCAGCAAAAGTAGCGGTTCGCCCTGTCCGGCAACGCGGTACGCAATCTCCGTTCCGCTAACCAGCATCCGGCCTTGGGTAAAATGTTCAAACATGGGTTTTCTCCTTTTTTACTCATCTTAGCCGCTGGCCGCACGGCGACAAGGCGACAAATGAAGATTGCCGGTTCACGATCCGTGTTTTAACGCACCACACTCAGGCCATTGCCGGAGAGCCGTGAAGTTTGCGACGCTGACATTATCCATTAGGTTCATCAGGGCAATGAAATGAAGCCAAAAACGCTGTATGAAAAACACATCGACAGCCACACCGTTCGTACGCTGGATGACAAAGGCCACGTGTTGCTTTACATCGACCGTCAGGTGATTAACGAATACACCAGTCCGCAGGCCTTCAGCGGACTGCGCGATGCTAACCGCCGCGTCTGGCGACCAGAAACCTCGCTGGCGGTGGTGGATCACGTCAACCCAACGGCACCCGAGCGCACGCGCCAGATGCCGGATGCCGGTGGCGCGCGTCAGGTCTCCTATCTGGCTGAAAATTGCGAAGAATTTGGTATTGAACTGTTTGATATTCTGGATAAACGTCAGGGTATCGAGCACGTGGTGGCACCGGAACAAGGCTTTATCCTGCCGGGCATGGTGATTGCGGCTGGTGATAGCCACACCACCACCTATGGCGCGTTGGGGGCCTTTGGTTTTGGTATCGGCACCTCAGAAATTGAACATCTGCTGGCGACCCAAACGCTGGTCTATAAACGCCTGAAAACGATGCGCGTGACGGTCAACGGCACGCTTAATAACGGCATCACCGCCAAAGACGTGGTGATGGCGCTGGTGGCAAAAATCGGTGCGGCGGGAGCTACGGGTTATGCCATTGAATTCCGTGGTCAAGGTATCGACATGCTGAGCGTCGAAGGCCGCATGACTATTTGCAATATGGCGGTAGAAGCCGGGGCGCGTGGCGCTTTCATGGCGCCCGACGACAAAGTGTTTGCTTACCTGCAAGACAAACCGCGCGCGCCAAAAGGCCAGCAATGGCAGGACGCCGTCCACGTTTGGCGCAATTTGCGCAGCGACGACGGTGCCGTTTTTGATCTTGAAGTCGAACTCAACGCCCAAGATATCGCGCCAATGGTGAGCTGGGGAACCAGTCCAGACCAGGCGTTGGCTATTAGCGGTCAGGTGCCAGATCCCGAATCCGAGCCGGATGCCTCACGCCGTAAAGACTTACAGCGTGCGCTCAATTACATGGGCCTGCGCGCCGGTCAGCCGCTTAACAGCATTAACATTAGCCACGCGTTTATTGGCTCTTGCACCAATGCACGCATTGAAGATTTACGCGCCGCCGCCGAGGTGGTGCGTGGCAAAACGGTGGCCTCAACGGTACGCGCGATGATCGTTCCCGGCTCCAGTCAGGTGCGCGCACAGGCGGAAGACGAAGGCCTAGCCGAGATCTTTATTCAGGCCGGTTTTGAATGGCGGCAGTCCGGCTGTTCTATGTGCTTAGCGATGAACGACGACGTGCTGTCGCCCGGTGACCGCTGTGCATCGAGCACCAACCGTAACTTTGAAGGCCGTCAGGGCGCAGGCGCACGCACCCATCTGATGAGTCCGGCGATGGTTGCGGCGGCCGCCATTTGCGGTCATCTGACCGATGTTCGCCATCTGTAAGGGGATAATCATGCAAGCTTTTAACGTATTAACCGCCGTGGCTGCACCGTTACCCGCAGCCAACGTCGATACCGATGTGATCATGCCTAAGCAATTTCTGAAGGGCATCGACCGTAACGGGCTGGATCGCGGTGTGTTTTTTGATCTGCGATTTTTGGCCGACGGCACGCCGGATCCGGCCTTTATTCTCAACCAACCGGAATGGCAGTCGGCAAAATTCCTGCTGGTTGGCCCGAACTTTGGTTGCGGTTCAAGCCGTGAACATGCGGTGTGGGGGCTAAAACAGTTGGGCATTCGGGCGCTGATTGGCACCACCTTTGCGGGGATCTTCTTCGACAACTGCCAACGCAACGGCGTGCTTACCGTACAACTGACGCCAGAGCAATGGGCGCAGGTTGCCGAACAGGTCACACAAGCTCAGAGCAATGAAATTACCGTGGATTTACCAGCGCAAAAGATTGGTCTGCACAACGGCGAGCAGGTCGAATTTGCTATTGATGAACTGAGCAAGCTGTCACTGCTTAACGGACTGGATGCGATTGGCAATACGCTGCGTTACAGCGATGACATCCGTAAGTTTCAGCAAGCCCATTTGCAACATAACCCGTGGCTGGCTTGATAATAAATCGTTTCAGCCCAGTAACTGACTAAAACGCTGATGCAGGAATTCTACGCAGACTCGTAGCTTAGCGGAATCCGCCAAACGGGTGGGATAGACCGCCCAGACGCTGGCTGGCTGCGAGAATTGCGTTAATACCTGCACCAGTTCGCCACGGTCAATATAAGGCTGGACGTCCCACTGTGAGCGCAAAATAATGCCGTGATGCTTTAGCGCCCACTGTAGGACGACTTCGCCACTGTTTGAGGAGAGCGCCCCTTTGACTCGAACGCGCTGCTCTTCGCCTTCTCCGGCGGTCAGTGACCAAATGCCAAAAGGATTATCGCGCTCTTTCAGTACCAGACACTGATGCTGCGTCAGGGCGTCAAGTGAGTCCGGTTCCCCCTGCGCTGCCAGATACTGCGGCGAAGCGCAAAGAATGCGCTGATGCTGCGCCAATTTTTTACCGATGTGCTGTTCGGGTATGTCGTCACCGACCAGAATTTCCAGATCAATGCCTTCAGCAACTAAATCCACCACCCGATCAAACAGGTCTAAGCGTAGGTTCAACTGCGGGTAGCGTTCTGCCAGTTCGGCTACCGCCGGTGCCACATGACAGCGGCCAAAACCAAATGAACTGCAAATATGTACGTTGCCACGCGCTTCGCTTCGCGAGTCGGATAAGTCACCGAGGAATTGGTCGAAGTTGTCGAGGATCTGCAAGGCCCAGCGCTGGGCGCGTTCGCCATCTTCGGTCAGACGAACGCCGCGCGTTGAGCGATGCAGCAAACGCGCATTCAGCGCCTCTTCAAGGATCTGAATCCGCTTACTGACATAAGCTGGAGACTGCCCCAGCTCGGTGGCCGCAGCCGCAAAACTTTGCTTATTCACTACCGCCAAAAAAACCCGTAAGTCTTCGGCCAGCGGCAGGCGATCACGTTCACTGGTCATGGTTACTATCCGTCAGCCAGGGGGTTAATTGATCTATTAATAAAGTTATTGCGCGTTATGAACGTCACGGCTTCTGACGCCTGCATTATCCATCTTTTCGCGCGCTTCCTGAATGTCACCGCTTTCGATTTCCAGTTTTGCCTGATCATGTCCCTGCGACGGGGTGAGCGCCAGTTCAACCATAATCGGAAAGTGGTCAGAGCCCATGGGTTCAAGACGTTGCAGGTCAATCAGGGTGAATTCTTTACTGTGAAAAACGTGGTCTAGCGGCCAGCGAAGAAACGGATAGCTGGCGTGAAAGGTGTTGTACATGCCGCGCCCGCGACGCGGATCCAACAGACCACTGACTTTCATAAACAGCCGCGTGGTCCGCGACCAGGCTACGTCGTTCAGGTCACCCGTGACAATGGTCGGATAACGCGAACGCGACGCGGTATGGCCGACGGCCACCAGCTCGGCGTCACGGTTAGTCGATTCATCATCTTCGGTTGGACTCGGCGGCATCGGGTGCAAACAGTGCAACACCACTTGATCGCCGGAGGTCAGTTCAGCACGAAAATGCATCGATGGGATACCTTCTGCCACTAAATATTGAATTTTAGCGTCGAACAGCGGCAAACGTGAATAAACGTGCATCCCGTAGAGATTATCCAGCGGGCATTTCAGGGAATGCGGGTATTCCGCTTCCAGCACAGACATTTGCTGTTCCCACCAGCGATCCGTTTCCAAGAGCACTACAATATCCGGCTGGTTTTTGCCAATGATCTCAAGAAGTTTAGCCGACTTACGGTTAGTCATCAGCACGTTACAGTTGATAATTTTGATCCGCGGGTGCCCATTCGGCACGGTCTTTTTCACCTGCCGCGGAAAGAGCCGCGTGTAGGGCATGATCCACCACGCCTGATACACCATGCACGCCAGCGACAGAACAATGATAAGCGTGGCCAGCGGGCCGCCAAACGGCAAAATCCACAGCTCGGTCAGCAGAAACAGTAATGACAGTATCGCCATCTGTAGACGGGGGAAGTCCCATACCCTCACCCACCAGCGTTGATTTTTCGACAACGGCAATAAAGTCAGCAACGTCATGATAGCCGTCAGCACGCTGACAATAATTCGAAGTGCATCCATGTGAGGATAAGCCCTGATAAATAATTGAAAGAAAGCAAAATTACTGTTGTTAATTGATTGTGACGCAAAAAACCAAGCTTGAGAAACGATACTTTGGACAAAATAAAGGCCCGACTAGGCTAAGCAGCTCATCGGGCCTTTGAGATCATTTCGCGTCCTGACTATTTGACGTCAGGGACGTGGCACCAGTTGCGCTGCTCGACTATCCCGCCATTTGGCGAGGTGTAGCCAATACAACCCAGAATGGAATCAAACAGCTTTTCGTGGAACACCGGCTTTTTCTCGGCGGCTAATTTTTGCAATTGGTCGAAGCCCGCACGGTTATGGTCGTCAGACAGGAATTTGTCGGAAGCCCAGACCATGATCGGTACGGTTCGTTGCTCAATCGGCGCGTGATCACGCGGTGTGCCATGGAAATGCATGCTTTTAGAAATAGATTCACCGTGATCTGAGGCGTAAAATACAATGGCGTTTTTGTCGCGCAATTGGTTAAACACCTGCTCAAGGAAGTAGTCGGTATACAGCAAGGAGTTGTCATAAGCGTTGATCATCTCCTCGGTTGAGCACGAATCATCGATCCCCATGCACTCTGGCTGATACTTGGCGAAAGAACGCGGGTAGCGGTCGGAATAGAGATAGTGCGACCCTTTGGTATGCAAGATGATCAGATGCTGGCCTTGCGGGTAATTGGCCATCGAATCTTTCATCTCATCGACCAGCAGCATGTCGTCCACCGGCTTACCGGCATTACGTTTTTCCGATGCAATGTTTTCACGCAGCGAGTAATCATTTACGCGGGTTTTGTTGTAGAACCAGGCTTCGCTCTGCATCGAGTAAAGTTCTGAGCTCCAGCCATTGCTTTTCATCACCGAGAAAACGTTAGCTTCTTTCAAGGTACGCTGTGGGGCTTCAGACGCACCGCCTTCGCGCACAAACATACAGCGCAGCGACAGTTTGGTGGAGGTGTCACAGGAATAGCCTTGTAATACCGCGAGATTTTTCTCTTTGCTCAGATACGGCGTGTTGTCACGGTCATAGCCGTAAACCCCCATATGGTCACGGCGCGCACTTTCACCAATCACGAACACCACGTACAAATCCTTTACGTCTTTTGGCGGCGTGTAGGTGAAGTGTTTGGCCGGGTCATACAGATTTTTAGTATCTTCCGCCTGACTGTAAGAGCTGTAGGCAAACAGGCCGAGCGCCGACAGCCAGTTGGATGGCGAATAGGTTCCTTCCACCACGCCGCCGTAGCTCGCCATCATGCGGTTATTCACCACATCATGCTTGTCCTGCACTTTGCCCATCACGCGCAGCGGCACGTAGCACGCCAGACCGGCAATAATCAGCAGCGCCACGTTGGTCACTAGCCGCTTAATCCGCGTCTCTTTCAGTGCCGCGCCGGGCATTTTGCTGCCCCACAGCAAAATCAGCGGGATCAGGCTAAACAGCACAATCCAGCCCACAAAATGGGTACCAATGGATTCTTTCGACAGATCAATAGAGTCAGACGCCAGCGCCGCAGCCAGAATGCCGTAGCCGATATCAACATTGAACAAGATCATGTAATAACTGGCGGCCACCGACGAAATCACAATCAGACTGAGCAGCAGACGGAACACCGTTTTACCGGTAAAGGAGACTAACAGTGTAAGGAAGTAAACCAGCGCGAACGCGGCGACCATTTCTACCGCAATCGACAAGGCATTGTCGTAATGCAGTTGAGCAAAGCGGCGGTAGAAAATCGGTAGGTTAAGCAGGATCCCGAGATAAAGTGCAATAAACAGAGAAATTTTCTGTTGCGAAAGGTGACGTAATTTTTGCATCAGTCAGTGGAGCTCTTTTTAGATAGTCAGTATGCGTTATGCTGCCCGCGCGTGCCGAAGTGAAAAAATGACGCGTAAGAGTGCACTTCGATAACTTCTTCTGACCAGCAAATAATGCTTTTGGTTCTCCTTTAATCATTTCATTGAATGTAATAATGTAACTATATTCATGAAACGCATGCATTTCAATAAGATAGAAAACCGCACTTTTGCCGCTTTTTTAAGTTTATTGAAGATTTATTGAGAAGGGTCCCCAATAACTTCCTCGTGTCGTGTCGGAAACTGCAACGTAAAGCGGGTCTTACCCTGACCTAGACTGTGCACCGACACACTACCCTGATGCAGCGCCATAATGGCGTGCACAATGGACAATCCCAGCCCATTCGAACTGCCGCCTTCGCTGCGGGCGGCGTCGGCGCGGTAAAAGCGGTCAAAGAGTTTATCGCGTTTCTCAGCAGGAATAGGCGCACCGATGCTATCAACATGTACCCGCGTATTCGGCCCTGTTTGCTCGACCTGCACGCTTATCGGCGTATTTTCATCGCCATAGCGAATGGCATTGGCGACAAGATTGCTCAACGCCCGCTGGAAAAGCATCGGGTCAGCGTACAGTGTTGCTCCGCCGTGACACATCCGTGGGTCACAGACCAGTTGCATCCCCCGCTCTTCAGCCAACCCCTCAAAGTAATCGACCACGCGCTGCGTTTCAGACGCCAACGCCAGCGGCGTAATATTGAGCACTGAATGGGCGTGCGATGCGCGGGCCAAAAACAGAATATTTTCTACCATGCGCGAAATGCGCTCCAGCTCCTCCATATTATTGGCCAGCAGGGTTTCATACTCTTCGGTCGTGCGCGGTTGATAAAGCGCCACCTGACAGTGCCCCATCAGCGCACCCACCGGCGTGCGGATCTCATGAGCCAGATCGGCAGAAAATTGGGTCAATCGCTCATAACCCTCCGCCAGCCGGTCGAGCATGGCGTTGAACGATAAGATTAACGGCTGCAATTCTTGCGGCGCATGTGCCGAACTGAGACGCGTCGCCAGACTGGTCGGGTGAATGCTGGCGGCCTCTTGCGCCATTTTACGCAGCGGCCGCAGGCCACGGCGGATCACGCTGTAGCCCAGCGCGGCAATCAAAATGTAGGCCAGCAAGACCGCCCCGATGATTTCCACCCGAAACGACGCCAGCATTTGCGACTCCGCGCCCATAAAATGCGCGGCGTAAATGTTGACGGTACGGCCATCTTGCATCCGCACCGCGGCCGAGATAAATCGCACTGGCGTGCCGTCAGGCGCGGTCATCGGATGGATATTGTTGAGCGTTAATTCAATGCCGTCGGCCACCGGCGTAAAGTCCGGCAGGACCAGATGCGACGGATTAACGTTGATGATCTGAGTATTGTCTTGGAGGCGAAATTGCAGAATATCACGCTCATTGCCCAGCATATTTTCAAACAATTGCGGACTGTGGCTGAGCTGTGTCAGCGGGAAATCATTGGCCAGGAGTTGGCGGAAATACTGCACCCGCCCCGCCACTTGATAGTCGGCACGGCGAATAAGCTCTTTTTCGATCGAATAATAAAGGTAGAAACCGACGGCGCTAACCACCAGCGCGGCAATCAGGCCAAACAGCAGCGTGGCGCGCAACGTCAGAGAAATGGCGCGTTTCGGCTTTGTCGCAACACCGGGTTTTTGAGTGGATGAGATCATGGACGCACTTCGCACACATAGCCAATACCGCGCACGGTATGAATCAGTTTGATATCAAAAGCGCGATCAATCTTGGCGCGCAGCCGTTTGACCGCCACGTCGACCACATTGGTGTCACTGTCGAAATTCATATCCCACACTTGCGAGGCGATCATGGTGCGCGACAGCACTTCGCCTTCGCGGCGCATTAATAGATGCAGCAACATAAATTCTTTGTTGGTCAGGGTGATGATTTGATCTTGTCGGGTTACGCGGCGGCGCAGAACGTCGAGATGCAAATCCGCCAGCGCGAAAGTGTCCGCCTCGCGCGCGGTCGGGCGGCGCAGCAAGGTGCGAATACGCAGCACCAGTTCGGTGAAGGAGAAAGGTTTAATCAGGTAGTCGTCCGCACCCAGCTCCAGCCCGTGGATCCGGTCTTGCACTTCATCGCGCGCGGTTAAGAATAGAACCGGCACGTCGCTTTTCTTGCGTAAGACTTCCATCACCTGCCAGCCATTGAGACCGGGCAGCATCACGTCGAGGATAACCGTGTCATACTCTTCTTCCAGCGCCAGGAACAGGCCGTCAGCGCCGTTTCGCGCCAGATCCACGCGGTATCCCGCCTCGCCAAGGCCCTTCTTCAGGTAGTCGCCCGTGCTGACATCATCTTCAATCACCAGGATCCGCATTCAGGCTACCTATTTATTAGAAATCATATAAAACCTATTTTAGCAGCTTAGTCAGTCACTTTTGATGACAATTTTGTCATCAAGTTGTCATCTCACTGTTCCGGTTTATCGTCCACTATTAACTAAGCTATACCCCATAGCGAAAAGTGTATCGCTTTGATCAACCTGCAAAATATGGAGAGTTAACATGACGACTTCGACACGCCTCGCGGGCTTAGTGCTCAGCTCGCTTTTGATGTGTACCGGCGCATTCGCAGCGGATAACGTGATCAAACCCACTCGCGGAACTATTGATTCCGTGACGGATTCTTCCATGCAAATCACCACCCGTCAGGGTGACAAGCTGGATGTTCAGCTTAACGATAAAACCAAAATTAACAGCGTCACCAAGGGTCAGATTGCCGATATTAAAGCCGACAGCTTTATTGGTACGGCGGCGGTTCCCCAAGCCGACGGCACCTTGAAAGCGCTGGAAGTGCACGTGTTTGCGCCAAGCCTGCGCGGCAGCGGCGAAGGTTTCAACCCGTTTGAATCTGCCGATGGCAAAATCAATACCATGACCAACGGCACCGTCGGCAAGCTGGTTAACAGCAATGGCCGCACCCTGACCGTGAAATACCATGATGCCGAAAAAACCGTGGTCGTTCCTGACGACGTGCCGGTAGTGTTACTGGCTCCAGGCGATCGCAGTCTGCTGAAACCCGGCGTAAAAATCGTGCTGTTTGCCGCCAAAGACGATAAAGGCAACTTAGTCGCACACGGCGTGGCAGCCGGTAAAGACGGCGTCGCACCACCGATGTGATCGAAGCAATCGTCAGTCTCCTGTGTCTAACGTTTTACTGACGATGGTCTGAGAGAATGAAGCCAGCCGGTGCGATCCCCCCTCTATCGCGCCGTCTGGCTTTTCCATTTTTTTCCGTAAAGGAGAGATCCGGTGAGCCATCAACCTACCGCGAGCACTTCGCCTTCCCGCGCATTGCCACGTAAAAGAAAAATTCATCCTTGGCCGGTTCGCCTGTGCCATTGGTTAAACCTGCTGGCAATGATCGGCATGGTGATGAGCGGCTGGGGAATTTATAACGCCGATCCGCTGTTCGAATTTCTCACCTTTCCGCAAAGTGCCACCGTCGGCGGCTGGCTCGGCGGTAATATTGCCTGGCATCTGGCGGTGATGTGGCTGCTGGCGGTCAATGCCCTGATCTACCTACTGTGGGGCCTGTTCAGCGGCCATTTTAAACGTGATTTCTTTCCGTTTAGCCCAGCCTCGATTTGGCGTGATGTGGTCAAAGCGCTGACCTTTCGCCTGCCGCACAAATTGGGCGAGTACAACGCGGTGCAAAAAGTGATGTACGTTGGCGTGTTGTTGCTTGGTGCCCTGCTGGTGCTTTCAGGGCTGTCGATTTGGAAGCCGGTGCAGTTCAGCGGTTTGGTGTGGCTGTTCGGCGGTTTTGATCTCGCTCGTTATGTCCATTTCTTTGCCATGAGCGGCGTAATGCTGTTTGTGGTGGTGCATGTTGTGATGGTGCTACTGGTGCCAAAAACCTTTATGACCATGATAACCGGCGGTAAAAAGCAGCCACTCGCGGAGAATGCTGATGAGTAACAAGCCTCTGGCGGATAAGCCTTCCCGTCCTAAAATTATTCTTGAGCCCGACCAGCGCAAAAAGCTGGTGAATATTCAGCGCCGGATGCTGTTACGCTCGGGCTTGACGCTCGGCGCGGTGTCAATGCTGACCGGGTGTAATCTGCAAGACGGCGACAGCGTCGACAAAGTGCTGTGGGCGATGTCGCGCTGGAACGACCGGGTACAAGGCTGGCTGTTTAGCGGGCAGAAATTAGCCCAAACTTACCGCACCGACCAAATCACCACGCCGTTTCGGTTCAATGCCTATTATCCCGAATACAACGTGCCAGATATCGACATCCCCAACTACCGGTTAGAAGTGTCTGGTTTAGTCGACAAAAAAGCACCATGGACGCTGGAGCAATTACAGCGCTTACCACAGGAAAGTCAAATTACCCGGCTGATTTGCATTGAAGGCTGGAGCGCGATTGGGCAGTGGAGCGGCATTCCGCTGAAAGTCTTTCTTCAGCACATCGGCGCAGATTTGACCGCCAAATACGTCGGTTTTAAATGTGATGACCGCTATTACTCCAGCATTGATATGGCCACCGCGCTGCATCCGCAAACCATTCTGGCGCTGGATTTTGGCGGTAAACCTCTGCCGCCCGATTTCGGCTATCCGTTGCGTTTACGCATGCCGACCAAGCTCGGCTTCAAGAATGCCAAACACATCGGCGCGATTTTTGTCACCAACGAATATCCCGGAGGCTATTGGGAAGATCAGGGTTATAACTGGTACAGCGGGATTTAATCGCAGAGCAGTGATGAGATTCAGGCATAAAAAAACCGCCCCAAGAGGCGGTTTTTATGTTCGATAAGGGGCAGCGACGAAGCGCTACGGTTATCGAATAATTAGAAGCGGTAACCCACGCCAGCGATCCAAGTACCCACATCAACACTGCGGATACGAGACTGCTCGTAAGAAACGTCAAGAGCAACGTTTTCGATTGGGTTGAACTGCAGACCAGCGCCGTAAGAGAAGCCGTAATCGCTGGTGTCAGATTTTTCGCGGTCAACAGTGCTAACACCGTTAACGCCTTCGAATTTACCGTAACCCACACCCACTACACCGTAGATGGAAGCCCAGTCGTTCAGACGGAATGCAGGACCTGCAGTCACGCCGTAGTACTGGCCTTTGGTGTAATCGTCAGCGCTTGGGTAGCTGTTTTTCTCGATGTAAGTGAAAGAGCCGATAACGCCCAGTGGGTTGCTATCTTGCTCGAAACGGTATTTCAGGTTGAAGCCGTTTGCTTTGTTAGCAACGCCTTGCATATCACCTTGCGCGTAACCTGCAGTTACGGTGCTGGTGTCTGCGAATGCGCTAGAAGCGCCCAGTGCTACTACGCAAGCTAATGCGGAAAGACATGCAATTTTTTTCATAACAACCACCTCAAATGAGAAACAAAAGTAACCTTCACCACGAAAATATAACAAAAAGCAGTGTGAAACTCTGCCTGATATAAGATGTCCAAAGCATCATATGGTGTAACAGGAAGTTTCCAACACAACATATATTAATGATTATTAAGGATTTTTTAAGGTAAAAAGTATAAGGTAAACTTATTGAACTTTTTCCGATTAGCAGAAAATTCTTAAAGTTTTGGGTGCTTTTTAAGCAAAAAATCCCAGTTTCCTCCTAATCTTCACGCTGAAAAAATATTTTTTGGGGATATTTTCCCTCCCCTTTTGTCACTACACTGTGCGCTCTTAGCAACATCGTTCTCACATTTCAGTGATGTAACAAGAATTCCGTGGAACCGGGATCACATTTAAGGCGCGAAGGATGACCGAGTCAGACAAAAATTCACCTAAGGGTAGTTCGCCAATTAACAGAGTCGAAAAACCTGCGCATAACGACGCCCCGGCACTTTCCGTCTCCGTACCCATATTAGCCAAAAGCGCCTCGCCACTTGTCGCGGTATTGCTGTTGCTGATTGCCATGCTTTCACTACAAGGCGGTGCGTCTTTAGCAAAAACCTTATTTCCGGTGGTTGGCCCGCAAGGCGTCACCGCCCTACGTCTGGGAATTGGTTCGCTGATCCTGCTGGCGTGGTTCAGACCATGGCGGATGAAAATACGTGGCGGCAATCTGAAGGCATTGCTCATTTACGGTCTGGCGCTCGGCAGCATGAACTACAGCTTTTATTTAGCCATTCAAACGATCCCGCTCGGCGTCGGTGTGGCGCTAGAGTTCACCGGTCCCCTCGCAGTCGCCATGTTCTCTTCACGCCGTCCGGTGGATTTCATCTGGGTGCTCTTGGCGGTGATTGGATTGTGGTTCCTGCTGCCCTTAGGTCATGCCACTGACAGCATTGATCTCAAAGGTGCCTGTCTGGCGCTGTTCGCCGGTACCTGCTGGGCTATCTATATTTTAGCGGGGCAGAGAGCCGGAAGCAGCTACGGACCCGGCACGGCGGCGCTAGGCTCGCTGATTGGCGCACTGGTCTTTTTCCCAATTGGCGCGTTTCAGGCCCACAGCTCTATTTTCGCGTGGTCGATTCTGCCGCTCGGCCTGTTGATTGCGCTGCTCACCTCCGCTGTCCCCTACTCCCTTGAAATGATCGCCATGACCAAATTACCGGCGAAAACCTTCGGCACCTTGATGAGTATGGAACCGGCCATGGCGGCGCTTTCGGGAATTATCTTCCTCGGCGAATTCCTCACCGGCACCCAGTGGCTGGCACTGGTAGCCATTATTGCGGCATCCGCCGGTTCAACACTGACGATTCAGCGCAAAACCACGCTGGAAACGGTCGATATTCCCGGCAATACCCCTTCTGGTAAATAGCGTTCTGTAAAAGAGAACCATGGGGAATGAAAAAACCACGCCAATACGCGTGGTTTTTATTGATTAAAAATCATAGCGTTATCATTAATTTCAGCTTATTTAGAAAAATTCTACATTTTCCTGCATCCAAAACCCCCTTGTGGATCGTATGTACTGATGTGAGGCAAGACCTTACCTACATAATCCAAAAGGACCACATCATGAAAACGCTTATCCGTACCGCAATCTGTGCTTCGATTCTGTTCAGCACCGCGTCAATGGCAGCAATGATGTCCGACACCACCATGGTGGGTGGCGCAGCAATGTATCCGTCTAAAAACATCGTTGAGAATGCCGTTAACTCGAAAGATCACACCACGTTGGTCGCCGCCGTGAAAGCCGCCGGTCTGGTCGATACCCTGCAAAGTAAAGGGCCGTTTACCGTCTTCGCACCCACCGATGCCGCTTTCGGCAAGCTTCCAGCAGGTACTGTGGCTAATCTGGTAAAACCAGAAAATAAAGCCACCTTGACCAGCATCCTGACCTACCACGTGGTAGCTGGAAAATATGAGATGAAAGATCTGGAAAAACTGATCAAACAAGGTGGCGGTAAAGCTGAGCTGAAAACCGTTAACGGACAGGCGCTATGGTTGATTGGCAACGGCCCGCACAATATCCAATTGAAAGATGCTAAAGGTGATGTTGCCAATATCAGTACCTATGATGTGCAACAGAAAAACGGTGTGATCGACGTCATCGACACCGTGCTAATGCCTAAGTAAAACCGTCTATACTGGGTGCAGTGCCGACAAAGCGTACTGCACACTTTTGGTTTCGGGGCTGGCTGAATGCATGATAATCCAATAACGAAAATATCGTCGGATCCGGCGACGGATCCCTTACGTGACCTGATGCACGCCATGGCTGGCGGTGATCGTCAGGCATTCGAAAAATTGTACCGGCTCACATCGCCGCGATTGTTTGCCGTCGCACTGCGCATGTTACGCCGCCATGCGTGGGCCGAAGAGGTTCTGCATGACAGTTTTATCACCGCGTGGAACCGGGCATCGTCTTACAATGGCGCACTCAGTTCACCGATGACCTGGCTGACGCACATTGTGCGTAATCGTGCCATCGACTGGATGCGCGGCAGCGACAACCAGCTCGCCGAATTAGACGAGAACATGCAAGACGCGCTTAGTGCTGAAGACAATGAGCCGCTCAGCCAATTGCAGCAGGACGCCGATGCCAAAGTGCTGGCCGACTGCATGGCGCATTTACCCGCAGAACAGCGGCAAAGTCTGGTGCTGGCTTACTATCAGGGACTTTCGCATGGCGAGGTCTCAGACCATTTACAACAACCTCTTGGCACGATCAAAAGTTGGATCCGTCGCGCCCTTGAGCATTTAAAAAGCTGCGTGGGCCTATGAAAAACAGACGGGAATACCATGCCGCTCTGTCGGCAGAATATGCGCTAGGGACCTTACGTGGCGCGGCGAGACGCCAGTTTGAGCAGCAGATGCAGGATGACCCTGATCTGCAAGCCGAAGTGGCTCGCTGGCAAGAAGCCTTCACCCAATTGGACAATACCCTGCAACCGGTGATACCGCCGGCCTCGGTATGGAAAAGAATTCAGCGGCAACTGGGGCCGATACCGTTAAGAGAAGTGGTGCAGAAAGCAGAAAGTCAGGCAGCACCGGCGGCAAAAAACACGCCGTGGCGCGGCTACCTGGGTTGGGCGCTGGCGGCAGGATTGGCAGCGCTGTTGCTGGTGCCACGCCTGTTGGTTCAGCCTTCGGCCATTACCCCGGTGGCTATTTTAGCCAATAACAGTGCCGATGCCGGACAGTGGGTGGTGAGCATCGACAAAAGCGCCAATAGCCTGATGCTGACGCCGTTGCATACTCAGGCCATTGCCAACGATCGCAGTTTAGAATTGTGGACCATTCCGGCGGGCGGTAAACCTCGTTCGCTCGGATTGTTAAGTGATGCATCGCCAACGCAATTGTCGCTGGCGTCAAGGATGCCGGATCCGGGTTCAACGCTGGCTATCAGCCTCGAACCGCAGGGTGGCTCCCCAACCGGGCAACCGACCGGCGCTGTACTCTACAGCGGCGCGATTGCGCTTTAATCATTACCCTTAAGCTAACTAAAGTCGTCAACCTGATAACTTTGCCGGGCAGCTCGCTGACCCGGCTTTTTTTTGTCTTCCGCTTCTCGTTCTCCTCACATCCCTTGACACTCTTTCCCGCCGCGCAAACTCGCCAGCCCGCCCAACTGCGACTAGGATTATGGTCAACCCTTGCCGCCGATTTGGCTACGCAAACGTTACGGCTGCCAACCCCCAGACTCCGTTGTAAGGACATGTCATGAAAGACTGGAATCCTGACCTATACCGCCAATTTGAAACCGAACGCACTCGCCCCGCGGCAGAGCTCCTTGGCCGCGTGGTGCACCCGAATGCAAAATTCATCAGCGATCTGGGCTGTGGCCCCGGTAACAGTACCGAGTTGCTACACCATGCCTACCCTGACGCCCTGCTGACCGGTTTAGATACCTCGCAAGCCATGCTGGAAAAAGCCCGTGAACGCCTGCCCTCGTGCCGCTTTGAGCTGGCCGATATCCGCGAATGGCGCCCTACTCAGCCACAGGACATCATTTACGGTAACGCGTCGCTGCAGTGGGTGACCGGTCATGAGGAAGTGATCCCTCACCTGATGCAGCAACTGGCGCCAGAAGGCATTTTTGCCGTCCAGATGCCCGATAACCTAGCGCAACCCTCGCATCAGTTAATGCAAAAAGTGGCGGATAATGGCCCGTGGAAAAACCTGATTGGCAGCCTCGACACCTCGCGTAAGCAGTTACTGACGACTGAGCAATATTATGATTTGCTCTCCAGTCAGGGTGCGCTGGTGGATATTTGGCGCACCACCTATTACCACGTGATGCCTTCGGCCAAAGCGATTGTTGACTGGTTAAGCGCCACCGGCCTGCGGCCATTCCTGGCGCCCCTTGATGATGCACAGCAAGCCGCCTTTCTCGACATCTACCAGCATGAACTTGAACAGGTCTATCTGCCGCGAGCCGATCGCAGCGTCCTACTGGCCTTCCCAAGGCTGTTTATGATTGCACGAAAAAGTGCTCGCCATTAAGTTTCAGCCTTTCATTACGTGACAGGAAATATACTCACCTTGTCACGTAATGAAACAGTATGAATTATCATGTCAATCCCACACTGTTCGATCCGGTTATTAGCCGTGCGAAACCCCCTCTATTTATTCTGCACGGCCGAGTATTTAGGACACATCTGAATAAACGCTTATAAAATGTAATATAAATGTGAATGAGAAAAATTATCAATTTTATTTTTGGATTCAAAAATTGAAATTAAATTCAATAATATCAAATACATAACACAGAAATTATTTTTAAGGGTTGAAATCAAACCCTGTCAGCCATACTGTATTTAGAGCAACGAAATAAAGAATTTTTAAATAGCGGCCTCCTGAAGAAGGAGAGCAAATAAGGCAGATAACATTGACGTTGATTATTCGGTTTTAGCTATTTAATTGATAGCCGAGAATTTAATGCAGAACGTCAAAAGGTTGCTATACTTATTGCCACAACGACTTAATTCACGAAATTGAAAGTTAAATACTAAAGAGGATATCTATTATGAGTACCGCTAAATTGGTAAAAACGAAATCTTCTGAGCTTCTTTATACTCGCAACAACGTTGAAGAAAGCGTCAAGCTCGATACCATCAAAGTGTTGAACCGTCTGGTTGCACAGTACATCGATCTGTCTCTGATCACTAAGCAGGCGCACTGGAACATGCGCGGCGCGAACTTTATTGCCGTTCATGAAATGCTCGACGGCTTCCGTACAGCCATCACCGCACATCAAGACACCATTGCAGAACGTGTGGTGCAGTTAGGCGGCGTAGCATTGGGTACCGTTCAAGTGGTTAATGACAAAACGCCGCTAAAAAGCTACCCGACTAACATCCATAGCGTGCAAGAGCACCTGAAAGCACTGGCAGAACGTTATGCCTACGTGGCAAATGACACACGTAAAGCGATCACCGAAGTCGAAGATGAAGACTCAGCCGATATCTTCACCGCCGCATCACGCGATCTGGATAAGTTCCTGTGGTTCATTGAGTCAAATATCGAATAACGCGTTGGTGCAGAACTAGCCTTCACCTTCAAAGGGCCAATGATGAGAGTCATTGGCCCTTTGTTACGAGTCACCAGATTTGGAGGATGTATGGCAAGTGGATGGGCGCAAGACGGTGCCGTTCAAGATCAAATTGATTCGACCATCGAAGATGCCGTGTCTCGTGCACGCCAGGCCTTAGGCCATGGCGAAAGTGCCGACTTTTGTCACGAATGTGGCGAACCTATTCCTGAGGCGCGACGCAAAGCGTTGCCGGGCGTGCAATATTGCATTGCCTGCCAAACAGCGATGGATGAAAAACAGCAAAACCATTCGGGTTATAACCGCCGTGGTAGCAAGGACAGCCAACTACGTTAATATCTCTGTACAGAGTCCCCTTGCCCTGTTGCACCAAAAAAGCCCACCCCGTCCTGCCCCTACCCCACTTTTTGCCGCAAAGATGCAACCGTTTGCTTCATTATTAGGCAAGTGTTTCGAGACTTAGATGTAAAAGTTAGAGTTGCATAGCAATAACGCAGCGCAATTGTTAATTAGCGATTGTTTAAACCGCAACATTTGGTTAAAAATGGGCTGTTGCACCATAACGATCCATGTCAATTTGTAACATTGCACCATCGAGGTGCGAAGGGTGCTTTTTATCAAGCCTTAACGGTTCAGCTAAAATATAATACATTGAATTTATTAACGTTTGATGAGTGGCATGCTTATTGCATAAAATCGACCGCGACACTATGCCGTTCCCATAATATGTATAAAGGAAATTAACTGATGAAGTCACTGTTGAAAGTTTCCCTGGCCGCCATGGCGCTGGCCTTTGCCGTTAGCTCCCACGCTGCAGACAAAAAATTAATCGTCGCTACTGACACCGCGTTCGTTCCTTTTGAATTCAAACAAGGCGACAAATATGTTGGTTTCGATATCGACCTGTGGGATGCCGTCGCCAAAGAGATGAAAGTCTCCTACGAACTGAAACCAATGGACTTCGGCGGTATCATTCCTGCGCTGCAAACCCACAACATTGACCTGGCACTGGCGGGAATCACCATTACCCCAGAGCGTAAAAAGGCTATCGACTTCTCTGACGGCTACTACAACAGCGGCCTGATGGTGATGGTGAAGAAAGACAACGACAGCATTAAAAGCGTTGCTGACTTGAAAGACAAAACCGTGGCAGTGAAAAGCGGCACCAGCTCCGTGGATTACATGAAAGCCAACGTGAAAACCAAAGATCTGCGTCAGTTCCCTAACATCGACAGCGCTTACATGGAACTTGGCACAGGCCGCGCTGACGCGGTAATGCACGACACGCCAAACATCCTGTACTTCATCAAAACTGCCGGCAACGGTCAGTTCAAAGCCGTTGGCGACTCTCTGGCGGGTCAGCAATACGGTATTGCCTTCCCACAAGGCAGCGACCTGCGTGAAAAAGCCAACGCCGCCCTGAAAACCATCAAAGCCAACGGCACCTACGCGGCTATCTATAAAAAATGGTTCGACACCGAGCCTAAGTAATCTCTGTCGCCGTAGTTTTAAATTGATAAACGCCTGCCAGCATATGATGTTGAGCAGGCGTTCGTAGTAATAGGTTTACCAGGAGAGAAAACATGCAGTTTGATTGGAGCGTTATTTGGCCCGCTCTGCCAATCCTGCTCGAAGGCGCCAAAATGACGTTGTGGATTTCGGTCCTCGGTTTGGTTGGCGGCCTGATTATTGGTGTGATTGCGGGTTTTGCCCGCGCGTTTGGCGGCTGGTTTAGCAGCAACATCGCATTGGTATTTATTGAGCTTATTCGCGGTACCCCGATTGTCGTGCAGGTGATGTTTATTTACTTCGCCTTGCCAATGATGGTTCCTGATTTACGCATCGACCCGTTTACCGCCGCCGTGGTGACTATCATGATCAACTCCGGCGCGTACATTGCAGAAATTACGCGCGGCGCCGTGTTGTCGATTCATAACGGTTTTCGCGAAGCCGGTCTGGCGCTGGGTCTGTCGCGTCGAGACACGCTGCGTTACATTATCGCCCCGTTGGCGCTGCGCCGCATGTTGCCACCGCTGGGTAACCAGTGGATCGTCAGCATCAAGGACACCTCACTGTTTATCGTTATCGGTGTGGCAGAACTGACCCGTCAGGGCCAGGAGATCATTGCCGGTAACTTCCGCGCGATGGAAATCTGGAGTGCGGTTGCCATTATTTATCTGATTATCACGCTGGCTCTGAGCTTTGTTCTGCGCCGCCTCGAACGCAAACTGAAAATTATATGATTGAATTCAAGAACGTCTCAAAACACTTTGGCAAAACCCAAGTGCTCCACGACATCGATCTGAAGATTTCGCAGGGTGAAGTGGTGGTGATCATTGGGCCATCGGGCTCGGGCAAATCGACCCTGTTGCGCTGCATTAATAAGCTGGAAGAAATCACGTCCGGTGAACTGATTGTCGACGGCCTAAAAGTTAACGACCCGAAAGTCGATGAACGTCTGATCCGTCAAGAAGCCGGCATGGTTTTCCAGCAGTTCTATCTGTTCCCGCACATGACGGCGCTGGAAAACGTGGCCTTTGGCCCGATCCGCGTACGTGGTGCGAAGAAAGAAGACGCCAACAAGCTGGCGAAAGAGTTGCTGGCGAAAGTCGGTCTGTCTGAACGTGCCCATCACTATCCGTCCGAGCTTTCAGGTGGACAGCAGCAGCGCGTGGCGATTGCCCGTGCTCTGGCAGTCAAACCGAAACTGATGCTGTTTGATGAGCCAACCTCAGCGCTCGACCCGGAACTGCGCCACGAAGTGCTGACCGTGATGAAGCAATTGGCAGAAGAAGGCATGACGATGGTCATCGTGACCCATGAAGTCGGCTTTGCCGAAAAAGTGGCCTCACGCTTGATCTTCATCGACAAAGGCCGTATTGCCGAAGACGGAAAGCCAGCAGACCTAGTGAACAATCCGCCAAGCGAACGTCTGCGCGAGTTCCTGCAACACGTTTCCTAAGTCAACAAAAGCGCAATCAACCCACGGATATCTTCGGATATCCGTTTTTTTTGCCCCTTTTCCTACCCCCTTACGCCATAAATTCCCTACACTGTTGTTACAAATTCGACTCTTCGATTGAGAACGTCCGATAAACTGTAGCTTTGAAAGTGAGGAAAGATGCCGAATAACGACTGGAACGCGTTATCGAAAAAAACGTTATTACATAAACTGAAAAACCCTTTGTTGCTCGTTTTGCCCTTCTTAATGCTGTTTAGCGCCCTGTCTTATGCCGCCCCTGCGCCAGCCAGCGATGCCGATAAACAAAAATCGTCTTATGCGGCCCTGGCCGATATTCTGCAAGATGACAAATCCCGCGCTGACCTGATCGCTCATTTACGCGACGCCGCAAAACCGACATCGGGTGAAACTCAATCTCCCTCGACCGCCAACGCGGCCAATGAAAAACCTGAACAAGTATCGCTGGTAGACAGCCTGGTCGATACCAGCCAGCGCGTCGTCTCGCAGGCGATGCAAAAGGTTCAGCAACTTAAAACCACCATCGACTCTGGCCCGCAGCGCGCTTTCCACGCCGAGCGATTTTTCCATGCGCTGGCCTATTTCTTGTTAACCGTGGTGGTCACTTTCGCGCTGTTCCATCTGGTACGCTTCCTGATTAGCCCGCTGTATAAACGCCTTGGCCGTTGGGGGCATCATGCCCGCGAGAAAGAAGCGCATTGGTATCAGCTTCCGGCCAGCATTCTCAGCGCCTTCGCCATCGATATTGGTATTCTGCTGCTCACCGTCGCAGC
>Ga0105856_1000309_pt1 | contig 26094 bp, 25 predicted proteins | sample OrgsoiDNA_201060_FD_89681 | JGI IMG/M metagenome (GOLD analysis project Ga0105856, IMG submission 89681) | Permafrost soil microbial communities from the Arctic, to analyse light accelerated degradation of dissolved organic matter (DOM) -... | ecosystem: Environmental > Terrestrial > Soil >...
TAATCAGTTTCAGCATGATTGGGCAGCTCCTTAAAGCGGCGAGTTTTTGCGTTCAATGCCGTAACGTTCGATCTCTTTGTAAGGCACGACGATGGTTGTTTTCTTACGTACATCCACCACCGTCATACGGTCGGTGCACGAATAACAAGGGTCGAGACTGCCGATGATCAGCGGGGCGTCGGACACCGTATTGCCGCGCAACATGTAGCGCAGCGTCGGCCAGTTGGCATAGGTCGCCGCACGACAGCGCCAGCGGAACAGTTTCTGATTGTCGCCGGTCATGCTCCAGTGAATGTCATCGCCGCGCGGCGCTTCGGCAAAACCCAGCGCAAATCGGTGCGGGATATAGTGAAATCCTTCAACCGCCAGCGGGCCGCCCGGCAGGCTTTGCAGGCCGAACTCGATCATATTCAGTGAGTTAAACACTTCGTGGATGCGGACTTTCAGGCGGGAATAGACGTCGTTACCGGTTTCGCTGAACAGTTCAAACGGCAGTTTGGCGTAGCCGGCGTAAGGGTGATCCTGACGCATATCGCGGCGATGGCCACTGCCGCGCACCATCGGGCCGACGTTGCTGAAATCACGCGCGACCTGTGGGTCGAGAATGCCGACGCCGACGCTGCGTTGTTCGGTATTCGGCGTACTAAGCAGAATATCCACCAGTTCATTGAGGTCACGGCGCATGCTGCCCGCGAGCGCGAGGGTGGCAATCATGTCGTCTTTCAGAATGTCGCGGCGCATCCCGCCGATCAGATTCATACCGTAGGTTTTGCGCGCCCCGGTGAGGATTTCGGCCATTTTCATGGACTGTTCCCGCACGCGGAAAAACTGCATAAAGCCTGAGTCAAAGCCGACGAAATGGCAGGCCAGCCCGAGATTTAGCAAGTGGCTGTGCAGGCGCTCCACTTCCAGCAAAATCGAGCGGATCATCTGTGCGCGTTCCGGCACCACAATGCCCATCGCGTTTTCTACCGATGAGGTGTAGGCCACGCTGTGCGTAAAACCGCAGATGCCGCAGACGCGGTCCGACAGAAATGTCACTTCGTTGTAGCCCATGCGGGTTTCGGCTAGTTTTTCCATACCGCGGTGCACGTAAAACAGGCGGTAGTCGGCGTCGATAATGTCTTCGCCATCGACGAACAAACGGAAGTGCCCGGGTTCGTCAGACGTGACGTGCAGCGGGCCGATCGGTACGATTTTGCTACCTTCTTTGGCTTCGGAAATAAACGGGTAGGTTTCTTCGTCGGTGGTCGGCGCGGGGCGCTGGCGGTAATCCATCGCGTCTTTACGCAGCGGATATAAATCGTCGGGCCAGTCATCGGGTAGCACCAGACGGCGTTCGTCAGGCAATCCGACCGGGCGCAGGCCATACATGTCGCGCACTTCACGTTCGCCCCAGACGGCAGCCGGAACACGGGGTGTCACGGACGGAAATTCCAGCGAAACCGGATCCACTTCGGCGCGCACCGTTATCCAACACTTCACGCCTTGCTCCATCGACAGCACGTAATACAGCGCGTAGTTGCCGCACAGCGTGCGTTCATCATTGCCGAACAGTACCGACAACCAGCCCCCCTGCTGGTAATAAAGCCATTCGACCACGTCCGGCAGGGCGTTCAGTTTGATGGTCACCGTGGCCTGCGTGTCGGTTTGCCATTCGCTGCCTAAAACCGCCGACGGGAACTGTTTCGCCAGCGCTGCCAGATAGTGCAGGCCGACCGGATGCTGATTTAACGGGGTATTGAAATCACTCATTACAAAGCCTCTTCCCGCCGTAGCGGGACAAGAAAAATGTCAGATCAGCCTGCGACCAGCCAGGAGACCAGCGCCAGAAATGCCAGTCCGAAGCCGGCCCAGGTTGTGCGGGACGTTTTAAGAAAGCGCAGACGGGCAACGCTGTTTTCAACCAGCGCCAGCAGAAATACGGCAATCAGCAGTTTCAGCAGGCACAGCACCACGGCAGTCAGCAGCGCCAGCGGCGTCAGGTGTTCCGCCAGCCCAAATGGGAAAAACAGGCCGAGGAACATTTGCAACACCACCAATTGCTTCAGGCTGATGCCCATTTTCAGTACGCCCAACGCTGCGCCGGAATATTCGGCCAGTGGTCCTTCCTGTAACTCCTGCTCGGCTTCCGCCATATCAAACGGCAGCTTGCCCATTTCGATATAGGTGGCGAAGGCGCAGGCCAGACCGGCCAGAACCAGCGTTAAAGAAGAGGAGACTGGCCAGTGCAGTACGCGGGTTGAAATTGCGCTCAGAGAGGTGGAACCTGCCACCAGCGCCGCGACCCACAGGCCGAGCAGCAAAATTGGCTCGACCAGCACGCCGAGCACCGCCTCACGGCTGGCACCGATGCCTGTGAACGAACTGCCGGTATCCAGACCGGCGATGGCAAACACAAAGCGCACGATGGCGAAGAGGTAAATCACGGTGATGAGATCACCTGCCGTGCCCATCGGTGAAGCCAGCGTCACTACCGGCAGGGCGGTGGCAATCAGCAGCAGCCCGCCGGTCAGTAAATACGGCATACTGCGAAACACCGCGCCGGACACCGCCGGAGCGATACTTTGCCTTTGCAGTAATTTGGCAATATCGCGATATTCCTGTAACACGCCTGGCCCTCGCCGGTTATGCATTTTGGCGCGCATCATGCGGCTGAGCCCGGCAAACAACGGCGCGACTGCCAGCAGCGCCACCGCCTGGATCAGCGCCAGCGGCCATAGCGTGTTACTCAATAAAACGGGAAGATTCATAGTCAGTTCCTCAGGCGAATGCCACGACCAGCAGCACGGCCAGTTCGATGAAAGCCAGACGGCGGCAGAAAGTGCCGAGCCAGCCCTGATTCAGGGCGGCGACCAGTGAGGCAGGCGTGGCGTGCTGGCGCAGACGGTACAATGGCGCAAACATCACACGCAGCGGTTGGGCGAAACCGGTGGCGGTCACCACCATGTCCGGGGAGTGTCCGTAACCGCACGCCCAGGCGTCGCCGCGCCGCCGGTTTGGCAGGCGGGTACCGCGTAACAGAGTGGCAATCAGCCAGGGCAATACCGGCATTGCCAGTAACAGAAGGGCGATCATCGGTGCTGAAACGGCAGAGGTGCCGGAAACGACTGCGCCCTGTTGGGCAAAAGACATGAATGGCGCGTTTAATATCGACGCTGCAATGGCGGAGAAATGCGGAATAATCCACGGTGACCCAACACCAGCCGTCACACACAACAGCGCCAGCAGCGCGCTGGCGAGCGTCATCGAAAGCGGTGCCGGGGTGGCGTTCGCCGAGCCCTGAGTGCGCGGTGCACCGAGGAAGGTCACACCGAACACTTTGGCGATACACATCAGCGCCAGTGCGCCGGTAAGTGCCAGACCGACCGCCAGCAGAGGTCCCAGTAGTCGGGTAATAAACAGATGACTGCTGCTGAGCTGGAACAACGACTGATAGAGCAGCCATTCGCTGGCAAAACCGTTCAGCGGTGGCAGCGCGGCCATCGACATCAGCGCAATCAGCATCGCCACGGCGGTCCACGGCATCAGCCGCGCCAACCCGCCCAGTTTTTCCATATCCTTAATGCCGGTTTGCATTTCAATTTCCCCGGCACCGAGGAACAGCACGGTTTTGAACAGGCCGTGGTTGAAGAGATGGAACAGCCCGGCCAGCAGCGCGAGGCAGGCCAGCACCGGCAGGTTCAGCGCTACGCCGACCATTGCACCGCCGACACCGAGCAGAATAATCCCGACGTTTTCCAGCGTGTGATAGGCCAGCAGGCGGCGGATATCGTGCTCCATCAGCGCATACAGCCCACCAATGAATGCGGTCAGGATCGCCAGAAGCAGCACCATCAGGCCCCACCAGAGTGGCGGTGCTCCGAGCAGATCCAGACCGACTTTTATGACGCCCATGATGCCCATTTTCATCAGGCCGGAAGAGAACAGCGCTGCGGCGTGGGCCGGTGCGCTGGAGTGCGACTGCGGCACCCAGGCATGCAGCGGGATAATTCCGGCGTACAGCCCGAAACCGGTCAGCGCCAGCAAGAAGGCGAGAGATTTTCCGCCCGTGGTGAATTCGGTATGGCGCAGCACGTCAAAATTCACACTGCCGCTGGTGTGATGCAGCAGAGCAAAGGCCAGGATCAGGCACAGCGTGCCGAGACGGCCGGACAGAAACTGATTCAGACCGGCACGACGGCTTTTCATATCGTCGGTTTGCACGACCAGGAAATAGGCGCACAGCGAGGCCAATTCCATCATCAAAATCAGTTCTGCCGCATTGGCTGATATTGCCGCTGCCGTCAGCGCGGCCATTAGCAAATGGCACAACAGGCTGGTGCGCGCACGTTTGCGCGGATTCACACCCTGTAGCCAGGCGCAAGTGTACAGGCTGCAAAACAGCGCCGGAACGGACATCGCCAGCAGCAGCAATCCGTTCAGCGGACTGAATTCGGCCGCAAAACGCAGCACCGGCAAGGGGATGCTCTGCGCCGGGCCGCCATGAATAATTTGCAACGCGGCGGCAGTGGCCGCGAGAGAAGCGATCATACCGCCCGTACCACAAATCAGGCTGCTCAGACGGGTGGAGGCCGCCATCAGCCAGCTCACAACGCCGCTCAGCAGCCAGATCATCAGCGCCAGCGCCAGCAGTGATGCCGGAGTACAAGCGAATAAAAATGTCATGATTTAGCCTCCGCGTCAGGGGCGGTGAAGGGGGTCAGTTCGACAGGAAGATCGGCCGGGAAAACGTTCATGGCATTCAGGCGTTTTTGCTGGCTGGCGCGTTCAGACAGACCGGCGGTGACGAGTGTGATCGCCTGCGTCGGGCAGGTTGTGATGCACGCCGGGCCTTCCGAACTGAAACTGCACAAATCGCATTTCACCGCCACGGCGCGGATGCCGGGAACGCAGTCGAGAAACGGGCTGATGGCGCGAGGCGCACGGGGTGCGGGCAGCGCTTTCGACGTATTGCAGTCGCGCGGGATATCTACGGGCGTACTGCCGGAAAAAGTGATCGCACCGAACGGGCAAGCGATGCCGCACAGCTTGCAGCTGACACACAGGCTTTCATTCAGATGAATGGCGTTGTTTTCGCGGGTGATGGCATTGACCGGACACACCTGTGCGCAGGGGGCGTCTTCACACTGGTGACATGTCACCGGCGCGGAATCCAGACGGTTACGCATCACCTGCAAACGGGGGGCGGACTGTAAACCATGGCGCTGATGTTCCTGCGAACAGCTGGCCATGCAGGTATTGCAGCCGATGCACAGTTTCGGATCGGCTATCACATATTGATTCATGGCGACGGTGGTGCGCATGAAGTCTCCTCGTTATTTCGTCAAAGGTGACGAAATCGGCACTTAAAATGACATTTCGACATTTATGTCGTCATCGAACTCAGTAAGTTTTCGCATTCAATCTGCGATGAAACTTATTTCCGTCACGCCGGATAAATAATGTTTTGCTGAATTCTCATCAGGCATGGCTCAGTAATTTCTCTAATTGTTGGTGGATGGGTTGATTACTGTGCAGTGAGTCAAACAGGCACTGATAAATAGTGGAGATCTTATTGAGGTAGTGCTCCAGCACCGCGTTTTTGTCACGGATATCGACGGTGCCGTCGATGCGTCCCTCTTCGTTGAGTCTTGCATGGGCAAAGGCTTTGAAATCAGCCTCTTCGCTGCTTCCTGCCATATTCAGGCTGTAAACAATGTCCTGGCTGTAGAAGTCATCACTTAGATGAATGCTGACGGCGAAATGGTTGAACAGCGTGAAGCGGATATCCTGATCTTCACCATAAGTAAACTCATGGTTTATCTTTTTATTTGAATGGGTTACTGCCTGAATCAGGCTGTTTTGATAGGTATGCCATTGTGATTTCAGAAGATTATTCTTGCTGGCAATGTAATCCGCTTTAGTGGTCAGTTCGCTGAGAGTGCTCATGATGATTACCCGTAGTTGAGTGCTGTATGGGTGCCATTCCGACATGTCATATGACGACGAAAATACGGCGTATAAAGCTCTATTGGCATAAAGCGTGCCAGTTACGGGGATTTTGTATTAATAGATTTAAAATCAATGAGTTGGATATTTTTTGTGATTTCGGTCGCTTAGGCGTCGAAAGAAATGACATGTCGATGACACCTTATTTCGACACTTATGACGGGATATACACTTAATTAAATCTCCGCGGAAAACGTTGCTTTTAATCTGCGCCAGGAACTCTGGCATTAATATTGCAACCATAGCTTAGTGACTTGCCAAAAAGAGCGGAAATTATGCACGAAATAACCCTGTGCCAGAATGCCGTGGAAATCATGCAGGAATTTGGTCAGCAGAATAATGCGCAGCGAATCACCGCCGTGTGGATAGAAGTTGGCGCATTTTCCTGCGTTGAGCCGGAGGCACTGGCGTTCTGCTTTGAACTGGCCTGCCGCCAAACGCTGGCCGAAGGCTGCAAGCTGCATCTCGACACGCCCGCAGCAGAAAGCTGGTGTCACGACTGTCAGCAGGATATCCGCTTGCTTAGCCCCGGCGTGCTGCTCTGCCCGCAATGTGGCGGCCGTAACCTGCGGGTCATTGCCGACGACGGCATGAAGATCAAACGTATTGAAATCGAATAACGGGCGCATTTTGCCCGGGGAGAAAACTATGTGCAGTACCTGTGGTTGTGCCAGCGGCGAACTTCGGATTGAAGGCGTCAGCAGCGAACATTCTCATCATCATCACCATTCTGACAACGCTTCCCCACATTCACATCCTCACGTTCATGAACATTCGCACGGCCTGCCGTTTGCGCCGCGCCGCCTGATTGATATCGAAATGGACGTGCTGGCGAAAAATAATCACATCGCGGCCCATAACCGCGAGCACTTTGCGCAGGCGTCGATTCTGGCGCTGAATTTGGTCTCCAGCCCCGGTTCCGGTAAAACGACTTTGCTGACCAGCACGCTTAATCGACTTGCGTCGCAGTTTGACTGCGCCGTGGTGGAGGGCGACCAGCAAACCACCAACGATGCCGACCGCATCCGTGCGACGGGCGTTCCGGCGATTCAGGTCAATACCGGCAAAGGCTGTCATCTTGATGCGCAGATGGTTCACGATGCCGTACACCAGCTGGCACCGAAAAATAACAGCCTGCTGTTTATCGAAAACGTCGGCAATCTGGTGTGTCCGGCCAGTTTTGATCTCGGTGAACGTCATAAGGTGGCGGTGCTATCTGTCACCGAAGGCGAAGACAAACCGCTGAAATATCCGCATATGTTTGCCGCGTCCCGGCTGATGATCCTCAATAAAATCGACCTGCTGCCTTACGTCTCTTTTGACGTCGATACGTGTATTAATAATGCACGTCAGGTGAACCCGGAGATCGAGGTCATTCAGCTCTCCGCCACCACCGGCGCGGGCATGGAAAAGTGGCTGGCGTGGCTGGAGCAGCAACGATGTGCATAGGCATTCCGGGGCAAATTGTCGGGCTGCATGAACAGCAACCCGATCACGCCTGGGCCGAAGTGTGCGGACTGCGCCGTGAAGTCAATATTGCGCTGGTCTGCGGTGGGAACCGGGAGGCGTTGATCGGTTGCTGGGTATTAATCCACGTCGGTTTTGCGCTCAGTCAACTTGATGAACAGGAGGCGCAGGATACTCTGGCGGCGCTGCACGCCATGGAAGAGGTGGAAGCCGACGTCGCGCTGTTTCTCGGCAGAGGAGAGGCAAGATAATGCGTTTCGTCGATGAATTCCGCGATCCAAAACTGGCCAATACGCTGATCGAACGTCTGCATCAGCGGGCGGCGCAGCTGCCTTTTAGTGCCGAAAAACCGATGCAGATTATGGAGGTCTGCGGCGGTCATACCCACGCTATTTTCAAATTCGGGCTGGATAAACTTCTGCCGCCGCAGCTGGAATTTATTCACGGGCCGGGGTGTCCGGTATGCGTATTACCGATGGGGCGTATCGATGCCTGTTGTGAAATCGCTGCTCATCCGGAGGTGATTTTTTGCACGTTTGGCGATGCGCTGCGCGTGCCCGGAAAGCAGGGGTCGCTGCTACAGGCGCGCGAACGCGGCGCGGATGTACGGGTGGTCTATTCACCCCTCGATGCGCTGAAATTGGCGCGGGAAAATCCGCAGCGAAGCGTGGTGTTTTTCGCCCTCGGTTTTGAAACCACGCTGCCAGTCACCGCGGTGACTCTGCAACAGGCGCGCCGTGAAGGACTGGCTAACTTCAGCATCTTCTGCCAGCACATTAGCTTGATCCCGACCTTGCGCAGCCTGCTGCAACAAGACGACGTGCGTATCGATGCCTTTCTCGCGCCCGGCCACGTCAGTATGGTGATCGGCACTGCGCCGTATCACTTCATCAATAAACAGTTCGGTAAACCGTTGGTGGTCAGCGGGTTCGAACCGCTGGACATGTTGCAGAGTGTTCTGATGCTGGTGGAACAAATTTGCGAGGCATCGTGTAAAACCGAAAACCAATACCGTCGTGTGGTGCCGCAAGAGGGTAACCTGCTGGCACAGGACGCCATACGCGATGTATTTACGTTTTCCGGCAGCAGCGAATGGCGCGGTCTGGGGCTGATTGAGAATTCCGGAATAAAGCTGACCGTTGCCTACGCGGCGTTTGATGCCGAACGGCATTTTTGTCCGCAGGCACAATCGGTCGCTGACGACCCCCGCGCACGCTGCGGCGAAGTGCTGACCGGGCGCCGCAAGCCGCATCAGTGCCCGTTGTTTGGCACCGGTTGCACGCCGCACAACGCATTTGGTGCGCTGATGGTGTCGTCCGAAGGCGCCTGCGCGGCGTGGTATCAGTACCGGTATCAGGAAGATCAGCACAGGCAAAGGGAAGAGAATCAGAAGGTGGCAGGATGAGCAATCAGAATGAAGTGGTGACGATGGCGCACGGTAGTGGCGGCCGGGCGATGCAGCAGATGATCGAACGGATGTTCCTCCGTGCGTTCGACAACCCCTGGCTCAATGAACGCGAAGACGGTGCGCGGCTTAGCCTGGCCGACCTCAGCCGTCAGGGTGACCGTCTGGCTTTTACCACCGACAGCTATGTTATTGACCCGATTTTCTTCCCTGGCGGCAATATTGGCAAACTGGCGGTGTGCGGCACGGCTAATGATCTGGCGGTCAGCGGTGCAACCCCGGCTTACCTCTCCTGCGGATTTATTCTGGAAGAGGGGTTCCCGTTGGGCGATTTACAGAAAATCGTCATTGCGATGGCGCAGACCGCTCGCGAAGCGGGCATGGCGATTGTGACTGGCGATACCAAAGTGGTGCAGCGCGGCGCGGCCGACAAAATCTTCATCAATACCGCGGGTATCGGTGTGATCCCGACCGCAGTGAAGTGGGCAGCGAAATCTGTCCGGGCCGGAGACAAGGTGATTGTCAGCGGTACGCTCGGCGACCATGGTGCGTCGATCCTGAATTTGCGCGAACAGCTGGGCATGGATCTCGGCGTGCAGAGCGATTGCGCCGTACTGGCACCGATGATTGCGCCACTGCGGACGCTTCGTGGCGTACATGCACTGCGTGACGCTACGCGCGGCGGGGTGAACGCTATTGTGCATGAATTCAGCGAGGCCAGCGGTTTCGGGATTTGTATCGACGAAAGTGCGTTGCCGGTGAAACCTGCGGTGCGCGGGATTTGCGAACTGCTCGGTCTGGAGCCCCTGAATTTTGCCAACGAAGGCAAGCTGGTAGTCGTGGTGGCTCCACAGGCAGAAGCGGCGGTGCTGAATATCCTGCGCGCACATCCGCTGGGTATCGATGCCGCGACCATCGGCGAGGTGACGGAACATCCACAGGTCTGTTTACGCGGTGCGCTGGGCGTTGTGCGGCAACTGATGTTGCCTCATGCGGAGCCATTACCCCGTATTTGTTGATCTCGGCAGGGAGTTGCCGTTGCTGAAAGGGGTAGACTTTTGCTTTGTACCCCGTGAAAATTTTTTGTTACTCAATCCATGTGAATGGAAAAATCAGGTATCCAGAGCAGACGTATGCAGAGTGCAACAATGAGTATCACAAAACATAAAGGACTACTGGAACTGACGCGCACGCTGCTGCTGCAACAGACCATGACATCGCTGCTGGAAACCCTGACTCAGGTGGTGCAGAGCGCGCGTATCGCCGATGCCGTGACGCTGGTGCTGTTTGACAACACCAGCAGCCGCGTCAGTTTTTACGGTATTGATCCGCATCACCAGCCGGTCAATTATGAAGATGAAACCCTGCTGGCGACCGGTCCTGTGGACGCTTTGCGAAACAACCCGAAAATGCAGGTCTGGCGCCGCGAAGCGCTCTGTCTGCGTTATCCCCAGTTGGCGGCGCTGAATTTATATCCGGCGTTTACCGGTTACTGTCTGGTGCCTTTGCTGGGCTCTTCCGGCCTGCTCGGCGGTTGCGAATTTACCCGCCAGCAGGAACTGCCGTTCAGCGACGAAGATAAAGCCGGTCTGCACGAACTCAGCATGCTTGCCGCCATTGCGGTGGAACAAATTCAGCTGCGTGAAAAAGCACTGTTTCAGCAATCCCTGCTGCGCCATGAGCGCGATGATTTCCGTATTCTTGTCGATATCACCAACGCGGTACTGTCTAAACTGGATCTCGACGAGCTGACCGGCGAAATCGCCAAAACCATCCACCATTTTTTCCATCTCAACGCCATCAGCATCGTATTGTGCGATGCAGACAAAGAGAGCGATCAGGCCAGCGTTTACGCCACGCATTATGTACAACTGCACGTTGCCGAACGCGTACAGTCGCGGATGTCGCTTGCCGGAACGCTGGAACAGCAGGTGATGAACAGCGGCGAAATGCTGCTGACGAATATACGCCCCTCGCAAGAAGAGAAGAGCGATGAGAGCACGTTGCTCCAGCTTTTGTGGCGCGATCAGACTAAAACGCAGTGTATTTTACCTTTACGTTTCGGTCATAAAACGCTGGGCGTGCTGAAGCTGGCGCAGTGCCAGCCGGACAATTTCAACTCCGCCAATCTGCGGGTGTTACAGCAAATTGCTGAGCGCATCGCCATTGCCGTGGATAACGCGCTGGCCTATCAGGAAATTAAAAGCCTGAAGGAAAAGCTACAGCACGAAAATCTCTATCTGACCGAACAGATCAACAGTGATAACCCGGATTTCAGTGACATCGTCGGGCGCAGCGCCAGCATGTCAGCCGTACTTAAGCAGGTCGAGATTGTGGCCAAAAGTGATTGTTCGGTGTTGATCCTCGGCGAAACCGGGACAGGTAAAGAGCTAATCGCCCGTGCTATCCATAATCTCGGCGACCGCCGCGATCAGCGCATGGTAAAAATGAACTGCGCTGCCATGCCCGCCGGGCTGATGGAAAGTGACCTTTTCGGCCACGAAAAAGGCTCGTTTACTGGTGCAACCGCGCAGCGCATGGGGCGCTTTGAGCTGGCCGACAAAGGGACGCTGTTTCTTGATGAAGTGGGTGAAATTCCGCTGGAGCTGCAACCCAAGCTGTTGCGTATTTTGCAGGAACGGGAGTTTGAGCGGGTCGGCGGGAACAAACTGATTTCAGTCAACGTGCGGATGATCGCCGCCACCAACCGTGATTTAAAGCAGATGGTGGCCGACAAGGAGTTCCGCAGCGACTTGTTTTATCGGCTGAACGTGTTCCCAATCATTATTCCGCCACTGCGTGAACGCCCGGAGGATATCCCGCAACTGGTGAAATTCCTCACCTATAAAATCGCCAAACGTATGAAGCGTACTATCGACAGTATTCCGGCCAGCACCCTGCGTCATCTGAGCCAGATGCCCTGGCCTGGCAACGTACGTGAACTGGAAAATGTGATTGAGCGTGCTGTTCTGCTGACGCGCGGCACGGTGCTGGATCTGCAACTGCCGGAGCTGGATTATTCGCTGGCGATAACGCCGTCCGCAGCTCCGGTCGCCGCTGCTTTCTCTGAAGCTGAAAAGCCATTGAGCGAAGAGGATGAGCGCGAACATATTATTGCCGTGCTCAAAGAGACCAACGGTGTGGTGGCGGGGCCGCGTGGCGCAGCGCAGCGCCTTGGGCTGAAACGTACCACGCTGCTGTCAAGGATGAAGAAGCTGGGTATTACGCCCCACTGAGATAATCCGTCAGTCTGCGGGTCAGCGCTTTGGCTCTAACCACTGGCGGTTAAATTCTTCCGGCGGCATCGGTTTACCGAAGAAATATCCCTGCAGGTAATCCAGACGGTAAGGCGCAAGGTATTCGATTTGGGTTTGGGTTTCGATCCCTTCGGCCACAATCACCATATCTAAGCGTTTTGCCAGATCGATGACGTTATCGACAATATGGCCGGAGAGGGCGTCAGTGCCGATGCGGCCAATAAAACTCTGGTCGATCTTCAGGAAGTCGATGTGGAATTTTTGCAGATAGGTGAGGCTGGAATGCCCGGTGCCGAAGTCATCCAGCGCAATCTGGACGCCGAGCCGCCTCAGGGCTTTGAACAGGTTGTCTGTGGTGTCACTGGGAACAATGAGTTCCCTTTCGGTCAGTTCCAGCACCAGAGTAATGGGTTTGGCTTTGAAGGCGTCGATGAAGGCTTTGCAATCTTCTATCAGGCTTAAATCTTTGAAGTGACTGGCACAGATGTTAAACCCAAAATGGAAGTTATCAGGCAACCGGGTAGCCAGCGGCGCATAAACATCACGGGTTTTGGCCATCATCTGGCGGGTCATATCGACAATCAGGCCGCTTTCTTCAGCCAGTGGAATGAAGTGATAGGGCGGTATCAGACCCATCTGCGGATGTTGCCATCGCATCAGCACTTCACAGCCTGTCAGTTGGTGATGGGTGCCATCCACCACCGGCTGGACATAAGGAATGAACTCCTCATTAGCAATGCCTGCTTTTATCATAGCCAGCGGTGTACCGACGCGCCCGAGTGCCAGAAAGGTAATAAAACCGACAAACAGGCCAAGCAGCGGAAAGAGAAACAGGCTGACAGGTGAATAATCAAATGCATAGCGCCAGTGGCTGGTGTGCTGAATAAATGCCACGACCTGATAGGGATAATGCGCCGAGCTAAGCTGGATCCTTTCGCCATTATTGGTGTTATTCGCTTTATGTACTTTGCCCTGAGCATCCATCCACAGGTCGCCAATTTGCAGCGTCATTTGGGCACGGATGCTCAGCAGGTTAAGAATGTTGTGCAGATAATAACCGTCAACGCCAATCAGAATACTGTTTTCACCGTGCAGTTCACGGTAGGCAATCAGCGGGTGATTGGGGGTGATTTCATTGCCACTCATCAGCAAGAGCCGGTTATCGACATACTCGTTATTGTCGATGACTCCGCTGCGGGGGCCGAACAAGGCTGTGCAATAAATGTTCTTACCGCGCTCTGTGGCCAGATTAATGGTGCGCACGTTCGGCACAACGGCAATCTGCCGGCGCAGTTCCAGCACGACATCCTGCGTACAAGTTTTTCCCAGGTAGGGTTCAACGGCTTTTGCGGCTTTTTGGGCATTGCCGAGCATCATATCAACCTGTTGCACGGCCATAGCAAGGCGCTCCTGCGCATCGTTATTCAACCCCTGTGAGGTTTGCCAGGACACAGAAAAAATACCCAGCGCGACGATCAGCAAAAAAGCGACGACGGACGCGGCAATGCGGGTGCGTGTTTTATTGATATTGGCTCGGAACAAAAGGGAACCCTGTACAAGTGAATGAGCGTAAGGAGATAGGCTAAATATAACGTATTTTCCGAAAATCAGCTTTTAAAAACAGGCAGCTGCGCGTCCTTTATGACCGGCCATCGGTGGTTTTGTGCGGTTGCGCCATCCTCCGATTCCTTTAGGGGCGTAAAATTTGTAGGATCATTTTTTATGCCACTCATCAGGCATGACGATTTAAAGGATTGAGCAATGCTATCCCGACTGAAAATGATTCTCCCTGCCACAGCATTTTCCCTGTTTCTCAGTACCAGTGCGCTGGCCGAAGCGTCGTCATACGGTCCCCAATTACAGGGATTTGATTACCCCTATCCTCTTAAGCACTACTCGTTCAACTCGCAGGGCGAAACCCTGCAAATGGGTTACATGGACGTTGCGCCGTTGGGCCATAAAAATGGTCAGACCGTGGTGCTGATGCACGGTAAAAATTTCTGTGCAGCCACCTGGGGCGATACCATCAAGGCGCTGATCGGCAAAGGATACCGGGTAATTGCGCCGGACCAGATTGGTTTTTGTTCCTCTACCAAACCCGGACATTATCAGTACAGTTTCCAGCAACTGGCGGCCAATACCCATGACTTGCTGAAAAGCCTCAATATTAAGAAAGCGGTGATCGTCGGCCACTCCACCGGCGGTATGCTGGCTACGCGGTACAGCTTAATGTTTGCCCCGGAGGTATCGAAACTGGTGATGGTAAACCCGATAGGCCTTGAGGACTGGAAAGCCAAGGGGGTGCCATATCGCACGGTTGATCAATGGTATGACCGGGAGCTGAAAACTACCGCGGACAGCATCCGTCAGTACGAGCTGAAAACCTATTATGTCAATCAATGGAAACCGGAATATGACCGCTGGGTCGATATGTTGGCAGGATTGAACAACGGGCCGGGACATAAGCTGGTGGCCTGGAACTCAGCGCTGATTTACGACATGATTTTCACTCAGCCGGTGGTGTATGAATTTAAAAATTTGCAGGTGCCCACCACACTGATGATTGGCACCTCAGACACTACCGCGATTGGCAGTGACATCGCTTCACCGGCGGTAAAAGCCAAACTCGGCAATTACAAAGTTTTGGGCAAGCAGGCGGCGAAAATGATCCCCCATGGTCGGCTGGTCGAGTTCAAAGGGTTGGGCCACGCGCCGCAGATGGAAGAACCTGAGAAATTTAATACCGCGTTGCTGAAAATTTTGGCGCAGTAGTGTGACGATCTGCTGATAAAAATGCCCGCGGCGGACATCCCGACGGGCATTTTTTTTGGCTGCATTGCATTTCTCAGCCCGTGGATTAACGTAAACCTGCCGGGAAATCTTCCGGTAATTCGCTGGCGGCGCAGTTGATCACGGTTTCATCATTTTCACCGCAGTCACGCACAAAAGTAATGGTGGCGAATTCATCGATCACTTCAGTCGGGTAGGCCGGACCGGCGTCACGCAGTGCCTGCATTTCAGCAATATGTTCGTTCTGGAAGCAGACGGTTTTTTCCGGGTTGTTGATCACCCAACGTGGGAAGAAGATGGTGCCGTGGAATACTTTATCGGCCAGATTAACGCTCAGGCTGACGTCGGTACCGGTCGGTTCAGTCCATGAAATTTTGTAAATATCTTTGCCGATGCGCACGATATACGCCTGCTGATCTTTAACCCAGCGGTTGCCGACCAGCCCGCTGTGAATGCGGTAATCGAGCGTGTTGGTGTTTTTGACATAGATTTCATAGTTCCAGCCGTTATCGTAGGTGTACACCAGATGTTTACCAACGAAACTGCTCAGGTCATGCTTATTAACGTTGCTCATCCTGTTTCTCCTCAAAAACTCGGTTTTTCTTGCGATAAGGTGATCCTACGCTTTCATTTTTTAAATAAAAAACGCTGATTTTTGATGAAAAACATCTAGAATTTAGATGTGAAAGCCACCGCATTCGGCAGAGTTAAATTTTTAGGGAGAGGCTGATGGCGCTACCGCACACCACGCTGGAACAATGGTTCGTATTGCAGACCGTCATTGAGAAGGGCGGATATGCTCAGGCGGCAGTGCATCTGCACCGCAGCCAGTCGTCAGTCAGTTATGCCCTGAGCAGTTTGCAGGAGCGGCTCGGTTTAGCGTTGCTGGAGATCGTGGGCCGCCGGGCGGTACTGACCGAACAGGGACAGGCGCTGCTGGCGCAGGCGCGACCGCTTATCGCCGCATTCACCCAGCTTGAACAGCGTGCAGCAGGGCTCAAAGGCGGAATGCGCACCCAACTGAGTCTGGTTGTCGACAGTGTGTTTCCCAAGCGTCAGTTGTTTTCGGCCCTGAAGATTTTTCAGCAGCAATTTCCGCAAACGCAGGTACACCTGACTGAGATTTTGCGTACCGAAAGTGCCCGCCAGCTTTCTGAACGGGCGGCCGATTTGTACATTACCACGCTGGCACCGGAAAATGCCCTGAGTGGCCGCTGGTTGCTGGATGTGGATTTCATCCCGGTGGCCAGCCGCGAACATGCCTTGCTGCACCTGCCCGTGCCGCTGTCAGTCTCAGATCTGGCGCGTTTCCCGTTGATCACAATTGCCGACCGTGACACGCAGCGTCAGGAAAAACGGCGGCTGGATCCTGCGGCCAGTTGGACGTTTACCACGGTTGAAGCGGCGCTGGACGCGATATCCGTCGGGGTGGGGTATGGCTGGATGCCACTCGAGAGAGTGAAAAATGCGCTGGAGAGTGGGGCGTTGTGCCGCTTACCGCTGGCCGCGGGAACGGTACGCCAGACACCGTTATATCTCACGTTTGGCGCAGATCTTGATGCTCATGACCGCACGGTGAATGCTCTGGCGCAAATTGTAACGCAGGAAATTGCCGTCATGCCGTTATGAGCCTTTTCGTGCCAGCGGCAGCAGCAGTTCACGCAAAATGCGCATACGCTTTTCGACCGGGATATAGAGCAGTCGCGCCAGCGCATTGCGTGGCAGGGCAGAGTGTTTATCGGCAAGACGGAACAGGTTTTCGAGATTACGCAGATCGGTTTCAATACTGTCCATTTTTATCACCTTTTCATGCAAGCTAAGCGGAGGATGGTGTCCGCGATACTGGCCCCGGAGGGCCGTTTTATCGGACACCATCAGCTTATGCTGCTAAATGCGGAATAAAAACGGACAGCTTTATTTTTAATGTTCCTGTTTTATCTCTGCTGGCTTCTGGCGTGCTTAGCCACCTGTTTTGCAGTCACGCAAAATGTTCAGCTGCGGGTCCAGCTCTGACGTCTTCACGTTCATGGCATCCAGCACCGTGTGAAACAGGTTGTCCTGAGAAACACTGGCGCTGGCGCCTTTTTGTTTCAGACATTGCAGATTGATGGCATTGGCGCTGACATAACCGGGTGAAAGCCAGAACAACATCGGCACGTGGGTCTGTTCTGCCGGAGCGATGCCGTAAGGCGTACCGTGTAGATACAGGCCGTTTTCACCCAGAGACTCGCCGTGATCGGAGAGGTAGATCACCGCCACGTTATATTTGTCCTGATACTGCCTGGCCTTTTCGATGATCTGAGACACCACGTAATCCGTATAACGCAGGGTATTGTCATAAGTGTTGATCAACTGTTCACGCGAGCAGTTTTCGATATCGCTGCGCGGGCAGTCCGGCATAAAAGTGCGGAACTCAGGCGGGTAGCGTTTGAAATAGGTCGGGCCGTGGCTGCCAATCAGGTGCAGGCCAATCAGGGTATTTTTACCGTCATTTTTGATGTCGTCGTCAATATTGTTGAGCAGCGCCATGTCGTAACAGGTATCACCGTCGCAGTTTTTGCCGTCTTTAGCGGTGCTGATGACGACATTCGGCACGCGGTCGCAAACGCCCTTACAGCCTTCATCATTATCTTTCCAGAAAACGGAAACGCCCGCCTTCTGCACGATATCCAGCACGCCTTCACTGTTACGGGCGCGGTTATTGTCAAAATCGACCCGCTTCATATTCGAGAACATGCAGGGCACCGAAATTGCCGTCGCCGTCCCGCATGAGGTGGTGTGGCTGAAATAGACCACGTCGGGCACTTTCTGGGTAAATTCGTTCGTTGGTTTGCCATAGCCATTCGAAGACTGGTTCTGGGCCCGTGCCGTTTCGCCAATCACCAGGAAGAGCAGTGTCGGTTTTTGCCCGGCGTTCTGTACCAGTTTCGCGTCATCGCCAATCTTTTGGAAAGGTCCGGTATGAGTAAAGTAACGATGGTTGTAGTACTGGAAGGCGCTGTAGAGGTAGTTGGTCGGTACAATTTCAAGATTGAGGGTGCGGTTGTTACGGCCCACTGATGCGTAATCTTTGTAGTAAACCCCGGCAACGGCAGCCACGACCAGCAGGGAAAGCAGCATGGATAACAGCCTAACGCCCAGACGGCGCAGGGCGGACCTCTCATACGTAACCTGAGTGAAAAACAGTATCACCGCGGGCAGTACACCGGTCAGCAGGAACCAGACAACCACCGAGATATTCAGGTACGACGTCGCCTCACTCTGCTGTGTCTCGACAATATTTTCAATCATCCCGCGATCAAAAATGATCTGGTATTTGAACATGGCGTAGCTGGCAAGCGCACTGACCGGCAGAATAACAATGAAGAAAGGCTTAAGTAACGGACGGAAACTGAAGGGCGTGAACACAAAATTCAGCGCGGCAAATAGCACCAGGGGAATAGTGACGGCAAAACCCATACTGAAGGCCGGGAGTGCGTGGAGTATTTTGTAGAAATGCAACAAAATCGGGAAGTTAACCACAAAGGTAAAATAAAGGCTTAACAGTAAAGTCAGAGAAAGGTAACTGACTTTAGGAATGAATTTGCGCAAGAAAAACTCCAACAAAAAGGCAACCTGCTGAATGGATTAACAGCAAAAGCGGAAGGCCACGAGAGAAATAGGCTGACAGAATCAGGATGGTGGCGATCTTAAACAAGCAAGCTTAAGAAAGCCTTAATCCGCCAGAGATGACCCTGTGTCAGGAAAAGGTTCATAAAATAAATAAAATATAAAATAGTCACTTAGTGGTTCAATGCCAGTATGCTGGACGACGTGTGCACAACATTGGTCAGATGATTTGACCAGCATACGACTCTGCGTGCTCTCTGAATGCCCTTCTGTTTTTTCGGCGCGGCTCCAATTTTCTGTCGATTTCCTTTTGTGAAGACGATCACTGATGCCATTTTCTGGTATCTGGAGACTTTTGCGTTGATTTCAACTACTGCCATTGTGGCAAGCAACTCTGTTATTGCCCCAGGTGCGACGCTTGGTGCCAATGTTCGTATTGGTGCATTTTGCGTCATTGACGCTGATGTCGTGATTGGTGAAGGGTCGGTGATTGGCTCGCACTCTGTGATTAATGGCCACACGCATATTGGCCGCCATAATGTCATCGGTCAGTTTGCCTCGATAGGCGAAATTAATCAGGATCTCAAATACCGTGGTGAACCCACCGTTGTGCTTATCGGCGATGGTAACGAGATTGGCAAAAATACCACCATTCATCGCGGGACCTCGCAGGGTGCGCAAATCACCCGCATCGGCAATCATAACCGGCTACTGTGCAATGTACACATCGGGCACGATTGTCTGTTGGGAAATTCCATTCTGATTGGTGATAACAGCGGGCTGGCCGGGCACGTGGTGGCCGGTGATTTCGCCCAGATAGGCTCAATGTGTGCGATTCATCAGTTTTGTGTGATTGGGCAGGGGGCGATGATCGCCGATCAGTCCGGCGTGGTGCAGGATGTTCCTCCCTACGTGTGCGCCAGCGGTAACCATGCCGTGCCGGAGGGGTTTAATGCACTGGCCCTGGCCTTTGTGAACGCCAATCCACCGCTCAGGCAGATCCTGTTGTCGATCTACGCCAAACTGTTTCATGACGGCGTGGCGATTGATGAGGTGAAGTCTGAAGTGCTGCGTCTTAGCGCAGAGTATCCGCTGTTGCACTGCTTTAATGAATTCTTCCGTCTCTCGACGCGCGGGATCATTCGTTAGCCTCCCGCGCTGTCAGATCAGGCTTCCAGCGCCAGCAGCGCAAAGGTCGCGAGCCAGTGTTGCCCCATATAATCGGTATCAAGATGCGCCAGTGCGCCGGACAAATGCCGTTCGGCACTGTCACGCAGCGGTGCTACGCGCGGGTCACCTGCCGGTAAGGCGGCGGCCAGCGAGCGCTGACACCAGGCGCGGCTGAGGTTCAATCCATCAAGATGGCCGATTTTACCGTCCGTTCTGTCGGTCACCGTGGCCGGCGTGAAGAGTGGAGCGGGCCGGCACTGCGCCAGATCCGGCAGGAAATCCTTAAACCACGTCAGAAAGGCTTCGCGCGGCAATACCCTGCGCATCAGTTCCGCTTCCATCAGTGACGGCGATAAAAACTCATCGCCACCGGGCTCCCATGCCTGACAGTTCACATCTTCCAAATGCCAGCGACAGGCCGTTTCTTCAATCAGCGTAATCAGGCCGGTGTGGTTAATGCTGCGGGAATAATCCAGCGTCAGCGCCAGCGCAAAGGCAGTATTAAAATGACTGCCGACCCGTAGCGGGTAAGTTGCTTTGGGTAAAAACGCACTGAAACAGTTTTCGAAAAAGCGGCTCATTGGCGCAAGGTTTTTCGCCCAGCCCGCCGCCTGCGGCAGTTCCATGGCATTGAGCTGCTGAGCCAGCGCAAGGAACCACGCCCAACCATAAGGCCGCTCGAAACCGGCGTGCTGCGGTTGTTGCAGGTAGGCCATCTCGCCCGCCACATTTTCCTGCGTAAAGTGCCGGCCAATCACATCAATAATGTCTGCCGCCTGCGGCAGCTGCGGATATTTATCCAGCAGCTTTAGCAGCAGCCAGTAGCCGTGAACGCAGGAGTGCCAGTCGTAGCTGCCGTAGAAAATCGGATGCAGCTCGCGCGGCGTTTTTGCGTCCTGCGGCCCGCTCATGGCGTGCATCAGCTTGTTGGGAAATTCACGGTTCAGGTGATCGAGTGCCATCAGGGCAAACCGGGAGGCCATCTCAGGCGTCATTTGCGTTGTCATTTTTTCTCTTCCCCGTCTCAGGCGTTAAAAGCGGAATACGAACAGATACATCAGCGCGGTGTTGACCAGTAGCAGCAGGGCACCGGTCAGCCATTGCGCCTTGATGACGCCATTTTTATCCTGCAACTCAAGCAGCGCCGCCGGAACAATATTGAAATTGGCCGCCATTGGCGTCATCAGTGTGCCGCAGAAACCGGAAAGCATACCGATAGCGCCCATAATGGCCGGGTTACCGCCGAGCTGGTTGACGATAAGCGGCAGGCCGATACCGGCGGTCATGACCGGGAATGCGGCAAAACCGTTGCCCATGATCATGGTGAACAGCGCCATCCCAAAGGTGTAGGCGACAATAATCGCCAGCGGTGAACCCAGAGGAATGACACTTTTGACCAGATCAGCCACCACGCCACCGACGCCCGCGAGGGCAAAGAGCGCGCCAAGGGCGGCCAACATTTGCGGTAAAATAGCCGCCCAGCCGACGGTATCCATTGTCTGGCCACCGGCGCGGATAGCCTTGAGGGGCGAGTCGCGCAGCATCACTAATGCCACCACGAAGGCTACCACCGTTCCCAGTACGAGGGAGATCAGCGTAACGTTTTTGGCTTCGACAAATGGGGTGTATTTCAGGGTCAGGGTGCCGATGAGTGTTACCACCGGGATCATCAGCGCAGGGATGAACAATTTATTGCCATAACGTGTGGCGCCGGACTCACGGCGCGCCACCGCTTCAGGCTGATCGGTATCGGTTTTGCCTTTACCCAGTTTGCCGGTTCCGGCAACCACCGCCAGCAGGATCGCCAGACAGCCGGTCACAAAGTGCGGCAGCTCGCCGCCGAACAGGAAGGTGACGCCATACACGCCCCAGAACAGTGCGTTGACCCAGCGGCGGCTGTTGCTTTTATCTTTCAGGTTGTAAATTGCGAAGGCACAGAACATCAGGCCTGCCAGAATATAAACCGATTGCAGATTGATCATGGCGCAACGCCTCCGTGCTGGCTGTCAAAACGTTTTGCCAGCGAGCGGTCAAGCAGCCAGAGGCGGATAAAGTGGATGATCAGTGCAGCGATAGCCGTTGGGATGGCCCAGACCGACAGGTGCAGCGGTTCGACGGAAATACCATTTTGTTCGAGGAAGCCTTTGATCAGCAAAATAGACTGTACGGCGATGAAAATATCTTCACCAAAGAATACCGCGATGTTGTCCACGGCGGCCGCGTTGGCGCGGATTTTCTGGCGCACGTCGCTGGGTAAATCACCATATTTAGTGACGGCGGCGGCTTCTGCCATCGGGGCTATCAGCGGTCGTACCATCTGCGCGTGGCCGCCGAGGGAGTTCAGCCCCAGTGCTGCGGTCATCTGGCGCAGGAAGAAGTAAAGCATCAGCACGCGTCCGGTGGTAGCGGCGTGAACTTTGGAAATCAGATGGCGGGCCTGCTCTTTCAATCCGCTACGTTCGAGCAGCGCAATGACCGGTAACGTCAGCCAGATCAGCCCCATGTAGCGGTTATCCGCGAAGGCTTTACCAAAGGCGCTGATAATTTCTATCGTCTGCATACCCCCGGCGATACCGGTCGAAATACCGGCGATGGTCACCACTAAAAGTGGGTTAAAACGCAGCGCAAAGCCAAGCACCACGATCGGGATGCCTATAAGTACCCACATGGTTATTACCCCTGTTGTCTGTCATGTTTTTTAGAACAAAAAGTCACTCACTTTTATAATTGTTAAGCGCCAGGTTATTTTTAATAACCTTAAGTTATTACTCAGATTAATACAGAATAATGAACGCCCTGTGGCGGAAAGTATCAAGCGTATCCGCCAAGCGCAAGACTCAGGCTTTATGGTCGGGAGGGGAAAGGACCGCAGTGATTTATGTTGCAGTGGGAAGTAGCAGAATAAATAACTGCCCTAAGGTGCAGTATTAGATTATTGAACGGGGTATGAGGAAATATGCCAGTGAAATAAACCCGGTGATAAAACCGGGTATTCTCCTAAAGGAGTAGATAGAAAAGCTTATTCGTCGTCTTCGTCGCCGTAATATTTGACGCCCAGCTTAATCAGCTCACGGCCCTGAGATTTGCGGTGCAGGTTGCTGTCGCGAAGTGAATAAACGCAGCCGCAGTACTCCTGCTGGTAGAAGCGCTCGCGCTTGCTGATGTCGACCATACGTGCTGCGCCGCCTTTCTTGCGCCAGTTATAGTCCCAATAGACCATGCCCGGATACGGTGCCGCAGCGCGCACGCCACACCCGGTGATCTGCTGCATGTCTTTCCAGCGGGAAATACCCAGACAACTGGTAATGGCGGTAAAACCATGTTCAAAAGCATACAATGCCGTTCGCTCAAAGCGCATGTCGAAACACATCGTGCAGCGAATACCGCGCTCGGGTTCTTTCTCCATACCGCGTGCACGCTCAAACCAATTGTCGCTGTCGTAATCCGCATCAATAAAGGGAATGCCGTGTTGTTCGGCAAAGCGCATATTCTCTTCTTTACGCAGGGTATATTCTTTTTGCGGATGAATATTAGGGTTATAGAAGAAAATCGTGTATTCAATTCCGGAAGCCTGAATCGCTTCCATCACTTCACCGGAGCAGGGTGCGCAACAGGAGTGGAGCAATAATTTCTTGTGCCCGTTCGGTAGGGATAATTTCTCACGGTTCAGTTCTGACATCTTTTTCGCCTGTTGCTTAGATTTTCTTTATAAACATCGATTGTTCATCTTGGTTGATGCCTATGATAAAAGACAGGGAGTGACTGTCAAAAATTTCTTATCGGTTTCATCTGCGTACGGCGTAGCGCAGGAAACAACGGTGCTATGATATCGGCCGGGATGTTGACCGAAGAAGCGGGACGATGCCCGGCAATTGAATGTTAAGGACGCAGACAATGCAATTAATGAGATCGCATCACATCCGCTGGCTCAGTTTATTTATTGTAATGGGCGGGTTGTTACTGATTCTTCCCCTGCATTTACTGGCCTGTTTTATCGCCGGTTTTGTGGTGTATGAGCTGGTTAACGGATTGACGCCTCACTTTCAGAAGATCATCAGCGGTGAACGTGCCCGCTGGCTGGTGGTGGCGCTGATCAGCACTATCGTGGTGAGTGCACTGATTCTGGTCATTGTCGGGATAACCAATTTCCTGATGCAGGATGTGAAAAACCCGGCCGCCTTCAACGCCATGGTTTCCCGGCTGCTAACCGATGCGCAAAGCCGCATTTCACCGGTAATGCTGCACTATTTGCCTGCGAACATCGAAGAGTTACAGCGTGAGTTTTTGCAATGGCTGCGCGAGCATGTCGCGATGATCCAGACGGTCGGGAAAAACGCCGCACACGCGTTTGTCACCATGCTGATTGGTATGATTTTAGGCGCGATTGTCTCCCTGCAGCGCCATGATAAAGATGCACAACATGCGCCACTCACGAGCGATTTACTGCAACGTATCCGCCTGCTGGGCGATGCGTTTCGCAACGTGGTTTTCGCTCAGTTCCAGATTTCACTCATTAATACCGTGCTTTCCGGCGTCTTCCTGTTCGGCATTTTGCCGCTGTTTGGCATCCATTTGCCGCTGGCGAAAACGCTGGTGGTCTTCACCTTTGTCTGTGGATTATTGCCGGTGATTGGCAATCTCATCTCCAATACGGTGATTTTTATTGTCGGCCTGTCGCTTTCTTTGTGGGTCGGCGCGCTGGTGCTGGCGTACCTGATTGTGATCCACAAGGTTGAATACTTCCTCAATGCGCGGATTGTCGGTACGAGGATTAACGCGAAGTCGTGGGAAGTGTTGCTGGCGATGCTGGTCTTCGAGGCGGCCTTTGGCCTGCCGGGCGTCGTGGCTGCGCCCATTTACTACGCTTATCTGAAAAGTGAACTGAAAGCCGCGCGTTTGATCTGAGGGCGCGCGCCGCCAGAACCCTTGCCTGACGGCCAGCGACGCGGTGTTCCTGCCGCGTCGCTGCGCAGACCTTAGCCATATATCCTGAAAAAAACAGATTCAGGCAAGTAATGGCGAGGATCGTTATAACGATTTTCTCTTCCCAGGGTCCATACTTCTTCCCGTCAGTGCAGTTTGCGCTGGCGCGTTTCGTCTATCGATTACCCCTCAGGAGAGAACAAATGACCCTTAACGTCCGAGGTTTTGCTGCAACGTCCGCTGATGCGCCGTTGGCACCCCATCATTTTGTACGTCGTGATCCGCGTGATACCGACGTCGTTATCGACATTTTGTACTGCGGTGTTTGCCACTCTGACATTCACCAGGCACGCAATGAATGGCATCAAAGCATCTATCCGATGGTTCCGGGACACGAAATCATTGGTCGTGTGACCAAAGTTGGCGCCAAAGTGAAAGGCTTCAGCGTCGGCGATACTGTCGGTGTCGGTTGTATGGTCGATTCTTGTCAGCACTGTGAATCCTGCGCCGAGAGCCTGGAACAGTATTGTGAAGAAGGCGCAACCATGACCTATAACTCCCATGATCGTCATGACAACATGATGACCTACGGCGGTTATTCAGAACAGATCGTGGTTGCTGAGAAATTCGTTCTGCGGGTTTCTGAAAAACTGGATATCAAATCTGCTGCGCCGCTGCTGTGTGCCGGCATCACCACTTACTCACCGCTGAAACACTGGAAAGTGGGCAAAGACCATAAAGTGGCCGTTGTCGGTTTGGGCGGTCTTGGCCATATGGGCCTGAAATTCGCTAAAGCCCTCGGCGCTGACGTCACTCTGTTCACCCGTTCTGCGGGCAAAGAGCAGGAAGCGTATCGTCTGGGCGCAGACCATGTGGTGCTGTCGACTGACGCAAAACAGATGGAAGCGGTGAAAAGTCACTTCGACTTCATTCTTGATACCGTGCCAAATCAGCACGATCTGAACCCGTATCTGGATACGCTCAAGCGTGACGGCACCCATATTCTGGTGGGCCTGATCGAGCCAATCGACCCTGCATTGCACAGCGGCAAGCTGGTGATGGGCCGCAAAACGGTGGCGGGTTCACTGATTGGCGGCATTGCAGAAACGCAGGAGATGCTGGATTTCTGTGCCGAGCACGACATTAGCTGTGACGTTGAGATGATCAACATGCAGGATATCAACGGTGCTTATGAACGCATGCTGAAAAGCGACGTGAAATACCGTTTCGTGGTGGATATGGCTTCGCTTAAAAACGCCTGATATCGGCTGAAAGTTTGAAATGCGCCTGTGGGTTTTGCCCGCAGGCGCATTTTTTTTGCCACGGCGGCAGAGTGGTCGGATGAAACCAATGTGTGCGGAAATTTATCTTTCCCTCTCTTGCTGGCTTCTCGCCTGACAACGGCGGTGGTATTCTTCGGCTTTCGCCGAGCGAAGGAAAATCAGTGGCAAAGAATTTTGATGAATTGATCAGAGATATTGA
>Ga0105856_1000311_pt1 | contig 25963 bp, 26 predicted proteins | sample OrgsoiDNA_201060_FD_89681 | JGI IMG/M metagenome (GOLD analysis project Ga0105856, IMG submission 89681) | Permafrost soil microbial communities from the Arctic, to analyse light accelerated degradation of dissolved organic matter (DOM) -... | ecosystem: Environmental > Terrestrial > Soil >...
CCCTCGACCACCAGACGATACTTCTCCTTGCCCATCGGGCAGTCGGGCGTCATCGGCCCTTCGCCGCGCGCCGCCCGCGCGTCCACCTCGCTGCGCAGCTCCTTGTAGTAGGTCGCCGCCTCCTCGGTGCCGCGGAACGCGGAGAAGATCGGGCCCACGTAATAGACGCCGCCGAAATATCCATCGACCGGCGAGGGGCGCTTCTTGCCCGACTCCCAGACCTTGACGAGGTCGTCCTCCGCCCGCGCCGAGGCCGCGAGCCGCCGCGACAGCTCGGCCTCGTCCAGCTTCTTGCCGGCGATCTTCTCCAGCGCCGGCACGATCTCGCTGCGCAGCTGGTCGACCACGTAGCGGCGCATCTCGGGGGTGATGGCGCCGTCGCCCTGGTAGGGCACGTGAAGCATCAGCACCGGGACCTTGTATTGCTCGCGCAGGATCTCGAACCACTTCATGAAGGTGAAGCAGCCGGTGTACGAGAGCAAAAGCGCGTCCGGGTCCGGCAGCTTATCGCCGGTGGGGCCGATGTTGCCCTTGAGCTGCATGCCGAGGTCGCACTTCACGTAGCTGCACACGTCCTCGGAGTGGCCGGACTTCTCCGCCTCGGCGATGTATCCGGCGGACTTGCCGCGCATGCCCGACTTGAGCGCATTGATCTCGGGCAGGACCGGCAGAAGGTCGAGCGCGCCGAGCAGCTCGGTCAGGTTGCCGGGCACGAAGGTGTAGATCACTTTGCGGCCGTCTTCGCGGGCGGTCGAAAGCCGCTTGTAGTGGTCCGCGATCATCCGCTTCTGGCGAAGCTGGCTCAGATCCTTGACCTGCGTCGCCTGCCTCTCGCTGCCGATCAACTGGACGGTCATGGTTGTGCTCCCCACAGCTTGAGCGAGTCGCCGAAGGCGCCCGCCTGCTCACGCACCGGCTGGAACTGCGCGGTGTTCTCCGAGAACTTGACCGAGGTGTACGGAACCTTCGCCCCGTCGAGGGCCTTCTCCAGCATCGGCTGGTCGAGCAGCGCGGGGTCGCAGAACGAGGCGGCGAGGAAGACCACGCCGTCGGCGCGGTGCGTGCGGATCTGAGTCAGCAGCGCCTCGCCCTTGGGCGCGTTGCCGATGTAGCGGCAGGCGGTGGGCGTGCCCTGGACGAGGAAGGCGCGCACGAGCGAGTCGAGCGGGTCCTCGCGGTCGCGCAGCGGAATCGGCCCGCGGATGGCGGTGAGGCCCAGCTGGAAGTCGTCGGCGACGATGTCGCAGCCGGACTGCTCCAGCGTCCGGATCAGCCCGAAGGGCGGCTGCTCGCAAAACGAGCCCACCACCACCACGCGCGCGTTGTCGTAGGCGCGGGCGGGGCGCTCGCGAAAGCCTTCAAGCAGCTCGCGCAGGAGCGTGGTGTGGTCGGCCGCGGCGAGCTGCGTTCCCGCGCGCGTCGCGAGGTATGCCTCGGAGGCGCGGATGCGCCAGGGCTCCTTGCTCCGCAGCGTCTGCAGCTCGTCGAGCAGCGCCTGGCGCTCGTTCTCGCACACGATTGCCTGCGTCAGCGACGTCGCGGTGAGCGGCTTCGCCCCGCAAGAGACCAGCATCGCCGCGATCCGCCGCAGCTCCCCGGCGTAGAAGCGCCCGCCAAGCTCGGGCGAGAAGTTCTGCGGCATGTCGAGGTAGGCCACCGCCTTGGTCGGGAAGAGCATCTTCCACATTCCGGAGAGGTTGCGGATCACGTCGCAGGTGGAAGGGAAGACGTAGGCGTCGAACGCGTCCAACGACCCGCGCAGACCGAGCTCCACCGTGCTGCGGGGCAGATGGCAGATGTACGACTGGAAAAAGGAATCGCCGCGCACGACGTCCAGCTGATCGCCGCCTCCGAAGATGGTGACGGGCAGGCACCCCATCGCTTCGAAGAGTGGGCGCGGCACATAGATGGGCAGATTTCCGACCACCAGCGCGCCTAGGTGCTCCGCGTTCCAGCGGGTGACGTGCTTGAAATCCAGATCCTCGACCAGCTCTCGCGCCCGCTCCAAAGGTCCGCTTGCAGGATCGCTCATGGCTTCTCACTACCGAGGAGTGGCAGCGGCGTCACCACCGCGAGGCGCCGCTCGATGTCGTTGGTCTCGCGGTATTCGGCGGTCAGGCCGCTCAGCACCAACCGATGCAGCGAGCGCGCAACCTCGCCCGGCGTGCCGTGCTCCCCCTGCTGGTACCAGCCGTAGACCCAGTTGATCATGCCGAAGGTGCCATAGGTGATTCGCTCCAGGTCGCCGCGCCCGTCCTGCGCGCCCCTCCGGTAGAGGGAAGCGACAATCCTGCGGCACAAGTCGAAGTAGCGATCCTTGAGCGCGCGCACCTTCGCCCGCTTCTGCCGTGTCAGCGTGCCGGCCTCATGCACCAGGACGCGCATCACGTCGGGGTGCTCGGCCACGTAGCGGACGTGTTGGTAGATGAAGGCGAAGAGGCGATCCCGAGGGGATTCGACGCCGCTCAGCGCGTCTTCGGCGGTGGCGATCAGGGTCTCGAAAGCCCGGGTCTGGATCTCGAACAGCACCTCGCCCTTGGAGGGGAAGTAATTGTAGAGGCCCGCCACCACCTGGCCAGTCTCGGCGGCGAGGTCGCGCATCGACATGCCGTGAAAGCCGTGCTCGGCGATGGCGCGCGCCGCCGCGTCGAGGATGGCGAGCCGCTTCTGCGCCGACTGGGGGCGCGGCTTGCGGATGCGCTTCATGCGTCCTTCCAGACAGGAGCACGCCGGGCAACGAACGCCTCGATGCCTTCATTGCCGTCGTGGCTTCCGAGCACGCGGTCCAGGTAGAGCTGCTCCAGCGCGTCGAGGCGCGCACCGAGAAGCGGCTCGTTGCCGGCGCGGATGGCAAGGGCGGCGGTGCGCAGAGCGGCGGCGGACCTGCGCAAAGGGCCCTTGCGATACCATTCGGTGAACTGCGCGAACGGATCGGGCCCGTCGAGGATGGCGGCCGAGAACCCGCAGGCGCGCGCCTCGGCGGCGCTGAGGGTCTCTCCCGTCAGCACCAGGCGATCGCTCAGCGCGCCCCCCAGCCGCCTAGGACCGAGCGCGGCGAGCACCGGAGGGAAGACGCCCAGCGTGATCTCCGGGCACCCCAGCTGCGCATCCTTTGTGGTGAAGACGAGCTGGCAGGCGAGGGCGAGCTCGAACCCACCGCCCAGGCAGCGTCCTTCGACCAGCGCGGCCACCGGCACTGGATAGCAGGCGATTGTGCGCACCAGTCGCGACAGAGCGCGCAGCATGCCCGGCGCGGAGGGCTTGCGGTGCTCCTCGACCGAGGCGCCCCAGGAGAACTGTCCGTCCGCGCCCTGCAACACCACCATGTGCAACGAGCGTTCGTTCTGATGCGAGGCCAGCTCGTGTCCCAACTGCTCCATCAATCCGCTGGTGAGGATATTGCCGGGAGGCCGGTCGAGCACGAGGCGCAGGAGCGTCCCGGACTCGAGCAGCTCCTTGCGGACGCGCTCCTCAGCCACGGCGCGAATCCTCCCAGCCCTTGCGGGCCGCGGGCGGCAGCACTTCGCGCACCAGGTCCGCGTCGAACCGCGCGCCCTCGGCGATGCGCCGGCGCAGCTGCGCGAAGTCGATCTCGCGGTCCGGCTTCTCCCCGAAGTGGAAGGCGGGGAAGCCCGCCGACGCCTCGGTGGTCATGTTCAGCGCCAGCCAGGAGCGGTTGGTCTCGCTGTTGGCGAACCAGTGCTGCAGCTTCTTCTTGCGCAGGCTCTCCAGCGTCTTGCGCGTGCAGTCGGGGAAGGTGTTGAGGATCTTCGTCGCCAGTCGATCCACCGCCGCGTCGAGGGGAGCCAGATCGATCTTGAGCCCGGCGAGCCTTTTCTTGCCCTCGTCCCTGGCCGCGCCCTGTTTCGAGTCGCCGTAGACGATACGGCCCAGCTCGTCGATGAAACGATCGGTCACCACCATTGGATTCGGGACCAGCTTGCCTTCGAGGTCGCGGTGGACCGGCACCACCTCGTTGAGCAGCCCGAGCCTGAACGCCTTGGCCGCCGACCAGGACTCGCACAGCGCCAGCGACTCGGCCGCGAAAGCGTAGCCCACGTAGAGATCGAGGAAGTCGGTTGAGCCGCCGTCGGGCGCCGAGCCGTGCACCGGACCTGCCTGGCCGAAGCTGGCGTTGTCGGAGGCGATGCTGAAGTCGCAGGCCATGCCGATTTCCTGCCCGCCCCCGATGCGCATTCCGTTGACGCGGCAGACGACCGGCTTGTCGCAGAGGAGAATCGAAGTCACCGTGTCGTTGAAGAGCCGCATGTATTGCGCATACTCGGCGGGCCTTCCCGCGTATAGCGTCGCGTACTCGGCGGTGTTGCCGCCGGTGCAAAAGGCGCGGTCGCCTTTGCCGGTGAGCACCGCCACTACCGCGCGGCGGTCGGCGGACGCGCGGCGGATGGCGAGGATCAGCTCCTTCAAGGCTTCGGTGGTGTACGAGTTGAGCTGCTTCTCGTTGTCCAGCGTGATCCAGACCGCGTGTAGGCCTTCCACCGGCGCGCCCTTGCGATCCTTGACCGCGCGCTTTTCATAGCCGATGGAGCGAAATTCGTACCCGGGGACGAGCTCGTGGTTCGAGAGTTCCATGTTTGCTCCTTCAGGAGAGTGGGTCGAGGACCAGGCGGCGCTCGAGGCGGTGCTCGTGCATCGCCTCGAGGTGCTGGTTGAGGCGCGACATCGGCGCGCGCTCCACGAACGGATCCAGCGCGACCTTGCCGCTGGCGATCAAATCGATGACGGCCGGGTACGCCTCGACCGGGCAGCCCCAGGTGCCGAGCACGCTGGCGTCGAAGGCCATCAGATTCGAGAGCCGCAGCTCGACTGAGTCCGGCGTGTAGCCGACCTGCAGCATGGTCGCGCCGCGGTCGAGCAGACCGAAGGCCAGCGTCTGTCCAGCGCGGGTGCCGGTGCACTCGAAGATGCGCAGGCGGAAGCTCGGGATCCCGTGCTTCTTCAGCAGTGCGCGGACCTCGGACCTCACCGCCTTGGGGGCGAGATCGCGAACCTCCAGCGCCGCTTCCGCGCCGTGCTGCAGCGAAAGATCGAGGCGGTCGCGCTTCACGTCGAGCGCCAGCACGTGCGCGCCCTGCGCCGCGGAGATCTGAGCGGTGAAGCCGCCCACCCCGCCCACGCCAACCACCGCCGCGACGTCGCCGGACCCAAGGCCGCTGCGGCGCACCGCCTGGAAGGCGGTCGAGACCGCGTCGGCGACAACGCCGAGCTTCCACGCTTCGAACCCGGGAGGCAGGTGGTCCAGCAGCACCAGTGGCCCGCTGCGCACCATTTGGTGAGTGGCGAATCCGCCGTCGATGTCGTTGCCCGGCATCTGCTGTTCGGGACAGGCGTTGCCGCGCCCCGCTGCGCAGAAGGCGCACTTTCCGCAGGGCAGCACCGCGGGTATCAGCACCAGCTGTCCTGGGGCGGGCCCGGGTCCGTTGGTGGCGGCGACGCGCCCGACTACCTCGTGCCCGAGCACCAGCGGGACCGTCTTCTTCGTCGGCACCTCGCCGCGCGCGTAGCCCAGGTCGGTGTGACACAGCCCGCAGCCGATCACTTCCACCAGCGTCTCGCCCGGCGCGGGGTCCGGCCAGCTGCGCCGCTCGGACACAAGCGGGCGGCCCGCCTGGGTGAGGACGTACGCGAGTCCTTCCATTCCTAGCCTCCGAAGAATTGGAGTATTGAGCGAACGTTCGTTCATGTCAAGGAAAGACGCCGCGGCGCAATGCGCACCTTCTGTCAGTTGACGCGGTTGCCGCGGCCTTCTTTGACCTGCCGCCCGGCGAACCCTGAAGGCGCCCGCAGCGCCGGCCCGGAGTTGCCGCTCGAGTTGCCGATCTTCGACCAGGGCAGGCCCGCGCGGCGCGCACGGTTGCAGAGGTCCGGCAAGCCCGTGCGCGGCAGGCCGAGCTGGGCGTCAACATCCGCGCCGACGTGCGAGCGCTGCGCAGCCGGCCTCTGCTGACGCACCGATCGGCCGAGCACTACCGCACCTTCAGCCCTGTGCGGCATTGAAGATGCAGGGTGCTCCTGCATGGACACGAATCCCCTGCTCTCCACGCAAACCCTGCGCAAGCCGCAGCCCGAGGCCGACAAATTTGCGCCCACACAGCGCGTATCGCTGACGCGGGACCTGGTGATCGGCATGGCTGGCTCGGGGGGCGACGGCATCGTCAGCGCCGGCGAATCCCTGATCGTGGCCTGTGCGACCGAGGGCTACCACGCGATGATGACCAAGAGCTTCGGCTCGCAGATCCGCGGCGGCGAATCCTCCTGCCGCGTGCGGCTCGCGATCGAGCCGGTGCTGAACCCGGGCGGCGAGCTGGACGTCGCGGTGGCCTTGAATTGGGAAGACTTCCTCAAGTTCGGCGCCGAGCTTCCGGTGGACGCGAGCACTATCGTCATCTACGACGCGGCCACGGGTATCGCGCCCAAGGACATTCCGCTCCCGGGCATCTCACCGCGCGAGGTGTTCGCGGTTCCTATCGGCGAGCTCGCGCGCAAGGCGGCCGGCACCGACAAGGCGAAGAACACGGTGGTGCTGGGGCTGCTCGCCGGCTGGTTCGGCATCGCTCGCGAAGGAATCCTGAGCGGCATGCGCAAGAAGTTGGGAAAGAAAGGCGCCGAGGTGCTGGCGGGAAACGAGCGGGCGTTCCAGGCCGGCATGGAGCACGCCGCGGCGCATCCCTTGCGAGTCAATCGCGCGATGGAGAAGCCGCAGAAGCCGGGAATCAAGCTGCTCACCGACGGCAACGACATCTGCGCCTCGGCGGCGCTCTTCGCCGGCTGTAAGTTCTTCAGTGGTTATCCCATCACCCCCTCGACGGAGATCATGCAGCTCTTGACACGCGAGATCTGGAAGTACGGCGGGTCGGTGCTGCAGGCGGAAGACGAGATCGCCGGCATCGGCGCCGCGCTGGGAGCATCGTACGCAGGCAAGAAGTCGATGACCGCGACCTCGGGTCCGGGAATGTCGCTCAAGACCGAGATCGCCGGCCTCGCTTCGGTTGCCGAGCTGCCGCTGGTGATCGTCAACGTGCAGCGCGGCGGGCCCTCCACGGGGATGCCCACCAAGTCGGAACAGTCCGACCTCTACCAGGCCGCGTTCTCCGCCCACGGCGACGTGCTGCGGCCGGTGCTCGCCCCCACCACGGTGAGCGACACGTTCAAGACGACCGTCGAAGCGTTCAACATCGCGGAGCAATACCAGACGCCGGTCATCCTGCTCTACGATCAAGACATCGCGCAGCGCAAGGAGGTCATCGACCCCATCGACACCTCGCAGATCAAAGTCAAGGATCGGCTCGCGCCAGGCGCGGCAGAGCTCGAGGATTACACGCGCTTCAAATATACCGAATCAGGAGTGAGTCCCATCAGCCACCCGGGAATTAAAGGCGGCAATTATCTGGGCGCGGGCATCGAGCACTACGAACAGGGCGCGCCCACCGCCAGCGGCGTCGTGCACGCGAAGATGAACGAGAAACGGTTCCACAAGTTGGACCCGCTGCGCAGCCGCGACGATCTCTTCGAGGTCACCGGCGACCCCGAGGCGCCGCTCGCGCTCATCAGCTGGGGCTCGACCGCGGGCGTCTGCCGCGAGGCGCTTGCTCTCGCCCGCGAGCAGGGCTTGTCGGTAAAGCTGCTCGTTCCCTATCTGCTCTATCCTGTCGCCGAGCAGGTCTATCGACGCTTCTTTGCCTCGGTGAAGGCCGGTCTCCTGGTGGAACAGTCGCACCAAGGCCAGCTCTTTCGCATCCTGCGCATGTCACTCGATCTTCCGCCGGGGCTGCGCTCTTTCTGCCGCACCGGCGCCAATCCCTTCCGTCCCCGTGAAGTGGCGAACGCGCTGCGGGCCGCCGCGGCCGAAGCGCAAGCCCGAGCCCCGCAGACGCAACCCCAGGAGCGACAATGAACCTCGCCACCGTCGAAACGCGGCAGCCCGCGCGGCCTAACTGCACCGTCAAGGATTTCAAGAGCGACTTGAAGCCCATCTGGTGTCCCGGCTGCGGAGACTTTGGCGTGGTGCAAGCCATCTACCGCGCGCTCGCGAACATCGGCCGGCCGCCGCACGAGATCGCCTTCATCTCCGGCATCGGCTGCTCCTCGCGCATTCCCGGATATACGACCGCCTACGGCTTCAACAGCGTGCACGGCCGCGCCCTGCCCATCGCACAGGGGATCAAGCTCGCCAGCCCGGAGCTCCTGGTTCTGGCGGCGGGCGGCGACGGCGATGGCTTCTCCATCGGCGGCGGTCACGTGCCACACACGGTGAGACGCAACCCGGACATCACCTATATCGTGATGGACAACCAAATCTATGGCTTGACCAAGGGCCAGCTTTCGCCCACCAGCCAGCGCGGAACGAAGACGGTGACTTCGGGATTGGGCAGCTTGGAGAACCCGGTCAACCCATTGCTCTATGTTCTCGCTTATGGCGCGCCCTTCGTCGCGCAAGGAACGCCTGCCGACATGCCGGGGCTCGCTTCCATCATCGAGGAGGCCATCCGCTACCCGGGCTTCGCCTTCGTCAACGTGCAATCGCCCTGCGTGACCTATGGCGATCAAGAGCAGCAGATCAAGGCGCAGAAGGCGAAGATGAAGACGCTCGCAAGCCTCGGCCACGATCCTTCGAATCTTCTCGCCGCGTTCAATCTGGCCCAGGGCTACGGCACCGAGCTCCACACCGGCGTCTTCTACCGCAATCCTGCCCCGCCACCCACGCTGGGTGCGTTGGTCCTCGAACGGCAGCAGGCGATGGCCAAAGACGCCCTCCCCCGCGAACGCATCCTGGACATGTTCGTCCAGCATTGAGCCCCGTACTGGAGTTCCCATGAACAACGAAGAGCGACGGACCACGCTGGTGCAGCAGCATCGGCAGATCCGCACCATCATCACCAGCGTGCGACGGGCGGCCATCGACCTCGCGGACGGCGCGAGCGCCGCGCTCGACCTGCGCGACCGTATCGCCGGTCTGCGCCTCGCGATGGAGCTGCACCTCGCCGCCGAGGAAGTGTTGCTCGGTCCGGTGCTGGAGCGCATCGACGCTTGGGGTCCCGAGCGGCTGGCGTTACTTCGCAAAGATCATGCCCACCAGCGCGGAGTGCTGGCGGAGCTCTCGTCGGAGCGGGCCTGCAATCTGCCGTCGGAGCGTTACGGGCGGCGCACGCTGCAGATGCTGGAAGAGATCCTCACCGATCTCGACGGCGAAGATCGCGATCTGCTCGACGTGAAGGTGCTGCGCGACGACATCATCCAGCTCGACGCGAGCGACTGCTAGCGCCGCAGCCCGTGCGGCTCTTGCGGGCAAGGAGAATCAATGGCGAACCGAATCAACGAAGATTGCATCAACTGTGGCGCCTGCGAGCCCGAGTGCCCGAACCAGGCAATCGTCCAAGGCGAGGAGTATTTCGAAATCGACGCCACGAAGTGCGACGAGTGCGCCGCCAAAGGCGGAGATCACTCCTGCAAGGCGGTCTGCCCGGCGGATTGCATCGTGCAGGCCTGACTCTTGTCGAAGTCCACGGCGAGGAACCACGTCGTTTCGTCCTCGAGGACCGGGTACACGCCCATTGCGTGACGACCCGTCAGGTGGCCGACGATGGCCGCGTCATCGAACGGGATGAAGGCCTGGTTTGGACACTCGCCGCACTTCACTCTTGGCAGCTCGCAGACACCCTTTACGAACTTGTTCCGGCATGCAGGCGCGTAGCCGGTTCTTCCGGCCTTCTTGCTCATGAAGCGAGCCGGAAACATTTCTTCGCGCCCGCGGAACAGCGAGCGAAACGGGGCTACTTTCTCAACCGGCGTTCGAAGCCTTGATCACGGGCGGCGGACGCACGCGAATCTTCGGCTCGGCGCGCAGAAACCAACTCGGCATGGAGCGCCCCAAGGCGTCGTCGCGATTCCGTCTGCTCGGCCTGTAACTGCTCGAGACGGGCCACCTGTTGCGCGACAATTTGGAGCAGCTCCTCGCGTCGGCCCCATTCCCTTGGCTGAGTTTACCGAGCGGACGCGGTACGTCGAGCCTCCTCCACCACGCGCGCCACATCGGCCAGCAGAATGTCGTAGCCGGCCAGGGCAACCTGGCTCGATCTCTTCGTAGGCTTGTTCCGGGACGTGGGCATTCGCAAGTGTCGCACTTGACGTGCCATCTGGCGCTACTATACATGCCACATGGCATCAAGAAAGAGCATCGATCCTGAACGCGGCGGCGTGCTGAGGCACGTGCATCAGACCGCCCGGATGCTTGGCCTCAAGCACCTCCCTGCGAATGAGTTCGAGCTGGCGGACGCCGCTGCGCGCGGCTTGCCCAGCACTAGCCTCACGAGTCTCTCGAATCGGCTGGGCTGGTCGCGCGCCGATGTCGTGAAGGAACTGGGAATCGCGCCCCGCACGGTCGCTCGCCGCATGACCAGCAAGAAGCCGCTTTCGTCTTCGGAGAGCGAGCGCGTGCTCCGGCTCGCTCGAGTACTTGCGCGCGCGGCGGATGTCCTCGAGAGCGAAGCGTCGGCCAGGCGCTGGCTCGTCGAGCCGAATCGCGCGCTGGGAGGACGCAAGCCGCTCACGCTTCTGACGAATGACTTCGGCACCGAGCTCGTGCTCAACGAGCTCGGCAAGATCGACTACGGCTTTTTCGCGTGAAGCTCTGGCGCGTGTCCCGCGCCGCGCACGCGGCGAGCGGCGTTGCCACTTTCTCGGGAATCGGCGGCCTGCATGTAGACGGCCGCTGGCATTCGCGAGGACGCCTCGTCGTCTACACCGCCCGCAGCGAAAGCCTGGCCCGACTGGAAGCCTTGGGGCATTTCAATCCGGTGCTAGGGCCCAAGCTCGTGCTGATTGAGGCGGACATTCCTGACGCGCTCGTAACCACCTTCAGCGGGACGCTGCCAAAGGGTTGGAACGATGTCCCCGATTCCGGCCTTGCCCGCTCCGTCGGCGACACCTGGCTTCAAGGCGCCTCGTCAGTGGCCCTCGAAGTGCCTTCGATTCACGCTTTTTCGGAATCAAATGTGCTCATCAACCCAGCGCATCCTGATTTTTCGCAGCTCACGATCAGCGCGCCGGTCCCGTTTGCGTTCGATCAGCGCCTGAACGATCCCAAGCTGAGGTAGCTGTGGCTCGCCAAACCGATTTTACCTTCCTATGCCGCCTCGGCGCTCATTCCACCTTGAAGCACGACGACATTCCAGGCAATTTTCTCCAAGCGAGTCGCGAAATACTCGAGGTGGTCCTTTCGCTCGGTCAACAGGAGAGGAGAGCGCCCCTTCTCGAGTGCCTGAATCACATCGTCGACGATGAGCTCATTGCGTTTGTGTCAGTCACCAGCGCTGAGTACAGCTCCTGAGCAATGCCTTCAACGCCTTGCGCTGCGCGGCGTCGAGATCGTCGGCCTCGTCTTTGCCATAGAGCGCGAACAACCAGAACTGCAGGCCCTATGCATGCCTTTTGACGAAGTCGTCGATGAGCTGGCGGGCGATGCTCAACTTTGGCGCGACCATCGGCAGCTTGTCCGGGGCGAACCAAGCGGGCTCCAGGATCTCGCTCTCGTCGGCTTTGATTTCGCCCGAGGCCCAATGCGCGGTGAAGCCAATCATCAGTGAGTTGGAGAACGGCCACGGCTGGCTGCCGAAGTACTTCACGTCGCGAATTTCGATGCCAGCCTCTTCGCGGATTTCGCGGGCGACTGCGTGCTCGAGCGTCTCGCCCACCTCGACGAAACCAGCCAGCGTCGTGAAGAAAGGCATGTTCACGCGGGCATTGCGGGCCAAGAGCGCGCGGCCATCGCGTTCCACCAGCGCGATGATGGCCGGCGAGAGCCGCGGATAGGCGTGGAAAGCGCAGCGAGTGCAAGCGCGAACGCGCTCGGTCTTCGATGGCTCGGTCGGTGCGCCACAGCGCCCGCAGAAGCGATGGTCGCGATCCCAGGCCGTGAGTCCGAGCGCGAGTCCGGCAATGGCGAAGTCTTCGTCCGGCAGCGCGCCGAACAGCTGCCGCACGGAAACGGCTTCGGTGCTGGTGGGAAGCGCTTCACCCTCGCCAAGCGACCGCGCGAAGCAGGCCACCCCGGCGAGTGAGCCGAGATGAATCGCGCCTTCGCCCGCGGGGCCAACAGGAACGCGCACGCCGGCGCCTTCGCGGACGACGCAAAGTGCCGTGCCCTTGAGAACGTACAGCCTGCCTTCGCTGGCAGCGCTGGAAATGCCTGGCTGGAACCTCGTCATGACGTGGCTACTTACTTCTTCTTGGGCTGCTCCGGAGCTTCGCCCTTGAGCGCGGCCAGGACCTTGTCGACGTGGCCGTCCACCTTCACCGGCGACCAGACGGCGGCGATCTTGCCGTCCTCGCCGATGAGATAGGTGGAGCGAATCGTGCCCTGCACCTTCTTGCCGTACATGTTCTTCTCGCCGAACGCCTCGTACTCCTTGGCGGTGGCGTTGCCGTCGTCGCTCAAGAGCGGAAACGGCAGCTCGTACTTTTCGCGAAACTTGTCGTGCGAGGCGATGGTGTCCTTGGAGACCCCGTAGACGAGGGCTCCTTGGCTCTTCACGCGGGCGAGGTTGTCGCGAAAGTCGCAGGCCTGGCGGGTGCAGCCGGGCGTGTCGTCCTTCGGGTAGAAGTAGAGCACGACCTTCTTGCCCTTCAGCTCCTTGAGCGAGACGGTCTTGCCCTCAGTGGAGGGGAGCTTGAAATCGGGGGCCTTGGTTCCGACGGTGAGCGCCATGCGGTTAGACTACCTGCGTGGGCAAGAAAGAGAAGCCGTTCAACAATCCGTTCGGGGTCGTCAAGCTGCCCGAGAAGCCCGCGCCTGCTCCCAAGCGGCTCGAGCCCAAGCCCGCGGCTGCTCCGCGCCACAACGTTGCCCTGACCGAAGACGAACTCTGGTCGATGGCCGTGGACGGCGCGGACCCGCTCGTCGACCGGAGCCACCGCATCAAGCCTGCGCCGCAGCCGCTCTCGCTCGCCCCGCAGCAGCTCGACCCTGACCTGGTCGCCTACGATGAGCTGCGCGCGCTGGTCACCGGCGAAGTGCCTTTCGATATCTCCGACACCGACGAGTTCATCGAGGGCTCCGCGCGCGGCCTCGACCACGGCGTTCTGCGCAAGCTGCGCCGCGGCGACTTTTCGGTGCAAGGGCACGTCGATCTGCACGGGATGTTCAAGGACGCAGCGAAGGCCGAGCTCGAGGCCTACCTGGTCTCGGCGAGGCAGGCCGGAAAGCGCTGCGTGCTGGTGGTGACCGGCCGCGGCCTGCACTCGAAGGATCAAGTCTCGGTCCTGAAAGACGCGCTCAAGCGCTGGATGGCGACCGGCCGCTTCTCCCGCCACGTCCTCGCTTTCGCCACCGCCCGCCCCCACGACGGCGGCGCCGGCGCGGTCTACGTCCTCCTCCGCCGCGCCTGACGGCGGCAACCTCAGAGCTGAGAACACACCCGAATCACAACCGGGCCTGGTGTGTGTCCACATGATTCATGTATATAAATCGCCAACATGAAGCCAATTCAAGTCACCTTCGATGAACGTCTCTTGAAAGAGCTCGATGCCGATCCGGAGGTCAAGCGCGACGGTCGCTCGCTCGTCTTGCGCAGGGCCGCGTACGAGTATTTGCGACGCAAGCGGCGAAGTGCCATCGCGGAGGCCTACCGCCGCGCTTATGGCAAGAAGGGCGCGCCTGAGCTCGAGGGCTGGGCCGGCGAGGGTTCGTGGCCAGAGTCGTAACGCGCGGCGAGGTGTGGACCTATCGCTTCAAGGAACCTGACAAGCACAGGCCAGTTGTAATCTTGAGCCGTGACGAAGCCATCGACGTGCTCGACACGATCCTGGTCGCGCCGGTCACTTCGACCATCCGGGACATTCCCAGCCAGGTCATCATTGGTGCCCGCGAGGGGCTCGAGCATGACTCGGCCGTCAGCCTTGACCATGTGCAGTGCGTGGATCGCGCGAAGCTCGTGCGCCGGCTTGGCCGCCTCTCGTCCGAACGAATGCGTGAGGTGTGCTCCGCACTGGCGGTAGCGACGGGGTGTTCATGAAGCCGGGACTCTTTGTGTCAGGCGATGAGCTCGGAGAATTTCTTCAGGTCGATGTTGCCGCCGGAGACGATGCAGACGATTGGGCCTTGGCCGGCCTTCCCGGTCAGCGCGGCCGCGAGCGGCATGGCCCCGGCCCCTTCGGCGATGACGCGGACTTTCTCGGCCATCATCTTCATTGCCTTCTTGGTCTCGTCCAGAGTCACGACGATGCAGGCATCGAGGATCGGCTTCATTCGCTGCCACATGCGCGGCATGACGCTTTGGCCGCCTGCGCCGTCGACGAATGAAGACTTCCATTCAGTGAAAACTTGGGGCGAGCCCTTGGCGAACGTGAGCGAAGTGGGCGCGGCCGTCTCCGGCTCGACGCCGTAGACCTTCACGCCGGGCTTGAGCGCCTTCATGGCGCTGCCGACGCCGGTCAGAAGTCCGCCGCCGCCGATGCTGGCGATGACCGCCACGGTGTCCGGCGCGTCCTCGAGGATCTCCAGGCCCATCGTTCCATGGCCGGCGATGAAGTTGTGGTCGTCGAAGGGGTGCACGAACGTCCCCTCCATGCCCGCGAAGGAGTGCTCCTCCAGCGCCTTCCACGCCACCTCGAACGGCACCGGAACGATGGTCGCGCCGAGCGCGCGCATCCGCTCCATCTTGGCCTGAGGTGCCGTCTCGATCGCCACCACGCTGCACGGAATGCCTGCCTTGCGCGCGGCGTAGGCAACGCCCTGCCCCGCGTTGCCGGCGCTGATGGTCCAGACGCCGCGCCGCCGCTCGGCGTCGGAGAGCATGGCGACCGCATTGGCGGCGCCCCGCAGCTTGTAGGCGTTGATCGGCTGGAGGTTCTCGAGCTTGAGCCGGATATCGGGGAAGCCCGGTCCCAACTCGAGCCGGATCAGCGGCGTGCGGACGATGGTCCCTGCGATACGGCCCTGCGCGGCGCGAACCTCGGCCAGGTCGATCGGTCGAACTGTTTCAAGAGTGGCGGGCATGGATTGCCTCTGGTCCGAGGTGAAGTTCGACGAACGTACACCAGGCGGTGAGCAAATCCTGGAGCAGCTTCTATTCGCGAGCGGGCGGAGCGTTCGATCTGTCTTTGCTTCGCCGTGGCGCTGTCCGGCTGTCCGCGGCCCACCATCTCGGTCCCACAGCAATTGCTGCTCGCCTACCAGGCGCGCGATGGAGGCGCAATCGTGGTCCGCTCCTCGCTGGACCGCACCACCTGGGTCGACTTCCCGGCGCCCGGCTCGCCCGGAGCGGCGCGCGTAGACGGCCTGCTCAAGGCAGCGCGGCCGCGGGTTACTTCGCGAAGGAAGTCGCGGCGGCCTGGGTGATGGCTCCGAAGGCTCCGGGCTGGACGCCCATCCAGATGACCAGGAGCGCGCAGCCGGCGATGGCGAGCCCGGCGCTGAAGAGCTTGCCGCCCGGCACCGGCCCTGACTTCGCCTGCGGGTACATGTACACGTAGACGACGACGCGCAGGTAGTAGTAGAGGCCCGCGACGCTGGTGAGCACGCCGAAGATGGCCAAGGGCGCGAGGCCCGCTTCGATGGCCGAGCGGAACACCGTGAGCTTGGCCATGAACCCTGCGGTGGGCGGAACTCCGGCCAGCGAGATCATGAACAGCGACATCGCCGCGGCGAGCGCCGGATGCTTCTCGGAGAGACCGGCCCAGGAAGACAAGTCGTCCGAAAGCCCGTCCTGCTGCAGCTTGCGCTCGATCACCGCCACCACGCCAAACGCGCCGACGATGGTCGCGCCGTAAGCCGCGAGATAAAAGAGCAACCCTTGGGTTGCATCTGCCCGTGAGGCGCTGGAAGCCATCGACGCGACCGCGACCAGCAGATAGCCTGCGTGCGCGATCGACGAGTACGCGAGCATCCGCTTCACGCTGCGTTGCGGAACCGCGAGCAGGTTGCCGGTCAACATGGTCAAGACCGCGAGACCGACGATCAGCTCGCGCCAGCCGTGCGCACCGAGCGCCGCCGACGGATCGCCGAAGCCGGCAACCAGGATTCGCACCAGGGTCGCGAACGCGGCAGCCTTCACTCCGGCGGCCATGAAGCCCGTCACCGGAGCAGGCGCGCCGTCGTACACATCCGGCACCCACATATGGAACGGAACGGCGGCAACCTTGAACGCGAAGCCGGAAGTGAGCAGCGCCACGGCGGCGAGCAGCAACGGGCCGGTGCCGGGCACGGCCTGGTTTTGCGCCAGCGCTTTCACCGCCGCGGCCACGTCCGCGAGCCGCGTCGAGCCGGTGGCGCCGAAGGCGAGCGCCGCGCCGTAGAGGAAGATCGCCGAAGCGAAGCTGCCGAGGATGAAGTACTTGAAGGCCGCTTCCGCCGGCTTCTTGCCGCGCCGCAGGTAGGCACAAAGTGCGTAGAGAGAGAGGGACAAGACTTCGAGCGAGAGGAAGATGACGATCAGGTCCGTCGCCTGCGCGATCAGGCACATACCGGCGCAGGAGAACATCGCCAGGGCGTAAAACTCTCCGCGGGTGGCGCGCAGCGCTTCGAGATAGGAGAAGGCGACCAGGCACGAGAGCGCGAGCGACCCGCAGGCGACCGCGGCCACCACCCGCCCAAAGCCATCGCTGACGGCCGCGCCGGAGAAGAGAGAGACGGTGGGATCGCCAAACTGCTCGACCGCGGCCCAGAGCGCGGCGACGGCAAACGCTGCCGCGAGACACGCCTGGTAACGACGGTCCGGTGCCGGAGCAGGCGGCGGAGGCGCGGCAGCCGAACCCGCCGGCAGCTGGGCCTGCGCCGCACCGGCCGCGCCGGTTCCAACGCCGAGCAGGGCCGGCTTCACCGTGCTGAGAAACACCTCGCTCATGAGCACGGCCAGCGCGCCCACCGCAAGGATGAGCGCGGGCAGCACGCCATAGAGGTCGCTCGGATTGAAGTTCACTTGTGCGCCTCCAGCACGCCCGGAACAGGCAAGGCTGCGCGGCGGCGGCCCGGCTCTTCCGGATGAGTCAGGCGCTGCACGAAAGCGTCGACCGGCTCCTTGATGACGTTGAGCAGCGGCTGCGGCTGGAAGCCAATCCAGACGATGGCGACGAGCAGCGGCGCGACCGTGAACCACTCGCGCACCGACAGATCGGGAATGCCGTGCTGCACGGCCTTGCGCGCGGGTCCCCAGAAGACGCGCTGGTAGAGCCAGAGCATGTAGACCGCGCCCAGAATCACTCCCGTCGAAGCAATGGTCGCCAGCACCGAGCCGTGGCTCAGGTCTTTCGAAGTGAAGGTGCCGATGAGGATGAGGAATTCGCCGATGAAGCCGTTGGTGCCGGGCACTCCGATGCTCGACAAGGTGATGACCAGGAAGGTCCCGGCGATGGCCGGCGCGACGGTTGCCACTCCGCCATAAGCAGCGAGCTCGCGGGTGTGCGTGCGCTCGTAGAGGTAGCCAATCATGAGGAAGAGCGCGCCGGTGGAGATGCCGTGGTTCACCATCTGCAGCACAGCCCCGCTCACCGCCTCCGGCGTCAGCGCGGCGAGCCCGAGCATCACGAACCCGAGGTGCGCCACCGACGAATAGGCAATGAGGCGCTTCAAGTCGGTCTGCGCCATGCACATCAACGAGCCGTAGACGATTCCCACGACACCAAACGCGGCGATGAACGGGGCGTGTTCATGCGCGGCCTGCGGGAAAAGCGGCATCGCGTACCGGATGAAGCCGAAGGTGCCCATCTTCAGCATCACGCCGGCGAGCAGGATCGAGCCCGCGGCCGGCGCCTCGGTATGCGCGTCCGGCAGCCAGGTGTGCAAAGGCCAAACCGGAACCTTGATGGCGAAGGCCAGGCAGAAGGCTGCGAACAGCCAGCGCTGGGTCTGCGGATTGACCACGCCAATCTGCATCAGCTCGAGATAGTCGAAGGTGCGGTGTCCGGCAGGTCCGCTGTTGCTCCACAGCCAGAAGATGGCGAGCAGCATCACGACCGAGCCGATGAAGGTGAAGAGGAAGAACTTCACCGCGGCATAGATGCGCCGCTCGCTGCCCCAGATGCCGATGAGCAGGTACATCGGGATCAGCATCGCCTCCCAGAAGACGTAGAAGAGGACGAGATCGAGCGCGCCCAGCGTGCCCAGCATGGCCGTCTCGAGCAGCAGCAGCGCGAGGCAGTACTCCTTCACCCGCGACTGCACGAACTTCCACGAGCTCAGGACCACGATCGGCGAGAGGAACGTCGTCAGCATGAAGAGCAGGAGCGCCACGCCATCGAGACCCACGTGGTAGCTGAAGCCCAACGACGGCGCCCACTCGCTCTTCTGCTCGAAGGCGAACCTTCCGTGAAAGCCGGTCCAGATGGGGATGGAGGCGGCAAACGTAATCGCGCTGAAGATGAAGGCGATGCCCTTGTGCTGACCGCCTTCACCACCCGGCAAGAGCGCGACGAGCAGCGCGCCCGCGAGCGGCAGGAAAATGACGAGGGTCAACAAGTGGGAGTCGAGCCAGCTCATCAGCCCCTCACCAGGAAGACGTAGACCAGCGCCGCGACGCCCACCGCCGTGACTGCCGCGTAGCGCTGCACGTCGCCGTTCTGGAAACGCCTGGCCATCGCGCCTATCCACGCAATGAGAGACGCGATGCCGTTGACGAAGAGGCCGTCGATGATGGTCGCATCGACCACGCGCCACAGCCCGCGCGCGAAGGCCCAGAGCGGCCGCACGATCAGCCAGCCATAGAGTTCGTCGACGTAAAGCTTGTTCGCGAGCGTCCGCCGCAGACCGGGCGCTTTGGCCGTGACCGCGTCGTCGCCCGCGACCCCGTGGCGGTACATCGAGAAATAAGCACTCGCCCAGCCGAGCCAGCCGATGACGAGCGCGATGCCGAATCCGGGAAGCGGTGAAAACTCTTCAGGAGCGCCACTGCGCGGCGTTGCAAACATGCCGTGCGTGAAGTGCTCCCAGTTGAAGGTGGCGAGCGGCGTGTCGCGCACCCACTCGGCCGGCAAGCCGATGACCAGCGCCAGGATGCTCAGCGCCGCCAGGATCCAGAGCGGCACGGTCATGATCGCCGGGCTCTCGTGCGGGTGCACCGACTCCGGCCCGCGATACTCGCCGCTGAAGGTGAGGAAATAGCAGCGCCACATGTAGAAGCTGGTGAGCAGCGCCGCGAGAGAGCCAATCGCGTAGATGAGCGGCCCCAGCCAGGTCAGATGCGAGCCGCCGCCGGGCGTGAGCGTGAGGAAGTCGAAGGCCTTGGTGTGCAGCGCCTGCGCGAGGATCTCGTCCTTGGAGAAGAAACCCGAGAACGGCAGGATGCCGGTGATGGCGATGGTGGCGATGAGAAACGTCGCTCGCGTGGACGGCATGTGGCTGCGCAGGCCGCCCATCTTCCGCATGTCTTGCTCGCCGTGCAGCCCGTGGATCACCGTGCCCGAGGCGAGGAACAAGCAGGCCTTGAAGAACGCGTGCGTAATGAGGTGCATGGTGCCGGCAAAGAATGCGCCGGTGCCGACGCCGATGAACATGTAGCCAAGCTGCGAGACCGTCGAATATGCGAGCACCTTCTTGATGTCGTTCTGCGAGGTGCCGATCAAAGCCGCCCAGATGGCCGTCAACGCACCGACGATGGCCACTACAGCCATCACTCCCGGCGCCATGATGTAGAGGTGGCTGAGCCGCGCGATCATGTACACGCCGGCGGTCACCATCGTCGCCGCGTGGATGAGTGCCGAGACGGGCGTGGGGCCGGCCATGGCGTCAGGCAGCCAGATGTAGAGCGGCAGCTGCGCGCTCTTTCCGGTCGCTCCGAGGAAAAGGCAGATGGCGGCGAGCGAGGCGACTTCGAGCGGCAATACGGAGGTGTTGATCTGCGCGAAGCTCACCGTGCCGAGGCGATTGAAGAGGATGAAGATGCCGATGAGAAAACCAAAATCGCCGATGCGGTTGACGATGAAGGCCTTGCGGCCGGCATAGGCCTTTTCATCGTCGGTGAACCAGAAGCCGATGAGCAGATAGCTGCAGAGGCCGACGCCTTCCCAGCCGACGAACATCGCGACGAGATTATCGCCGAGGACGAGCGTGAGCATCGCCGCGACGAACAGGTTCAAGTACGAGAAGTAGCGCCAGTAACCGCGGTCCTCGTCGATGTAGCCGACCGAATAGAAATGAATCAGCAGGCCAACGCCGGTAACGACGAGAACCAATGCGCCCGAAAGACGATCGAGCGTGAAGCCCATGTCTACATGCAGGCCGCCGGCGGAAAACCAATTGAAGGCGAGCTCGTGAAACTGGTTCGCCTCTTCCGACAAGCGCAGGAAGGCGTAGGCACCGATGCAGAACGGCAGCGTCACCGCCATGAGCGCGATGGTGTAGAGCCACGCCTTGGGCAGCCACTTCCCGGTCAGGCCGCAGATGGCGGCTCCGATCAGCGGCAGCAGCGGGATGAGGTGCAGCCAGTTCACTTCCATGAAGAGCCTTCCCCGATCACAGCTTCAGTGCGTCGAACTCGTCCACGTTCACGCTCGTCCGGCTGCGGAACACGGCGATGATGATGGCGAGCCCCACCGCCGCTTCTGCCGCCGCGGTGGCGATGACGAAGAAGACCGCCGCGTGCCCGACGAGGAAGCTGCCTTGCGGCGCGTTGGCCACCAGTGGAAAGCGCGAGAAAGCGAGGAACGTCAGGTTCACCGCGTTGAGCATGAGCTCGATGCTCATCAAGACGATGATGGCGTTGCGCCGTAGCACCACGCCGGCCGCGCCGAGCGCGAAGAGAATGGCGGCCAGCACCAGATAGTGCTGCGCCTGATGAGCATGAAAGAAATCCATTTAGATCTTTCCCTTGGCAACCACGACCGCCGCCACCACCGCCACCAGGAGCAAGAGCGAAGTCACTTCGAAGGGCAGCACCGATTGCAGATAGAGCACGCGGCCGACCTCGCGCACCGTTCCAAAGCCGGCGATCCGCAGCGCGTTGTCCTGGGGGAAAATCCTCTCCGGATACGCGGGGCCCAGCGCGCGCCAGGCAATGACGCCAACCAGTCCCAGCACCGCGACCAGTCCTACGCCCTTCATGATCGTGGGCCGCTGCTCGCCCAGCTCTTCCTCTTTCAGGTTGAGCAGCATTATGACGAACACGAAGAGCACCATGACGGCGCCCTCGTAGACCATGATCTGCAGAATCGCGATCAGATGCGCGGCGAGCAGAAGATAGATGCCGGCGAGAAAGAAGAAGCAGCCAACCAAAGACAGCGCGCCGTAGATGGGATTGCGCCGCAAGACGACCTGCGCACCCGCCGCGATGACGCCGATGGCGAAGATATAAAAGAGAATCGCTTCCATAAGCCGCGTACCAAGGCGTCGAAGTCGACGCGGAACTTTTCGATGTAGCTCTTGGCCGGCATCGCGGCGCCGTCAGCCAGAGCGCAGATGGTCTTCTGCTCCATCTGCCGCGAGATCTGGTGGATGTTGTCCACGTCGGTCTTCTCGCCCTTGCCGGCGACGATCTTGTCGCAGAGCCGCGAAAGCCACGCGGTGCCTTCGCGGCAGGGCGTGCACTGCCCGCAGCTCTCGTGGGCGTAGAAGCGCATCACGTTGGCGAGCGCGTGGGCCATGTTCACGGTCTGGTCCAGGTAGACCACCGCGCCCGAGCCGGCCATGGTCTTCTTCGCCTTCAAGGTATCGAAGTCGGACGCCCAGACCGCTTCTTCGGCGGTCATGATCGCGCTCGAGCTGCCGCCCGGAATGATGGCCTTCAAGGTGCTGCCTTCGCGCATGCCGCCCGCATACTGCTCGAGCAGGTTCTTGAAATTGATGCCCATGGGCGCTTCGTAGACACCCGGCTTCTTCACGTGCCCGCTGACCGCGTAGAGGCGCGTGCCGCCGTTCTTCGGAACAAGGCCAATCTTCGAGTACTCGTCGCCGCCCAGGTTGATGATGACCGGCAGGTTGGCGAGCGTCTCGACGTTGTTGACGGCCGTCGGCTGCTTGAAGAGTCCGCCGCCCGCGTTGGCCGGAAAGGGCGGCTTGAGGCGCGGATAGCCTTTGCGCCCTTCGAGCGATTCGAGCAGCGCCGTCTCTTCGCCGCAGATGTACGCGCCGGCGCCGAAGACGCAGCGGATCTCCAAGTCGAAGCCGCTGCCAAGGATGTTCTTGCCCGCGTAGCCGTTCGCGTAGGCTTCGTCGACGGCCGTTTGCAGCCGCGCCATCGCGCTGTCGCGGAACTCGCCCCGGCAATAGACGTAGGTGAGGTGGCAGTCGATGGCGAAGCAGCCGATGACGAGCCCTTCGACGAACATGTGCGGGCTGCGCAGCAGGCACTCGCGGTCCTTGAAGGTGCCGGGCTCGCCCTCGTCGGCGTTGACGACCAGGTACTTGGGAAAGCTCGTCTCCTTGCGGACGAAGTTCCACTTCATGCCGGTGGGAAAACCCGCGCCGCCGCGGCCGCGCAGGTTCGACTTCACCACCTCGTCGACGATGGCCTGCGGCTTCATCTGCAGCGCCTTGGGCAGCGCTGCGTAGCCGCCGGACGCCTTGTAGGTGTCCAAGGTCCAGCTGTTCGGCTTGTCCCAATCGACGCTGAGGATCTTCACGGCTGGTGCTCTTTTTCAGGCGCGGCGCCCGGGGCCATGCTCTGTCCCGGCTTGCCACGCAGTTCGTCGATGAGCTTCGACATCGAGTCGTTGGTCACGCTCTCGACGAAGGTGAAGTTGTTGACCAGCACCGCCGGAGCCGTGCCGCAGGAAGCGAGGCAGGTCACCTCTTCCAGCGAGAAGTGCCCGTCGCTCGTCGTCTGACCCGGGCGGATGCCGAGCTTCTGCGCGCAACCGTCGAGGATCTTTTCCGCGCCCATGGCCCAGCAGGAGATGGAGTTGCAGATGCCGATGTGGTGCCGGCCCACCGGCCGCAAATGATACATTGTATAAAAAGTAACAACCTCACGGACCCGCACCGGCGGGACGTCCAACCGGTGGCCGACGTAAGCCATTGCGGTATCGGGAAGCCAGCCCAACTCGTCCTGCGCCAGGTGGAGGACCGGCAAGAGGGCCGCGCGGCGACGCTCCGACGGATACTTGGCGACGGCCTTCTCGAAGCCGTCGTCGAAGCGCTTCTGCTGCTCGGGCGTGAAGGGCGACGCTGCTGGGGCCGCCCTGGTTCCGAGGGAAATCATAGCGGCGCGGACGTGTATGGCGTCCAACTCACTGTGTCAAGGAGCCTCATTGCAGCCGTCCGCGACTCGACTCCGCCGCTTTGGCGCGCCTGCTGGTGGTGCTCGAGATCGCGGGCGACGAACCCCAGCAGATCACTCGAGGTGAGCTTGGCCGCGCACGGCGCGGCAACCGTGTTAGCGGAGCTCGAGGATGCGGAGGGAAGCGAGGCCGACGAGGGTGCCGAGGACTTCGTTGTCGGGCTTACCCGCGAGCGTGGTGAGCTCGGCCGCGGTGCGCGAGCCGTCGCAGCGCGGGAGCAGATGCGCTTCCCAGGCCTGCAACTCCACGTCGCTCAAGTTGAACGACGGCTCCGGCGAAGGGATGGGCCGCGCTTCCAGCGGCATCAGGCGGGCAAGGCGCTCCGGCTTGTAGAGCTTCTTCACGCCGCGCATGATCAAGTTCGCCGGATGGATGTCGAGCTTGATCGCTTCCTTTCGCGCCCGCGCCTGAAAGCTCAGCGTGAACGCGCCGTCCTCCCAGGCAAAGACCGAGTAGAGGATGCTCTTGATTTGCTGTCCCACGTAGTAGAGGCGCTCTTCCTCGGTGAGCGAACCCATCAGGATCAACACGTCGCCGGTGCGCTGCTGGGTGGTAGCCGCCTCTTCGGCGGCGTGGCGCAGCGTCTCTTCGTCGATCTTGCCTGCGCGCACCAAAAACTGTCCGAGCCTGTCTGCGACCAGGTTGGAGAGCGCGAACACCGGCATGCCTTGCTCGAAGTAGATGATCTTCTTCACCTGCCCGCGCTGCAGGCCGAGCTCGCCGGTCTCCTTGGCGTTGTAGAAGGCGGCGAGCAGGTGCGGGAGGTTGTCCTTCAACTCGCCGCGGGTGATGCCTTCCTTTACCGCGAAGGGCTGCAGCGCCGGCATTTCGCTGGGCGGCGGCGGCGGCGCGTAGGTCACCGCGGAAGCAGAGATGCGCGGCGTCAGCACCGGCGGCGACGGACGCGCATCGCGCATGCGCTGGATCTGCTCGGTGTCCATGGGCTTGAGCTGCACGGGCGAGGTCTTGTTGCTCACCTGCTGCCCAACCAGATCGATGCGGCCGGTGAGCTGCATGGCCTCGGCTGCCTCGGCAACTTGCGGCCCGGCTTCGACATCCCAGGCCGGCTCGTCGCCGCCAGCCCCCGCGGGCGGCGGTACGACTCTCGACACAGCCTCCAGGAGCGCGGACCGCTCGAAGGGCTTCTCGAAGTACGCCAGCGCGCCGTAGCGGCCCATTGCGTTGGCGGAGGCCTTGCCGCCCTTGTGGACGCCGGACATGAAGATGAATGGGATGCGCAGGCGCTTCAACGCTTCGGCCACGTCGAAGCCCATCAGATCGGGCAAAAGCACATCGATTACAGCCAGATCCGGCCGCTCCTTGCGAGCGAGCTCCACCGCCGTGCGGCCGCGGGCAGCCGTCTGCACGACGTAACCAGCCTCCTCGAACGCCGAGGAGAGCAGCGTCAGAAGCTCCGGGTTGTCGTCGACCACGAGAATGCGCGGAGGCATGGGCGCCTAAGGCTACGCTGGCACCGGAAGGGCGGCAAGCTTGTTGATCGACAGTGACCAGAATGTTAAGCAAGCTCGCTTTTCTCTTGCTGGAGCCTACCCATGCGCCGCCTCGCCGCACCGCTCCTCGTTTGCGTGCTCAATATCCTCGCTTGCAAGAAGGAAGGTGAGCAAGGCAGCGGCATGGTCGGGGCCAACGCAACCGGCCCCATCAAGATTGGTGAAGTCGGTTCCATGACGGGCCCGCAGGCCACCTTCGGCACCTCCAGCGACAACTGTATCCAAATGGCGGTCGGCGAGCTGAATGCCGCCGGCGGCATCAAGGGCCGCCAGGTGCAGATCATCAAGCTCGACGACGAGGGCAAGCCCGAAGAGGCCGCTACCGCAGTCACCCGCCTCATCGCCAGCGAGCACGTGACCGCGCTGCTCGGAGAAGTGGCCTCGACCATCTCCAAGTTCATGGCGCCCAAGGCCCAGGCGGCGCGGGTGCCGATGATCTCGCCGTCGTCCACCAACGAGTCGGTCACGCAGATCGGCGACTACATCTTCCGCGCCTGCTTCATCGATTCGTTCCAGGGATACGTGATGGCGAAGTTCGCCCACGACAACCTGAAACTCACCAAGGTCGCCATCCTCAAGGACGTGCGGAACGACTACTCGGTGGGTCTCGCCAAGGTGTTCGAGGCCAACTTCACCAAGATGGGCGGCAAGATCGTCGACAACGAGAGCTTCTCGGCCGGCGACGTGGACTTCAAGGCGCAGCTGACCAACATCAGGGGCGCCCAGCCTGACGGCCTCTACATCCCCGGCTACTACACCGACGTGGGCCTCATCTCACGGCAGGCGCGCGAGTCCGGCCTGACCGTGCCGCTGCTCGGCGGCGACGGCTGGGACAGCGAGAAGCTGTACGAAATTGGCGGCGATGCGCTGGTGGGCTCGTACTTCTCGAACCACTACTCGGTCGACGACCCGAACCCGCGCGTGCAGGACTTCGTCGGCAAGTTCAAGAAGGCCTACTCCGGCCAGCTGCCCGACTCCCTCGCGGCCCAGGCCTACGACGCGACCGGGATGCTCTTCGACGCGATGAAGAAGGCGAAGGATCTGACCGGCCCGTCCATCCGCGACGCGCTCGCCGCCACCAAGAACTTCGCCGGTGTCACGGGCGATATCTCGATGGACCAGAACCGCAACCCGGTGAAGCCGGCCGTCGTCCTGAAGATTGGCAAGAACGGCCGCTACGAGTTCGCGGCGCGCATCCAGCCCGAGGGCACGCCGGACACTCCGACGCC
>Ga0105856_1000313_pt1 | contig 25936 bp, 24 predicted proteins | sample OrgsoiDNA_201060_FD_89681 | JGI IMG/M metagenome (GOLD analysis project Ga0105856, IMG submission 89681) | Permafrost soil microbial communities from the Arctic, to analyse light accelerated degradation of dissolved organic matter (DOM) -... | ecosystem: Environmental > Terrestrial > Soil >...
ACGTCAGCAGCAGCGACGGTGGCATTACCTGGACCGCGACATTGACGCCATTGGCCGGCATTACCGACACCAGCAACATCGTTCGGCTGGACAACACCGGCGTACAGGATCTGGCCGGCAACGCTGGCGCGGGCACCACTGATTCCAACAACTACGCGATCGACAGCCAGCGTCCGACGGCTACCATCGTGGTCGCCGACAGCACGCTCAGCGCGGGTGAAACCTCGCTGGTGACCATCACCTTCAGTGAGGCGGTCAGCGGTTTCGACAACAGCGATTTGAGTGTCCCCAACGGCACGTTAAGTGCGGTGAGCAGCAGCGACGGTGGCATCACCTGGACCGCGACCTTCACCCCGACCGTCGGCGTCAAGGACACCACCAACCTGATCAGCCTGAACAACAGCGGGGTCGCCGACCTCGCCGGCAACGCGGGCACCGGCGTCACCAACTCGGCCAACTTCACCATCGATACCGTGCTGCCAACGGCTACGATTGTGGTGGCCGACACTGCACTGAATATCGGCGAAACGTCCCTGGTGACCGTTACCTTCTCTGAAGCGGTGACCGGTTTCACTAACGCCGACCTGACCATTGCCAACGGCACATTGAGCGCCGTCACCAGCAGCGACGGCGGCATAACCTGGACGGCGACGTTCACCCCGAACAACGCCATCACCGACACCAGCAACCTGATCACTCTGGATAACAGCGGCGTACAAAACGCTTCGGGCAACGCCGGCGCAGGCACCACTGATTCGAACAACTACGCCATCGACACCCAGCGTCCTACCGCGTCCATCGTGGTCGCCAATGCGGCACTGGGCTTGGGTCAGACCAGCCTGGTGACCATCACCTTCAGCGAAGCGGTCAGCGGTTTCACCAACGCCGACCTGCTGATCGATAACGCGACCCTGAGTAACGTCAGCAGCAGCGACGGTGGCATTACCTGGACCGCGACATTGACGCCATTGGCCGGCATTACCGACACCAGCAACATCGTTCGGCTGGACAACACCGGCGTTCAGGACCTGGCCGGCAACGCTGGCGCAGGCACCACTGATTCCAACAATTACGCCATCGACAGCCAGCGTCCGACCGCGACCATCGTGTTGAGCGATACCACCCTGAAGCCGGGCGAAACCTCGTTGGTGACCATCACTTTCAGCGAGGCCGTCAGCGGTTTCGACAACAGCGATCTGAGTGTCCCCAACGGCACGTTAAGTGCGGTGAGCAGCAGCGACGGCGGCATCACCTGGACCGCGACTTTCACCCCGACCGTGGGCGTGACCGATGCGACTAACCTCATCACGCTGAACAACACGGGTGTCACCGACCTTGCCGGCAATGCCGGTGCGGGCACCACCGACTCCGCCAACTATGTGGTCGAGACCCAAATCCCGACCTCGACCATCGTGATCACCGACACCGCCCTCAAGGCCGGCGAAACGTCAGGGGTGACCATCACTTTCAGCGAAGCGGTAAGCGGCTTCACCAACGCCGACCTGACCGTGGCCAATGGCACCTTGAGTAATGTGTCGTCGAGTGACGGCGGAATTACCTGGACGGCGACCTTTACGCCAACCGTCAACGTGACGGACACCACCAACCTGATCAGCCTCGACAACAGCGGCGTGACCAACGCCTCGGGCAACAGCGGCGTGGGCGTGACCGACTCCAACAACTACGCCATCGACACCGCGCGGCCGACCTCGACCATTGTCGTGGCGGATTCTCGCCTGGGTATCGGTGCAACCACCACGGTCACCATCACCTTCACTGAAGCGGTTTCGGGTTTCGACCTGTCGGACCTCAGCGTCGCTAACGGCAACCTGTCCAACCTGCTCAGCAGTGACGGCGGCAAAACCTGGACCGCCACGCTGACCCCGACGGCCAACATCAACGACACCACTAACCTGATCCTGCTCGACAACAGCAACGTGACGGACGCTGCGGGCAATGCTGGCGCTGGGATCGCGATCTCTAACAACTACGCGCTCGATGCCACCCGGCCGACGGCGACAATTGTGGTCGCCAACCCGAACCTGGGCATCGGCCAGACCACGCTGGTGACGTTCACCTTCAGCGAGGCGGTGAACAATTTCGACCTGTCGGACCTCAGCGTGACCAACGGCGAGCTGACCAACCTGGCCAGCGGCGACGGTGGCAAGACCTGGACCGCCACCTTCACACCGACGGCGAACATCACCGACCCGAGCAATTTCATTGCGCTGGACACCAGCAACGTCGCCGACCTGTCCGGCAATACCGGCACCGGCGTGGCAGTGTCCAACAACTACGTGATCGACGGCGAGCGGCCGACCGCCACGGTGGTGGTGGCTAACCCGAACCTGGGCGTTGGCCAGACTTCGCTGGTGACATTTGCCTTCAATGAAGTGGTGAGGGGTTTCGACCTCTCCGACATCAATGTGGCCAACGGCACCTTGTCCAATCTGGCGAGCAACGACGGCGGTAAAACCTGGACCGCGACGCTGACGCCGACCAGCAACCTAAGCAATGGCAGCAACGCGATCAGCTTGAACATGGCGGGCATCAGTGACGGTTCGGGCAACGCCGGCAGCGGTACCAGCCAGTCGAACAACTTTGCAATCAACACCGTACCGGTCGTCGTTCCACCGACATCCATCGTTGTCGACGTACCGGCCGATCCGCAGTTCCGCGTCACTGAACCGGTCACAGTGTCCGATCAACCGAACCTGCCGCTGCAACCGATCATTTTCGCTGCACCTACAGGTGACCTTGGCTCGCCACTGACCTTTGCCCCGTTGTTCGAAGACCGGATCATCGGCAACGGCATCCGGCCACTGGGCGAAATTTTCATGAGTCGTGGGGCGCTGGCGCCAAGCTACATCGCGCAGGTGTTTAGCAGCAGCGACAGTGGTGGCGATGGTTCGGGGCACGGTTTCCTTGGTTTTGGCGGCGGCGATGGCGGGGTGTTCAGCACCAGTACGTTGTCGAGTCTGTTCAATCAGGACACCAGTACCGAGCGCGATTCGCTGAATAGCTTCGGCAATCATTCGATCCGCGGCGGGGATGTTTCCCAAGGGCTGCACGGCGTGTTTGGCGCGCCGAGTCTGGCCCAGCAACTGCTACAGCTCAAAGACACTGAACAACGTCAGGTCGACAGCCTGGCGGCGGCATTCAAACAGGTCGGCATCAGCGAAATGCAGGCCTGAAAAAATTTAATTCTGTGTGGCACCCAGGGGCAAACCAAGGATGAAAAGAAGTCATAAGTTGTTCGGCGCCAGCCTGCTGGCGCTGGCGATCAGCGGATGTGCAGTCAAGAGTGAACCGATTGAACGCAGCGTCAGTGAGCAACGCGCCAAAAGCGATTTGCAGAGCATGTACTCAGGTCAGGAACCCCTCAGTGGTCCGCTGACCCTGCACCAAGCCATGGCCCGCGCGGTGAAATACAACCTCGAAGGCCGACTCAAGATCATGGAAGAGGCGCTGGCCAAGCGCCAACTCGACCTTGCCAGTTTCGACATGTTGCCGCGCATGGCACTGGACGCGGGCTACGCCGGGCGTAACAACGTCAGTGCCTCCAGCAGCCAGAGCGTGCGCACCGGCACCCAATCTCTGGAACCGTCGACCTCCCAGGACCGCGACCGTAAAGTCGCCGACCTGACCATGGTCTGGAACGTTCTCGACTTCGGCGTCAGTTACATCAGCGCCAAGCAACAGGGCGACCAGCGACTGATCGTTCAGGAACGCCGGCGCAAGGTGATCAACACCATCGTCCAGGACGTGCGATCGGCCTATTGGCGAGCGGTAGCTGCTGAACGTCTGCTCACGCAGATCGACAGCCTGATGGCACGGGTCGACACGGCGCGCACCAACAGCCAGAGCATGAGCGAGCAACGCATTGGCGATCCGGTGCAAGCGTTGAGTTATCAGCGCTCGCTGATCGAGGCAACCCGTCAGTTGCAAGAGCAGCGCCGGGCACTGTCCCTGGCCAAAACCGAACTGGCGACCCTGATCAACCTGCCGATGGGCACCGATCTGAAATTGGCGACCCCGGATGATTACTCGATTCCGCAGTTGAAGGTCGGCATGGCCAGCCTTGAACATGAAGCCCTGGCCACCCGTCCGGAACTGCGCGAGCAGGATTACCAGACGCGCATCAGCACCGCAGAAACCCGTAAAGCCATGCTGCGGCTGTTGCCGGGGCTGGAGTTTTCGGCGGGCGGGCATTACGACAGCAACTCGTTTTTGGTCAACGACAAGTGGGCCGACTACGGGGTGAAGCTGACCTGGAACCTGTTCAACGTGATTTCCGCACCGGCGGCGATCGATGTGGCCAAGGCTGGCGAAGAAGTGGCCAAGGCTCGTCGTCAGGCGATGTCGATTGCCGTGCTGGCCCAGCTCTACGTGGCCAACGCGAACTACCAGGAAGCAATGCATCAGTTCCAGACCAACCAGGAACTGTCGAGCATCGATGAGCAGATTCTGCAGCAGTTGCGTAACCGTCATCAGGCCGCAGGCATCGGTGAGCTAGACCTGATCCAGGGTGAACTGAACACCTTGCAGGCGGATCTTCGTCGGGACCTGTCCTACGCCGACCTGCGTAACGCTTACGGGCAAATCTTCGCCAGCGCCGGCCTCGATCCGATGCCGGATGAAGTGCAATCCACCCAGGTCCAGTCCATCGCCACCGCGTTGGCCAATCGCGAAGCCGCGTGGGCGTCGGGCGACATTGCGGTGCCAGTGCCACCTCATGCTCCGGCTCAGTAACCTGCTGCCAAAGCGATGAGCCGAGCGGCGTTCTCTCGCCTGCCAGTGACGGTGGATTTACCGTTGCTGCTGCAGGCGTTGGCGGCGATTGGCGAAGACGAGTGGCACGGTCATTTCAATAGCGCCTACTACACCGGCGACTGGAGCGGCGTGGCGCTGATTTCGGCGGCGGATGCGTTGACTGAGCTCTCGCCGGGGCTCGGTGAGCCGCAGTTGCGTGCGCCCTGGCTGCGAGATCTCCATTGGCAGCAAGGGTTGCGGGATCTGCCGCTGGAAATCGTCTCGGCGCGCCTGCTGCGGCTCGGTCCGGGCGGGCAGATTCATGAGCATCGCGACTATGACCTCGGCGAGCCGAACGCCGATCTGCGGTTGCACATCCCTCTGCTCAGCCCGCCTCGCGTGGATTTTTTGCTCGACGGTCAGCGCATGTCGATGACCGCCGGGGAATGCTGGTTTCTTGATTTGTCGCGGCCCCATCGCGTGGACAATCGCGATTGTTGCACGCGGATTCATCTGGTGCTCGATTGCCGGCCCGACGCTTGGTTGGAGCAGGCGATTGCCGACGGTGTTTCGACCACGCCGCTGCCTGGCGTTGGTGATATTTCGCTGGTGCAGTTTCAGCGTTTAGTGGCCAGCGATTCGCAGCTCGCGAAAACGTTGCAGGGTTTGCCGGACGCTGAAATTTTTATCACCCGAACCTTGGAACTGGCGGCCGAGCGAGGCCTGGTGTTCTCGCGCGAAGAACTGCGTGCGGCGATGCGTAATGGTCGTCGCCAATGGAATGAACAATGGAACGCCTGAACCTGGAAGGCTGGTTGCCGATTCGGGTCTGGCAACAGGTCGGTGAGTGGCAGGTTGATTGGTGCTGGTTTGGCGACTCACCGCTGCATCAGCCGTTTTTTCGCGATGCCGTGGACGATGCCCTGCGCCTGCCGTTCAACCAGGCGTTTCGCCGACAAACGCCGTTGGCTACGCTTGGCGACTGGCAGGTGAGCCGTCCCGGTTTGGCGCCGAGTGCGTTTATCTTTCACGCTTCGCGCTGCGGCTCGACTCTGATCAGCCAGATGCTCGCCCGACTCGGCAACCACATCGTCATCAGCGAGCCGCCGCCGCTGGACGCCCTGCTGCGCAGCAGTTTGCCGGCAGCCGCGCGGCGTGCCGCTATCGAAGGATTGTTATCCGCTTACGGCCAGCGTCGGCGCGGTGTGGAGCAACGAATGGTGATCAAGCTCGATGCCTGGAACATCGCTGAATTACCACTGTTGCGCGAGTGCTTTCCCGACACGCCTTGGTTGTTTGTGTACCGCGATCCGTTGGAAATTGCTGTTTCACATCTGCGCCGCGCGGGCATGCACATGGTGCCGGGGATGATCGGCGCGAGCGGGTTGGATGATGGGTTGCCCGTGGGCAGCCGCGAGGATTATGTCGCCCGAAGGGTGGGGCGGTTGCTGGCGTTGGGGTTGGCGCAATGCCGGGAGTTTGGTGGAGTGGCGGTGAATTACAGCGAATTGCCGGGCGCAATGGCCGGGAGGTTGGCCGGGTTTTTTGGGTTGGATGATGTGCAGCGAAAGCAGGTGTTTGCGGCGGTGGGACAGCATGCCAAGCAATCGTCCGAAGTGTTTGTCGGGGACAGTGATGACAAGCGCCGTGAAGCCTCGGCGCTGTTGTGCGAGCGGGTTGAGTGTTGGGCGCGAGAACCCTATGAGACATTGGAAAATGATCGGCGGGTCTGACGCCATCGCGAGCAAGCTCGCGATGGCGGTGGTCAATTCAGCACAAATCTACCTGGGCTAAACCTTGGCCTGAGCCTGCATCAGTTTCAACGCCTCCCAATCATCCAGTGCTCGCTCGACCAGCAATTGCACGCCGTCGGCCATGCGGCTGAGTGCCAGGGCGACTGAGCGGCGCGTTCCGTCTACATCGTCGGCCAGGTCGGCGGCGATGGCGCTGATGGACAGCAGGTCTTCGGAGGCGTTGGCGAGCACGGCTTCGGTGTCGATGTCGGCGGGCACGTTGAAGAGTCTGCCTTTGCGGGATTTGGCGGGTTTTTCGTGGGGCGGGGGGAAGTAGTGGGCGAAGGCGCGGTCGGCGGCTTCTTTCATTTTTTTTGCGTCGAGCGCTTCGGGGGAATCGGTTCCAGAGTTTTCTGGAGGATTCGGCGTAACTTTGTGCATATAAAAAATCCTAAACAGTAAGTGGGAGCCGTCACCGTTCGCTTGCACGCGAATGGGGTGGCGGCCGAGCGCAGGTGTGCAAGACCGGGACTGTTTAGGACACCCAGCAGATCCGAGGATCTCCTGCGCGCAGCCGCCATAAAGCAGTGAGCCTGAATGCCCATTGAGAGATATGGCAATTGCGACCTAAACAGTTTCGTCGGACTTGCACGTCCGTGTCACCGATTATTCAGTGACAAACCCAGACTAGACCTGCGCTTGGGCCGGAACACGTTCACCAAAGCCGCTACAACTTGAAGGAAATCTCCGACGAGATTGCCGGACGTGGGCGTCTGTAGGAAAGATCAAAAGATCGCAGCCTTCGGCAGCTCCTACGGGACGTGGGTTACCGCCGTTTCCGGTTCAAACACCGTCTGTAGGAGCTGCCGAAGGCTGCGATCTTTTAAGATTTCGAAGACAAATCCGCCATCCCCTTCAACAACTCAATCGGCAATGGAAAAACAATCGTCGAACTCTTGTCCCCGGCAATCGAACTCAAGGTCTGCATGTACCGCAACTGCATCGCCCCCGGCTGCCGCCCCAGCATTTCCGCGGCTTGCATGAGTTTTTCCGAGGCCTGCAATTCGCCTTCGGCGTGAATCACCTTGGCCCGCCGTTCCCGCTCGGCCTCGGCCTGCTTGGCGATGGCGCGCACCATCGACTCGTTCAGGTCCACGTGCTTGATTTCGACGTTGGCCACCTTGATGCCCCAGTTGTCGGTCTGGGCATCGAGCACTTGCTGGATATCGACATTCAGCCGCTCCCGTTCGGCCAGCAGCTCATCGAGTTCATGTTTACCGAGCACCGCCCGCAACGTGGTCTGGGCGAGTTGGCTGGTGGCCATGAGGAAGTCTTCGACCTGGATGATCGCTTTTTGCGGGTCGAGCACGCGGAAGTACAACACGGCGTTGACCTTCACCGAGACGTTGTCGCGGGTGATCACGTCTTGGGGCGGCACATCGAGGACGATGGTCCGCAGGTCGACGCGGACCATTTGCTGGACCACCGGAATCAGCAGGATCAGGCCGGGGCCCTTGACCTGCCAGAAGCGTCCGAGCTGGAACACCACGCCGCGCTCGTATTCGCGCAGGATGCGGAAGGTCGACCCCGCCAGTGCAATCACCAACAGCAGCAGCGCGGCAAAACCGACTTGCAGGCCCATGACTATTCTCCAACCGGCGCCGCGTCAGCCGCGGCCACTTGTAGCAGTAATCCTTTGCGCGCCACGACGCGGACATGCTGGCCCGGTTGCAGCGGTGTGGCGCTGAGTACCTGCCAGCGTTCCCCTTGCAACTGCACCCAGCCGCTGTAGGCGTTTGTCCCTTGCAAACCGGTGACCGGCGTCACGCTGCCCAATAAACCGGCATCGCCACTGACGAGGCGGCGCGGGCGGGTTTTAAGGGCGCGGATCAGCAGGGCGATCAACAGCAGGGCACTGACCAGACCGAGGCCGATCATCAACGGCACCGGAACGCTGGCATTGGTCAGAATCACCGCGCCAATCACGAACATCACCAGACCGCCCAGACCAATCACGCCGTAATTGGGCAAGGTCGCCTCGGCCACCAGAAACGCGATGCCGAACACGATCAGCCACAGGCCAAGCGGATCGGGAATGAACAGGACAACGCCATCCGCCGCGAACGCCGAACCGCTCAAGGCCAACAGCAACGCAATTGCACAACAACGAGTGTTCACTTGACCCTCCGGGAGAGTCACGGGGTTCTTTGTATACAGTCTAGTTGAGCCTGGGGTCGTCTGAATTTTGATCCGCGGTGCGTGGTTTCCGGCGGGCAGATTTCCCACCGATTTGCGCTAGCCGACCTAGACTTCCAATGGAAGAAAACGGGTTTAATCATCGTCCGTTTGTCGTTGCAGCGGACACCGAGGTGCATCATGCGTATGGCAAGAACGGTGCAGAGCAGCCTGGAAAAGGCCCACTGCGAATTCGACATCGTCACCCACCCGCACTCGGCCAGCAGCCTTGAAACGGCGCGGGTCTCGGGCATTCCTGCCGAACGGGTGGCCAAATCGGTGATCCTCGACGACCACAATGGTCACTACCTGATGGCGGTACTGCCCGCCAGCCGCCACCTGGACCTGAGCAAAGTGCGCGGCAGCGGCGAATGGCAAATCACCCGGGAAAGCACCCTGGCGCACCTGTTCAACGACTGCGAACGCGGCGCGGTGCCGGCGCTGGGTGAGTCTTATGGGCTGGACATGGTCATCGACCCGTTGCTGACCCGGCAGAAAGACATCTACTTGGAGGCCGGCAACCACCACAACCTGGTGCACATGAGCATGCCCGAGTTTTTGAAAATGGTGCCGCATGCGGAGGTTTGCGAGTTGAGTCATTAGGTTTACGGTGTCAGTGACGCCGTCTTCGCGGGCAAGCCTTGCTCCTACAATGGACCGCAGATCCCTGTATGAGCGAGGCTTGCCCGCGAACAATTTTCAGCCACCCAGGAGCCCACCATGGAATCCCCAACCCACAGCCTGCCGTCCCTGTTCAAACAACTCGGCCTGGACAACGACCCGGTCAGCATCGACCAATTCATTGCCACTCACTCCCCGCTCAAGCCGGAATTGCATTTGGCGGACGCGTTTTTCTGGAGCGAGAGCCAAGCGGCGTTTTTGCGCGATGAGATTCTGGATGACGCGGATTGGGCGGAGGTGGTGGATCAGTTGGATGTGTTGTTGAGGAAGGGGCGGGGGGTGTAAAAATCTTTGTAAAACGACGGTAATGTGCAAAAAACTTACAAAGTGATGAAGAAATCTGATTAGAAAACCACTCACGTGCTGTTTTCAGAGCTTTATACGCGCTGTTCCTCGCCTCTGCCCTCCTTTGTTTGAAGGAGGGTGATCCGGCCAATTTCAAACCACCTCGGCAAACAGGCACTCATAAGGAATGCGCAATCCATCGTGTAGGCGCTTGATCATTTTCAGGCTCAACGGACGCTTGCCATTCAGTACTTCTGACACGCGACCGCTGGGGCCGATGAAGGCTTCAAGGTCCCGGGCAGTCAGACCTTGCTGGTCCATGCGAAATTTGATCGCCTCGATAGGGTCGGAAGCCGGAATCGCAAAATGCTCGTCTTCATATTTTTCTACCAGCAAGGCCAGTATTTCGAGTTCGTCACCCTCAGGCGAGTCCAAAGCCGCTCCCCACAGCTGCTCAATACGCAAAAGCGCATTGGTGAGGTCCTCGTCTGTTCGGATAGGTTTGATGTCCATTACACAGTCTCCGCATTGATCTGATCGTATTGAGCATGCGTGCCGACGAAGCGCACAAAACCCAATTGCCGTTCGTAGTCAATTGCCAGGATCACTCGATACTTGTTGCCGGCAATATTGAATACCACACGCCCACCTTTTAAAACGCTGGCAGTACTTAGCTCGGCTTTTACTTCCTGGGGAGTGCGATATGACGACTTCTCCATGTGTCGATACCACTCTGAGAGAGGCGTTACGGCGTCGGCGTATGCCGGGCTACTTTCCCAGAAAATCCTCAAAGTCCCTTTGGCAATTATTCGCACGAATCGAAATTCTCCCGTTTTGGGAGATTCTAGGTGTGAGACTCATGATGCGCAACCAATCCGTTGTGCCAAACCGGTATGAAGACATTTCTGAATGTGGCCCATCGGAAGGTAGCTACTCTGTCGTTGATCCAATTTGTTTCAAAACTTGACCAGCTTTCCCCTCGAATGCGATATTGATAGTTAGCAAACTAACAGTGTGTCATTCCCCCGTGCCAAAAAACCTCGACGCTCTCCAGATGAACATCAGCAGTGCCATGGTGGTGGCCGCCAGGCATTGGCGGAAGATCTGCCAGACCACGCTGGTCAATTATGGAATCTCCGAAGCCTGCGCCGTCCCGTTGTTGATGATCGGGCGTTTGGGGGAGGGTGTGCGGCAGGTGACGGTGGCGCAGGCGGCGGGGATGGAGAGCCCGTCCCTGGTGCGGTTGCTCGATCAGTTGTGCAATTCCGGTTACGTACGCCGCACCGAAGACGCCTATGACCGCCGCGCCAAATGCCTGAGCCTGACCGACACTGGTCGTGAGCTGGTGCAAGCCGTCGAAGTCGAGCTCGTGCGTTTGCGCCACGAAGTGCTCGAAGGCATCGACCAGAGCGATCTTGAAGCGGCGCTGCGTGTGCTCAGGGCATTTGAAGCGGCCAATCATCCGTCGGTGATCCAGCCTTGAACGGTTTTTGGACAGGCGTTCCCCCTGCGCGGGATTGGTTCTACGGCGTGCGTACGTTCGCCGCGTCAATGACCGCGTTGTACATCGCCATGCTTATGCAGATGCCGCGTCCGTATTGGGCGATGGCCACGGTTTACATCGTTTCCAGCCCGTTTGTCGGCCCGACCAGTTCCAAGGCGCTTTACCGCGCGGTCGGCACGTTTATGGGCGCAGCGGCGGCGGTGTTTTTCGTCCCGATGTTTGTCCAGAGCCCCTATGTGCTGGTGGTAATCATCGCGCTGTGGACCGGGACGTTGCTGTTCTTGTCCTTGCACCTGCGTACCGCCAACAGCTACGCCTTGATGCTCGCCGGTTACACGTTGCCGCTGATTGCCCTGCCGGTGTTGGATAACCCGCTGGCGGTGTGGGACATCGCCGAGGCGCGGACCGAAGAAATCTTCCTCGGCATCGCCGTGGCAGCAGTGGTCGGCGCCATGTTCTGGCCTCGGCGGTTGGCGCCGGTGTTCAACGATTCGGTGAATAAATGGTTCGCCGACGCCTCGACTTACAGCCTGCGCTTCCTCACTCGCGACGTGAAACCGGAAGAAGTCAGCACCCTGCGCGCGGCCATGGTGGCGACCTTCAACAGCCTGGAGCTGATGATCGGCCAGTTGCCCCACGAGGGCTCGCGGCCGCAAACGGTGCGCAATACTAAGGAACTGCGCTGGCGGATGATCCACTTGCTGCCGGTGATCGATGCCCTCGATGACGCGCTCTATGCGCTTGAGCGCCGCACCCCGGAGCTGGTGGATAAGTTCGCGCCGCTACTGGCCGCGACCACCGAATGGCTCAATCACAAAGACGCCGACCTCGACCGCTGGCAAGCGCTGAAAGAGCAGCTCGAAGCCCTGCAACCGAGTGCCGAGGCGCTGGATGATCGCAAACAATTGCTGTTCTCCAACGCTTTGTATCGCCTCGGCGAGTGGATCGATTTGTGGCAAGACTGCCGCAGCTTGCAATACGCCATCCAGTGCGAAAGCCAGGACAGTTGGCGCGCGGTGTATCGGCATTGGCGGCTCGGTCGCCTGACGCCGTTCCTTGACCGTGGGCTGATGCTCTATTCGGCGATGTCCACGGTCAGCGCGATCATTGTTGCGTCGGTGCTGTGGATTCTGCTCGGCTGGACCGACGGCGGCAGCGCTGTGATTCTGGCGGCCGTGGCGTGCAGCTTTTTCGCCTCGATGGACGATCCGGCACCGCAGATCTACCGGTTCTTTTTCTGGACGGCGATGTCGGTGTTGTTCGCCAGCCTGTATCTGTTTCTGGTGCTGCCGAACCTGCATGACTTCCCGATGCTGGTGCTGGCGTTTGCCGTGCCGTTCATTTGCATCGGCACACTCACGGTCAAGCCGCAGTTTTACCTGGGCATGCTGCTGACGCTGGTTAACACCTCGTCCTTCATCAGCATCCAGGGCGCCTACGACGCGGATTTCCTCAGCTTCGCCAACTCCAACCTGGCGGGGCCGATCGGGCTGTTGTTTGCCTTCGTCTGGACCCTGATTGCCCGGCCGTTCGGCGCAGAACTGGCGGCCAAACGCCTGACTCGTTTTAGCTGGCGCGACATTGTCAGCCTGACCGAACCGGCCAACCTGGCCGAACACCGCAAGCTCGGTATGCAAATGCTCGACCGGTTGATGCAGCACTTGCCGCGCCTGGGTTTGACCGGTCAAGACACCGGCGTCGCCCTGCGGGAAGTACGCGTTGCCCTGAACCTGCTCGACCTGCTCGCGTATACGCCGCGAGTGCAAGGTGTCCCGCAAGTGCTGCTGCAACAGGTGGTGGCCGAAGTCGGTTAGTACTTCAAGGCCTGCCTCAAGGCGGGCGAACGTTTGCCGGCGCCGAGCCCCTTGTTGATGACCCTCGACCGTACACGTCGGGCCCTGAACACCGAGTGTGATGACGAGGCCCGTCTACATTTGCTGCACGCCTTGAGCGGTCTGCGTCTGGCGTTGTTGCCCGGCGTTGAATTCGTCGGCACCGGCGAACTCGAAGAACCGCTTCCCCATGGCATCGATGGAGCGCCTTTATGATCGGTGATCTGGATATCAGCGGGGTGTTCCTGCCCACGCTGCTGGTGCTGATGGGCATTACGTATGTGTTGTACCTGTTGGTGCACGGGGTGCTGACGCGCCTGCACTTTTACCGTCTGGTCTGGCACCGGGCATTGTTCAACGTGGCTCTCTACGCTTTGCTCCTCGGCGCCGTGGACTCACTCAGTCGATACCTGATGACATGAAAAAACCTTTTTTGACCATTGGTCGCGTGCTGCTGACCTTGCTGATCGTGACCTTCGCTGTCGTCGTGGTCTGGCGCATGGTGATGTATTACATGTATGCGCCCTGGACCCGGGACGGGCACATCCGTGCCGACATCGTGCAGATCGCCCCGGACGTCTCCGGGCTGATCCAGCAAGTGGAGGTGCGCGATAACCAGTTGGTGCAACGCGGCCAAGTGCTGTTCAGCATCGACCAGGACCGTTTCAAATTGGCCCTGCGCCAAGCGAAAGCGGCAGTGGCCGATCGTGAAGAAACCCTGGCCCAGGCTCAGCGCGAGGCCAAGCGTAACCGTGGCCTCGGCAATCTGGTGCCGGGCGAGCAGCTTGAGGAAAGCCTGTCGAAAGTCGCCCGTGCGCAATCGGCCTTGTCCGAAGCGTTGGTGACGGTGGACAGCGCCCAACTCAACCTCGATCGCTCGGTGATCCGCAGCCCGGTGGACGGCTACATCAACGACCGTGCGCCGCGTGCCCAGGAATTCGTTACGGCTGGGCGGCCGGTTTTGTCGGTGGTGGATAGCAATTCTTTCCACATCGACGGCTATTTCGAAGAAACCAAACTGGACGGCATTCACATCGGCCAAGGCGTTGATATCCGAGTGATCGGCGACCGTGCTCGTTTGCGCGGGCATGTGGAAAGCATCGTCGCCGGCATCGAGGACCGCGACCGCAGCAGCGGCAGCAACCTGTTGCCGAACGTCAACCCGGCGTTCAGTTGGGTGCGGCTGGCCCAACGGATTCCGGTGCGAATCGCCTTCGACGACGTGCCGGCGGATTTCCGCATGATTGCCGGGCGCACCGCGACGGTATCGATCATCGACGACAAAACCGAGGAGCCGGCGAAATGAGCAAAGCCTCGGCTTTGGCGGTGGCCGGGTTAGGCCTGTTGCTGTCGGCGTGTCAGGTGGTCGGGCCGGATTATCACTTGCCGGGCGAAGCTGCCGTTCACCGTGACGACTTTCAGGGCAATCTGGCGGCGAGCGACAAAGATGTCGTCTCGGCGCCGGTGCCCAGCGATTGGTGGCGCCTGTATCAGGACCCGCGTCTCGACCAGTTAGTGCAGCAGGCCATGGCCTCCAACACTGATTTGCGCGTGGCGGCGGCGAACCTGTCCAAGGCGCGGGCTCAGGTCGACGAAGCCCAGGCGGCGGGCGGCTGGAGCGGCGGCTTGAAGATGGGCGCCCAGCGTTTGCAGGAGTCTGGCGAAGCGTTCCTGTTGCCAGAAAAAGTGCCTGTGGCCAATGTCGGCGACATCGGCATCACCACCTCTTATCAATTCGACCTGTTTGGCACGTTGCAGCGCGGCATCGAAGCGGCCAAGGCCAATGCCGATGCGACCCAAGCGGCAAGCGACACGGCGCGCATTACCCTGGTGGCCGACGTGGTTCGGGCCTACACCCAAGTCTGCGCGGCCAACGAAGAACGGGAAATTGCCCAGCATTCCCTCGACCTGCAGGGCCAGAGCACCACGCTGACCCAGCGCTTGCGCGATGCCGGGCGCGGCGATGAAACCCAGGTCACCCGTTCGCAAACCCAGTTCAAATCCTTGCGCGCCGACATGCCGCGTTATGAAGCGGCGCGTCAGGCCGGGTTGTTCCGTTTGTCGATGCTGCTGGCCAAACCGGTGGATCAACTGCCCGCCGGCACCGGCAGTTGCGCCGAGTTGCCGAAGATTGCGCAATTGTTGCCGGTGGGTGACGGCGCCACGCTGCTTAAACGCCGCCCTGATGTGCGTCAGGCCGAGCGCCGACTGGCCGCCGCGACCGCCGGTATCGGCATCGCCACCGGCGAGTTGTACCCGGACATCAGCATCGGCGCGAGCATCGGCACCGTTGGCACCCTGGAACACCTCGGCCAACCGCAGACCAATCGCTGGGGCTTTGGCCCGTTGCTGAGCTGGACCGTACCGTCCAACGGCTCCCGGGCACGCATCCGCGAAGCCGAAGCCTCGACCCAAGGCGCGTTGGCGCACTTCGACGGCGTGGTGCTTAACGCGATCCGCGAGACTCAAACCGGCCTGGCCCAGTACTCCGCGCTGCTGCAACGCCGGGATGCCTTGGCCGACGCCGAGCAATCGGCAAAACTGGCGGCGGACCAGACCCACCGCTTCTTCACGGCCGGCCGCGCGTCGTTCCTGGCGGACCTGCAAGCCACCCGCACTTACACCGATGTCACGGCGCAACTGGCGTCGGCCAACACTCAAGTCGCGATGAGCCAGATCGATTTGTTCCTGGCGCTCGGCGGCGGTTGGGAAAGCGGACGAACGCAAGCGTCACAGCCCGGCAAACCCTGAGGCCGTTGCTATGCTTTGATTTGACGGGGTCGCGCAGCGAACTCGTCAATCAAGGCTCGCGTTGGTCATGGGGACTCTAATAATGAAAAACCCTTATGCTCCCGGCTTCTGGTGCGCTATTGCAGCATTGGTTTTGCTGTCGGCCACCTATTTCTACGGCATCATGCTCGCCCACCAGATCGACAAGGCCTTGGTGTTCCTCGACAGCGCGTCGGCGCTGATCGCGGTGATGTCCATCGTGGTGGTGGCTTGGGCGTCGGTCCAGGGCACGCGCATCAAGCGAAGACACCTCGAACAAGGCAAGACCCTGGTGCTGATCTGGGACACCAAAGTCGCGCTGCGTCGGGTCGAAACGGTGTTTGACCGTTATTTCTGGGGCAGCTACTGGCAACCGGGGCGCACGTTCCAGGAAGTCATGGGCGAACTCAGCGGTACACCGCTGGAAAAAAGCCTCGAAGCCTTGAAAACCCAATGCCTGGCCCTCGACAAGCAAGTCACCGAGGAAGGCTGGCACTGGCTCAACAACGCCCGCGAACTCTCCGACGTCGCCAACGCCATGGCCCGTGAGCGCTATCAACTGGACTTCTGCGACCCGCGCGCGGAAGTGACAGGCGGGGCGGTGATCAATCGGGATTTTGAAGTGCTGGTCTATACGTGGACGGCGCGGCTAAAAAGCTTTGATCATCAGCTGGATGAGATTGAAGTGCAGTATTCCTGATCTGTGTTGGAAGGGCTGACGCTATCGCGAGCAAGCTCGCTCCCACAGTTGTTCTCTGGTGTTCATAAAAACTGTGTTCACCACCGAACCATTGTGGGAGCGAGCTTGCTCGCGATGGCGATCCTACGGCCGCTGAAACTCTCGACCCATACGAATGGTCCATAGACACTCTTTCACCTTTAATCATTAAGCCCTCCCGCCCCGCAAATGCTAATCTCCATCGCACTTTTGCGCAGTCGTGACCGCAACCCGTCATGGGTTCAGGGAAGACGACCACACTTTCAACAACGGACATTGATCGGGTAATTCATGAATAAATCAGCAGGCGTGCTTCTTGGAATTGTCGTTGCCATCGGTGCAATCAGCGCCGGCGGTGCCTGGTACACCGGCACTAAACTGGAAGGCGTGCTGAACGCCTCCGTCGTTGACGCCAACAAAGAACTGCAAACTGCGCTGGTGGGTTCCAACGGCACGGCGTCCCTGGAACTGGTGTCCTGGAACGTGGTGTTTTCAGCAGCACTGCTCATTACCGCCTCAAGGGCGAAGGCGATATGTTCGGTGGCGCACCGGTCGAATTGCTCTTCGTCGATCATGTAGAGCACGGCCCGCTGCCGTTCTCGCGTCTGGCTTCGTTGAAGTGGTTGCCGGTCATGGCCACCAATCACTTTGAGCTGGAAAAAACCCCGCTCACGGAAAAATGGTTTGCCGCCGCCAACGGCCTGTCGCCGGTCAAAGGCGTGGTTAACATTGGTTATGACAACTCCACCAACGGCACTTTCGAACTGCTGCCGCTGGAAACGGCTCTGGATGACAAGTCCAGCCTGAAGTTTTCTGGGCTGAACATGGACATCGCCGCCAGCGCCCAGGCGCAGAAAGTGAAAGCCAGCGGTTACATGGACAGCCTGAAACTGACCACCGTGTCTGAAGATCAGGCGCCGGTGACCGTCGAGCTGAACGGCCTGACCCTGGCCAGCAACCTGGTCAAAAGCACCTACGGCTACTACACCGGCGATAACACCGTCGAGTTGACCAGCAGCAAGACCAACTTAGGCGCCAAGCAGTTGATCGTCGGCGTCAACAAATTCGAGATGAAGAACCAGACTGAAGAGTCGGGCACCAGCGCTTCCGGGCGTGCCGATTACAAAGTCGGCGAGCTGACATTTAACGGCAAAACCGTCGGTTCGGCACAAATGGCCATGAGCCTGAAGAACCTCGACATCCCGTCGACGCTGTCGTTGATGCAGATTTACCAGACCAAGCTGCAACCGTACGAGCAGGCTGCCGCCGCCGCGACTGCCGCCGGTGAACCCGCGCCAGAGCTGAACCTGACCCCGGCCGAAGAAGCGCAGGTCAAGTCCGGCCTGGAAAAACTGTTGGCCGCCGGCCCGCAATTCGCGCTGGAGAACCTGTCGTTCAACACTGCCAACGGTGAAAGCCGCGCCAACCTGGTGCTCGACCTGACCAAACCGGCGTCCATGGACCTGCCGCCGGATCAATTGGTCCGTCAGTTGATCGCCCTGTTGGACATCAACCTGCAAGTGTCCAAGCCAATGCTCGTTGACCTGCTCAGCCTGCAAGCACAAGCGGATGGCCAGACTGACGCCAAGGTCATCGTCGACCAGGCAACGGCGACCAGCGACATGTTCGCCAGCATGGCGATCGGCACACAGTTGGCCAAACTGGATGGCACCAATGTCGTCTCCAAACTGCATTACGCCAACAATCAGGTGGAGTTCAACGGCCAGAAAATGACCGTCGAAGAATTTGTCGGCTTCGTGATGGGCAAACTCGGTGGTGCTGGCGTCGTTCAGTAACCTTCGCGCGACACACTGACGCCCGGCCTCTGCGCAAGCAGACGCCGGGCGTTTTGCTGTCTGGCGTTTGAGAATTGCCGGGGCGTGAAGCAGGGAATGTAACGAATCTGAATAAATATTGTGTTCTGAATAATGGTCTACGCTTGCGTGCAAGACTGCCTAGATAAAGCTTGGCCGGGTTATCCATCCGGCTTTCCGTTACGAATGGGCAAGGAGGGCATAGCAGCCCGGCTGGCCATGTAAGGATGCTGACGAATGCTGTGTTTTTCTCGTCCCGTTGTTCCTCGTAGGTTTAGCCCGTTGCTGCGCATTGCACTCTGCAGCCAGCTGCTCTGGCCCGTGCTGGCGTTTGCCGACACGCCCTACGACCAGATGGTCCGTGATGCCCGTGCGGGTAACTACACGCCTGCGCTGACCGTACTGCGTCAGGTACCTGTGAGCCAGGCCACCAACGGCCAGGTCAGCGATCATTTGCAGATCGCCGGCTGGGCTGGCCTCGACGCCGAAGTGGTGCAGGTCTATGAGACCCAGGGGCGCAATCGGGCACTGCCGGTTCAGGCGTTGATCGCCACCGCCCGCGCCTATCGCAACCTCAAGCGCTGGGATTCGGCGAACGAGGTCTATAACAAGGCCCTCGCGCTGGAGCCGCAGAACCCGGACTTGCAACTCGGTCTGGCCATGACCCAGGCGGACGCCGGCAAACCTGACGAAGCCGTGACCCGCACCAAAGCGCTGGTGGCCGCCAAACCGGACGACCCTTCCCGTCGTCTGGCGCTGGCCTATGCCTTGACCCGCGCCGGTGCCACCTACGACGCCCTGTTTGAATACGACCAAGCCTTCATTCGGGCCGGGAGCAAGCCTGACGTTGCCCGTGAATACGTCTTTGCCCTGCAACGTGCGCGCCTGCCTGAGCCGGCCCTGCGCCTGGCCCGCCAACGGCCGGGGCTGATCGATCCGGTGCAACTGCGGGTCATCGAAGGTGATTTGGCCGCCGAACAGGTACGCATGGCTGAGTTCGCCACCCGCAGCGAGAAAGAACGCTTCGTCATTGCCGACCGTGCGCTGAGCGGTTACGACCAGTTGTTGACCACTTGGACCCCGGATCCGAAGGCTCACGATGACGTGATCCGCTGGCGCATTGATCGCATGGGCGCGCTAAAGGCTCGTGCGCGCACTGCTGAAGTCATCACCGAATATCAGAAACTGCTCGGCGAAGGCGTGAAAATTCCTACCTACGCCATGCGTTGGGTGGCGGGTGCTTATCTGGATCGACGCGAGCCCGAGATCGCTACCGACCTGTATCGCCAAGTGCTGGCGGCGCCTGATGCCGACCCTGCCGATCGTGTCGAAGACACCACGGCGCTGTATTACGCGTTGCTTGAAAGCGACCATGCGGAAGAAGCGCGCACCGTGGCGGAGAATCTGGCCAAGTCCCAGAACCCGCGTGTCGAACTCAAGGGGCTGCCTTTCGGCAACCCGAATGACTCATGGATGGACGCCCAGCAACTCGCCGCCCAGGCCGGCACGTATGGCTCTGATCTGCCGTCCGGTGAGCAGCGTTTACAGACTTTGGTGGATCAGGCGCCGGGCAACGTTGGCTTGCGCCTGGCCCAGGCTGACTTGTACCTCGCTCGAGCCTGGCCGCGCCGCGCGGAAAGCCAGCTCAAGGAAACCGAGAGCATGGTCCCGCGGGACATCGGGCTGGAAGTGGCTTAGGCCCACACCGCCATGGACTTGCAGGAATGGCGGCAGATGGATGCGCTGACCGACGATGTGGTCGCGCGTTTCCCAGACAACCGTCAGGTGCAGCGTCTGGATCGTCAGCGCGACGTGCACGACATGGCCGAGCTGCGGGTGCAAACCTACGGCGGCAAGAGTTACGGTGGTGGCAGCAACGGGGCCGGTGCGGTGGCCGGCAGCAAGGATTTCGGCATCGAAACCGTGCTCTACAGCCCGCCCATCGATGAAGACTGGCGCGTATTTGCCGGTGTCGGCTACGCCACGGGAGATTTCCAGGAAGGCACCGGTCGTGATCGCACGCAACGGCTTGGTGTCGAGCGCCGCACCCGCGACATGACCCTGGAGGCGGAGGTTTCCAATCACGACTTCGGTTATGGCGACAAGCAAGGCGCGCGCCTGTCGATTGCCCGCGACATTGACGATCACTGGCAATACGGCGGCAGCCTCGCCTACCTCTCGGCCGATACCCCGCTGCGAGCGTTGAACAGCGATGTGACGTCCAATGGCGGCAGCGGTTTCATCCGCTGGCGCGCCAATGAAAGCCGCGAATGGAAACTGGCGGTCAGCCCCTCGCATTTCAGCGACGGCAACAACCGCGTCGAAGCCTTGCTGACCGGGCGCGAGGGCGTCTATACCGCGCCGAAGGTGCAAGTTGACCTCGGCCTGGAAGTCGGCACCAGCCACAACTCCATGTCCGAGGACGTACCGTACTTCAACCCCAAATCCGATTTCAGTGTCCTGCCGACGGTGAACGTCAATCACGTTCTGTATCACCGCTACGAAACCTCCTGGAGCCAACAGTTCCAGGCCGGTGCGGGCACCTACAGCCAGCGCGATTACGGCACCGGGGGTGTCGGCCTGCTGGGCTACGGCCAGCGCTACAGCTGGAACGATGTATTCGAGGTGGGCGGCTTGTTGACGGTGATCAACCGGCCTTATGACGGCGATCGCGAAACCGATCTGCGTCTGCTCGTCGACCTCACTTACCGCTTCTAGAAGAGTTTGAAGATGCCTTTTATCTCGCGTTTCATCCTTCTGCTGGGAGTGCTGCTGGTCAGCGCCTGCGCCCAGCAAGCTCCGGCGTTCGCGCCGCCGTCCGAGCGTCTTGTTGCCGCTAACGAAACACCGTGGCCGAAAAACCACGTGCTGGGGATTGCCTACCACGACATTGAAGACCGCGACCCCGATCAAGCGGTGGTGGCCGTGCGTACCGAACGCATGATTGAACAACTGGCGTGGCTGCGGGAGAACGACTACAAACCGGTCACCATCGATCAGATCCTGGCGGCCCACAAGGGCGGTCCGGAGTTGCCGGCCAAGGCGATTCTGCTGAGCTTCGACGACGGCTATGCGAGCTTCTACACCCGCGTGCTGCCGGTGCTGCGTGCCTATAACTGGCATGCGTTGCTGGCCCCGGTCGGCGTATGGATCGATACACCGGCGAACCAGCAGGTGGATTTCGCCGGGCAAATGCGTCCGCGTTCGGACTTCCTGACTTGGGAGCAGGTGCGGGAAATCTCCAAGTCCGGGCTGGTGGAAATCGCCGCCCATACCGACGCCAGCCACAAGGGCATCCTCGCCAACCCTCAGGGCAACCTGCAACCCGCGGCAGCGACTCGGCGTTATGACGCCACCACCGGCCGCTACGAGACAGAAGAAGCCTTCCAGGCGCGCATGCGCACCGACGTCGTGACCATTTCGGAGAAAATCCGCAAGGCCGTCGGTTACAAGCCGCGAGTCTGGGTCTGGCCTTACGGCACGGCGGACGGCAGCACGTTGCAAATTATCAATGACCAGGGCTATCAAATGGCCCTGACCCTGGACGACGGCCTCGATGCCCTCGACGACCTGATGAGCAGCCCGCGCTTCCTGGTGGCTTCCGATCCGGACGGCGAGCACTTCGCCAACAGCATCGTCGCGGTGCAAGCCGATGCACCGATGCGCGTGGTGCATGTGGACCTGGATAACGTCTACGACCCGGACCCGGCCCAGCAGGAAATCAACCTCGGCAAACTGATCCAGCGCATGGCCGACATGGGCGCCAATACGGTGTTCCTGCAAGCTTTCGCCGATCCGCAAGGCGACGGCCTGGTGCACTCGGTGTACTTCCCTAACCGCCATCTGCCGGTGCGCGCCGATATTTTTGATCGCGTGGCCTGGCAGTTGCGCACCCGGGCCCACGTCAAAGTCTTCGCCTGGATGCCGGTGCTCAGTTATGCCCTGGATTCGAACCTGCCGCGCGTGACGCGCTGGGACCCGAAAACCGGCACCACCTCGGTCGACCCGGACCAGTACAAACGCCTGTCGCCCTTCGACCCGAACGTGCGGCGCATCATTGGTGAAATCTACGAAGACGTCGCTCGCCTGACCTCGGTCGACGGCATCCTCTACCACGACGATGCGGTGCTCTCGGACTTCGAAGACGCCGGCCCCGAAGCGCTCAAGGTGTATGCCGCCAACGGCCTGCCGGGCTCGATTGCCGCGTTGCGGGACGATCCAGCGGCGCTGCAACGCTGGACGCGGTTCAAGAGCCGCTACCTGATCGACTTCACCAAAGAACTCACCGCCAAGGTTCGCGCCATTCGCGGCCCGCAGGTACTGACCGCGCGTAATATCTTTGCCGAGCCGATGCTCAATCCCCAGAGCGAAGCCTGGTTCGCGCAGAACCTCGACGACTTCCTCGGCACCTACGACTGGACGGCGCCGATGGCGATGCCACTCATGGAAAAACAAAGCCTGGCGCAATCCGGGCCATGGCTCGAAGCGTTGGTAGCCACGGTCAAGTCTCGCCCCGGCGCGCTGCAGCGCACGGTGTTCGAATTGCAGGCCAAGGACTGGACGAAGAAAACCGATTCCGACATCGATGGCGCGCAGCTGAGCGACTGGATGGGCCGCCTCAAGCGGCAGGGCGCCACCAGCTTCGGCTACTACCCGGATAACTTCCTCGAGAACCAGCCGGACGTGAAAACCGTGCGACCTGCGCTCTCCAACAAGTGGAATCCATAACATGCTGGATAGAATGCTGGCCCTGCTGGTTCTGGCGATCGTCCTCGGGATACCCCTTGGGCTGATCTTCCTGCTCACCGGGCAATTCCTGATGGACTTCGTGTTCTTCTATCCACTGTTCATGTCCGGCTTGTGGATCGCCGGCGGCCTGTATTTCTGGCTGCACTGGGAGCGGCACTGGCCGTGGAAGGACGACACCTTGCCGCCACCGCTGGCCGGTGAGCCGATGATTTCGATCCTGATCCCTTGCTACAACGAAGGTGAAAACGCCGCCGACACCATCCACGCGGCGCTGGCCCAGCATTATCCGAATATCGAAGTGATCGCGATCAACGACGGCTCCAAGGACAACACCGCCGCCGTACTCGACGCACTGGCCGCGCAAGACCCACGATTGCGGGTGCTGCACCTGGCGGAAAACCAGGGCAAAGCCGTGGCCCTGCGCATGGGTGCCATCGCCGCACGCAGTGAGTATCTGGTGTGCATCGATGGTGACGCGCTGCTGGCGCCGAATACCGCAGCCTACCTGGTGGCGCCGATGCTCGATAACGCGCGCCTCGGCGCGGTGACCGGCAACCCGCGAATCCGCACTCGTTCGACGCTGGTTGGTCGGGTTCAGGTCGGTGAGTTCTCGTCGATCATTGGCTTGATCAAGCGCACACAGCGGGTCTTCGGACGGATCTTTACTGTCTCCGGGGTGATCGTCGCCTTCCGTCGCACGGCCCTGAACCGGGTCGGCTACTGGAGCCCGGACATGATCACCGAAGACATCGACATCAGCTGGAAACTGCAACTGGACCACTGGAGCATCTTCTACGAGCCCCGTGCCCTGTGCTGGATCCTCATGCCGGAAACCCTCAACGGCCTGTGGAAGCAGCGTTTGCGCTGGGCCCAGGGCGGCGCCGAAGTGTTGTTCAAAAACATTCGTGGCATCTGGCAGTACCGCCATCGTTACCTGTGGCCGCTGCTGTTCGAATATTGCCTGTCCACCGGTTGGGCGTTCACCTTCCTGCTGTCGGTGATCTTCTGGGCAATGGGCAAATTTGTCGAAATGCCCGATCCCATCGCTGTGCATCACTTATTACCGCCGGCCTTTACCGGGTTGCTGCTGGCGCTGGTCTGCCTGTTGCAGTTCGCGATCAGCATTCTGATTGACCGGCGCTACGAGAAGGGCCTTTGGAAAACCATGTTCTGGGTCGTCTGGTATCCATTGGTGTTCTGGCTCATCAGCTTGCTCACCACCCTGGTCAGCTTTCCAAAAGTGCTGTTCGGCCAACATCAGAAACGCGCGCGTTGGGTCAGTCCGGACCGGGGCATCAAACCGCTGAATGACGATGAGGAAGAGGTCATCAAATGAAAATCATCAGAACCCGGCAGCGTCCTTTTCTGATCGTGATCGACGCCTTTTTCACGATACTGGCCTGGATCGGTCTGCTGTATTTGGTGGTACGCGGTCTCTGGCCGCTGATCGACACGCATGACGGCCCGCGCATCGATGCGTCATTTTTCGACGCCCTCGGTACGCTGCAAATCTACTTGTGGGTGGCGTTGTTCAACGCAGTGGTCCTGATTTCCTGGGCGCGTTATCAGCACCGCAAAAGCAAAAGCTTCGCCCAGCGTCGGCTGCCGGCACCGGTTGTGGACGATCACGGCTTGAGCAAAAGCTTCAAGTTGACCGGTGATCGTCTGGAAAAACTGCGCACCCCGGGCTCGATGACCATTCACAACAATCAGGATGGCGACGTCAGCCATGTGATCAGCCACTACGTTCCGATTAATCCGGCGCGGCAACCGCCGCCGCTGGCGCCGCTGGAGCATCCGCTGGTGATTCGTTTGCCGGCTGAGGATGACGACAATCGAGAGCCGCTTAGTCGTCATTAAACCTGCGCGCATCATTTTGACCTGCACTCAACTGTGGCGAGGGAGCTTGCTCCCGCTGGAGGCAGAAGTACTCCCGATTCTGGCAGTCGTCGCGGTCGCCAATTTTGCGTCTGCTTCGCAGACGAGCGGGAGCAAGCTCCCTCGCCACAGAAGAGTGGGTGAGGAAAGTAGCGGTCAGCTCACATCCCGGACCAACCGCCACGCCTCGTCCACTGCCAGCGGCTGCTTCATCCGCTCGGCCAGCATCGCCATCGCCCGTTCTTCATCGCAAGCCACCGCCGCTACCAGCACTCCATGTTTGGCGAACAGCCCGATAAAGGGCGGATGGTACGGATCGCCCTTGAACTCGACCTCATCCCAACTATCAGCATGCCCAAGGTAGTCGTAGTTTTTGCCGAAGTGCCAGGTCCAGAAAAACGGCACATCGAGATAGTGCTCATCGCCGCCCAACATGTTTGCAGCAGCGATCCGCGCCTGTTGCTGCGCCAGGCGCCAATGCTCGATCCGCTGAGGCTGGCCGTTGAGCGCAAAGGTCGCGATATCGCCGACGGCCCACAGCCCATCGGTCACGCGCATACCGCCGTCGACTTTCAGCGATTGGTCTTTTTCCTTCGGCAGATCGGCAAACACCGCAGTGGCCGGGGTGACGCCTATCCCGACCAACACCAGATCCGCCGGTAAACGTTGGCCATTGTCGAGCAGCACCGCTTCGACCTTGTCGGTGCCCTCGATGGACGCGACTTCACCGTCGGTGTGAAAGACCACGCCGTGGGCAACGTGTCGCGCCCGGATCGCTTTGCCGACGGTTTCGCCGAACTGGGCGGCGAAGGGCACGGCGTGGCGCGCCAGCACGGTCACGTCCAAGCCGAATGCGCGCAGGGACGAAGCCGACTCCAGGGCAATAAAACTGTCACCGATGATCACCGCCCGCTGACCGGGTTTGGCTGCGTCGAGAATCTGCAGCGCCTGATCTTTCGAGCGCAGTACAAAGACTTGCGGCAGAT
>Ga0105856_1000315_pt1 | contig 25871 bp, 23 predicted proteins | sample OrgsoiDNA_201060_FD_89681 | JGI IMG/M metagenome (GOLD analysis project Ga0105856, IMG submission 89681) | Permafrost soil microbial communities from the Arctic, to analyse light accelerated degradation of dissolved organic matter (DOM) -... | ecosystem: Environmental > Terrestrial > Soil >...
AATGTGCGGCATCATCTGCTTGAAGCGTTGCAGCAGGGTCAGCGACCACTGGTAATCCGAACCCGGACGCGCAGCCTTGTACAGGCGCGGCACGGTTTCCAGGTTGTGGTTGAACACATCTGGCGGCTCGGCGGCGGTGATTTCCAGCGCCACGTCCATGCGCCCACGGTAATCCGGGACCAGGGTTTCGAGCTGCACGTTCGGCGACAGCTTGCGGATCTCACGGATGCAATCGGCAAAGTGCTGGGCACCGCCGTCACGCAGGTCATCGCGGTCCACCGAAGTGATCACCACGTACTTGAGTTTCAGGTCGGCAATGGCGATGGCCAGGCTTTCAGGTTCGTTGACGTCCAATGGTTTCGGACGACCGTGGCCGACGTCGCAGAACGGACAGCGACGGGTGCAGATGTCGCCCATGATCATGAAGGTCGCGGTGCCGCCGGAGAAGCACTCGCCCAGGTTCGGGCAGGACGCTTCTTCGCAGACGCTGTGCAGCTTGTGTTTGCGCAGCAAGGCCTTGATGCGGTCGACTTCCGGGGAAACCGGGATGCGCACGCGAATCCAGTCAGGCTTCTTCGGCAGTTCGGTGGTCGGAATGATCTTTACCGGGATGCGTGCAACCTTCTCGGCGCCGCGCAGCTTGACGCCGGCTTCAACCTTGGCACGCGGGGCCGGGCGCTCGGTAACATCCAGCGTCGGGATCATGGTTTGCACTGCATCAGTAGTCATATCAGTCGATTCCGCCCGTGAGGGTCGTCTGCTCAGCATAGTCGAGGTGTTTGACGAGCTGCGCGCGCAGCCGGGCACTTACCTCGGCAAATTCAATCGATCCTGCGTGATCGCTCAGCTGGGTCATCGCCAGCCCGGCGTAGCCGCAGGGATTAATCCGTCGAAACGGTTCCAGGTTCATGTCCACGTTCAGGGCCAGGCCATGAAAGGAACAACCGTGGCGGATCCGCAGACCCAGAGAAGCGATTTTCGCCCCGTCGACGTAGACGCCCGGCGCGTCTGGCTTGGCTGCAGCAGTAACGCCATAGCTGGCCAGCAACTCGATCAGGCAAAGCTCCATGCGGGTGACCAGGTCACGCACGCCGAAACCCAGTTTGCGCACATCCAGCAACAGGTAAGCCACCAATTGGCCTGGGCCGTGATAAGTCACCTGACCACCGCGATCAACCTGCACCACCGGGATATCTCCCGGCAGCAACAGGTGCTCGGCCTTGCCGGCCTGGCCCTGGGTGAACACCGGCGGGTGTTCCACCAGCCAGATCTCGTCCGCAGCATCAGTGCCGCGTTCGTTGGTAAAGCGTTGCATGGCATGCCAGACCGGCTCGTAAACCATCTGGCCGAGCTCACGAAAGCCCAGCGTGCCAGACATCACAACACCATGTGTACGAAACCGGTAGCCCGAAGCTCGCTGTTGATGTCGTACAGCTGGTCTTGACCGGTGGCGATGATGTGCAACTGGATGGTGGTGTACTTGCCGTTGCTGCTTTGGCGTTCGTCCACACGCTCATCGTTGACCGTCGCGTGTTTCTTGACGATGTCGATGATCTTTTGCTTGATGTCGACAATGGTGTCGCCGATCACTTTGATCGGGTAGTCATTGGCGGGAAATTCGATCTTTGGCGCCTTTACTTCTGTGTCTGTCATGGCGTAACGGCCTCGTAAGCGTAAGCCGTGGCAACGAACATGGCCCCGCTCCGGATGGGAACGGGGCCATGCTGGTCCACACTAATTCAGTTGAACAAGCCGTAGAAGAATAGACGGATGCTATCCCACATGCGGCGGAAGATACCACCCTCGTCGACCGCGTCCAGAGCGATCAGGTCCGCGCTGTGCACGACCTTGTCGTCCAGTTTCACTTCGACTTTACCGATCACGTCGCCCTTGGCGATTGGCGCAACCAGTTGCGGGTTCATGGTCATGCTGGCGGCGAGCTTTTTCAGCTGGCCTTTTGGCAGGGTCATGGTCAGGTCTTCAGCCAGGCCGGCCTTGACTTGATTGGTGGTGCCTTTCCAGACAGGGGCCTGAGCCAGCTCGGCGCCTTTCTGATAGAAGGTCTGGGTTTCGAAGAAGCGGAAACCGTAAGTCAGCAGCTTTTGCGTTTCGGAAGCACGAGCCACTTCGCTGTTGGTGCCGAACACCACGGCGATCAGGCGCATGCCATCACGTACAGCCGAAGACACCATGCAGTAGCCGGCTTCCTCGGTGTGACCGGTTTTCAGACCATCAACGGTCTTGTCGCGCCACAGCAGCAGGTTGCGGTTAGGCTGCTTGATGCCGTTCCAGAAGAACTCTTTCTGCGAGTAGATCGCATAGTGAGCCGGGTCTTCGTGGATGATCGCGCGAGCCAGGATTGCCATGTCATGAGCTGTCGAGTAGTGCTCAGGGTTCGGCAGGCCGGTCGGGTTCATGAAGTGGGTGTTGGACATGCCCAGATCAGCGACCGTTTTGTTCATCAGGTCGGCGAACGCGTCTTCGCTACCGGCGATGTGCTCGGAGAGCGCAACACTGGCGTCGTTACCCGACTGAATGATGATGCCGTGCAGCAGGTCGCTGACAGTGACCTGCGAGCCGACCTTGATGAACATCCGCGAACCGCCGGTACGCCAGGCGTTTTCGCTGACGGTCACCGGATCGTTTTCGCCGATCTGGCCGCGACGGATTTCCAGGGTCGCAATGTACGCGGTCATCAGCTTGGTCAAGCTGGCTGGCGGCAGACGCTGGTCACCGTTGTTCTCAACCAGCACGTTGCCGCTGCTGGCATCCATGAGCACATAGGCTTTAGCGGCCAGTTGTGGTGGCGACGGCATCATCTCGACCGCGAAGGCGGCTGGCGAGATGAGCAGCGGGACTAGAAGGCACAGGCGTTTGGCAAAGGTGGTGATGTTCATCCGTCTCTCGAAATCGCTAATGGAAACTTACCCTAAGGGGCAAAACTAATCAGACAGCTTTCTAACGAGCTGTCGCGTGTTCAGTTGCTCACTCTGTAACCCTTGCCGGGCTTTTGTTCTTCAACGAGCCAACAACCAGGTTCACCCCCCAAACCGCAAGCGAACCCTCAATCTAGTACTGCGTGTTACTCGGCGGTGACCAGGCTCGGTGAACCGAGATTGGCCATTCGCACGCTGTTCTGCACTTGCTGGATCTCACCCTGAGAACCGATCGGCCCCATGCGCACCCGATGCAGTGTCTGTTGGTTGCGCACGATCGAGCTGATGAACACCGGAGCGCTCACCATCCCGCTGAGCTTCGATCTCAGGAGTTCTGCAGCGTCCGGGTTGGCGAACGCGCCCACCTGCAGATACTGGCCAGAGGCTGGTACAGAAGCGTTTTTTTTTGCAGCGATTTGCACAGGCACAGTGTCCGACGCGTGTTGCTGCGGCGGTGGCGTCCACTGCTCGACAGTCCCCGCAGAGGCGGTAATCGTCGGCGCGGCATTTTGCGCTACTTGAGGCTCATTGAGCATCAAAGGCGCCGGACGGCCCTTGGCAGCCCACCACTCTTGCGGATCAATCCCTTCAACCTTGACCCGCGCGGTACCGATTTCGGCATAACCGAGCTTCTTGGCGGCAGCGTAGGACAGGTCGATGATGCGGTCCGAATAGAACGGCCCACGGTCATTGACCCGCAGAATCACGCTCTTGTTGTTGTCCAGGTTGGTCACCCGAACGTAACTTGGCAGCGGTAAGGTCTTGTGGGCGGCACTCATGCCGTACAGGTCATACACTTCGCCGTTGGCGGTGTTCTGACCGTGGAACTTGGTGCCGTACCAGGAAGCTGTGCCGGAAGCGACGTAGCGCTTGGAATCGCTCAACGGGAAGTAAGTCTTGCCCAGCACCGTGTACGGGTTGGCCTTGTAGGCGCCGGTGTGCAGGGTTGGCGTGGCATCCGGGATGCGCGAAACATCGACATCCCACCATGGCGCGCCATCTTTGTGGGCGCGGTTGACATCCAGCCCCGGCATGGCGCGCACGGCGGTTCCAGAGGACTTCTGAGTCGGCGCGCGGCTCGTCGAACAACTGGCGAGCAGCACCGCCAACGCGGCGAATGCCATCAGCTTCAGGGGTTTTTTAATAGGCAATGCCCGCATTACTTGACGCCCCGTGCTTGGACCAGCTGTTCAGACAGTTGATGTACGGCCATGGCGTACATCACGCTGCGGTTATAACGCGTGATCGCGTAAAAATTCTTCAGGCCCATCCAGTATTCAGGGCCATTGTCACCTTCCAGGCGGAAAGCGGTGACCGGCATATCGTCGCGCAGCGCATCATGACTCGACCACCCCAGCGCCCGCAACTCCCCGACGGTTTTTGTCGGTTCGATGCCGGTGGTCAAACCGTCGTCGACCTGATCGCCACGCACGTCGGCGCGGCTGACCACAGGCTCACCGGCCACCCAGCCGTGGCGCTTGAAGTAACTGGCGACGCTGCCAATGGCATCGTCCGGGTTGGTCCAGATATTAATGTGGCCGTCACCGTCAAAGTCCACCGCATAAGCGCGAAAACTGCTTGGCATGAACTGCGGCAAGCCCATGGCACCGGCGTAGGAGCCTTTGAGGGTCAACGGATCAACCTGCTCTTCCCGGGCCAGTAGCAGGAATTCACGCAATTCCTTGCGGAAAAACTCGGCACGGGGAGGATAGTCGAAACCCAGGGTCGACAACGCGTCGATCACCCGGTAATTGCCGGTATTGCGGCCGAAAAAGGTTTCAACGCCGATGATCGAGACAATCACCTGGGCTGGCACACCGTATTCCTGTTCGGCACGGGCCAGTACCGCCTCGTGCTGACGCCAGAAGTCCACACCACGGGCGATGCGCGCGTCGGTGATGAACATCGGGCGATATTCTTTCCACTGTTTAACCCGTTCGGCGGGTTTGGAGATGGCGTCCAGGATTGCCTGCTTGCGTTCGGCTTCACGGAACACAGCCATCAGCTGTTCACCGGCAAAGCCGTAGTCGCGGGTCATTTCACCGACGAATTCGGCCACCTGGGGTGAGCCTTCGTAATCGCCGGCCCGCGTTTGTTCCGCGGTACCAAGGATGCCTACCAGGCCGACCCACGGCGCGTATCGAGTCGCCCAGCCACGCATTGCTTGCATTGAAATCTTCACCTTATTCAAACCTGTGCGATCCACTTACGATGGGTATGGATCGACATCAAAACCCCAAACGCTGACAGCAACGTCACCAGCGAAGTTCCTCCGTAGCTAATGAACGGCAACGGCACCCCCACAACCGGCAACAGGCCACTGACCATACCGATGTTGACGAAAACGTAAACAAAAAACGTCATGGTCAGGCTACCGGCCAGCAATTTGCCGAATAAAGTCTGGGCCTGGGCGGTAATCACCAGGCCGCGACCGATCAACAACAGGTAAATCAGCAACAGCGCACAAATGCCCACCAGGCCGAATTCCTCACCCAGTACCGCAATAATGAAGTCCGTGTGGCTTTCCGGCAGGAAGTCCAGGTGCGACTGAGTACCCAGCAGCCAGCCCTTGCCGAATACGCCGCCGGAACCAATGGCGGCCTTGGACTGAATGATGTTCCAGCCAGTGCCCAGCGGATCGCTTTCCGGGTCGAGGAAGGTCAGGATTCGCTGCTTCTGGTAGTCGTGCATGATGAAGAACCACATCGCCACCGCCACCGGCACCGCCGCGGCGATCACGCTGAGAATCCAGCGCCAGCGCAGACCACCCATGAACAGGACGAATGCGCCGCCAGCAAGGATCAGCAGCGAAGTGCCGAGGTCTGGCTGACGCACGATCAGGATGAACGGCAACCCGATCAGAAACAGACTGACGCCCACATGCTTGAGTTGTGGCGGCAAAGTACGCTTGGAGAGATACCAGGCGATAGTTGCCGGCATCAGGATCTTCATGAATTCCGACGGCTGGAAGCGAATCACCCCGGGAATGTTGATCCAGCGCGTGGCGCCCATGGCGTTGTGGCCCATGACGTCCACCACCACCAGCAACAGCACGCCCAGTACATAACCGATCGGCACCCAACGGGCCATGAACCGCGGTTCGAACTGGGCAATCACGACCATCGACACCAAACCAATGCCGAACGAAGTGGCTTGCTTGGCCAGCAGGTCCCAGCTCTTGCCACTGGCCGAATACAGCACGAACAGGCTGCCGGCGGCGAGGGTCAGCAGCAGGATCAGCAACGGGCCGTCAATGTGCATGCGTTGCAGCAGCGTCGCACGGCGACGCATCACGTCCTCGCTGGAGAGGATGCGATCGAAATTACTCTTCACGGGCCGTAGCCTCCGCGCTGATAGGGCCGGCGTATTCCGGTTTGAGTCGGCCATCCTGGTCCAGGAGCCAGGCATCCATCACTTGTCGCACCACGGGCGCCGCGACGCCAGAACCGGACTCGCCGTTCTCGACCATCACCGACACCACGATTTTCGGGTTATCTGCCGGCGCAAAACCGACGAACAAGGCGTGGTCGCGGTGACGCTCCTGAACCTTGGAGCGGTCGTACTTCTCGCCCTGCTTGATTGCGACCACCTGGGCCGTACCGCTTTTGCCGGCGATCCGGTATTGCGAACCAATGGCCGCTTTACGGGCGGTACCGCGAGCACCGTGCATCACTTGCTGCATGCCGTGGTTGACCTTGGTCCAGTCGGACGGGTAGCGCAGGACGATGTCCGGCATCGGGTTCTCATCCTTCGGCCGCTCGCCCTCGACAGTCTTGGCCAGGTGCGGACGGTTCCATATACCTTTGTTGGCGACCAGCGCCGTGGCCTGGGCCAGTTGCAGCGGCGTGGATTGCATGTAGCCCTGGCCGATCCCCAGAATCAGGGTTTCGCCCGGGAACCAGGCCTGGCGTCGGGTCGCCCGCTTCCACTCGCGGGACGGCATCAGCCCCGGGGACTCTTCGAACATGTCCAGCGAGACCTTTTGGCCAATGCCGAACTTGCCCAGGTAGGAGGACAACCGGTCGATGCCGAGCTTGTGGGCCAGGTCATAGAAGTAGGTGTCGTTGGAACGCATGATCGCCGTGTCCAGATCCACGTAGCCGTCGCCGGTACGGTTCCAGTTGCGGTATTTGTGATCGTAGTTGGGCAGCATGTAGTAGCCGGGGTCGAAGACCCGGGTCGAGGCCGTGACCACCCCCGAATCCAGACCGGCAATCGCCACTGCGGGCTTGATCGTCGAGCCCGGTGGGTACAGGCCGCGCAGCACGCGGTTGAACAGCGGCCGGTCGATGGAATCGCGCAACTCGGCGTAAGCCTTGAAACTGATGCCGGTGACGAACAGGTTCGGGTCGAAACTCGGCTGACTGACCATGGCCAGGACTTCGCCGGTATTGGGGTCCAACGCCACCACGGCACCACGGCGACCACCGAGCGCCGTTTCAGCGGCTTCCTGCAATTTGATGTCCAGGCTCAGGACGATGTCCTTGCCGGGAATCGGATCGGTACGCTTGAGTACGCGCAATACGCGGCCCCGAGCGTTGGTCTCGACTTCTTCGTAACCCACCTGGCCATGCAGCTCGGGCTCGTAAAAGCGCTCGATGCCGGTTTTGCCAATTTGATGAGTACCGCTGTAACCCACCGGGTCCAGAGTTTTGAGCTCTTTCTCGTTGATCCGCCCCATGTAGCCCACGGAGTGCGCAAAGTGCGCGCCCTGCGGGTAATGCCGCACCAACTGCGCGACCACTTCCACACCCGGCAGCCGGAACTGGTTCACCGCGATCCGGGCGATCTGCTCTTCGGTCAGCTCAAACAGAATTGGCACCGGCTCGAACGGCCGGCGCCCCTGCTTCATGCGCTTCTCGAAGATCACCCGATCCTCGGGGGTCAGTTCCAGCACCTGGACGATCACGTCGAGCACTTGCTGCCAGTCGCCGGAGCGCTCGCGGGTCATGCTCAGGCTGAAGCTGGGCCGGTTATCGGCCACCACCACGCCATTACGGTCGTAGATCAACCCGCGAGTCGGCGGAATCGGCTGCACGTGGACGCGGTTGTTTTCCGACAGGGTCGAGTGGTACTCATATTGGATGACCTGCAGGAAATACAGCCGCGCGATCAACACACAGATCAGCGCCACCACCGCAATTGCCCCGAACACGACACGGCCACGCACCAGACGGGCGTCTTTTTCGTGGTCCTTGATGCGGATCGGCTGGGGCATGAGGGCAGAGCTACTTGTGGTAAGGGTGGCCGGACAGCACTGTCCAGGCACGATACAACTGTTCGCCGATCAGAATCCGCACCAGCGGGTGCGGCAACGTCAACGGCGACAACGACCAGCGCTGATCCGCCCGGGCACAGACTTCCGGCGCCAGCCCTTCGGGGCCACCGACCATGAAGTTCACCGTGCGAGAGTCCAGCCGCCAGCGATCGAGTTCGACCGCCAGTTGCTCGGTACTCCAGGGCTTGCCGTGGACTTCGAGGGTGACAATCCGCTCGTTCGGCCCGACCTTGGCCAGCATGGCTTCGCCTTCCTGACGGATGAAGCGCGCCACGTCGGCGTTCTTGCCACGGGTGTTGAGCGGTATTTCCACCAGTTCCAGCGCCAGCTCGGACGGAAGACGCTTGGCATATTCATGCCAGCCTTCTTCCACCCACTTGGGCATGCGTGAACCGACGGCGATCAGTCGCAGTCGCACAGCGGTCCCTTACTGCTGGTCTTTGTTGAGCTTGATGAAATGCTCGTGGGTGTTTTCCGGGCTGTGGTGAGCCGCGTTCAGAGCACGGCTCTGTTCCGCGCCGGACCACAGACGCTCCAGGTCGTAAAACTGACGAGCCGAAGCGGTCATCATGTGCACGATGACGTCGTCCATATCCAGCAGAACCCAGTCGCTGTCGCCCTTGCCTTCTTCACCCAGTGGCTTGACGCCCATGGCTTTGACCGCTTCGCGGACCTTGTCCAGCATCGCGCCGATCTGGCGGTTGGAGGTACCGGTGGCGATGATCATGTAGTCAGTGATGCTCTGCTTTTCACGAACGTCGATGACCTGGATGTCCTGGCCTTTAACGTCTTCCAGGGCTGCTACGGCAACCTTGACCAGCTCATCACCCTTCAGGGGCTCGGTGGTGAGAACCGGCTCAGGCAGCGGGGCGCTCTTGAACGTGCCTTTGCGCTTTACTTTAGTTACGTCTTTGTTCGTCATATAAAACTCGTTTTGCTCGTATGTTCGGGCGTTTCAATACACGTCATTTCGTGCCTTGAAACGTGCCCTTTTTTTCAGTTCGACGCACGGTAGAGACCGTGCGCATCGATGTAGGCCAGGACCGCGTCGGGCACCAGGAAACGTACCGACTTACCGCTGGCCAGCAGTTGACGGATCTGGGTGGCGGATACCGCGAGCGGTGTCTGCCAGACGAATGCAATCTGTCCGCTCGGCCCTTTTAGGGCCAGCGGGTCGCTCACCGAGCGTGCCGCCAACAGATTGCGCAAGGCATCCGGCGGTTCGCTGTCGGCATCCGGGCGTTGCAGCACCAGGATGTGGCAATGCTGGAGCAACTCTTCCCAGCGGTGCCAAGTGGGCAGGCCGCAAAATGCGTCCCAGCCCAAAAGTAGAAAAACCTGGGTCTCAGCGGCCATTTCGGCGCGCATCAATTCCAGGGTATCGATAGTGTAGGACGGTTTGTCCCGCTGCAATTCACGGGCGTCCACCACCAACGGTGCCACACCGGCCACCGCGCACTCAACCATCGCCAGACGGTCCTGCGCCGACACCTGTGGCGTGTCCCGATGCGGCGGTCTGGCACTGGGTGTCAGACGCAGTTCATCGAGGCCCAACGATTCGGCGACTTCCAGCGCACCGCGCAAATGGCCAATGTGCACCGGGTCGAAGGTTCCGCCCAGCACGCCAATGCGCCGAGGCTCAGCCTCGCCGGCAGTGACCGGGGCTGACGGGTCGAGGTCGCCCAAGTCAGACCGACTCCTGTCCGCGCAACTGGCCGTCGCCGACCACGATGTACTTCTCGCAGGTCAGACCTTCGAGGCCCACCGGGCCGCGGGCGTGCAGCTTATCAGTAGAAATGCCAATCTCGGCACCCAATCCGTATTCAAAGCCATCGGCGAAGCAGGTCGGCGTGTTGATCATCACCGACGACGAGTCGACTTCAGCCACGAAACGCCGGGTGTCAGCGAGGTTTTCACTGACGATCGAATCGGTGTGGTGAGAGCCGTACTTGTTGATGTGCTCGATGGCCTGATCCAAACCGTCGACCACGCGGATCGACAGAATCGGCGCCAGGTACTCGGTGTTCCAGTCTTCTTCAGTCGCGGCAACGGCCTCGATAATCGACCGGGTGCGTTCGCAACCGCGCAGTTCAACGCCTTTTTCGCGGAACTGTGCAGCCATCGACGGCAGGAAATCTTTGGCAACGCTTTGATCAACCAGCAAGGTTTCCATCGCGCCGCAGATGCCATAGCGGTAAGTCTTGGCATTGAAGGCGATGCGCTGGGCTTTCGGCAGGTCGGCGTGGGCACTGACGTAGACGTGGCAGATGCCGTCCAGATGCTTGATCACCGGCACACGAGCATCGCGGCTAACCCGTTCGATCAAGCCTTTGCCGCCACGCGGCACGATCACGTCAACGTATTCAGGCATGGTGATCAGTGCGCCAACGGCTGCACGGTCAGTGGTTTCGACCACTTGCACCACGGCGGCTGGCAGATCGGCCTCGGCCAGGCCGCGCTGGATGCAGGCGGCAATGGCACGGTTGGAATGAATCGCTTCGGAACCGCCACGCAGGATGGTCGCGTTGCCGGACTTCAGGCACAGGCTGGCGGCATCGATGGTCACGTTCGGGCGGGACTCGTAGATGATCCCGATCACGCCCAGCGGCACACGCATCTTGCCGACCTGGATACCGGACGGGCGAAAGTTCATGTCGCGGATCGCGCCGACCGGGTCCGGCAGAGCCGCGACCTGGCGCAGGCCAATGATCATGCCGTCGATCCGTGCCGGGGTCAGCGCCAGGCGTTCCAGCAAGGCAGGCTCAAGACCGTTGGCGCGACCTGCGGCCAAATCCAGCTCATTGGCCGCCGTCAGCTCGCCGCGTGCAGCATCCAGCGCATTGGCAGCAGCCTGCAAGGCGCGGTTTTTCTGCGCAGTGCTGGCACGGCCGATGATGCGCGACGCTTCACGGGCAGCGCGACCCAGGCGGGTCATGTAGTCGAGGACGGACTCAGTCATGGTCAGGAGTGGTCTTTGCTGGATTTTGGAAAAGAGTAAAGCGGCAGATTATAGCTGTCGCGTCTCTGGACTAACAGCGGTGACGGGCGGATGGTCGAAATGGAGGGCAATTTGCCGACGTTCAGCCGTGATTAAGCTGCAAATTGTTATCATCGCGACTCAATCAGCCCTGATAAACGCCGTTCATCATGTCCAACCTGACTGTTCGCGCCGCCCTTTCAGCCCTGCCTACGGCGCTCCCGGACGGGTTTTTCGACCGTGACGCGCAAACTCTGGCCCGGGATTTACTCGGTAAAGTCATCCGTCATCGTGTCGGCGACCTGTGGCTCAGCGCCCGGATCATCGAGACTGAAGCGTATTACTGCGAAGAAAAAGGCAGTCACGCCTCCCTTGGCTACACAGAAAAGCGTAAGGCTTTGTTTCTGGATGGCGGCCACATCTATATGTATTACGCCCGGGGCGGCGATTCGCTGAACTTCAGCGCCCAAGGGCCGGGCAATGCGGTGCTGATCAAATCCGCTTATCCGTGGGTCGATGAATTGAGCGGGCCAGCGAGTCTGGCGCAGATGCTGGTGAACAATCCCGACGCTCAAGGCCGCCCTCGCCCCTCGCAAAAACTCTGCGCCGGGCAAACATTGCTGTGCAAGTCCCTGGGTTTGAAGGTGCCGGCCTGGGACGCCAAGCGCTTTGATCATGAAGTGCTGCTGGTGCAAGACGTCGGCCCGGCCCCCGCCCATATCATTCAAACCACTCGCCTGGGCATTCCCCACGGACGTGACGAACATCTGATGTACCGCTTCATTGATGCGGCTTATGCGCCGTATTGCACGCGGAACCCGCTGCGACGGGGACAGGTCGAAGGTCGCGATTATTTTTTGTTGTGAACACAATCTCCCGTAGGAGCTGCCGAAGGCTGCGATCTTTTGATTTTGATCTTTTCAATACCGCAGAAAATCAAGATCAAAAGATCGCAGCCTTCGGCAGTTCCTACGCAGGGGTCAATTTGTAAAGTGGAGTTGTAGGTATGGGCCCATGGCTCGATAGCATCACCGGTTGGTTGACGGTCAATCCGCAGTGGCTGGCCGCCGCGGTGTTCATAGTGGCCTGCGTGGAATGCCTGGCGATTGCCTGGCTGATCGTGCCCGGTACCGTTTTGCTGTTTGCCATCGCGGTGCTGGCCGGCAGCGGCGCGCTGCCGCTCGGCGAAACACTATTGCTGGGTTTTCTCGGTGGTTTGTTCGGTGACATGGTTTCGTACTTTCTTGGGCGACATTTCCACCAGAACATTCGCCGCCTGCCGGGCTTGCGTCATCACCCGGAATGGATCTCCGGGGCCGAGTCTTATTTCCAGCGGTATGGCATCGCCAGCTTGTTAGTCGGGCGCTTCATCGGGCCGTTGCGGCCAATGCTGCCGATGGTCGCCGGGATGTTCGACATGCCCTTCCCGCGCTTTATCGCCGTCAGCCTGCTGGCCGCTGCGGGATGGAGCGTTGCCTACCTGCTGCCCGGCTGGGCCACAGGCGCGGCGATTCGCCTGCCATTACCGGAAGGCTTCTGGCCAGAAGCGGGGATCGTCGCCGGCAGCATTGCGGTCATGATCGGCTTGAGTGTCACCAGTAGCCTGCGTCGCCATCGCCACGCCAGCGCCTTCATTGCCAGCCTGGGCCTGGTGATTCTGCTCGGGCTGTTTTTCGGCTACCCGCACCTGAGCGCGCTCGATCAAGGCTTGATGACTCTGGTGCAAGAACACCGCAGCCCGATGATGGATGAGGTGGCCGTCATCTTCACGCTGCTCGGCGAGTTCCGAAATATGCTGGTGTTCAGCGCCCTGCTGACCGGCCTGCTGTTGCTGACACGGCAATGGCGTCAGGCGATTTTCGTTGGCGGCGCACTGTTGTGTACGGCGATTGGCAACACCGTGACCAAGCACTTTTTCGCCCGCCTGCGCCCGGAAGTGCTGACCGATCCACTGACCAGTTACAGCATGCCCAGCGGCCACGCCTCCGGCTCCTTCGCGTTGTTTCTGGCGCTCGGAGTTCTGGCTGGACGCGGACAACCACCACGAATGCGCCTGACCTGGCTGTTGCTGGGCTGCATGCCGGCGCTGGCAATTGCTATGTCGCGGGTGTACCTGGGCGCGCATTGGCCGACCGATGTACTGGCCGGCGCAATGCTGGCGGCGTGTGTCTGTGCGGCAAGCCTGTGGCTGAGTCAACGCCAGACACCACTCAACCCAATGCCACCTAAAGTCTGGTGGCTGGTGTTGCCGTCGATGCTGGCGTTGTTTGCGTTCTTTGCTTTACGGCATTTGCCGCATGCGATGTTGCGGTATGCCTATTAACGCGAGCCTTTAAAGATCAAAAGATCGCAGCCTTCGGCAGCTCCTACATGGTGAACACATATCCCGTGTAGGAGCTGCCGCAGGCTGCGATCTTTTAGGGTTCAAGCAAACAGTTCGCCCTGCAACTCATCCAGCAACGCCTGAATCGCATCCAGCCGTTGCTGCGGGTCATCGAGTTGCAGCAGGTCAATCTTATCCACTTCCGCAAACGGCAGCAGATACGCCAATTGATTGGCCAGTGACTGTTGCCCGGTTGCTTCAGTGCCCATGTTCAGCGCCTCGACCATCGGGTGTTCGGCCAAGGCCTTGAGCAGCGCAACCAGGTCAGCGTCTTCATCCTGCAACGGTTGCTCAGGTTCGTCTTCCAGCCACTCGACGTCGGCGACAGTCAGGTGATCGCGCTGGATCTCGGTGTGCAGGACATTGAAACGCCGGCCACCCTGCACCCGAATCCCCAACAGGCCGTTGTCCTGCTGTTTGAAGTCGGTGATCAATGCTTCACAGCCCACCAGCGCATAACCCGCCGGGGCGATACCGACTTCTTCGCCGTCCAGGATGCACACCACACCGAAGCCGCCGCCTTGTTTCATGCAACGGCTGATCATGTCCAGGTAGCGCGCCTCGAAAATCTGCAAGTCGAGGATGCAACCTGGGAACAGCACCGTGTTCAGCGGGAAAAGCGGCAGACTCATAGACATTTCCTTACACCACCATCGACACCGCCAACGGCAGGAACACCGCCGTGGCCACGCCCATCAGACTCATCGCCAGCGCCGCGAAGGCACCGCATTCTTCACTTTCCTGCAAGGCCACCGAAGTGCCGACCGCGTGGGCGGTCATGCCCAGGGCCATGCCGCGAGCCTCAGGGCTATGGACACCGAGCCGGGTCAAAAGACTCGGGCCGAAAATCGCACCGATCACGCCGGTAATCAACACGAACACCGCTGCCAGTGCCGCGACACCACCAATCTGCTCGGCCACCAGCATCGCAATCGGCGAGGTCACGGATTTCGGTGCCATGGTCATCAGGATCATATGTTCGGCACCAAACCACCAGCCCAGCAACACACCCATGCCCGTGGCGACCACGCCACCTATCACCAGCGTAGTAAAAATCGGCCAGAACAACTGCCGAATCCGTCGCAGATTCAAGTACAGCGGCACCGCCAACGCAACCGTGGCAGGGCCGAGCAGGATGCTGAGAATCTCGGTGCTCTTACGGTACTCGGCGTAGGTCAGGCCGCAGCCCACCAGCACGCCGATCACCAACACCATCGAGACCAGTACCGGTTGCAGGAAGATCCAGCGGGTTTTCTCGAACGCCGCGAGCACCAGTTGATAAGCGCCCAGCGTAATGCCGATGCCAAACAGCGGATGGTGAATCACCGAATCCAGGGCACCTTGCCAATCGAGGATCATTGGCCGTCTCCGCGATGGGCGTGGCGTTTGATCAGGCGCTGCATCAGCACCCCGACGAAGGCCATGGATAGCACCAACGACAACACCAGTGCGCCGGCGATGGCCCAGAAGTCTGCGGCAATGTCCTTGGCATAAACCATCACGCCCACCGCCGGCGGCACCAGCAGCAACGGCAGGTAACGCAGCAAACTGCCCGCGGCCAGGTTCAGCGGCTCGCCGACTTCGCCACGAATAATCAGGAACACCAGCAACAGCAGCAGGCCGATAATAGGTCCCGGCAGCACCGGCAAAAACAGGTGGTTGATGGCTGTGCCCAGCAATTGGAACAGCACCAGCCAGGTCAGGCCACGTAACAACATCCAGCATCTCCCGCAACGCTCGCCCCACCAAAAAGGGGCCGGGCATTATAAGCACGCCGACGCTATAGACCGGCATTCGCCAAAAGCATGGTCAGTTGACCGGAGCAATTTGTCATGTTGATCTAAAGTAGTAAGCCGGGAGGTCAAATCCCCCCACCTCAAAACTATAAAACCGATGAAACCAAGGAGAGTCTCAATGCCCTATGTTCCTGTTGCAGAGCTCAAAGATTATGTCGGCAAGGAACTTGGACGTTCCGAACGGCTCACCATCGATCAGGAGCGCATCAACCTGTTCGCCGAAGCCACAGGGGATTATCAGTTCATTCACGTCGACCCGGTCAAAGCCGCGAAAACCCCATTCGGCAGCACCATTGCCCACGGTTTCCTGTCGCTGTCGCTGATGCCCAAACTGATGGAAGACATCCTGATCCTGCCGGAAGGCGTGAAGATGGTGGTCAACTATGGCCTGGACAGCGTGCGCTTCATCCAGCCGGTGAAAGTCAATTCACGGGTACGGCTCAAGGTCGACATGAACGAAGTCACCGAGAAGAAACCCGGACAATGGCTGCTCAAGGCCACCGCAACACTGGAAATAGAAGGCTCGGACAAACCGGCGTACATCGCCGAACCGCTGTCCCTCTGTTTCGTATAAAGCCTCTGGATGCGAAGCAGCTCATGCTGTTTCGCGACTCTATTTATTCCCTCGCTATATAAGGTCGCATAGCTGCGGCATACTCGGTCGCCTAACTGCCCGGATCCCGCTATGCGCTCACTTGCACCCCTCGCTTTGACCCTGTTGCTCACCGCTTGCGGCGATGGCGAATCGCTGCTATCCCCTGACGCCCGACTGCCGGATGGCGGACGCTATCGCGGAGACTTGGTCAATGGGTTGCTACAAGGCCAGGGCCGAATCGACTACCCGAACGGCAGTTGGTACGCCGGCCAGTTCGACAAGGGCCAATGGCATGGCCAAGGCGAGTGGCACGGCAGCAACGGCGAGGTGTATCGCGGGCAGTTCCAGCAAGGGCTCTTCGACGGCCAGGGCACGTTGACCACCAATGGCAGCAGCTACAGCGGCGGCTTCAAACTCGGCCGGCGCGACGGCGAAGGCACCCTCAAAGAAAACGGCATGACTTACCGCGGTGAGTTCAAGGCCGATCAGTATTCAGGGCTCGGCCGTCTCGAACTCGAGGACGGCAGCTCGTATCAAGGTCAGTTCGCCCACGGCAAGCCCAACGGCGAAGGCCAGCGTGGAGATGCCAGCGGCAATCAGTTCAGCGGGCATTTTGTCGACGGCCAGCTGGAAGGCAACGGCACCTTCAACAGCGCCGACGGTGATATCTACGTCGGTGCCTTCAAAGACAACCAGCTCAACGGTAAGGGGCGCTACGAGAACGCCGATGGCGATGTCTGGATCGGTCAGTTCAAGGAAGGCGTGCTCAACGGCAAAGGCGAGCTGATCGGCACCGACGGCAGCCATTACATCGGCCAGTTCAGCGATTGGCGCTTCACCGGCCCGGGCCGCTTGAACCTGGCCGACGGCAGTTTCTACGTCGGCGGATTCGACGCTGACAGCTATCAAGGTCGCGGCACCCTGGTGCTGACCGACGGTACCGTCATCAGCGGCACCTGGATCAACGGCCAACGCGTCCGTGACGCCGACGGCAAGTTGTTGCCCGACACCCTTGAGCTCGGCTTGCTGGCCCAGGGCCGCTTGCTCGACGAAGCGCTAGCCAACGTGCCTGCCTCGACCCCGGCGGTTGAGCTGTACAGCCTGACGCTCGGCGGCGACGGCAAGCAGAGCGTATTCCTGCGCGAATCCGACTACGTCGCCAACATGCTCGCCAGCCGCTTCGGCGCCTACGGCCAGATCCGCCTGGTCAACCATCGCGATCACCTCACCGACCGGCCGATGGCCACCCGGGAAAACCTGCGCCGCGCTGCCATGACCCTGGCCGAACGCAGTGGCCCGGAAGACCTGATATTCATCTACCTGACCAGCCACGGCACCAGCGAACACGAACTGGTACTCGACCAGCCACGAATGGAGCTGGCCGACCTGCCGGCCGACGAACTGGCTGCGGTCCTCGCGCCCCTGAAGAATCGCGACAAGATCATCGTGATTTCATCCTGCTATTCCGGCGGCTTCATTCCGGCGTTGAAAGACGAACGAACCCTGATCATGACGGCCTCGCGGGCTGACCGGGTGTCCTTCGGTTGCTCGGAAGAAGCCAACTTCACCTACTTCGGCGACGCGCTGTTCGCTCAGGCGCTGAACCAGACCGACGACCTGGAGCAAGCCTTCAAACTGGCCAAGGCCACCGTTGCCGAGCGCGAGCTGGCGGACAATTTCGAAGCCTCTGAACCGCAGATCTGGGCGCCGAAAACCGTGCTCGCACACTGGCAATTGCTGCGCAAACAACAAGCGCGAAAAGCATTACAAAGTGCTGCTATCAGCAGCAAGGACGCCAAGAGCAACTAAGCTGAATAGTATCAAGGGGGAAACACTATGTACTTGACGCCTCAGCATGTCTTGCTTGCCGGAGCTACTGGCCTAACCGGCGAACGTTTGCTCGATCGCCTGCTCAATGAGCCAACGATTACGCGGGTCCTGGCACCGTCACGCCGGCCACTGGCCGAGCACCCTCACCTGGAAAACCCGGTCGGCGACCCGGCGGTGTTTCTGCCGCAACTGAACGGTCGCGTCGACATCGCCTACTGCTGCCTCGGCACCACAATCAAACAGGCCGGCACCGAGCAGGCGTTTCGCGCGGTGGACCTGGACATGGTGGTGGCGTTCGCCAAGCGCGCACGGGAAATGGGCGCCCGACACCTGATCGTGATCAGCGCCTTGGGTGCTGATCCAAAATCCTCGGTTTTCTACAATCGGGTCAAAGGCGAAATGGAACAAGCCTTGCGCGCGCAAGACTGGCCGCAGTTGACCATTTGCCGCCCTTCCCTACTGCTGGGTGAGCGCCTCGAACCGCGGCTGGCCGAGCAATTCGCCGGGCCGTTGTCGCGATTGATTCCCGGCAAATACCGCGGCATCGAAGCCTGCCAACTGGCCCGCGCCATGTGGCGACTGGCGCTGGAAGAGCAGGATGGCGTGCGGGTGGTTGAGTCGGATGAGCTGCGTAAATTAGGTAAATAAGATCAAAAGATCGCAGCCTTCGGCAGCTCCTACAGTGTGAACACATATCCCATGTAGGAGCTGTCGAAGGCTGCGATCTTTTGCTTTGGCTTTTTACAACCCGCCCGTCGCCTGGAACCCAACCCCAATCACCGTCAACACCGACAACGGCAACAGCAAGGTGTCGAGCAACGCGCTGGCCGGCAGGTCGACATTGGGATAACTCGGGGCTTCGGCACCGAAACGATCCTTGGCGCAACAACCGCCGTTCATCGCATACAAATCCAGCCGCGTCCCCGAATACACCACCGGCGCACCCGGCTGCGCGGCGTTCAGGGTACGAGCGGTGGCGCAACCGGTCAGTTGCAACGCCAGCAACACCATCAGCAGCTTATTCATCGCTGCTCAAATGATGCTCGCCCCAACGCGGCAGCATGTCCTGAGGAATGTTCAACAGATTGAGAATCCGCGCGACGACGAAGTCGATCAGGTCGTCGATGGTCTGTGGCTGATGATAGAAACCCGGCGACGCCGGCATAATCGTCACGCCCATGTTCGACAACTTGAGCATGTGCTCCAGATGAATGCTCGAGTACGGCGCCTCACGCGGTACCAAAATCAATTGGCGGCGCTCCTTCAAGGTCACGTCGGCGGCCCGCTCGATCAGGTTGTTGCAGGCACCGGTCGCGATAGCCGACAAAGTCCCCGTCGAGCACGGCACCACCACCATCGCCGCTGGCGCACCGGAGCCCGAGGCCACCGGCGACATCCAATCTTCCTTGCCGTACACCTTGATTTGCCCGGCGGCAGCCCCGGTGTACTCGGTGAGGAAGGCCTGCATGGTCTGCGGCTTGGGCGGCAGCGTCACGTCAGTCTCGGTGGCCATCACCAGTTGCGCAGCCTTGGAGATCAGAAAGTGCACCTCCCGGTCCTCGCGCACCAGGCAATCAAGCAGGCGCAAGCCGTACTGGGCGCCGGAAGCACCGGTCATCGCCAGCGTAATGCGCTCCGGGCCGTTGTTCATTGCAGCGCCTCGGCGAGTTTGCCATGCAGGCCGCCGAAGCCGCCGTTGCTCATGATCACCACGTGGGTGCCGGGCTGGGCCTGGCTTTTCACACGTTCGATGATGCCTTCGAGTGAGTCGCTGACAATCGATGGCACGGTGCACAGTGCCGCCGTCCCCGCCAGGTCCCAACCGAGGTTCGCCGGTGCGTACCAGATCACCTGATCGGCATCGACCACGCTTTCCGGCAAACCGTCACGGTGCGCGCCGAGCTTCATGGAGTTGGAGCGCGGCTCGATGATCGCGATCAACGGCGCATCGCCAATGTGTTTGCGCAGACCATCGAGCGTGGTGGCAATGGCAGTCGGGTGGTGCGCGAAGTCATCGTAAATGGTGATACCACGGACTTCCGCGACTTTCTCCATCCGGCGCTTCACGCTTTTGAACGCACTCAGCGCCGCAATGCCCATGGACGGCACCACGCCGACATGGCGGGCCGCCGCCAAGGTCGCCAAGGCGTTGGCGACGTTGTGCTGGCCGGTCATGCCCCACTCGACCACGCCTTGGGCGACGCCTTCGAACATCACTTCAAACTTGGAACCGTCTTCGCTCAGCAGTTTGACCTGCCACTGACCGCCGGCACCGGTGGTTTGCACCGGGGTCCAGCAGCCCATTTCGATCACGCGCTTCAGCGCCGGCTCGGTGGTCGGATGGATCACCAGGCCTTCGCTCGGGATGGTCCGCACCAAATGGTGGAACTGCCGCTCGATGGCTGGCAGATCGGGGAAGATGTCCGCGTGATCGAACTCAAGATTGTTCAGGATCGCCGTGCGTGGGCGGTAGTGAACGAACTTGGAGCGCTTATCGAAGAACGCGCTGTCGTATTCGTCGGCTTCGATCACGAAGAACGGTGTGCCACCCAAACGAGCGGACACCGAGAAATTCTGCGGCACGCCCCCGATCAGGAAACCCGGGCTCATGCCCGCGTGCTCCAGTACCCAGGCAAGCATGCTGCTGGTGGTGGTCTTGCCGTGAGTGCCGGCAACGGCCAGCACCCAGCGACCTTGCAGCACGTGATCCGCCAGCCATTGCGGGCCGGAAACGTAGGGCAGGCCTTTGTTCAGTACGTACTCGACGGCCGGGTTGCCACGAGACATGGCGTTGCCAATCACCACCAGATCCGGTGCCGGATCGAGTTGGGCGGGATCGTAGCCTTGGGTCAACTGAATGCCCTGAGCCTCAAGCTGAGTACTCATCGGCGGATAGACGTTGGCATCGGAGCCGGTCACGTGATGGCCCAGCTCTTTGGCCAGAACCGCCATCGAACCCATGAAAGTGCCGCAGATACCCAGAATATGAATGTGCATAGTCGACCTCGTAAAACATGGCCGCAGGTTAGCGTAGGGTAGGAAAAATCGCACTCTTTAGCTGAGACCGGTATGCACTTCTGTGGCGAGGGAGCTTGCTCCCGCTCGGCTGCGCAGCAGTCGTAAACCTGAGTTCGCGATGTGTCTGATACACCGCAGTTGCAGGTTTTGGGGCCGCTGCGCAGCCCAGCGGGAGCAAGCTCCCTCGCCACAAAAGCCTTTAGCGGGCTATGCCGTGCTTACGCAGTTTGCGATAAAGGGTATTGCGGCTGACACCAAGCTGTTCAGCCGTATGCGTCATATGCCAGCGCGTCTGCTCCAACGCATTGAGCAACGCCAGCCGCTCGGCATCCTCCAGCGGATGCTCCGACGACTCTTCAACCACCAACGCAACCGCCGGCCGGGCCTGGCGAATCATCGCCGGCAAATCCTCCAGCCCGACTCGCCCGCCATCACACAATGCCGCCAGCGTGCGCAGTACATTGCGCAACTGCCGCACGTTGCCTGGCCAAGCAAAAGCGAGCAAGGCCTGACGCGCCGGCTGGTCAATCAACACGGTTTCCCCGCCAGCCTCTTCCGCCAGCAAGAAATCCAGCAACTGGGATTTATCGCTGCGCTCACGCAACGCCGGCAACGCCACTTCCAGGCCATTGAGCCGGTAGTACAAATCCTCGCGGAAGCTGCCGTCCTGCACCCGATCCAGCAAATTCCGGTGGGTAGCGCTGATAATTCTGACGTTGACCGACTCCGGTTCACCGCCAATCGGCACCACTTGGCGATCTTCCAGCACCCTTAATAGCCGGGTCTGCAAGGCCAGCGGCATGTCGCCGATTTCATCAAGGAACAACGTGCCGCCATCGGCCTGCTGCAACTTGCCGCGCATGCCTTCCTTGCGTGCACCGGTGAAGCTGCCGCCGCGATAGCCGAACAGCTCGCTTTCGATCAGGCTTTCGGGGATGGCCGCGCAGTTGAGGGCGACAAAGGATTTTTCGGCCCGCTGGCTGGCCTGGTGCACCGCTTTGGCAAAGGCTTCCTTGCCGGAACCGGTTTCGCCGTTGATCAGCAGCGGCACGTCCCGTTCGAACACCCGCAGGGCCTTGCGGAAATCTTCTTGCAACGCGGCATCGCCCAGGCAGATACCGGACAAGCGCGGACGCTCGGCAATCACCGGACGCTGTACCACCGGCACCGGAATACTGCGCGGCTGACCGCGCAACACGGCAAACAGACTGCGTCCGTCACGGGTGCGCAACGGCCAACTGGCGCTGGCATTCACGCTCGCGCGGCCGAGCAACTCATCCAGCGAGCAATCGAAAAACGCTTCCACCGGTTTACCCAGCAATCCGCCGCGTATGTGCCCGAGCAAGTTCAACGCACTCTGGTTGACCGCACTGATCCGCCCTTCGCCATCGAACGCCAACAGCCCTTCACTGAACAGCCCGACGGACTCAGCTTGCAAGTGAAAACGCAGCAACCATTGATTGTCGAAGTAACGCAGGAAATAACAGCTCTCGATCATCTTCGCCGAGAGATTGACCAGCGCCATGGTGTGGAACTGGCTCTGGCGCGAGACTTCATGGCGCGCGGAAGATACGTCGAGCACTGCCAGCAGTTCGCCATGCGGGTCGAACACCGGGCTTGCCGAGCAGGTCAGGCCGGTGTGACGACCGCGAAAGTGTTCATCCTGGTGAATGGTCAGGGACTGACGCTCCACCAGGCAGGTGCCGATGCCGTTGGTGCCTTCGCAGGCTTCGCTCCAGTCGGCGCCAAGCCAGAGCCCGGCGCGCTCGAAAATCTTCCGTTCGGCGGGGGCAGTGACGCAATTGAGGATCACCCCACGGGCGTCGGTCAGCAGCACCGCGTGGCCGGCGCCCGAAAGTTGCTGATGCAGACTGGTCATTTCGTTGCCGGCAATCTGCAGCACTTGCTGCAAGCGTTCACGGCTTTCCAGCACCCGGCCATGTTCCAGCACCGTCGGCGCAATCGTCAGGGCCGGGTCGAGGTGATAATCCTCAAGACAGCGCAGCCAGGAACGGGCAATCGACGGATCGCTGCCAGGGCCGTACAGGTGCGATTTGCCCTGGGTAACGGTCAGGACTTGCTGGGCATGGCGACTCAAATGGTTGTCGTGCATTTCTTATTATTCCCCGAAAGGTTTGCTGCTTCTGCATAGCAACTGCCAAACACTGCACCTGTGGCGAGGGGGCTTGCCCCCGTTCGGCTGCGCAGCAGTCGTAAATCCTGAGCACGCGGTGTAACAGGTAAATCGAGGTGGCTGGTTTTGGGGCCGCTTCGCAGCCCAACGGGGGTAAACCCCCTCGCCACAAGGAAGACCTGCATGGCGATTTGAGGCCCAGCATCCTCCAGCCTCCATTGCTTTGCAATGCTGGCAAGACCACCCAGTCACAGCCTGTGCCACAAGCGGTACAAACTGTCACCCAGGCTGTACCGAAACCGTCACAGACGCCGCCCGCTTGTCCGACATAAACCGCGCAAGGCCTTGATTTGCCTGACCTGCAAGGCAGTGGCCCAACCTTTGCTCTACGCTTATAACAAGCGCACATGCGCTCTCCCTTATAAGCACAAAAGCCAAGGAGAAATCACCATGCGTTACGCTCACCCCGGTACTGAAGGCGCTATCGTTTCGTTCAAGAGCAAATACGGTAACTACATCGGCGGCGAGTTCGTCGCGCCTGTTAAAGGTCAGTACTTCACCAATACCTCGCCAGTGAATGGCCAACCGATTGCCGAATTCCCACGCTCCACGGCCGAAGACATCGATAAAGCCCTGGACGCTGCCCACGCCGCTGCCGATGCCTGGGGCGCCACGTCCGCCCAGGCGCGCTCGCTGGTGCTGCTGAAAATTGCCGACCGCATCGAGCAGAACCTGGAACTGTTGGCGATCACCGAATCCTGGGACAACGGCAAAGCCGTTCGCGAAACCCTCAACGCTGACATCCCGCTGGCGGCGGATCACTTCCGCTACTTCGCCGGTTGCATCCGCGCCCAGGAAGGCAGCGCTGCCGAAATCGACGGCAACACCGTGGCTTATCACATCCATGAACCGCTGGGCGTGGTCGGGCAGATCATCCCGTGGAACTTCCCGATCCTGATGGCTGCCTGGAAACTCGCTCCGGCCCTGGCCGCCGGTAACTGTGTGGTGCTCAAGCCTGCCGAGCAAACCCCGCTGGGCATCACCGTGCTGATGGAACTGATCGGCGACCTGCTGCCGCCCGGCGTGCTCAACGTGGTGCAAGGGTTCGGCAAAGAAGCCGGCGAAGCCCTGGCCACCAGCAAGCGCATCGCCAAGATCGCCTTCACCGGCTCGACCCCGGTTGGCTCGCACATCATGCACGCAGCTGCCGAAAACATTATTCCGTCCACCGTGGAGCTCGGTGGCAAGTCTCCGAACATCTTCTTCGCCGACATCATGCAAGCCGAACCGACCTTCATCGAAAAAGCCGCTGAAGGCCTGGTACTGGCGTTCTTCAACCAGGGCGAAGTCTGCACCTGCCCGTCCCGAGCACTGGTTCAGGAGTCGATCTACGACGACTTCATGAAAGTCGTGATGAAGAAAGTCCTGTCGATCAAACGTGGTGACCCGCTGGACACCGACACCATGGTCGGCGCCCAGGCGTCCGAGCAGCAATTCGACAAAATCCTTTCATACCTGGAAATCGCCAAGGGCGAAGGCGCCGAGCTGCTGACCGGCGGCAAGGTGGAAAAACTCGAGGGCAACCTGGCGACCGGGTATTACATCCAGCCGACCCTGCTCAAGGGCACCAACAAAATGCGTGTGTTCCAGGAAGAAATCTTTGGCCCGGTGGTGAGCATCACCACGTTCAAGGACGAAGCCGAAGCCCTGGCCATCGCCAACGACACCGAGTTCGGCCTCGGTGCCGGCCTCTGGACCCGCGACATCAACCGCGCCTACCGCATGGGCCGCGCCATCAAGGCCGGTCGTGTGTGGACCAACTGCTATCACCTGTACCCGGCGCATGCCGCGTTCGGTGGTTACAAAAAGTCCGGCGTCGGCCGTGAAACCCACAAAATGATGCTCGATCACTATCAGCAGACCAAAAACCTGCTGGTGAGCTACGACATCAATCCGTTGGGCTTCTTCTAAAAACCGAGGGCGACACAGAGGTTTCTGTGTCGCCCTTCAAATAGCTTTCGCGAGCAAGCCCGCTCCCACATTGGATTTGTGATGAATTCACATAGGTGGGCCGGCATAAGTCCCCTGTGGGAGCGGGCTTGCTCGCGAAGGCGTTCCCAGCAACACACCCGAACATCGCCCTGCCGCTCTGGCACGGGCTTTGCGTGCCCGCTCCACAGATAAACCGCTGCGTGAACAGCGTTGATCAACCCAAACTGCCACACCCGAAAGTCCAACAGATCAAACAATAAAAAATAGAGAGGACTTATGACTTCGACGACACAGCTCAAACCCACACTCGGCACCCTGCACTTATGGGGCATTGCCGTCGGCCTGGTGATTTCCGGCGAGTACTTCGGCTGGAGTTACGGCTGGGGCACCGCAGGCACCTTGGGTTTTCTCGTCACCGCGTTGATGGTGGCGACGATGTACACCTGCTTCATCTTCAGCTTCACCGAACTGACCACCGCAATTCCCCACGCTGGCGGGCCGTTTGCCTACAGCCGGCGGGCGTTTGGTGAGAAAGGCGGATTGATCGCCGGCATCGCCACCCTGATCGAGTTCGTCTTTGCGCCGCCGGCGATTGCCATGGCCATCGGCGCTTATCTCAACGTGCAATACCCGGATCTGGACCCGAAGATTGCAGCGGTCGGCGCCTATTTCGTGTTCATGGGCCTGAACATTCTCGGCGTCAGCATCGCCGCGACATTTGAACTGGTGGTCACCGTGCTCGCGGTTGCCGAACTGCTGGTGTTTATGGGCGTGGTGGCGCCGGGCTTCAGCTTCAGCAATTTCGTGCTCAACGGCTGGTCGGGTTCCAACGAATTCACCATCGCCTCGATCCCCGGCATCTTTGCGGCGATCCCCTTTGCGATCTGGTTTTTCCTCGCCATTGAAGGCGCGGCCATGGCGGCCGAGGAAGC
>Ga0105856_1000318_pt1 | contig 25798 bp, 19 predicted proteins | sample OrgsoiDNA_201060_FD_89681 | JGI IMG/M metagenome (GOLD analysis project Ga0105856, IMG submission 89681) | Permafrost soil microbial communities from the Arctic, to analyse light accelerated degradation of dissolved organic matter (DOM) -... | ecosystem: Environmental > Terrestrial > Soil >...
CCGCGTCTTTCGCTGCCAACTCACCGCATAGTCCAATCCATTTGCCGTGTTTATGTACCTCACGGACCACATGGTCAAGACCGCGTAAAAATGCCGGATTCAAGCTGTTGTAATGACGGGTAACGCTAGCGTTATCGCGGTCTACTGCCAGAAGGTATTGGGTCAGGTCATTACTGCCAATGCTAAAGAAATCAATCTCTTCACAGCACTGATCAATGATGAACATCACCGAAGGTACTTCCAGCATGATACCCAGTGGGATGTCCTCATCGAATGGAATATGCTTGTCCCGCAAGGATTGCTTGGCTTGTGCGACATGCTCTTTCACCCACAATATTTCCTCCAGCGAAGAGATCATCGGGATCATGATTTGCAGCGAGCCGTGTGCTGAGGCGCGTAAAATAGCGCGTAGCTGGGTCTGGAATAACGGCAGATGTTCCTGATAAATACGCACGGCGCGATAGCCCAGGAACGGGTTGTTTTCCGCTGGAAGTTTTAGGTAATCGACCGGTTTATCACCGCCAATATCCATGGTGCGCACGATAATGCTTTTGCCGTTTGCCGCCTCGCAAGCCTGATGGAAAATACGGTAAAGCTCCTCCTCTGAGGGCGCGTGTTGTCGGTCCATGTACAGCATTTCAGTACGGAATAGCCCAATGGATTCAGCACCATGACTAAAAGCAGCTTGCGCTTCAATAGAGTGAGCAATGTTGGCGGCCACTTCCAGCCTCACACCATCGGCCGTCAAACCAGGCTTTTCACGATAAACGCTTTGTTGCTGTCGTAACTGGTCGGCAACCCGTTGCTCCTGCTGATAATAACGCTGGACCGGCTCGCTCAGCGCACAGGCCACCAGCCCGAGATCCCCATCAATCTGAACCGCCTGATTGAGATACGGCTGCAAGGCCTGAGTATCTACGCCCACCAGCGTTGGAATATTGAACGAACGGGCGAGGATCACCGTATGTGAGGTGCTGCCACCACTGCCTAACAACAAACCTTTGAGATGGCGCTTGTCGAGCTCGATAAATTGGCTAGGTGTCAGCTCATCCACCAAACAAATGCTGGCTTCGCTGAGTGTTTGTTGCGAAGGGAATTGCTGCTCACCATAAATTTGCTGGAGAAGCCGGAAGCTAACGTCACGGATATCCAGTTCACGCTCTCGCAGGTAAGCACTGGAAGACAACGCGAGTTGCTGACTGAAATAAGCAGCCGTTTCGACAATGCTTTGCCCACAACTTTTGCCCGCAGCAACATACGTTAAAAGAGATTCGCGAAAGCTTGGGTCGCGCAAAAGAGACAAGTGAGCCTCAATCACGGCGGTCGTCGTGGGATTGCCTTCGCGCAATTGAAGATTTAACGCGCTGGCGAGTTGCGACAACCCGTCAGACATTAACGACTGCTCGTCGTCAAGGGCGCTCGCCACGGGCAAAGGGGATAACGTAGCTAAATCAACGCTCATCAGACTTATCAATTTGCCACTGGCCACGCCCGAGCTGACTGAACGCCCGCGAAATAATGTTGGTGCCAGATGAGCTAAAGACTCGGGGATAGGTTCGGCGTCAGCGACAACCCATTCTGACGCCAGCGGCTCATCACATTGCGCAAATTCATGCTCAATAAAATGGCGTAATGCAGCCAATGCGGGTTCTTCATCGATACCGTCAATCGTGATATGGCACTCATCGCCCAGCAGCGTGTCGGTGGCAATCAATGACAGCACACTCTTGGCATCCGCAGCGCGGCCTGTTCGGGTATTGCGCCACTCGATATGGGCATTGAAGCGGTTGCACAGCGCTTCAATATGGCTCGCGGGGCGCGCATGTACGCCGTTTGGCAATTCGCAGATGAAGGTCAGCTTCTGAGTCATGTTTATTTCCTTGTCAAACTGTGAGGAACAATCCCGTTGCCTACAGCTTGCTGCCAGATGAGAGGAATAAATATGAGACAAAAAAGCCAAATACTGGACAAAAGTACTCTCTATTATTTTTTGCGAGATGCCTCACATGCCAGCGTGTTTGTTTGCATCAGAAGCGGGGTGCCTCGTTCGAGGAGTCTCGCATTTCCATGATGAGGTTACAAAAATCCAGTAGAGCAGCCTTTTCTCCCCTGTTAAGAAATTTCCAGCCGATCCCTGTGCAACACGCCGCAAAAATGGCACCTTTTCATCGCCATACTTTGACGGCAGGCTATGATGTCCCCTTGGCGGATAAACCTGTTGTTCGCCGCGCGGGGAGGAAAAAGATAGTGATAAAACTAGTGGCAGTGACGGCGTGCATTAGCGGGGTAGCCCATACCTATATGGCCGCCGAGCGCCTGGAGAAGCTCTGCGCGCAGGAAAAATGGCGTGTAAAAGTCGAAACGCAGGGTGCGTTGGGGGTCGAAAACAAGCTCTCACCCGCCGATATTGCTCAGGCGGACGTGGTGTTACTGATAACCGATATTATGCTGGGGGACGGTGAGCGCTTTGTAGGACACCGCGGGGTTCAGGTCAGCGTGCATCGCTTTCTCAGTGAGTCAGAAAAAGTCCTCAGCGCCGTGAGAAAAGCCGTCACATCGCCACAAAGTACGCTGATTCGCCTCGAGTAATGGGCTGACGTGTAAGCTCTAGTCTAGCGTGTGAGTGAGCTGACTACGGTATTGATTGCGGTACTCCGATGGCGACCTTTCTGTGCTTTTGCGAAACTGGCGACAAAAGTAGTTGCTGTCGATAAAACCGCTGGCATGAGCGACCTCTTTTACCTTCATGTCATAGCCTTTAAGCAGGTTTTTAGCCTGTTCTAGCCGCACATAATTCAAGTATTCATTGAATCCCATCCCGCCAGATTTTTGAAACAGGTGTGAGAGGTAATTGGGGGAAATATAGAACGCGCTGGCAACGGATTCCCGCGTGAGAGGCTGTTGATAATGCTCCTCAACGTGTTCACGGATCGCCGTAAACAGGGTTTGGCTACGCGAGGGCGTTTGTACCGTCGAACCAAACAAATCCACGGTATGGCTGAGTAATCCTTTCACCAGCAAACGCGCCGTGGCTTGATCCTCCTGATGCCACGCCAGCTCATTTAACGCCTGCAACATAAACGCCCCCACGCGCGGCCCGCGACGCGCCACATTGCCTTTCTGGGCACAGTGAGGTTTATCGCCGCCTTCGCCAGTCAGAAACACATTGCCATCCCAGTTGACCAGACTAAAGCCCAACTGCTGTTTACCAAATAAGAGACTCAGCGTGGTCACAGGCTTGCCCCAGCGCGGGGTGTTCCAGCCGTGTGAGGGCACAAACAGCACGTCACCGGCTGACATTTGACTGACCTGATGCTTACCCTGTTGATCCCCCCACTCCATCTCCTGCTGGCCGGACAAGATTAACTCCAGACGCGGGAAATTGACGTCATACGCCAGAGGTGGCGCAGGATGTTGATTGCTGGCAAAGCTCACCCGTTGGATCCCCTGTGGGTTTTCCAGCAGCGAGGTGAGCGCAAGACGCAGTGGCGTTTTCATGATGCGGTTACCTTGTCGACATTCTCTTCCCATCATAACCAAATAGCTGACGGCAATGATATTTCGCCACATACAATGAGAGAAAGGTCGAAAAATTGCCGCGCACCTGTTGCTCATGGGGCCCATGCAAGCCGCAAGAGATTATCGACACCGCGTTTTTTATCAGGCTTGCTGAGGCTGACCGTTTGAGGCTGACAGCCCGCCATCGACCGGCAGGTTAACCCCCGTCACAAAACGCGCGTCATGACTGGCAAGGAAAGCAATGACATCAGCAATTTCTTCCGGCTCGGCACCCCGTCCCATGGGAATACGTTCGGCAAATTTGTCGAGTAACGGCTGGTTTTCTTTAATATCCCCGGCCATATCGGTGAAGGTCAGCGACGGGCAAACCGCATTCACCCGTACGCCATCTTTCCCATGATCCATCGCAATCGACCGTGTGAAGTTGCTGACACCGCCTTTTGCCGCGTTATAGAAGCTCATCCCCCAGTCGCCGCCCATCCCCGATACCGAAGAAATATTGACGATATTCCCTTTGCTTTCGATAAGCGCTGGCATGAAGAAACGGGTACAAAAGAACACGCCACTGAGATCAATGTCGATAATCTTGTGCCAGTCTTCAAGACTGGCCTCGGTCACTTTGCCTTGCACGACAACACCGGCCCCATTGACCAGAACGTCAACGCGACCAAATTTATCCTTGATCACCGCCGCCATCCGTTCGACATCCTGCGCTTTGCTTACATCGGCAATATGAATGTAGTACTGCGTGCTGGACAGCGACTGCGCCACCTTTTCCAGCTTTTCTTTCGTGCGGCCAACAAGAACGACAATGGCGCCTTCACTGGCGAAACGTCTGGCGGTGGCAGCGCCCATACCTGAACCGGCACCGGTGACGACAACCACGTGGTCTGTGAATCTGTTCATTGTTCTCTCCCGCTTTTTTGCTTGAAGTGTGAAAGTAAGCCTAGCGGGGAAAACGCCTTTCAGCAGAGATGAGTCACTTTTTGGGACCATTCCGGCTCGATGAGAAAAAAATTCACAGCGAGATGGTAATAAAAAAGGGGCACCGAAGTGCCCCATCGTGCAGGAGAAGATTTAATCGCTTAGATCTTTTCCGCACGCAGATTTTTCGCCGCTTTGACCATATTTTCCAGTGACTCGCGAGTCTCTGCCCAGCCGCGCGTTTTCAGGCCGCAGTCTGGATTAACCCACAGACGGTCTGCCGGAATACTGTCGGCCGCTTTACGCAACAGGTTTTCAATCCACTCAACGCTTGGCACGTTAGGTGAATGAATGTCGTAAACGCCGGGGCCGATTTCATTGGGATAATCGAATTCTTTGAAGGTTTCGATCAGGTCCATATCAGAACGCGAGGTTTCGATGGTGATCACGTCGGCATCCAATGCGGCAATGGAATCCATGATGTCGTTGAATTCGCAGTAACACATGTGGGTGTGGATCTGCGTGTCATCTTTCGCAATCGCGGCATTCAGTTTGAAGGCATCAACCGCCCAGCGCAGGTAGGCATTCCACTCTGACTGACGCAGCGGCAAGCCTTCGCGCAGTGCAGGTTCGTCAATCTGGATGATGCCGATACCGGCTTTTTCCAGATCTTCCACTTCGTCACGCAGCGCCAAAGCAATTTGCTTAGCGATGGTTTCACGGCTGACGTCTTCCCGTGGGAAGGACCAGCAGAGAATGGTGAGCGGCCCCGTCAACATGCCTTTCACCGGTTTACGGGTCAGCGACTGGGCGTATTTCGCCCATTCAACGGTGATAGCTTCAGGACGGCTAACGTCGCCGATGATGACCGGTGGTTTCACGCAGCGTGAACCGTAGCTCTGTACCCAGCCGTTTTGGGTGAACACAAAACCGTCCAGATGTTCGCCGAAATATTCCACCATGTCGTTACGTTCGGCTTCACCGTGCACCAGAACGTCGATATCCAAACGCTCTTGTTCTTTAATCGCCTGCTTGATGTGCTCACTGATACCGGTGCGGTAGTGGGCGTTATCCAGACGACCCTGCTTGAAGTCCAGACGCAGGCCACGAATTTCGGTGGTTTGCGGGAATGAGCCAATAGTGGTGGTCGGCCATAAAGGCAGTTTGAAGCGAGCGCGTTGTGCTTGTGCACGTTGGGTATAAGCGCTTGGACGTTCGATATCCGCCGCCGTAATCGCCGCAACCCGTTTGCCCACCGCGGCGTTGTTCACACGTTTAGATTCGCGACGAGCGCGGATCGGCGCACTGTAGTCAGCCAGCTTTTTCAGCGTCTCTGCTTTCGGGTCATTCAGGGCAGAGGTCAGCAACGCCAACTCTGCACATTTTTGCAAACCAAAGGCAAACCAGCTTTTCACTTCTTCATCAAGACGGGTTTCAACACTTAAGTCGATGGGACTGTGCAGCAGTGAACAGGAGCTACCGAGCCAAACGTTACGGCCAGCCACCAGGGGTTTCAGACGCTCAAACCAGGTGCTCAGATCTGCACGCCATACGTTGCGGCCGTTGATCACGCCCAGAGACAGCAGCCACTCTTTGGGTAATTGGTCAGCCACCGCGGCTAAATCATCACGACCCGCCACGGCATCAATGTGCAGACCTTGAACGGGCAAGTGACGGAGGGCCTCAATGTTGTGGCCCACGCTGTCGAAATAGGTGGTCAGTAGCAGTTTGGTGTGGCCCTGCAACTGCTGGTAAGCCGGTTGGTAGGCATCTAACCACTCTGCGGGTAATTCCAAAACCAGTGCTGGTTCGTCGATTTGCACCCACTCGATGCCGCGTTTTGCCAGTTCAGCCAGCACTTGCTGGTAAACCGGCAGAATGTCGTTGATCAGGGACAGGCGGTCAAACTGCTCGCCTTTTACTTTCCCCAGCCACAGGTAAGTCAGTGGGCCAAGAATCACCGGTTTCACCCGGTGGCCGAGCGCCAGCGCTTCGTCCACTTCGTCGAGCAGTTGAGTCCAGGTCAGTTTGAATTGCTGACCTTTTACGAACTCAGGCACCATATAGTGATAGTTGGTGTTGAACCATTTGGTCATTTCCGCCGCGGCAGCCGGTTTACCGGTGGGTGCGCGTCCACGTCCCAAACGGAACAGAGTATCGAGATCCACAGAGCCGTCAGCATTTTTATGACGTGCAGGAACGTTGCCGAGCAGCAGACTCGTGGTTAATACGTGATCGTACCAGGCGAAATCGCCAACCGGTACCAGATCCACGCCAGCCTCAGCCTGTTGTTTCCAGTGACGCGCACGCAGTTCGCGGCCCGTCGCCAGTAATTCTTCTTGCGTGCTATTGCCAGCCCAGTAGCTTTCTTGTGCTTTTTTCAGTTCGCGACGCAGACCAACACGTGGAAAACCGAGGGTATGATTTAAAATGGTCATCTTTAAATTCCTGTTTAGCCGTCCAGATGTTTACACATCCATAATCAGCAGGTACTGTATATTCCACAAGCGCAAAATATTCATGACACAGTGAAGGACTCTCATGATCGAACTGAAACATCTGCGAACGCTTCAGGCATTACGCAACACCGGGTCGCTGGCCGCCGCCGCCTCGCAGCTTCACCAAACGCAATCGGCTCTATCGCATCAGTTCAGCGACCTGGAGCAACGTTTGGGCTTTCGATTATTTGTGCGTAAAAGCCAGCCGCTGCGCTTTACGCCGCAGGGTGAGATCATGCTCAATCTGGCTGAACAAGTGTTGCCGCAAATTCAGCAGGCCTTGCAGGCGTGCAGCGAACCGCATCAGGCCTCATTGCGCATTGCGATTGAATGTCACAGCTGTATTCAGTGGCTGACACCGGCGCTGGACAACTTCCGCCTGAGCTGGCCGCAGGTGTTGATGGACTTCAAATCTGGCGTGACTTTTGACCCACAGCCCGCGCTGCAGCAAGGTGAGCTGGATTTAGTACTGACCTCCGACATTCTGCCGCGCAGCGGTCTGAACTATTCCCCGATGTTTGATTTCGAAGTCCGTCTGGTGCTGGCGCCGGATCACCCCTTAGCCAATAAAGCGATAATCACACCGGAAGATCTCAGCGCAGAAATTTTGATGATTTATCCGGTTCAGCGTCAGCGTCTGGATATCTGGCGTCATTTCCTGCAACCGGCGGGTATCAGCCCGTCATTGAAAAGCGTCGACAACACGCTGCTGCTTATCCAAATGGTCTCGGCCCGCATGGGTATTGCCGCACTGCCACATTGGGTTGTGGAGAGCTTTGAGCGTCAGGGTTTGGTCGTGACCAAAACCTTGGGGGATGGATTGTGGAGCCGGTTGTACGCCGCCATGCGCGATGGCGAGCAGCGCCAACCGGTGGTAGAAGCCTTTATTCGTTCGACCCGGCAGCACGCGTGCGATCACCTGCCGTTTGTCCGCGATGCCCTAAAACCCAACGGCGGTGTACCCACAGTGAAGCCGTTATCACTGCCGCACCCACAATAAAACTCGGCCAATGTGGCTGCTGTTGCCAGATAGCCAGGTTCACCAGCAGCCCGGCCGGGACGTGAAAATTGTTCATAATCCCGAGCGTACCCGCATCAACCTGCGTCGCGCCGTAGTTCCACATGAAATAACCTAACGCAGAAGCCCCAACGCCCAGCCAAATCAAAATGCCCCATTGCAGGTTGGTGGTGGGCAGTTTTTGCGGGTTACCCCACAGGAACCACGCCACGACCGCGCAAAGCAGCGCACCGATATAAAACCACGAGAACGCCGTGTGCTGCGGCATGGGATGAGTTTCCATTAACCGCTTATACCCCACCTGCCCGATGGCAAAACAGATATTCGCCGCCTGTACTAACAGCAAACCGATAATGAAATGTTCGCTGATATGGTCGTAACGAATGATCGCCGCACCGACTACCGCCAGCAGCGCACAGAGCGCATACCCTTTACGGATTTTATGCCCACTGATCAGGTCATAAATCAACGTCACATACAGCGGCGTCATCACCGTAAACAGCAGGAATTCAGGCACCGACAGGTAAAGATAAGCCTCAAAACTGATGAGATACATGATGCCAAGCTGCATCGCGCCCACCGCCATGTACATCAGCAAGGTTTTTACCGGATACCCTTTCCAGCGCAAAAACGGCAAAAACACCAGCGCCGCCAAGCTCAGACGGACCAGTACCGAGAATACGCTGTCGACCTGTCCGGCGAGATAGACGCCGATCAGGCTGAAGGAGAAGGCCCATAAAATGGTGGTAATAATGAGTAACGGCACGAAGTTCAGCCTGAAAAAGTGAAAGATAGGCTGATTGTAACGGAAGTAGGAAATCGACGAACAGCAAAGTGAGTTGACAAGTGTTCGTTAAATAACCACTCAGCTACTCAAGGTCCGACCGCTTCTTTCGCAAAGATGACCGAGACGCCTGCACCCCGTTAAAAACAGAGCGATTATTTTTTATTCACTAATCCTTGTTTACTGAACAATGGGAGTGCCCTACCAATATCCGGCTCCTCTTCTCCTTTATATTTATCCTGTCTTCTTTATCCCCACCTCTTAATAAAATTAAGGATTGCGCTATGCAACAATCCGTTATGATTGATGAAAGAGAGAAAGTCTCTCTCAAAACCGCCATTGCCTATGGAATGGGAAGTTATGGCGCTAACGTCATGTATGCGTTTATCGCCATTTATTTAATGCTCTACTACACCGACAGTTTTGGTATCAAAGCCGCCGCGGTAGGTATGTTATTTCTGATCGCACGCTTAGTGGATGGCGTAACAGATATCGCGCTCGGCATATTAGTGGACAACACCAATACGAGAATGGGTAAATTCCGCCCGTATATTCTTATCGGCAGTATTTTGGTGTCATTCACCACCGTCGCCTGCTTTATTAGCCCGGATTTTTCCGAAGCCGGAAAGTTGGTTTATGCCTATTCAACTTACATTCTATGGAGTATATGTTTCGCCATTATTGATATCCCCTATTGGTCGATGTCAGCCGCCATTACCCAAGACCCTTCAGAACGTACCAAAGTTATTACTATTCCGCGGACCATTGCCACGTTTGGTTTTCTTACCGTCAGTGCTGCGACGCTGTTTCTCGTCAGTTATGTCGGTTCATGGTGGGGTGTCGCGGTGATCTACAGCGTTGTTTTCCTGACCTGTATGTTGATCACCTTCTTTGGCGTCAAAGAGCGCCACGTTGTACCCCGTAAAGAACGCCAGAGTTTCAAAGGGTTCTGGACCTTACTGGTGCAGAACCGGCCGCTGCGTATGCTGCTGGTCGCCATGTTCCTGCTGGAATTTATTACCGTGGTGCGCGGTACATTCCAGCTCTATTACTTTATCTACAATCTGAATGCCGAGTTATTACTGGGATTATTCCTCACTGTTTCACAAGTGGCGCAAGTCGCGGGCGCGATATCGTCGCCGTTTATTTCGAAGAAAATAGGCAAAAAGAACGCAGCCATTTATAGCGGATTAATTACCGCGGTTTGCTGCATTCTGATGTTTATGACCCAGTCCAATATTTATCTGATCTTTATCTTAGGCGCATTGACCCCCTTCTTCGGCGGCATAGGACAAATCGCTCAATATTCCATGCTGGCTGACTGCGTAGAATATGGTGAATGGAAAACCGGCAACCGCTCCGAAGGTATGGTGTTCTCAATGAGTATTTTTAAAACCAAACTCGCCTCGGCATTTGGCGGTGCATTGGGTGGATTTATGCTCTCTTGGGTGGGATATATTCCGCACACCGTCCAGGCCCAAAATACGGCGTTATGGATAGCGTTATTCTTTACCGTGATCCCCGGTATCGTGTCGTTATTCAGCCTTATTCCCCTATCGAAATATGAAATAACGGAAAAACGTTTCTTTGAATTACTCAAAGATATCCGTCAGCAAGCCAATACTCCCGATAATGACCGGCTGCCCGCCGAAGATCATCATTCCCTGAAGAAAATCGAGGCCTAAATGATCACGTTCGACCAAGACACCCAATGCTTTCATTTAAGCAACGCGCAGATCAGTTACGTGGTGGGCATCGCTCACGGTCGTTATCTGGTGCATCACTACTGGGGAAAGAAAATTCGCCAGTTCAGCCAGGTGAATGGCTATCCGCGTGTTGACCGCTCGTCGTTTTCGCCGACCCCAGCCGACTGGCCGGATCGTAATTTCTCGCTCGATACCGTGCTGCAAGAGTATCCCGGCCACGGTGCGGGAGACTACCGCGAACCGGCATTTGAAATGCGCTATGCCGATGGTTCACGGGTGACCAATTTACACTACACCGGACATGAGATTTTTTCAGGCAAGCCCAGCCTGGATGGCCTGCCAGCCTGTTGGGTGGCCGATGATAGCGAAGCGCAAAGCCTGGGGATTTATCTGTCTGACCCCGTCACCCAGCTTGAAGTGATCCTGCTGTATACGATTTATGCCGATCGGGCGGTGATAACCCGTTCTGCCACGCTGGTCAATCACCAGCAAAGCAGCGTGCACGTCGAACGCGCATTGAGCATGGCGGTGGATTTCTGTGATAGCCGCTTCGAGATGATTCAACTGCCCGGTGCCTGGGCCAGAGAACGCACACTGGTGCGCACGCCGCTGCATTCTGGCATTCAGATGGTGGACAGCAAACGCGGTGCCAGCAGCGTACAACAACAGCCGTTTGTCGCGCTGGCACGCCCAGAAACCACCGAGCACAGCGGCGACGTCTATGGTTTCCATTTGGTCTACAGCGGCAATTTCACCGCCCGAGTCGAAGTGGATCCGTTCAGTCAGACCCGCGTGCTGATGGGCATTAATCCCCATGATTTCAGTTGGTTGTTAGAGCCGGGTCAGACCTTCCAGACGCCAGAAACGGTGATGATCTATAGCCCCGCGGGCTTAAACGGCCTGTCGCAGACACTCCATTCCCTGTATCGCGAACGGCTGGCGCGTGGGCCACATGCCGGGCAGCTTCGGCCAATCCTCGCCAATAACTGGGAATCAACCTACTTCGATTTCGACGAGCAAAAGCTGCTGGCCTTTGCCGACAATGCCCACCAGCTCGGGGTGGAATTATTGATGCTCGACGACGGCTGGTTTGGTCAACGTGAAGACGACACCTCGTCTCTGGGTGACTGGGAGGTTAACCGCGCAAAATTCCCCCACGGCATGGAAAATCTGATCGGCAGCGTCCAGCAAAAAGGCATGAAGTTTGGTTTATGGTTTGAGCCGGAGATGATTTCGCCCAATAGCCAATTATACCGCCAGCACCCCGACTGGGCGATCCACGTCCCCGGCCAACCGACGTCAGAAGGACGCAATCAGTATGTGTTGGACCTGAGCCGTCAGGAAGTACGCGATGAGATCACCCAGCGCCTGACGGACATCCTCACGCAATTGCCGATCGACTACATCAAATGGGACATGAATCGCAACCTGACCGAGGTCGGTTCTGCCACCGCGCCTGCCGCGCAGCAAAGTGAAACGGCGCACCGCTACATGCTCGGCTTGTACCAGATGCTGGAAACCCTCACCTCACGTTTCCCGCACATTTTATTCGAAAACTGTTCGGGCGGCGGCGGGCGTTTCGACCCCGGCATGGTGTATTACATGCCGCAATCCTGGGTCAGCGATAACACCGACGCCGTGGCGCGGCTGCAAATTCAGTACGGCACCAGCCTGTTATATCCGCCAGTAATGATGTGCGCGCACGTGTCGGAATCGCCTAATCATCAAGTGGGCCGCCAAACCAGCATGGCGATGCGCGGCGACGTGGCGATGAGCGGTAATTACGGTTTGATGCTCGACTTGCTGCACCCTGAACCGCAGCGCGACGCCGCCGTGAAACAGCAAATTGCCTTCTATAAGCAGCACCGCGCGTTGCTGCAACAGGGCACCTTCCACCGATTGATCAGCCCCTTCGACGGGTCGAACCATGCCGCATGGATGTTCACCCGCGCGGATCAACAAGAAGCGATGGTGTTTGTCTTCCAGACCTTAGCGCTGGCTAGCGCACCGTTTCTCAAGGTGAAACTTTGCGGCCTGTTGGCGGATAAAACTTACCGCTTCAGCGACAGCGGTTTGTGCGTGGGGGGCGATGAACTGATGACGGCGGGAGTATTTGTTGATCCCCCTTTACGTCACGATTTCGAATCACGGGTTTGGCACCTGACCCTGCTGCCTTAGCCCCTTCCCCCATGGCGGGCAATGAATGCCCGCCAAATTTCCGGTGATTCTCTGCTTCTTCGCCCATTGCGATGAGGGATCACTTTGCCTGAAAGAAAGGAATAGACATGGAAATCCACAGCTCCCGACGCCCTCTCCCGGCGATCCTTCTCTCTTGTCTGCCGCTGGCCGGGATATCCGGCAGCGGCGCGGCCTATGGCGAGGGATTGATTGATGACGCCCATTTAACCGGTGGCCTTTACTACTCGCAGCGCTACCGTGACAAGCGAGATATGACCGTCGGCAGCCCAGATTACGGGCATTACGTTGAAGACTTGCACCATTCGACGCTCAACGCCAACCTCGATTTTGTCTCAGGCTATGCCGGTGAGGTGATCGGTTTCGATGTCGCGGGATTTGCGGCAGAAAACCTGTCGACCGGCGACGCGTCTCACCCGAATGAAATCAGCCTTAGCGGCGCCAATCAGCGCTGGGATGAAGACTGGTCGGGCGATAAAGGCGGTTTCAACCTCTACAAAGCCGCGCTGAAAATGAAGGCGGACAACTACTGGATGCGCGCCGGTTACATCCAGCCCTCGGGGCAAACGTCGCTGGCCGTGCACTGGGGATTTGTTCCCGGTGCTTATCAGGGTAGCGAAATCGGCGGTAGCTGGGATTTCGGTCAGTATGGCGCGCTGTCCAGCTCCTATTTATGGTCCGATAAATACAAAGCCCCTTGGTATACCGAAATGTACGAATTCCGGGGTGCCGACAACAAAACTAAAATCGATTACGTTCAGTCACTTGGGCTGCGCTATGACTTCAAAAATTCCCTGATATTGGAAGCGTCATGGGCAGAGGCCGCCGGTTTTATGAATCAGTACATGACCAAAATCTCCTACACCTTTCCGGTGGCGGGTTATGACCTGAAAACCAGTTATCAATTTTATGGCGCGAGAGACAAGGTGGGAGATAACTCACCGGGTGCCTACGGTTCGGTTAACGATGAATATGACGGCCTCGCCTGGTTGCAGGGCATCACGCTGCAATATACCGTCGACACGCTGGATTTCCGCCTTGAAGCGCAAACCGTCAAAGCCGAGGGTAATCAGGGCTTCTATCTGCAACGCATCACTCCCGCCTATGCCAGCTCAAACGGCCGACTGGATATCTGGTGGGACGCCGCGTCTGACTTTGATGCCAACGGGGAAACCTCCGCTTTCTTTGGCGTCAGCTATGACTTGAAAAATTACGATCTGCCGGGCTGGGCGGTCGGTGCAGGCTATGTCTATGGCTGGAATGCCAAACCCTGCACCAGTTGCACCGTCGACGGCGTACTGGCCGACCAAAGCCAGCGCATCGATGAATCGGCCTGGAACTTCAATATTGCCCACGTGGTACAAAGCGGCCGTCTGAAAGGAACGTTGTTCAATCTGCACTACATCAACTACGACAATCACGGCAAAAATCCAAACTACAGCGGGGGTTACAACAACATGTTCCAGGATGAAATTGATATCAAATTCAACGTCGTCGCCCCGTTCACTATTTTCTGATGACGTGATGATGTGACGAAATTGTAGCGCGGACCTCGGCCAAATGAGAGCTAACCCGCGATTTAAGCCTTCTGTGCGGTCAAAATCTACAGGGTGCCGTTCTATGGCGTAAACTGGAAGCATGTGAGATTGACTCCAATAAGGATGACCTGATGAAACGTTGTTATGGGCTTTTGACCGCACTTCCCCTGATTTTCGTCGTGCAGGCTGCCAGCGCCAATACCGTGCCGCTGCCTGACCGCAATCAGCAACTGTTGAGCAATCCTTCTCAGGAAAGAATGCAGCAACAGCAGCAAACCAACTCGCAGCAGCAGCAATTGAAGTTGCAGCAAGATTTGCGCAATAACCAACAGCAGCAACAACTTAAGCTGCGTTCACAGATTCAAAATAATCAGCAGCGTTTGCAAACCCAGCAGTTGAACCAAAGTCATCAACCGCTGCAACCCAACGTGAATCAGAACCCGTAGCCGCCAACGCCTTATGCCCTGCCTCATTGCGTCAATAATGAGGCAGGGAACGTCTTAAGACTTAATTCAAATTTAAGCATTATGATTTCTATTGTTATTTCCTTCGGCCTTTCTAATCCCCTGTAATTTAGCCATGTATATTATTAAGGCATTCTCTCCATTCCAATTTTATTTTAAAAATATTGTCAGTTGTTCGTATACAAATATTACACTTTGCGTAAGAATGCTTCCTCGGAAAATCCATAGCGTTATTCCGCCATAATAATAGTGTTAATTAACCTGATAATAACAGGTGATATTCTTTCGTCTTTTCGCAATGCATGAGCTTAAAAATATAATCCTGGTTTAATTCAACATTAAACCATCGTGTTTTTGAGGCTTATTATGTTTATTTCCAGCAAGGGAAAACGGTCTGTTAACTCCCTCTTTTTATTAAGTCTACTTCCCAGTGCCATAAATACGGCTATTGCCGCAGAGACTATTGCCACACCAACACAGGGTATTTCCTCCAAAGCCACCGCTAATAAAAAAGACGATGACAGCAAGCAAGACGTCATTACGGTGATTGCACCAAAACAAGATAAAAAAGCCGGAACCTCCACCCAAATTAGCGCCGCCGATATGCAACGCAATGGCGGCAATGATTTCGGTACCCTTATGCGTTACCAGCCGCTGATCAGCGCCACCGGTTCAAGCGCAGGTTCTTCGGTCGGTAAAAGCGGCTTTGATCGCAGCGGTTACACCGGTTACAACATCCGTGGGATGGAAGGCAACCGCGTCGGGTTAGACGTCGATGGTATTCCGTTACCGAACGCCACTGGGCGCAGTTATGTCAGCCGCGCTGGCCTCGGGACTTTCGGCATTGGTCGCGATTATATTGACCCTTATATGTATGGTCTTATTGATATTCAATCAGGAACTACCGCCGCTGATAATGCCAACAGTTCCATTGGTGGCTCGGTTTCTTTTAGCCCTAAATCACCGGATGATTATCTCACGCCGTCGAAACAGACTTATTTCGGTTATCAAAGTGATTATGATTCCTCTAATCGCGGATGGCATAACGGCATTACGGCGGCCGGTGGTGACCAAACGCTGCGCGGGTTGATTGTTATTTCACGCCGTGATGGTCAGCAAACACGCAATAATAGTGACAGTATTTCCGCTTACCCCATGAATTGGCATTCCACGGCGGTGATGACCAGCGGAATTTGGCAGCCTAATGATCAGCACCAATTTACCGCCACCGCTGATGTCTATGATAAAACCAGCCACTCCCATTACGACGCGTGGGATGACGCCGGTGATGACATTGTCGGAACCTCGCAGCAAAAAAGCGATACCCGCCGCTGGAGCTTCAGCCTGAAAGACGCATGGACACCGGATGATATTGCCTGGCTGGATGAAGTCGATACGCAAATTTTCTACCAGAATGCGGAGTCGCAGGATAATACCGCGATGCCCAATACGTCGCCTACCGATCTGACCTATTACGCCTCAGGATATAACGTCAGAACCTACGGATTCGACACCAAAGCGATGAAAGAGGTCGGCATTCACCGCCTGAGCATGGGCATCAACGCCAAACAGTCGCAAACCGAGCGGCCGTTCACTCAGGAGCCGGAACCCGAACTGATGCAGCCGGAAGCCGACAGTCAATCCTACACCTTGGGTGGCTTTGTCGAAGACAACATGACCTTCAGCCTGGCCGGTCATGCCTTTTCCGTTATTCCGGCCGTTCGCGCGATCCATCAGAGTACCAAACCGACCGATCTCGGCGACTTGACCACCGGCAGCACGGTGCTGTCTGAATCGTCGGTGCAGACCTTGTACGGCAAAACCAACAGCGATACGCAGGTGCTGCCATCGCTGAGTTTCTTGTATGACCTCAGACCGAAACTTACCGCGTATCTGCAATACAAACGGGGTGCCCAGTTCCCCGACGCCAGCCAGTTATACGGTTCATGGAACTTAGGGTCGAGTTATGCCGGCACCGCGCAGTACGCGTTGATCGGTAATACCGACCTGAAGACCGAAACCAGCAATGCGCTGGAGCTCGGCCTGAAAGGGGAAGCGGTGGAAGGGGTGACGTTCCACGGTTCGGTGTTCTACACCGCCTATAAAAGCTTCATTGCTAATACCCGTTACACCCGCCGTGGTAACCCAGGCGAATTCACCAACGTACCCAGCAATATCTACACCATTTACCGCGCTGAAAACCGCGACAAAGCCTATATCTACGGGGGAGAATTAAGCACCAAAATTAATTACGGCACCTGGTTTGAATCGGTCAACGGGCTGAGCACCACCTTCGCGTTGGGATACAACCAGGGCAAATCCAAATCGAGCTACCTCGGCGACAAATATGTTGACCTCGACAGCGTTGCGCCAATGAAGGCAGTCGTAGGACTCGCGTGGGATGACCCAAGCCAGCTGTACGGCGCGGCGATTATCTCCACCTTCCAAAAAGGCAAACAGGCGCAAGCCACTAACCGCCAAAGCTACAGCAACACCGGCGCACCGCTCAGCAATTCAACCACCGACTACGACCGTATTCCGGGTTACGGCCTGGTCGACTTGACGGCTTACTACCGCGTCACACCGACGGTAAAGCTGAGTGGCGGGGTATATAACGTGACTGATAAGAAATATTGGGATTATCTGAGCAGCCGTGAACTGACCCACGAAAGCAATCAGGACACCTACAATCAGGCGCTGGCCACGTTGCCGGGAAGAAGCTTCCAATTAGGGATAAACGTCGATTTCTAAGGCGTCAAAGAGGTTAACGACAGCCCGAGGTACCCGTGTCCTCGGGCTAACATTGTTAAGTTTTCTTAAAGTAAATGTAACCAAATGATTGATTTTGATTCTCGTTTTGACTAAGTTCTTGCGGTTAATTAATCCCTGAACAGCGGGATTAATAATAGGGGATGAGACATTATAAAATAATAGAGACAGGAAAAAGGGTTTCAATGGATATGTTTAAAGGAATGGGAATTGCTTTCGGTGCGTTATTATTAACTGCTTGTGCGTCAGCACCCAAGACAGAAAAAATAACCGCCGCCAACGGCAGCAGTGTTGCTCTTTATTCAGGCTTTATTTCCACCGACATGAACGGTAATCGCTATGCCGATGTGAAATTGCGCGAAGTGACTCCAGCGCATACTGCCGGGGGAATGGGTCTTAACGTACTCACGTCAGTGCTGGCGGGTGGGCTCGTCGCCAACACCTTCAGTAAAGAGGGTTTGAAAGGAAACAGCATCGATTCACTACCAGAACCGACCAAAGCTTATCTGACACCGAAAGCCAAACCGGTTATTGCGGCGTGGTTGCAAAAAAACGGCAACGGTTATCAATATAAAAATGACCTGAATATTGTTGCGGCTCAATGGCTGTTGGTCTATCAAGATTTGGGCGCCGATAATTCAAATTATGAATTACGTTATACGGTGAAATTCTACAAGAAACCGGAAGACGCCAATATGTTCTCAGCCTTTATTATTTCTGAATGCACACCAAAACCTGAGACGGCGAAACTGGCTGACTGGCAAGCGAATGGTTATGAGCTGGTGAAGAAAACCACCGAGAAATATATGGATTCATGTGTACTGGAACTCGACAACCAGTTACCGCGCTTGTTGAAGCATTAATCCGCATTGATCGACTGAGTTGAGAGAATAAGGCGCGGATTCCGCGCCTTATTTTTTTATACGAAGTCTGGCCCGATGTGATCAATATTATCGGTACAGATACAGTCCACGCCCCAGCCGAGCAGCAAACGGGCGCGATCCGGTGAGTTCACCGTGTACACCAGAATATGCAAACCCGCGTCTTTCAACTGCTTCACACGTTGTTCGGTCAAGGCTTTATGATTGATGTGCAACGACACGCAGTCGAGCTCATCGGTCAGGGTTTTCCAGTCATCGCGCCATGCATCAAGCAACAAACCGCGCGGTAATTCAGGCACCGCGTGTTTGGCCGCCAGCAACGCATCAAACTCAAAAGAGGAGAGCAGCGGTGGTGCCAGATGGTCACGCCACAGGTCTTTTGCCGCTAACGCCACCTGCGTACCGGTTTCAGTATCGGTGCCGGTCGTCGGTTTAATTTCAATGTTTGCCATCATGCCGTGACGCGCACAGCGCTCAGCAACCTCGGCCAGCAGCGGCAGTTTTTCACCTTTAAATGCCGCGCTATACCAGCTACCGGCGTCCAGTTGATGCAGTTTGTCCCAACTGATCTCCCCCGCCACGCCCCAGCCATTGCTGGTGCGGTTCAGGGTGTCGTCATGCAGCAAGAAAATTTCGCCACCCTGCGCCAGCTTGGCGTCAAACTCAATCATGGTATGGCCGTACTTCGCGCCAACGTCGATCGCGGCAAGGGTATTTTCCGGGGCCAGCGAACCGCCACCGCGGTGCGCCACAATCCGTGGATAAGGCCAGACTGTCATGTTTACTCCATTCGTTGTCCGCTGTTTGAATCGAAAAAGTGTAGCGCGTTCGTTGGGAAAACCAAACGTAACTGCGTGCCCGGCTCGGGGCATACTTCGTGATTAAGACGCACCACCACCCCCGATCCCGCCAATTTGCCGTGGGCCAGATTGTCAGCGCCGAGCAATTCCAGCGTATTCAGGTTCATGGGAATGCCAGCCTGTCGATCTTCCGTCAGTTGAATATGCTCTGGACGAATGCCCACCGTCAACTCACGCCCGCCCCATTCAGGACGCGGAATGCTCAGCGGCAGCTCAAAACCGCCCTCCATCACCAGCGAGTTACCGTTAGTGGAAAGAATCCCCGGCAGCAGGTTCATCGCCGGAGAACCAATAAAGCTGGCGACAAACAGCGTTGCGGGACGGCGATACACCTCTGACGGCGTACCAATTTGCTCCGCAATCCCTTTATTCATCACGATCACCCGTTCAGCCAGCGTCATCGCTTCGACCTGATCGTGGGTGACGTACAAACTGGTGGTGCGCAGACGGCGGTGTAACTGTTGCAGCTCAAGGCGCATCTGCACGCGCAGCTTGGCGTCAAGGTTCGACAACGGTTCGTCGAACAGAAACACCGCCGGTTCGCGCACAATGGCGCGGCCCATGGCGACGCGCTGGCGCTGGCCGCCGGACAGCTCGCGCGGTTTGCGTTTGAGCAGCGGGCCAAGCTCCAGAATACGAGCCGCTTCTTCGACCCGCGCGTGGATCTGCGCTTTGCCAAAGCCACGGATTTTCAGGCCATAGGCCATGTTATCGAACACGCTCATGTGCGGGTACAGCGCGTAGTTCTGGAATACCATCGCGATGCCGCGATCTTTCGGTTCCAGCTCGGTCACCCGCTGATCGTTAATGTAGATATCACCGCTGGTGGTGCGTTCCAGCCCTGCGACCATACGCAACAGCGTGGATTTTCCGCAACCGGATGGCCCGACCATGACGATGAATTCGCCGTCGGCGACGTCCAGATCAATGCTCTGGATAATCTGATTTTTACCGTCGTAAGACTTGGTGACTGCCTGTAGTTTTAAATTAGCCATTTTTATTACTTCTCACTGTCTACCAGACCGCGCACAAACCAGCGCTGCATCAGGAGCACCACCGCAAGCGGCGGCAATAAAGTCAAAATCATCGCTGCCATCACCTGATTCCACTGGGTCGACCCGTCGCCTGATGAAATCATGCTTTTGATCCCCGCCACCGCCGTACCCATCGAGGCATCGCTGGTGATCAGGATCGGCCACAGATATTGGTTCCAGCCGTAGATAAAGGTGATAACAAACAGCGCCGCCAGATTGGTTTTGGATAACGGCAGCACGATGTCCCAGAAGAAACGCATCGCGCCCGCGCCATCAATGCGCGCCGCTTCCAGCAGTTCATCCGGCAAGGTCATAAAGAACTGACGGAACAGGAAGGTGGCGGTCGCCGACGCCATCAGCGGCAGGGTCAGGCCGGTGTAGCTGTCGAGCATATTCAGATTGGAAATCACCTGAATGGTCGGGAAAATACGCACTTCCACCGGTAACATCAGGGTGAGAAAAATCAGCCAGAAGAACAGGTTACGCAGCGGAAAGCGGAAATAGACGATGGCGAAAGCCGACAGCATCGACACCGAAATTTTGCCGATAGTGATCACAATCGCCATGATAAAGCTGTTGATCAGCATCCGGCCAAACGCCGGACTGCCCTCGCCCACGCCCTGTGTCCAGATAGTGCGGATGTTTTCCCACAGATGGGAGCTTGGGATCAGCGACATCGGCACTTCATAGATTTGTTTGTTATCGAGCGTTGCGGCGACAAACGCCACGTACAGCGGGAATAAAATCACCAGTACGCCGAGGATAAGCATGGTGTGGCTGAAAATATCCAGCCCTCTGCGGTTCTCAATCATTGGTAACGCACCTTACGTTCGACAAAACGGAACTGAATAAACGTCAGGCCGCACACCAGCACCATTAAGACCACCGACTGCGCGGCAGAGCTGGAGAGATCCAGACCGGCGAAGCCTTCGCGGTACACCTTGTAAATCAGCGTGGTGGTGGCCTGAACCGGGCCGCCTGCGGTCGCGGCGTCAATCACCGGGAAGGTGTCGAAGAAGGCGTAGACCAGATTGACCACCAGCAGGAAGAAGCTGACCGGTGAAATCAATGGCAGCACCAGATTAAAGAAGCGTCGCACCGGGCCTGCGCCGTCAATCGCCGCCGCTTCTACCAGCGATTTCGGGATAGATTGCAGTGCCGCGAGGAAGAACAGAAAGTTGTAGCTGACCTGTTTCCACACTGATGCCAGCACCACGAGGAACATCGCTTGTCCGCTGTTTTGCGCGTGGTTCCAGTCATAGCCAATCGTGCCAAGGAAATGGGTGATAAGGCCCAGTCCCGGACTGAACAGGAACATCCACAGCACGGCGGCCACCGCGGGAGCAACGGCATACGGCAGGATCATCAAGGTTTGATAAATCCGGCTGGCGCGCACCACGTGGTCCACCAGCGCGGCAAAGAACAGGGAAACCGCCAGACCGATAAACGCCACGAGGAAACTGAATTTCAGCGTGGTATAGAAAGAAGCAAGGTAGTAGGGATCCTGAAATAGCTGTTCGAAGTTACTCAGGCCTACAAACTGGCTTGATAAACCGAAAGGATCGAGCGTCTGTAGCGAATACCACAAGGCTTGACCGGCAGGCCATAAAAAGAAAATTACCGTGATCAGCAGTTGCGGCAACACCAGCGCATAGGGCAGCCAACTACAACCAAAACCGGGGCGTTGTGAACTCATAGTGGGTTACTCGTTAAAGCAAAAAGAGTGAAGATCAGAAAAACTCCTCCCCATGAAAGGGAGGAGTTAAAACCATTATTTATTTGGTAGAAGCTTCGAAGCGACGCAATAACAGGTTCCCACGCTCTACCGCAGAGTCCAGTGCCTGCTGAGCCGTTTTCTTACCGCTCCACACGCTTTCTAACTCTTCATCCACGATGGTACGAATCTGTGGCATGTTGCCCAGACGCAGACCTTTGGTGTACGGCAATGGTGGCTTGTTCAGCATCTGGCGAGTCGCCACGTCAGAACCTGGATTCTTCTCGTAGAAACCTTGTTGCTTAGTCAGCTCATACGCGGCAGTCGTCACAGGCAGGTAACCTGTTTTCTGGTGCCATTCGGCAGCGATAGCTGGCGTGGTCAGGAATTGCAGGAACTCGGCAACGCCTTTATAGGTCTCTTTATCTTTACCGTTCATCACCCACAGGCTGGCACCGCCGATGATGGCGTTTTGTGGCGCGCCCTTCACGTCAGCGTCGTAAGGCATCATGCCTACGCCGTAGTTGAATTTGGCATACTGACGGATGTCCGCCAGTGAGCCTGAAGACGCCGTGGTCATCGCGCAGTCACCGTTGTAGAACTTGGCGGTAGACTCGTCTTTACGACCCAGATAGGTGAAATCACCCTTCTTGTTCATGTCTTCCAGCATCTGGATGTGCTTGACCTGCAACGGTTTGTTGAATTCCAGTACCGCGTCGGTACCGTCAAAGCCGTTGTTTTTGGTCGCGATAGGCAGTGAATGCCATGCGCTGAAGTTCTCGATCTGGATCCAACCCTGCCAGCCACTGGCGTAGCCACACTTCACGCCTGACTGACGCAGCTTCTCGGTGTAAGCCGCCATGTCCTGCCAAGTTTTTGGTGGCTGATCTGGGTTCAGACCGGCTTTCTTGAAAGCGTCTTTGTTGTAATACAGCACCGGAGTGGAACTGTTGAAAGGCTGCGATAACAGGCGGCCTTTAGAATCTGAGTAATAGCCTGAAACGGTCGGAACGAACTGGGAAACGTCTTCTTTGATGCCAGCATCAGCAAAGACTTCGTAGACCGGTTTGATGGCTTTACTGGCCATCATGGTCGCGGTGCCCACTTCATATACCTGCAAGATGGCCGGTGCTTTACCGCTACGGTACGCCGCAATACCTGCCGCCAGACTTTCATCATATTTGCCTTTGAATACTGGCACGATTTTGACGTCTGGATGTGTCTGGTTAAAACGATCGGCCAAAGAGTTCACCTCTTTGCCCAATTCGCCGTCCATTGAATGCCAGAAAGGTATTTCCGTTACCGCCATCGCCTGGGTGCTGAACGCGAATGCCAGTGCAATGCAAAGTGTGGTTTTTGTAACAGCGTGCTTAAGCATGCTTGTCTCCTGAAGAGGGCTGTGTAGTGACCATGTTGTAAGTTGTAAGGATTTTCTTATTCGGGAGCCAAGATGACATGCATAAATGACAGAAAAACAACGTTTCAATGACAGTAATGTGACAGAGAGGTTAAGGATGGAAGGACGATATGCCTAATTAATCCTTATCTGTATACGAGTCGGCATATCCATTAAATTAAAATAAAGAAAGGGTCATTGCCTTTGAATATGGATTAATAAAAACGACGTTAATTGTAAATGCATTGATTTAAATTAGTAGGATAGAGAGGAAAGGGAGAATATGTTAAAGGAAATATGGACAGAAGAAAAATTCATTGAAGAATCGAACTTGGGTTTAGGTAACAGAAAAAGTAATATTTATCTTGCAAATATTGACAAGCACCTGAGTGAGTATAAATTTTTATCAAAGGCCTCATCCGGCGAGGAAGCCAATAAATTATTGTTAATTTGCAAAGCCTGTAAAAAACATGCTGACCAAACACCGAGAGGCCACCATGCTGTCGCAGTGATGACGCTTTATGCACAGGCGATGAATCGCGCCAGAATTCTCGCCGCTCGACAAATAACCGGCCATAGCCTTGGACATGGATATCAGGGATGGGGAAAAGTCAGAGCGGCAATGAGACCCTTACTTCAGGGCGTGGGCGGTTCTCGCGGTAAGGCACATCACCTTCTGAATGAACATTACTGGCCGGAAATGGTATTAGAAAAACACTTTCCGTTAGTACACCCGATCTTTGATAGCCCATCCCCTCTTACAGTATGGAAGGCATCATCCACACAGCTAAACTTCGTTGACTGGCTGCGCGAATATTATATCCCTGAGATGATTGATAAAGATATCGGGGAGTTCTTATTGTATAAGATTGTTAAAGGAGTGGCTTATCTTGACAGGGAACAGCGCGACGATAAAAAAATTCATGTCAAAGGCGGTATCATTTATAACTCGCGCCATGAAAAGTTCCACACCGGAAATATGAAAACCAGTACCATGGGTAAAGGCTGGGCTATATTTGTCATGAGTCCGGATAATACGCTCTACGCCAATAGTCATAAGACCGATAGTTTCCATCACTCCAGTTTCTTAAGCGGTGCGGCGGTACAATCCGCAGGCGAAATAGCCATCGATAATGGCAAGGTTGTAGCGCTAACCAATAAAAGCGGGCATTACCTTCCCAATAGCGGCAGTTTTGTGCGGATATTGTATTGGCTTAAACAACATGGTGTGAGCCTGCCAGGTATTGCCGCCTGCCCCGCGCCGGCTGGACATATACAGCAGTTTTACGACGCACAAGAAGTCTGGGCAAATGGCGGCGTTAACGGAACAAAAGAGTTAACGCCACGACGTGTTATGCCAATGTAACATTACCCTGCAGACAGAGCCGCCCGATAGACACCGGGCGGTCTGACATTGAGGGATATTCCTGTTATATCACGCCCCTAAATACGCCGAGCGCACCGCTTCATTCGCCAGTAATGCAGCACCACTGTCTTCCAGCACCACATGACCGTTTTCCAACACATAACCACGATCGGCCAGTTTTAGCGCCTGATTGGCGTTTTGCTCGACTAAGAAGATGGTCATGCCTTCTTCACGCAGTTGTTGGATGGTGTCGAAAATCTGCTGAATAATGATCGGCGCGAGACCCAGCGACGGCTCGTCGAGCAGCAACAGGCGCGGCTGGCTCATCAACGCGCGGCCAATGGCTAACATTTGCTGTTCACCCCCAGACATAGTGCCCGAGCGCTGTGCACGGCGTTCTTTGAGCCGAGGGAATAGCTCGAACACGCGCTCGATGCGCTGCTGATACTGATCCCGCGTGGCGAAGAAACCGCCCATCGCCAGATTCTCTTCCACCGTCATGCGGGAAAAGACCCGACGTCCTTCCGGCACAATCGCAATATCACCCCGCATGATTTTGGCCGTCTGCCATTGGGTAATATCTTGATCTTCGAAGAGTATCGAGCCGTGAGACGCCCGTGGCTCACCGCACAAGCTGCCGAGCAGGGTGGTTTTTCCCGCGCCGTTTGCGCCAATCAGTGTGACGATTTCGCCTTTGTTAATGTGCAAACTGACTTCGTGCAGCGCCTGAATTTTGCCGTAATGGGCGGATACCTGATTGAATGACAACATCGTGTTCTGCCCCTTACCCTTCGCCCAGATACGCGCGGATCACGTCTGGGTTATTACGAATTTCTGCCGGAGAGCCCTGCGCCAGCGGCGTTCCCTGATTAACCACGTAGATCCTGTCTGAAATGCCCATCACCAGTTTCATGTCGTGCTCGATGAGCAGCACCGAGACGTTGTGCTGGTTGCGCAGTTCGGCGATAAGCTGGTTCAACTCTTCGGTTTCCCGTGGGTTGAGGCCAGCCGCAGGTTCATCGAGCATCAGAATTTCCGGGCGCGTGACCATGCATCGCACGATCTCCAGACGCCGTTGCTGGCCGTAAGCCAGATTTCCCGCCTGACGGTTTGCCAGCTCGAGTAAACCCA